>ENA-OQCU01000858-OQCU01000858.1-human-gut-metagenome-genome-assembly--contig:-NODE-858-length-11977-cov-5.196371_pt1 | contig 11977 bp, 7 predicted proteins | sample MGYA00242504_ERZ504590 | MGnify/ENA primary metagenome ERZ504590 (study PRJEB26092, sample SAMD00036318) | human gut metagenome | host: Homo sapiens | study: EMG produced TPA metagenomics assembly of... | reverse complement strand
AAGGGTACATATTGCTGAATCCATTCCTCCACTTGCTCATCCGAAGTAAGGATATTACCACGATATGCCCCTTTGTCATCCGTAACAAAACGGGAATAGCCGACAAAAAGAAGCTTTCCCCGACCATCCGAATAAAATTCCATGGCAAAGTCTTCCACCTTATCAAATATAGGCTCCATCACAAAACCTCTATTTTCTTTCAGCGCCCTACTACACCAATCGGAAACATTTTTCGTAAAGCCATGACGGCACCAACACAATCCCTTTCCACTTCCCGACCAAAGTGATTTGAACACACATCCCTCCTTGTAACGATCAACAATATCCGGAGAGATATCCGTCATTCTACCATCAGCCTCCACCAAGCAACAACCGTCACCACAAGTATAATCTATTTTATTGAAATAGAAAAGTGCGCGAAAAGCCAAAGCGTTACTACGGGCAGCCTTCATACGATATTTATCCAAAGCATCCGGCGTAGGAAGATTTTTTTCCAGAACACCGCCTTTCAACATCCGTTTACGGATAGCGGGGTTCCATCCCCAAGGCATTACCCGCACATCAGCATAATCGGGCAGCTCCGGCTCTGTCACCAAATGCACATCCAGCCGGAACAACTGTTGCATCTGTTTCAGATAATCTGCATTATAGGCGGAAGAGGCCAGTACCCCACTACCCGGCTGGGCATACCAAATCGGCAACAAAGCCAAGTCTTCAGCCATACGGCGGATGGTAGCGGGCGCCATATAATTTTCTTCATTATTTCCCAATGCCATATCTGCATCAGGATTGAACACATAAAGTTTCATCTTTCAAATGTTAACCAATTACTCACGTTTTGTATGAGAGTGCAAAGTTATATAATATTTTGCCATCTCTACTTTGCAAATCTATAAAAAAGCCGTATATTTGTCGCCCGATAAACCGAATTTAAAGCATGGAAGCATTTTACCGTACACACGCTTATCTCGTAGAGCATACCAATGCCCCCGTACGCCGCGACCTAATGGACGAAATAGACTGGAATGACCGTCTTATCGGTATCAAAGGCACAAGAGGCGTAGGTAAGACTACTTTCTTGCTGCAATATGCCAAAGAGAAATTCGGCACAGACCGCTCCTGCCTCTTCATCAACATGAACAACTTCTACTTCTCCGGACATGGCATCGTGGAGTTCGCCGCCGAATTCCAGCGTCGCGGAGGAAAAGTGCTGTTGATAGACCAGGTATTCAAGTACCCGGAATGGAGCAAGGAACTGCGTATGTGCTACGACCGCTTCCCCAACCTGAAAATCGTGTTCACCGGCTCGTCCGTGATGCGCCTGAAAGAGGAGAATATGGAGTTGCGCGACATCGTGAAGAGCTACAACCTGCGCGGCTTCTCCTTCCGCGAATACCTGAACCTGCAGACGGGCATGAAGTTCCACGCCTATCCGTTGGAAGAAATCCTGAGCAACCACGAACAGATAGCCAAAGGCATCCTCTCCAAAGTACGTCCATTGGACTACATGCAGGACTATATGCACCACGGCTTCTACCCTTTCTTCCTCGAAAAGCGTAACTTCTCGGAGAATCTGCTCAAGACAATGAACATGATGGTGGAAGTGGACATCCTGCTCATCAAACAAATTGAGCTGAAATACCTTTCGAAGATAAAGAAATTACTATATTTGTTGGCCGTGGACGGGCCAAAAGCGCCGAATGTCAGCCAACTGGCAAACGACATACAGACCTCCCGCGCCACAGTAATGAATTACATCAAGTATCTGGCAGACGCACGACTCATCAATATGGTCTATCCGAAAGGAGAAGAATTCCCCAAGAAGCCGTCGAAGATAATGATGCACAATTCAAATCTGATGTATTCCATCTATCCCGTCAAGGTGGAAGAACAAGACGTACTGGACACTTTCTTTGCCAACACAATGTGGAAGGACCACAAAGTGAACAAGGGTGACAAGAACATCTCCTTCATGGTAGATGAGGTGATGCCTTTCAAGATTTGTCCGGAAGGAACAAAGATAAAGAATAATCCGGGAGTTACTTATGTACTGCATAAGGCGGAAATAGGCCGAGGCAACCAAATACCTCTCTGGTTATTCGGTTTCTTGTATTTAAGAGAGAGATTTTTTTTACTTAAATAAATAATTCAATTTAGTTATGACTAAACAGAAGAAATTCATTACTTGTGATGGTAACCAGGCTGCTGCACATATCTCGTATATGTTCTCCGAAGTAGCTGCCATCTACCCCATCACCCCCTCTTCTACGATGGCTGAATACGTAGACGAATGGGCTGCCCGCAGGTCGCAAGAACATCTTCGGCGAAACAGTATTGGTACAGGAAATGCAGTCAGAAGGCGGTGCTGCAGGTGCCGTCCACGGCTCTCTGCAAGCCGGTGCGCTGACTACTACTTACACAGCTTCACAAGGTCTGTTGCTGATGATCCCGAACATGTACAAGATTGCCGGTGAATTCCTGCCTTGTGTATTCCACGTATCAGCACGTACATTGGCAAGCCATGCACTGTGTATCTTCGGTGACCACCAGGACGTTATGTCTGCACGCCAGACCGGTTTCGCCATCGTTGGCCGAAGGTTCTGTACAAGAAGTTATGGACTTGGCAGGTGTTGCCCACCTGGCCACCATCAAGGCCCGTGTTCCGTTTATGAACTTCTTCGACGGTTTCCGTACTTCTCACGAAATCCAGAAGATTGAGATGCTGGAGAACGAAGACCTCGCTCCGCTTATCGACCAGGAAGCTTTGGCTGAATTCCGCGCACGTGCATTGAACCCGATGAACCCGGTTGCCCGTGGTATGGCCGAAAATCCTGACCACTTCTTCCAACACCGTGAATCTTGCAACAACTACTATGAAGCAGTTCCGGCTATCGTTGAGGAATACATGAACGAGATTTCCAAAATCACAGGCCGCAAGTACGGTTTGTTCGATTACTACGGTGCAGAAGATGCAGAACGCGTTATCATCGCCATGGGTTCTGTAACGGAAGCTGCCCGCGAAGCTATCGACCACCTCGTTGCCAATGGCGAAAAGGTTGGTTTGGTTGCCGTTCACTTGTATCGTCCGTTCTCTGCCAAGCACTTCCTTGCCGCCGTTCCCAAGACAGCCAAGAAGATTGCCGTACTGGACCGTACGAAAGAACCGGGTGCTAACGGCGAACCGTTGTACCTCGACGTAAAAGACTGCTTCTACGGTGCAGAGAATGCTCCGGTTATCGTAGGCGGCCGTTACGGTTTGGGATCCAAGGACACTACTCCCGCGCAAATCCTCGCCGTTTACAAGAACCTGGCTATGCCGATGCCGAAGAACCACTTCACTATCGGTATCGTAGATGACGTTACCTTCACTTCTCTGCCCCAGGAAGAAGAAATCGCATTGGGCGGCGAAGGCATGTTCGAAGCCAAATTCTACGGTTTGGGCGCTGACGGTACAGTAGGTGCCAACAAGAACTCTGTGAAGATTATCGGTGACAATACCGACAAGCACTGCCAGGCTTATTTCTCTTACGACTCCAAGAAATCAGGCGGTTTCACCTGCTCACACCTGCGTTTCGGTGATACTCCTATCCGCTCTACATACCTGGTAAACACGCCTAACTTCGTGGCTTGCCACGTTCAGGCTTACCTGCACATGTACGACGTAACCCGCGGCTTGCGTAAGAACGGCTCTTTCTTGCTGAACACCATCTGGGAAGGCGAAGAGCTGGCCAAGAACCTGCCTAACAAGGTGAAGAAGTACTTTGCACAGAACAATATCACTGTTTACTATATCAATGCTACTCAGATTGCACAAGAAATCGGTTTGGGCAACCGTACCAACACCATCCTGCAATCCGCATTCTTCCGTATCACCGGCGTTATTCCGGTTGACCTGGCTGTAGAACAGATGAAGAAGTTCATCGTTAAGTCTTACGGCAAGAAGGGTGAAGACGTTGTCAACAAGAACTACGCAGCAGTTGACCGTGGCGGCGAATACAAGCAACTGACCGTTGACCCGGCTTGGGCCAATTTGGCAGACGACGCCAAGGCTGAAAACAACGATCCTGCATTCATCAACGAAGTGGTTCGTCCTATCAACGCACAAGACGGTGACTTATTGCCGGTATCTGCATTCAAGGGTATTGAAGACGGTACTTGGGAACAAGGTACTGCCAAATATGAGAAACGTGGTGTAGCTGCATTCGTTCCCGAATGGAACGCTGAAAACTGTATCCAGTGTAACAAGTGTGCATACGTTTGTCCTCACGCTTCCATCCGTCCGTTCGTACTCGATGCTGAAGAGCAGAAGGGTGCCAACTTCACTCAACTGAAGGCTGTAGGTAAAGCATTCGACGGTATGACATTCCGTATTCAGGTAGACGTTCTCGACTGTCTGGGTTGTGGCAACTGTGCCGATGTCTGTCCGGGCAACCCGAAGAAGGGTGGCAAGGCTCTGACTATGAAGCACCTCGAAAGCCAATTGCCGGAAGCTGCCAACTGGACCTACTGTGCTGAAAACGTGAAGAGCAAACAACATTTGGTTGACATCAAGGCCAACGTGAAGAACTCTCAGTTCGCTACTCCGTTGTTCGAGTTCTCAGGTGCTTGCTCCGGTTGTGGTGAAACTCCGTATGTGAAGCTGATTTCCCAGTTGTTCGGTGACCGCGAAATGGTAGCCAACGCAACAGGATGTTCTTCCATCTACTCCGGTTCAGTACCTTCTACTCCTTATACCAAGAACGAAAAAGGTCACGGTCCTGCTTGGGCAAACTCATTGTTCGAGGACTTCTGCGAATTCGGTCTGGGTATGGAGCTTGCCAACGAAAAGATGCGCGCACGTATCGTGAAGGCTATGGAAGATGCCATCGCAGCAGAAGGAACTCCGGCTGAATACAAAGAAGTATTCCAGGCTTGGATTGAAAACATGTACGATGCAGACAAGAGCAAGGAACTGGCTGAAAAGATTATTCCGATGGTAGAAGCTGCCAAAGACAAGTGCGACAGCTGCAAGACTATCGCCAGTCTGTCTCAATACCTGGTAAAACGCAGCCAGTGGATTATCGGTGGCGACGGTGCCTCTTACGACATCGGTTACGGTGGTCTCGACCATGTAATCGCAAGCGGTAAGGATGTCAACATCCTCGTACTGGATACTGAGGTTTACTCCAACACAGGCGGTCAGTCTTCCAAGGCTACCCCGGTAGGCGCTATCGCCAAGTTTGCCGCTGCCGGTAAGCGTGTACGCAAGAAAGACCTCGGTCTGATGGCTACTACTTACGGTTACGTATACGTTGCCCAAATCGCTATGGGTGCCGACCAGGCTCAGACTTTAAAGGCTATCCGTGAAGCAGAAGCATATCCCGGTCCGTCACTCATCATCGCTTACGCTCCGTGTATCAACCACGGTCTGAAGGCAGGTATGGGCAAGAGCCAGGCAGAGGAAGAAAAGGCCGTTAAGTGCGGTTACTGGCACTTGTGGCGTTACAACCCGGCTCTGGAGGCTGAAGGCAAGAATCCGTTCACGCTGGATAGCAAGGAACCGGATTGGAGCGGATTCCAAGACTTCCTGAAGGGTGAAGTTCGTTACGCATCCGTAATGAAGCAATATCCGCAGGAGGCCGACGAGCTGTTCAAGGCTGCTGAAGAAAACGCTAAATGGCGTTACAACAGCTACAAGCGTCTTTCCAAAGAAAATTGGGGCGCTGAAGTTACAGAGTAATTCCGATTACTAAATAAAGAATAGAGGCTGCTCCTGAATAAGGCGTAGTCTCTATTTGTTTTTAATTAACAATACTAAATATCACAGGTTATGATTGGATTTATCATTTGGATTATCGGTGTGGTTCTGTGTGTCAAAGCCGTACTTGAAATCATGAAGTGGCCGGTAGACGGCGTGAAGAAACTATTAGTTGCAATTATCATCCTGCTCACAAGCTGGATTGGAATCTGTGTTTACTACTTCTGGGGAAGGGAAAACCTGCCTCAAATACTGAAATAAGTTCCAGTATCATTTACAGAAGTAAACAGACGTGTATTAAGAACAAGGGGGATAGACAACAGCTATCCCCTTCTTTTCAGAAACTCGGTAGGACTCTCCCCAAACTGTTCCTTATAGCATTTCGTGAAATAGGAAGGTGACGAAAAGCCCACTTCATAGGCAATCTCCGCTACCGTCATGTCAGAGGAGGCAAGCAGTGAGGCAGCCTTTTTCAACCTCATCTGGCGCAGCAGCTCATTCGGCGAATAGTTGGTCAGCGATTTCAGCTTACGGTAAAGCTGCACACGGCTCATACCCATATTCCGTCCCAAATCCTCCACATTGAGTTCCGCATCTTTCATCCTCTCCTCGACAAGCGATTTGAAGCGGGAGACGAAACCCTTATCCAAATCACTGATGGCTTCCTTCTCGATAGTCTGGTTATCTCCGAAGAACTGCCTCAACTGACGGCGGTTTGCAATAAGATTGCGGACACGAGACAAGAGCAACTGCGAATTGAATGGTTTGGAAATATAAGAATCGGCACCGCCATCATAGCCCTGGATACGCTGTTCGTCCAGCGAGCAGGCCGTCAGCAGAATCACCGGGATATGGCATGTCTGTAACTCCCCCTTCAAGCGGCGGCAACATTCCACACCATCCATACCGGGCATCATTACATCCGAAATAACCACATCCGGCACATACTTCATGGCCAGCCGGATACCCTCTGTCCCGTCCGCAGCATCCAGCACGCGAAATTCTTGCGTCAACAGTGACTTCACATAGTTGCGAATATCCGCATTATCGTCAATTACCAGCACAGTAGGACAATCAGCCTCAACCACCTCTTCGCATGCCTTCACTTCCGTATCTATCAGGGTGGACGACACGTCCTTCTCTTCGGCAGGCAACGTCACTATGGTGGGATGGTACTGCAAAACATCCTGCTTCGGGAAAGTGACGGTGAAGGTAGTACCCTTATCATCACTGTGTGCCGCAATGTTGCCACCATGCATCTCTACAAAAGCACGTACCAGCGCAAGGCCGATACCGGTACCTGCCTGATGTCCGTCCACTTGATAAAAACGCTCGAAGATAGCTTCCACATCGGTCGAAGAAATGTAACTGCCGGAATTGAAAACAGACAAGCTATAGTTCTGCTCTGTCATTGACAAGCGTATAGCTATCTTCCCATTCTCCGGCGTATACTTCACGGCATTGGAGAAGAGATTGAAGTAAATGCGCTCCATCTTCTCCGCATCTGCCATCATCCGGAAGTCCGTATCGGGAGATGCCTCAAAGCTGAAAGCAATATGTTTCTTCAGCAACGCCATGCGGAAAGAGTCGTTCCAGCCCCGGAAAGCTGTCGAGCAAATCAAAAGGTTCGAGATGGAGCTCCATGCGCCCGTTCTCCACCTTCCGGAAATCAAGTATCTGGTTGACCAGGCGAAGCAGGATATGCACATTCTTTTTTCATCAGCTCGAGGAGCTGGCGCGGCTGTCCGTCGAGGGTGCGGTTGGCAAGAAGCTGCTCTATGGGATCGGCTATCAGCGTCAGCGGAGTACGGAAATCGTGTGAAATATTCGTGAAGAACACCAGCTTGGCGTGCGTAGCCTCCTCCAGTTCATGGGAAAGCTGTTCTAACTGCGACTTCTGTACTTCCAACAGTTCCTTCTGCTGTATCAACTGGGTTTTCTGTTCCTCCAGTTTCTTTTTCTGCATGGACAGTTCACGGTTCAACCGGTTCTTGGCACGCAAGGAGAGGTAGACAGCCACCAACAAACCGACCAGCAACAATAGGGCGGACAGACTGCCGTACAAGACAACCTGCTGCGTGGCATAACTGGCTAAATACTGGTTTATCTTTCCGTTCAGGGTTTCTATCTTTCCATCCAGAGTGCCGATGTGGGCGGTCTGCATCTTCATGATGAGAGCATTGTCGCGGTCGACGACGGAAGTGCCCAGGATAGTTTCACGGGGGAAATCACGCTTGTTCAGGATATCCATGGCAATCTGCATCACGCGGTCGCCACCGGTAGGATATATAAACGTGGCATCCAGTTCGCCGGCAAGCACTTTCTCCACTCCATAGTCTTTGCCGGACAGGGCGTCTATGCCGATGAACCGCATATCCTTTTCCCGCCCCTCTCGGGCAGCGGCAGCATAGGCTCCGGCCGCCATACGGTCATTCTGCGCATACACCAGGTCGATATGCGGAAAGCGGCTCAGCAGAGTATCCATTTTCTCTCCGGCCTTGAGTTGCAACCAGGCACCGTCTTCAACGGCCAGCAACCGGATACCGGGATAAGCGGATATAGCCTTCACAAATCCTTGATGACGGTCTACGGCAGGTGTGGAGCCCACCAAACCTGAGATTTCCACCACATCTCCATGCCCATGCAGCACATTGGCCACATACTCTCCCACAGCTTTCCCTATCTCGTAGTTGTCTGCACCGACGTAGGCCGTGTATTTGTCCGAAAGGATTTTACGGTCCACTACAATCACCGGAATGCCCCGGTTGTATGCCTCCTCCACAACCGGAGTTATCGGAGTGGCTTCATTAGGGGCCACAATCAGCAGATCCACCCCTTCGGCTATCAGCTCACGAATGTCTTTTGCCTGACGGTCATTATCGTCGACAGCAGTACGGATGTCCACCTCCACATCCTCGTAGAAATGGGCTTCACGGAGTATCTCACTGTTCATCTGGCGCCGCCATTCATCCTCGCTACATTGGGAAACGCCGATACGGAAACGTGCCTCGCGCCGGGAGCAGGCAACCGCCACTCCCCAAAGCACGAGCAAAAAGAATAAAATCCGAAGGTTATGCTGTCTCATCTTCACTTTCCTCTGATTTAAGATTGCAGATGAGCAAAGATAACGAAAAATGTGAAAAGAATAAGAAAAATCTATGCCAGCCTTTCTTTCAAGGCCACCGGCAATTCCGGCATGGCACCGCTCTGGGTACATACATAGGCAGAGACTTCCACCGCCAGTTTATGGGCATCGGGCACCTGCTTCCCGCTGAGAATGGCAGCGGTGAAGGCTGCCGTGAACGAGTCACCGGCTCCAACGGTGTCCGCCACCGGTACCTTGGGCGTCTCCTGGAAGGAAACCACTCCCGGAGTGAACACATAGCTGCCGTTCGTTCCGCAAGTCAAGATAAGCATCTTCAGGTTATACTTGGCCAGCAGAATCCAGCATTTGTCCTGCAAGTCGATGCCCGGGTAGCCGAAAATACGGCTGATGGTCACCAGCTCCTCATCGTTTATCTTGAGGATGTTGCAGCGGCGCATGGATTCGCAGAGTATCTCTTTGGTATAGAACCCTTGGCGGAGATTGATGTCGAATATCTTCAGTTGCCCCTCCGCATCGGGCATCGTGTCGAGAAAACGGTTGATGGTGATGCGGCTTGTTTCACTGCGTTGCGCCAAAGAGCCGAAACATACGGCACGCGTGTTCAGTGCCAGACGCTTCAGTTCGTCGGTAAAGGGGATGTTGTCCCAGGCCACGCCTTCTTTTATCTCATAGCACGGCACGCCCACGGCATCGAGCGTCACCTGCACCGTTCCCGTGGGGTAAGGCACGCGCTCAATCTGCGTGCGCAGCCCCTTCCGGGCGAACACATCCAGAATCTCGTCCCCATCCGCATCGGCACCTACGGCACTGACCACACGGCTGTCGAAACCAAACTGCGATGCATGGTAAGCAAAGTTTGCCGGAGCACCGCCTATCTTCTTTCCTTCGGGGAGGCAGTCCCACAGAGCCTCGCCCATACCTACTATTATCTTATTCATAATATTATATTGTTTAATGAATGATATATTTTATTCACGGCAAACTCAATGTCCTACCCGCTGCAAACCTAATAAAAAGTTCCTAACTATAGAATGAAAAGTTGCCAACTATCTATTAAAAAGTTTCTAAGAACCAAGGATTATCTCTATCCCAAGGCTTGGGATAGACATCCTCAACCTTGGGACAGATATCCGCAGCCTTGGGATATGTGTCCGCAGCCTGCGAACAAAGATTACCGCTTCATACGCAGCATATAGAAGAACAAGTACACTACCCCTACCGTCATCACAGCCACGGCACCGCTTTGTCCTACAGCATCACTTGCCAAGCCCATTGCTATCGGAAATACCGTACCGCCGAAGAGCCCCATAATCATCAAACCGGAAACCTCGTTCTTCTTTTGTGGCATAGCAAGCAACGCCTGAGAGAAGATAACCGGAAAGATGTTCGAATTGCCGAAACCGATAAGGGCAATGCAAATGTATATCATTGTCTTTTCATGGAAAACGAACAACCCTACCATCGCAGCCAACATACATAACACGCTGATGCCGAAGAAGGTTCGGGGAGCCATCTTCTGAAGAATGAAGGCGCCGAGAAAGCAACCCGCCGTGCGGAAAATGAAGTAAAGGCTGGTGGCAAAGCCGGCATCGGCCAGCGTCATGCCCAGACGCTCCATCAAGAATTTTGGGCGCTGTGGTATTCGTACCTACATCAATGCCCACATGACACATGATGCCCAGGAAGCAGAGAAAGATAAACGGCTTGCCCAGCAGGGCGAGGCACTCCCCGAAGGTGGAAGGGCGTCCCTCTTCCTTTTCCTCGCGGATGGAAGTACCGCTCAGCCAGAGAATGGCAATCACCGCAATGACCATATAGACCGGGAACAGCACCCTCCAGCCTATGCCCAGAGACGGAATGGCCTGCGTAGCTCCCCACATGGCGATGTATGGAGCCAGAAACGAAGCAATGGCTTTTACAAACTGTCCGAAGGTGAGCGAACTTGCCAGCCGCTCGCCGCTTACGATATTGGAAAGCAGCGGGTTGAGCGACGTTTGCATCAGCGCATTGCCGATGCCCAGCAATGAGAACGAGAGCAGCATCAGCACGTAGCCGTCTCCGAAAACCGGGAGAAGCAAAGAGGCAAACGTGATGACAAGGCTGAGAAGCACCGTCTTCTTGCGTCCGATGCGGTTCATCAGCATACCCGTAGGTACGGAGAAGATGAGGAACCAGAAGAACACCAGAGACGGGAATATGTTGGCTTGCGAGTCGGTCAGGTTCAAGTCGGCCTTCACGTAGTTGGAGGCGATGCCCACCAAATCCACAAAGCCCATGGCGAAGAAGCAAAGCATGACCGGAAAGAGCTTTGCCAAGGAATTCGTTTTTTGCATAATTATATCCTATTTTTTAAAACCCTAATCTGTAAATTCTGCAATTATTCACTTTGTAGCTTCCACCTTTTGCATAACAACTCATACGATTATATGGCTCATTAGGGAAAACCAAATTAGTCATAGCTACCTTACCACCATCAAGGAAAATCTCAACAGAACACTTATCAACAAATATATTTAAAGTATGGCTCATTGTTTTTACTATAGGCCCCCAAGTAGCAAGAGCAAAATCATCGATATAATTAATCGAAGTTTTCATACGTTTATCATGGGTTTCAAGTATATGAGATTGACTATTACGACCAAAATCAACAATACCACTCTTCGTGCGATCCATTACTAATCTACTTTCTAATAAATCTAAGTAAATATCAACCTCTTCACCTTTTTCATTAAATAGTTTAACCCCCATTATATTTGCTGTACCATTGACAAACTGCATTTCAATTTCATAGGCCCCACTATTCTCATTCAACAATGTATCCACATGATACTCGGTATCAACCATAAATGTAGATATCTCCCTCACTTCTTTACGTATATCACGTACTTCCTTTACTGGAGTTATTGATACATAAAATTCACCATCTTGTTCATACAACCCTAACTCACGAGGCAAGGCATTAGCACTACGAAACTGTTTTGTAGGAACGATGTTTGCATACTGCCAATTACTCATCCAAGGTATTGCAACAACCCTATCACAAGTATTTGAGAAACAAACTGTTGCATAATGGTCCTTTCCCCAATCCAGCCATTTTACTGTCTCTTTAGGACTATCACAGACAAACTTCGTCC
>ENA-OQCU01000857-OQCU01000857.1-human-gut-metagenome-genome-assembly--contig:-NODE-857-length-11979-cov-2.970891_pt1 | contig 11979 bp, 12 predicted proteins | sample MGYA00242504_ERZ504590 | MGnify/ENA primary metagenome ERZ504590 (study PRJEB26092, sample SAMD00036318) | human gut metagenome | host: Homo sapiens | study: EMG produced TPA metagenomics assembly of... | reverse complement strand
GGCGAGAGCCGTCGCGAGAAACCGCGCGCAAGCGGGCGTCGGCCTAGAGGCTCGCGACGGGAGAGGCCTCTTCGGCAACGCTTTCAGTCTGACGACGATTCGGGCCAGGTCTTCTCCACGAGCCAAACCGAACCGATGCCGACCGCGATGCCGATGACGGCGCCCGCCAGGATATCGGAGGGATAGTGCACGTACAGGTAGAGGCGCGAGAAGGCGATGAGGCATGCGACGGCCACGGCCGAGACCTTGAGCGCCAGCACGCCTCTGCCCTTCCCCGGCAGACAGCACAGCGCCGCGGCAGCGGCGAACGACACCATGGAGTGGTTCGAGGGGAACGAATCGCCCGACGGCGGCGGGATGAGCAGACCGGCGAACTCGTAGGCGACGAACGGCCGTGCGCGCCCGAACAGCGGCTTCAGCACGAACATGCCGAGGATCGCGGTCGCGACGACGGCCAGGAGCACGGCTACGCCCCACCTGCGGTACCTCGGCTGCGCGACGAGCACGGCGCCGGCGACGAGCCACACGAGGGCGAGGTCTCCCAGATGCGTGGCCAGCAGCATGATCTGGTCGAGCAGCGGCGTGCGCAGATGCTGCTGGATGGCGTCGAGAACGGCGATATCCACGCGAGGCTCCTACGAGCGGGGCGCGCCGGAGTCCAACCACGCGAGAAGCCCCGCGCAACCGGCCAGCACGTCGTCGTACGTGACGTCGAAATCGCCTGTGTACCAAGGATCGGCCACGTCACGCGCGGAATCGGCGAACTCGAGCAGCTTGAAGCAGCGGCCATCCGCAGCCCGTCCCAGCTGGCGACGCATATCGCGCATGTTCGCCTCGTCCATGCCTACGAACAGGTCCCATTCGTCAGCATCGGCGCGGCGCAGGCGACGGGCGGTCTTGCCGGAGCAATCGATGCCCTGCGCTTCCAGCACGGCGCGGGTGCCGTGATGCACGGGGCTTCCGATCTCGTCGTCGTGCGTGGCTGCCGACCCGATGACGAAGGCGTCGGCCATGCCTCGGCGCGAGACGAGATCCTTCATCACGAACTCAGCCATGGTTGAGCGGCATATGTTGCCGTGGCACACGAATAGGATGCGATGCGGCGCGCTCATCGGCTCTCCCCCTCCTCGGGTTCGAGGACTTCGAGGTAGCGTTCGTACAGCTCGGGCACGGCGCGCTTCAGGCTGACCGGCTTGAACGTTTCGGCATCAACGAGGCAATGGGTGCTCCGTCCCGTGCAGCAGGGCTTCTCGACGTCGAGATCCTGGCCTTCCCGGAACACCTCGTAGGCGTATACGGTCTTCGTCGGGCGCGAGGACACTACGCGCGTGCGCACGACGGCCGTGTCGCCGTAACGCAAAGGCGCGCCGTAGTCGCATTCGAAATGCGTGACGGGCGACAGGTAGCCCGCCTGCTCGATATGGTCGTACGGAAACCCGATAGCCTCGAGGAACCGCGTGCGCGCATCCTCGAAGTACAGCAGATAGTTGGCATGGTAGACGATGCCCATCATGTCGGTCTCCGCATAGCGTATGGTGATTGGCGTGCAAACCCGCATGGCTTCGCTGTCCGTCCTTTGCAATCGGCTACAATGTTCGCATGAGGAATATCGTAACGTATATGGCCGAAGAGCAGCGCACCTTCGCGGAATCACCGTTTAACCCCGTCGACTCGCTTGTGTTCGCGACGCTCGCGTACTTCAACTACGAGGTGGCGCCCGGCGTCGACCTCGCTTCCCCCGACGGCGTCCTGCTGCACGACGTGGTGATGCTGTCCGATTGGGAAGCGCTCACCGCGCACAGCTGGATGGAGGACGCGAAGGACACCGAGGCGTTTCTGCACGTCCTGTCGGCAAGCCGCCGCATGCGCGACGTGCGCGCCTCGTTCTATGCCAACGAGCGATCGGAGATCGTGGAAAAGCAATTCTCCGCCGTCACGCTGACGTTCCCCGCCGCCGACGGCGAGGTCGCCTACCTCGCGTATCGCGGCACCGACGGCAGTTTCGCCGGTTGGAAGGAAGACTTCAACCTCTGCTTCAAGGAAGTGATCCCTTCCCAATGCACGGCGGCGGCGTACCTGTCGGGCGTGGCGTCGGCGCTCGCCTGCCCGCTCATCGTCGGCGGGCACTCCAAGGGCGGCAACCTCGCCGAGTATGCTGCGCTCGTAGCCGACGAGAGCGCCTTCGAGCGCTTGCGCGGCGTGTTCAACCACGACGGGCCGTCGTTTCTGGACGATCCTTCGCCGCGCATCGACGACGATCGATTCCACGCCCTGCTGCACAAGACCGTGCCCGAGTCGTCGGCGTTCGGCATGATCCTCGAGCGCCGCGCCGACTACCGCGTGGTGCGATCCTCGGCTATGTCGGTGTTCCAGCACGAGCCTTTCACCTGGTTGACCGAAGACGACGACTTCGTGTACCAGGAGGCGCTCAACCCCTCCGCCGTGTTTTTCGACGAGGCGCTTGACGCGTGGCTGCGTAGCAAAGCTCCCGACGAGCGCGAGCGCTTCATCGACACCATCTACGAGCTGTTCGCCTCCACCGAGGCCGGAACCTGGAGCGAGTTCCAAACCAAGCTGTTCGCGAACACGAGGCAGCTTTTAGGCGCGCGCTCGAAGCTGGACGCGGAGACGAAGAGCTTCATCTGGCAGACGCTGGGCTCGCTCGGAGGCATACTCAAGGACGAGACCGTCAAGCGCTTCAAGCCCGCCCCGCCCACCTGGCTTCCCCGACGCCGCGAAACGTACGACCCCGAGAAAGGAACCGAAGCATGACCGCTAGCGCGTACGGACGACTGACCCCCCGCATGGCCTGGCAGCTGGCCGCGCCGCATACCTGGCCGGCCGCCATCCTGCCCGTGCTCGTCGCCGCCGCGGCGGCGGCCGTCACCTCCTTCAGCATCTCGGCGACCATGGTATGCGTGCTGCTAGTCATCTGCGTGCTCATGCAGTCGGCGGTGAACACGTTCAACGACTACTACGATTACGTGAAGGGCGCCGACTCGGCCGACGACAACGTCGACCCGACCGACGCGGTGCTGGTGTACAACAACGTGAACCCGCGCGCGGCGCTGGCTCTGGCCGTCGGGTTCCTCGCGGCGGCGTTTCTGCTGGGGGCGTACGTGATCTGGATCGCCGGATGGATCCCGCTCGCCATCGGCGCGGCGGGCGCCGTCGTCGTGGTGCTGTACTCGGCGGGCAAGACGCCCATCTCGTACCTGCCCATCGGCGAGCTGGTCAGCGGGTTCGTGATGGGCGGGCTCATCCCGCTGGCGTGCTACCAGGCGCTTTCCGGGACGTTCGACCTCCGTGCGCTCTTGTGGGCCGTGCCCACCATCCTGGGCGTGGGGCTCATCATGTTCACGAACAACACGTGCGACGTTGAGAAGGACGTGGAATCGGGACGCCGCACGCTGTCGGTGCTGCTGGGACGCGAGCGGGCGCGCAAGCTGTATCACGGCGTCGTGTACGCCTGGGTGGCCGCCATCGTCGCGCTCGTGGGCCGCGTTCTTCACGAACGGGCTTCTGGTGATGCCGTTCATGCTGCTGGCAAGCTATCCCCTGCTCAAGGCGCTGCTGGGCAACCCGTTGGCGCCGCAGGCCCGCATCGGCGCCATGGCGCAGGTGTGTAGCGCGAACATCGCATTGGGCGCGTTCTACGCGGCGGCCATCCTGGCAAGCGGCATCGCGGTCGCGCTCTAGCGGAAGGAACGGGATCTCATGGAAGCGACCGTCGCGGCGGGGCTGTAGCGACTCGGGCCGATCTGCCTCGCTCGAAGCACGACGACGCGAGCTCCCTCGACGGGACTGCGGCGATTTCTCGGATTGCGAGGGCAAGCCGCTTCTTTCCGCTTGCGCCCTTCCGAGCAGCCCGCCGTCCTCGAAAAGGCGAGAACACATCGAATTCGGAAGAAATCGCGTACCCTGCAAGAAAGCGAATTCGATGACAAGAACGGATCTTTCCATTGAACAGGCCGTATGCGGAAGCGAGCACGCCAACACGTCTGCTATCCGTTTGAAAACTTCCGAATCCGATGATTTTTTCGCCAACGGAGGCGCTTTCGGATGCACCGAGGGGGAGGACTCAAGATGCTCGGCGGGAAGGCGCCTCCGACGCGAGCTCCCGAAACATCGTGCTCGCACGACGCACCGTGCGAGAGACCCTTCCGCTTTCGGGACATCTCGCGTCACGTGGTGGCCGGAAGGGCCGTGCATGCCGTATACTTCCAAGGACGTGAAAACGACGAGGCGGGAGACGCCGCCCGGGGCTGCGGCTACGATGCGGCAACGGCGACGGACGCCGCTTGCGAGGAACAAAGGAGAATGCGGATGGAGATCGCTCGTTTGGTTCTAGGCGTGTTGCTGCTGGTCGCGTTCGCGCTGCTGACAGTGCAGCTGTACAACGGGCGCTGGCTGTTCCTCATCGCCAAGCCCGAGAAGACGAAGAAGGGCACGTTCTTCCCCGAAGGAACCGCTAATACGGGAAAGCGCGCGGCATGGGTGATGGTCGCCTGCTTCGCCGTGACGGCCACGCTCATGGCCTACGAGATGAGCAAGATGACCGGCGTGCCGGCGTTCGCGCAAACCTCCTCCATCCTCAACAACATAGCGCTGGTGGCGTTCTGCCTGAGCCTGCTTTGGACGCTGTTCGCGGGTCGCGACGAGCAGAACTATCGGGATCGCTTCAAGAAGGACGGCGTGCGCCTGCTCGTCTTGCTGCTGGGAGCCTGCGCCGTCATGACCGCGCTCTCGATTCTGTTCGTCTGATCAGCGCTCCTGCGTACGTTCGGTGGCGCGGTCGACGAGGTCGATGAGCTCTTGGCGCGAATGGATATCCAGCTTCGCGTACACGTTGCGGGTGTGGGTTCGCACGGTATTCCACGACACCTGAAGGCGCTTGGCTGCGGCGCCGGCATCGTAGCCCATGGCAAGGCAGCGCAGCACGTCCTTCTCGCGTCGCGACAGCCCCGCCTGATCGGCTAGCGCATCGATGGCCAGCCCGAAGCGCCCCTTCTTGTTCGTATGCGCGTCAGCGTCGTCGGGGCGCATACCGGGCAGCTCGTCGCCCAGCAGGTCGTCGAGCGAGGCCTCCCCCTCCCCTTCGGGCTTGAACAGACGATCGAACTCCTTCTCCGAGAACAGCACGAACGCGCAGGCCAGCACTGCGAACGCCAGCACGAGGTACAGCACGATCGAGTTGCCCGTGGCTGCTATCTGCGGAAACACGTGCACGCCCGCCAGCCATCCTGCTCCCGACCCCGCCATGAACGCTCCGTAACCGAAGCCGAACACGAGCACGGCCGAGATATGGCGTTGGTACACCACGAACGCGAGGATGCACCACAGCACGAATTCGAAGACCGCCGAGAGGAACGTGACGAGCGCGCTCCATCCAAGGTGCGTGACGCCAACGATGGGACAGAACGCGATGAGCGCCACGACGGCGGCCATGATGACGGAGTAGATCTTTCCGAAATCGAACCGCTCGCCCTCCACGCCGATGGCGGCCGCTGCGAAGACGAGCGCCATCGCCATGCGCAGCAGCATGACCAGGCGCGTGTTGTCCAACGTGACGTCGATCGGCGACACCTCGACGAGCATCGAGCGCAGGGCAACCACGACGAACGAGAACGCGAACGTGACGGCTGCCAGCTTCCAGAACGAGCGCGGGAAGCGGGAGCGGCTCTCGCCGCGCTCCGCCTTCTCGCCCAACGGTGCGATGAACGACAGCGCGGCGGCTCCGGCTGCCGCAAGCGGCATGCCCACGAAGGCGAGGATGCCCGCGAGCGACGGCCCGCCGGGCACGGGCTGCCACGAGGGCGATCCGATGACGGTGAAGTAGATGACTGCGATCGCCACGTGCGACAGCGCCGTGTACAGGATGGCCTTGCGCGGCGCGATGGCGCCGTAGAGCTGCCCGCACTTCAAGCCGACGACGGCCGTGCCCAGCCCCGTGCAGGCGCTGGCGATGTAGAAAAGAGCGGTGATCAGGTCGTACGGAAGCACCTTCGTGAGGTAGTACGGCCCGATGAGGACGATGACGAGGCAGCCGAGCGAAGCGAACGCGCCGCCGGCGATCACCACGGCGGGGCGGTCGAGCAGCTGCCGTATGCGAGCCGCCCGAAAGGTGGACGCCAAGAGCACGATGCCGAACGTCAGCGTGGACACGATGTACATCGTTGATATGTTGGCGCCGTTCATCTCCGTGTCGGAGAGCCATGCCGTGCCGCTGTAGGCGATGTAGGCCCATGCCAGCCAGACGCCCAACGCCAAAAACGGCAGCGAAGGGCACGCCTTGACGAGCTTTTCGAAAAATCCTTCATGAAGCCGTCGACTCCCCCTCCCGAAACGGACGACAGCCCCGAACCGCGCGCTTCCCCCTCGAGCGTCAGACGGCTTCGCGGATACGGCGTTCCTTCGCCGCGCGGACGAGCCGTAAAACGACGTATGCCGCGAACACGATCGAGTATACCGCAACGCTTGTCGTCGCCGCAACGCCGCCATGCAGCGCCGAAGGGGCCAGCATCAGCAGCAGGTGCACGTACGTGAGCAGGAAGAACGGATAGGCGAGCTTCTGCACCTTCTTCCAAGTTTCGGTGCGCATGCGCCTCTTCACCAGGTTGAACGACGTGACGCCCAGCACGGCCAGCAGCGCCAGCAGCACCGACCGCCACCGCGAACGAGGCGGCCACGTTGCCGTTCGTCGCCCCGCCCGACGCGATGCGCGGCAGGTACGTAGGGCCCCCGTAACACGGCCACGTGGCGAGCGACAGGAGCCAGGCGACGATAGACAGCTCGGCGCGCACGGGCTTGAGCCACATGCAGGCGCGCGAGCCGCGATCCAGCACGCCGATGTACATGACCACGACGAACAGGGCAAGCGGCAGCAGGCATTTCTGGATAAGGACGAAGAACACGCTCCATGCGTCGCGGGGCATGCCCCAGAACGTCCCCGCCACGAAGGCGACGTCCACGAGCAGGGCCGCCGCGTAGAACGCCATCGGGCAGGCTTTGAGGGGGTTGCGCAGCGCGAAGCAGGCGGCAACCGTGCATGCGAGCACCAGCGCGAACGTCATAGCCTCTCCAACTCCTCCGCCATATCGGCCAGCACCTCGGCGTCGAACAGGAAGAAGCCCTTGCTCATCTTCAGCACGCCGCGGTAGAAACGCGTTTTCACCAAGTGCAGCGCCAGCTCCTCGAAGTCGTCGAACCACGACAGGATATGGTCGTGCAGCACGTGCTGCGAAAGGCGCACTTGTTCGAGCGCGCATTCCGCATCGTTCGTCTCGAGCGCGCGCACGGCCCGGCTCGCCAGGAGAGCCTGGAACTCGCAGAGGTACGACAGGTGGTCGTCGGGGAAGTCGTAGCCGGGGCTTTTCCGCACGCTGTTCTGGCGGTACAGGCGGTACACCTCGTGGTAGGAGTCCTGGAACAGCAGGCCTTCCTCGCTCGTGAACACCGACTCGTAGGGCGTGGCGTAGCGGCCTTTCCACGACGACGTCCCGGCGAAGGCGCCCGTGAAGTCCACTGCCAGCTCCTGGCGCGTGCCGGAGTGCCGCTTCGACAGCGCGCGCTCCATGTCGTGCAGGCCCTCCGCCATGAGTTCTCCCGCGCCGGCGAATGCCGCAAGGCCTCCCTCGGCGATGTGGTCGATCTGCTCTTGGGCGAGCGGTTTGTAGTACAGCGCCGCCACCACGTCGTAGAACGCCGCGCGACCCTCGAGCGCCGACACGAGGCCCGCGCAGGTCTGCGTCTCCATCATCGTGACTCCCCTTTCTCGTTGCTTCTCGACCCCTGGCTTGGACGCGCCGCCGCGTCCCGGCAGGCCTTGGGAGGGGTTCGGCCTGCCGGGACGGGTTGCAGCGCGCGGGCTTACGATGCGGACACGCGGTCCGTCGTCACGAGGATCGCCCTGCCATGCCGCCGTTGCGGCGGACAAGATGTAGACCGTCGCCGGTTTGAGCCCGTGCGGATCGTCAAGCTGGTGGCAGTTCTCCGCGCCAGCCGCCGCAACAGCCTTCGCAGCGGAGCTGTCGGGATCGTCCAGGTCGCCGAAGTAGCGCGCGCCGCAGCAGCAGTTGTGCACGCAGGCCGGCACCCAGTCCTCCTCCTCATGTCGCTGGAAGCACAACGTGCACTTCTCCACCACATTCGTGTTCGGATTGAGCGTGCGCACATTGTACGGGCAGCCCTTCAGGCACGATTCGCACCCGATGCACTCCTCGGCATTGACCAGCACCACGCCCGTGGCTTCGTCGCGGTACGATGCGCCCGTCGGGCACACTTCGATGCAGCCGGGGTTCTCGCACTGCTGGCATTGCAGGGGAATCCAGTACTGCTCGATGTCCGGGAAGGTGCCCGTGGGTCCCACGGCGTGCACGCGGTTGTAGCACACGCCCAAATCGACGTTGTTCTCAAGCTTGCAGGCCGCAACGCAGCCGTCGCATCCGCTGCAGCGGTCGAGATCGATAACCAGGCAGTTTCTCATCAGAACACATCCTTCGTCTGAGCTTCGGACAGCATTTCCTCAGTCGGCAGGAACGGCGCGAACTCCTCGGGCTCCACCCATACGTTCGCGGGTTTCTGGGACTTCTCGATCTTCACCGTGAAACCGCGGTTCGTGTAGGAGCCGTACACTTCGTTGAACGGGGCGTCGTTCTTCGTGAGCACGTTCACGTTGCACTCGCGCCAGCCGGCCGTCGGGTTTGTCTGGGACTCGTCGTAGCACTCCGGGTTCCAGAAGCGCTCCATCCACACGGTTTTCGGATGCACGCCCTCGGTGAGGTAGGCGCGCGCGTGCACCTCGCCGCGGCGGCTGGTCACCTTCACCCAATCCATATGCTCGATGCCCAGCTCCTTGGCGCTCGCCGGATTGATGCGGATCTCGGCCGTGGGGAACAGCTCGCGCGACAGCGCGGCGTGGCGCATGGTGCCATGGTGGAAGTACGGCACGCGGCCCGACGTGAGCACGAAGGGGTATTCCTCGTCGGACAGCGGGCTCTCCGCCGGCTCGATGTACGAGCAGATGGGGCTGTAGTCCTCGCAGGGCTCCTGCGGCTCCGGATAGCAGAACGGATATCCCGTGCGCGCCAGCTTGAGCAGGATCTGGCAGTACACCTCGATCTTGCGGGACTCGGTGCCGAAGCCGGCAGGCAGGCCATCGTCCACCACGGTTTCATGTTGGCCGTAATGGAAGTACTCGCTGGCCGGCGTGACGTAGGGCACGTACTTGTCGGCGTCCTTCACCAGCTCGTCCCAGCTGGGCGCGTGCAGCGTCTCGGCGACGGAGGCCTTGACCTCCTCCTCGGTGGCGCTGCCCAGGTATCCGGGCTTGAGACCGGGCAGCTCGCCGCCCATCTTCTCCGCGCATTTCGCCACCACCTGCGCGGCTGGGATGGAGTGCGACACCGTCTCGCCGATGTGCACGCACTCGTTCTGCAGCCACTGGGTGTTGAGCTGGGTCATGTTCACCATGGGCTCTTCCAGCCACTCGCGCACGGGGAACACGAGGTCGGCGGCCTCGATGTGGAAGGAGGTGAGCATCGGGTACTGGCCGATGATGTAGTCGACCTCGGGGAACACGTCGTACCACGACTTCGCATTGCCCAGCATGGCCAGCTTGTTGCCCGACATGTCGAACCACACGCGCGGCTTGTACGGCTCGCCGGTGGCGATGGCCTCGCGCACCGTGGGGATATGGCTGTGGCACCATGCGTACAGACCCTTGTGGTCTTTCATGCCAAGTCGATCGACGAGCAGCTGGTTCGCCAGCTTCTGCTGCGGGTTCTCCTCCCCCAGCTTCTTCGCGCGCGCCTCGTTCTCGGCATCGCTCATGCCGATGACCGCGCCGATGCCGTACATGTCCGAGAACATGCCGTCGAAGCCGTTGTTGTACGTGACCGGGCGCTTCGTCGGCGGCGCGCCGGCGGCGCCGTACTGCGTCATCGTGCAGCCGGGCTTGTTGACGTAGCCCATGATGGAGTCCAGGCCCATGCAGCCCAGCGGCACCTGCGAGGCGGACTCGGTCATGTCCGACGCCACGCCGTTCGCGATGCCGGCAACGGAGGCCTCGGCGTAGATCTTGATGGCTTTTTCGATCTTGTCGGCATCGAGCCAGCAGTTCTCGGCGGTGTGCTCGAGCGTCCAGGGATCGGCTTCTTCCTTGTAGATCTGGCCGGCGGTCTTGTACGTCTTCCCTTCGAAGTCGCCCGTCCAGAAGATCTCGGGGTTCACTGCGGCGTCGGCGGGCGCGGAGAACTCGAAGGGCGCCACCGCGTTCGTCTTGAGGTCGTAGCAGACGTAGGCCGGGGTGTTCTCGGGCGTGGTCTGCTGGAAGTCGGGGAACAGTTCCTGCGCCTTCACCGGCAGCTTCGTCTCGGGGTCGATAAGGAAGGGCAGGTTCGTCCAGTACTTCGTGAACTGCTCGTCGTAGAGCTTGTTCTCGAAGATGTAGCGGAACCAGCACAGGAGCAGGCCCGTGTCGGTGGCCGGGCGCACCGGCAGCCACACGTCGGCCTTCACCGCGTCGGGCGAGAAGTTGGGATCGACCACGATGGTCTTCACGCCCTTGGCGCGCAGCTCGGCCATGCCGCGACCCGATTCTGCCGTCTGGCTGACGGAAGGCTGGGCGCCCCACAGCACCACGACCTCGGCCTTGTTGTCGGGGTCGGGACGGAATATCTCCTGCACGGCGTTGTCGGCGATGGACTGGTCGTTGCCGCCGTAGAACAGCTTCGACATGCTCCAGCGCGGCAGATAGCACTGGGCGCAGCCGGGCTCGAACACGGTGGGCGACCCGAACGCCATGGGCAGGGTCATGGCCTCCATGAACGAGTAGGCTCCGCCGCCGCCCACGCTGGCGAAGAAGGAATAGGGGCCGTATTTGTCGATGGCGTCGCAGATATGCGTGGCCGCTTCCTCGACGGCCTCGTCCCAGCTGATGACCTCCCATTTGTTCTCGCCGCGCTCGCCGGCACGCCGAAGCGGATGCAGCACGCGGCGGGGGCTGTACATGGTGTGCAGCTGGTTGAGGCCCTTGATGCACAGGCTTCCGCGACTTACCGGCGCGTCGGGGTCGCCTTCCAGCTTACGACGACGCCGTCCTTCAGATACGCGATAGCCGGGCACATCTGGATGCAGCCGTGGCAGGACGTCTTCATCCTCACGAGACCCTCGTCGGCGCCGCCGCCGGACGGAGCCTGCTCCTGCGGAGCCTCCTGCATACAGCCGGCCATCGAAGCGCCGAACGCCGCCGTCGCGCCCACCAGAGCGGACGCCTTGACGAAGCTTCGACGTGTCAACGTGGTTTCAGCCATGTTCTCCAACCTTTCTCCTTATGATGGTTCTACTCGCTTGCCTTCAGATCCCGCAGAAACGCGTCCCCTCCTCCGTCAGACACCAACCTTCTTTCCAGACCAAAGCGCCCGAGCGCTCCAGCTTGTCCACGAACACGCTGGGCTGCATGCGCCGCCGCTCGCCGTCGACGACGGTTTCCAGCACGGGGCGCCCGCGCAGCAGTTCCACGATGTCGTTGTAGGCGCGCGGACGGGCTCGGACGAACTCCAGCAGCTCGATATACACGTCGGCGCGTTCCGGCGCGAGCTGCAGCAACTCCACGAGGCGCGCCTGAGGGCGATGCTGCTCGACGAAGCGCGCGCCCGCTTCGGTGGTGCGAAACGCTACGGAACGCACGAGGTCGTCGACGGCGTCCTCGTCGAGACCCTCCTTGTCCTGCTCCATGACGATGGCGCCGCGCTCGTCTCGCTCGATCCTATCCAGCCCGCCGGCGCGCACGAGATGCTCGGCCAGGCGGTACTGGTTCTGGGTAGCGGTTTCGAATTCGGGCCAGGATGCTGTTGCCGCCGGGCACCTCGTAGGGACGAGGCAGGTCGGGCTCGGTGAAGCGCATGCGCAGGCAAGCGAGGGCGACCATGCCGCAGGAGAAGATGAAGGCGAGAGCCGACACGTTGGTCAGAGGGATGA
>ENA-OQCU01000856-OQCU01000856.1-human-gut-metagenome-genome-assembly--contig:-NODE-856-length-11987-cov-3.389292_pt1 | contig 11987 bp, 10 predicted proteins | sample MGYA00242504_ERZ504590 | MGnify/ENA primary metagenome ERZ504590 (study PRJEB26092, sample SAMD00036318) | human gut metagenome | host: Homo sapiens | study: EMG produced TPA metagenomics assembly of... | reverse complement strand
GTGGCGATGAGCATGACGATGTCCAGCCCGACAGCGCACACAAGGCGTGGCCAGCGCATACGTGAGAATGCCGCTAGCAGCACGGGTTTGCGTCCGTAGCGGTCGGCTGCGGGCCCGAACGCCAGCAGCCCGACGGCGAAGAACAAGAAGTAGCCCACCAGCGTGAGGTTCACCATGCTCTCCGACGTGTTGAAATGCTCGGTCATGTGCGGGACGGCCGGCGTGTACATGTCCAGCGAAAGCGGCGTGACCAGCGACGTGATGACCAGCAGCACGATGAGCCCCAGCGGCCCCAACCGCCGTTGAGGCCGTGCGAGCCACGAGTGTAGTGCCATGTGCGTAGATCTCCTTGCGAAGCAGATGCGTTCAGGTTGAGCTTCCAGTATAGAAGACTTCGCCAGCGTCGTCAGGCGGGTAAGGTGGGCAGCGTGAGGGTGAACGTGGTGCCGCGCTCGTCGTCGCTGGCGGCAGCGAGGTTGCCGCCGTGCTCCTCGGCGATGGCGTGCGCGATGGCCAGCCCCAGGCCGTAGCCGCTGTCGTCGCGCGTGCGCGCCTTGTCGGCGCGGTAGAAACGATCGAACACATGGGGGAGATCCTCGGGCGCGATGGCGAAGCCGGTGTTGTGCACCGCCAGCTCGATGCGGCGCACGCTTTGGCGCAGCGATACGTTCACGCTGCCGCCGTCGTCGGCGTACTTGCATGCGTTGTCCAGCAGCGTGCCCACCAGCTTGCGCAGCCTCATCGCATTGCCGCGCACCATGACGCTCTCATCCAGCTGCGATTGCAAATCGACGGCGCGCTCGAACGCCACGGACTCGAACTGCAGCATCTCGCCTTCCACCAGGTCGGTGAGGTCGAGCCGCTCCATGGGCGGCGGCGCGGCGCCCTCGTCGACCTGCGCGAGCAGCAACAGGTCGCCTACCAGGCCCTGCATCTGCTGCGCTTCGTGCTGAGTGCTCTCGATCCACTGGCTCTGGCTGGCGATGCTGCGCTCGGGATGCTCCAGCAAGATGGACGTGTTCGCGAGGATCACGGTGAGGGGCGTCTTCAAATCGTGCGAAGCGTCGGCTACGAACCGGCGCTGCTGGCGCCATGCGCGATCCACTGGCGCCAGCGCCCACCGCGAGAAGAACATGCTGATCACGAAGAACGCAGCCAACGCCGCCGCGCCCACGCCCGCCAGTGTGACGGCCAGGGTCTGCCAGCCGCTTGCGGCGCTCATGTCCGCGAACGCGAGGTACGCGGCGCCTCCCACGGTGCGCTTCTCGTAGAACAGCCCTAGGCCGTCCAGGCTGCCGGAGCCGTCGGGCTGATCGGCCAGCGCGGCCGCGGCCTGCGCCAGCACGTCGTCGGCGATGGACGCCGTAGTGCGCGTTTGAACGGCTGCCAGCGAGCCGTCGGCTTCCACCGAGAACACCGCTACGGGAATGGCGGGGTCCGATCCGCCGCGCTTGCCGCCGATCTCCGGGGGCGTTCCGTTTGCGCGGGCGGCGTCCGTTGGCGCCTGGCCGCCGGGCTGGCCGTCGCTCGACGGGCCGCCGCCCGCGTCGCCTGTGTGGGCGAGGGCTGCGTCGAGCGTCTCGTGCACGCGTGCGACGCTCTGCTGGTAGTCGATGACGCAGATGGCGGTGAACACCACGGCCAGCACCACGGCAACGGTGGCCATGTTGAGCGCGATGAACTTGACGCGCAGCTTCTTCAGCATGGACGGCCTGCGCTTTCCGAGGCGTCGTCGGGCGCGGCATCGGCCACGAACCGGTAGCCCGCGCGCCGCAGCGTCTCGATGCGCGCGGCCGATCCCAGGAACTTCATCTTCTTGCGCAGAAACGACACGTAGGCCTCCACGTTGTTGTCTTCGGCGCTCGATTCCACGCCCCACACCTTCGCGATGAGCATGTCCTTCGACACCACCTGCCCGGCGTTCGCCATAAGCACTTTGGCCAGCGAGAACTCCTTGTAGCTGAGGTGGATGGACTTCGACCCGCACGACAGGTCGTAGCTTTCCAGGTTCAGCGCGAGGTCGCCGGCGGCCAGCTTCTCGAACAGCACCTCGCCTTGGCGGCGCGTGAGCGCGCGCAGGTGGGCCAGCAGCTCGGCGGGTGCGAACGGCTTGGTCATGTAGTCGTCGGCGCCGCTGTCGAGGCCGGTGATCTTGTCGGGTACGGCGTCGCGCGCGGTGAGCAGCAGCACCGGCACGCTGATGCTTTTGCGGCGCAGCTGGGCCACCACGGCGAAGCCGTCCATCTTCGGCAGCATCACGTCGAGGATGATCACGTCGTAGTCGCCGCATTCGGCGTAGGCGAGGCCGGAGGCGCCGTCGTGCACGACGTCCGTCTGGTAGCCGTTCTCGGCGAGTATGTGCGCCAGCGCCTGCGCCAGGCGCACGTCGTCTTCAACGATGAGGACTTGCATGGCGACCTGCTTTCTTTCGCGCGTCCTAGCTTCCATTGTACCGTCAGACCTGAAAAGCGCTGAAAGAAACAGGCGAAGGCCCTTTTCGCGAGCGCGCTGCTTCTGCGCGAGCACTCAGGCGGAGGCAGGCCCTTTCAGGGAACTTTCAGGCAGCGCGGCTAGGATGCGGTGTCTGATGGAAAGGACCGGTATCCCATGACAACGTTCACCGACGTATTCGAACGCAAGGAAGTGAAGTACCGCCTGGATGCGCGCCAGCACCGCGCGATGGCAGCCACGCTGCGCGGTCGCATGGCACCCGACGCGTTCGGCCGGACGCGCATCGTCAGCCGCTACTTCGACACGCCCGAGCGCGCGCTCATCGAGCGGTCGCTGGACAAGCCGCTGTACAAGGAGAAGCTGCGCTTGCGCAGCTACGGGTCGTCGCAGGCCGACGACCGCGTGTTCGTGGAGATCAAGAAGAAGTACAAGGGCATCGTGTACAAGCGCCGGGTAGGCTGCTCGTTGGCTGCGGCCGAAGCCTATCTGGGCGGAGAGTCGTACGAGCAGGCCTGCGCGCGATTCCCGCTGCCCGACCCGGCGATGGCCGCCGAGTCGCTGTCGCCCGCGCAGCGTGCAGATCGCCCGCGAGATCGACGAGTTCGTCGCACGGTACCGACCGTTGCGGCCTTCGATGCTCATCGAGTGCGAGCGCGTTGCGTACGCGTCGATAGCGCACGATCGCCGCGGCGGCAGGCGGCGGCGCAACCGGCTTGCGCGCGCTGGGCGATGTGCCGGACGACTTGCGCATCACCTTCGATGCCGGCATCGCCTACGGCGATCTGTTCGCAAGGGATGCCGGTGCTGCATCGCATCCGCTGCTCCCCGACGGCGATGCCGTGATGGAGATCAAGTCGTCCGGCCCGTTTCCGCTGTGGCTCGTTCGCGCGCTCGATGCGTGCGAGGCCTACCCGACGTCGTTCTCGAAGTACGGGGAAGCGTATCGGGCCTGCATGGCCGCTCATCGCGGTGCGTCGTCGTTTGCGACAGCGCGCGCGTCCCAAGCAGCCGCCGAGCAGAAGGCCGAGCGGTTCGCCGCGGCGTTGCGCGGCCGCCGCCCTCGTCGCTTCCGTGCGCCGTCGCACACGCCTACGCGCTGCTGAGGTGCCTGGCCGTTCGATAGCCCCTCCCTCTCTACCCGAAAGGAACCAATTGTGCTCGATACTGCATTGACCTCGATATTCGGATCGACGGAATCGCTCGTTGCGGGCGTGTCCACCGTTGATTTCCTGCTGTGCTGCCTCGCGTCCATCGTGCTGGGCGCGGCGGTGGCGCTCATCTACATGTTCCGCCACACGTACTCGAAGAACTTCGTGGTGACGCTGGCGCTGCTGCCGCTCATCGTGCAGATGGTGATCACGCTGGTGAACGGCAACCTGGGCGCAGGCATCGCGGTGATGGGCGTGTTCAACCTCGTGCGCTTCCGTTCCATCCCCGGCAGCGCGAAGGACATCGGCAGCGTGTTTCTGGCCATGGCCATCGGCCTGGCCACGGGCATGGGCTTCATCGTGCTGGCCGTGCTGTTCACCATCATCGTGGCTTTCGTAAACGTGGGCTACGTGCTGTCGCCCTTCGGCAAGCAGAAAGAGCCGGAGAAGACGCTGAAAATCACCATCCCCGACGACTTGGAGTACGACGGCGTGTTCGACGACGTGCTGAAGCGCTATACCGACGAGCATGAGCTGACGATGGTGCAAACCACCAACATGGGAAGCTTGTTTCTGCTGGAATATGCGGTGCGGATGAAGCAGCCGGGAACGGAGAAGCGCATGATCGACGAACTGCGCTGTCGTAACGGCAACTTGAAGATCACCTGCGGGCGCGCTGCTGCGAGTAAGGATGTGCTGTAATGGAGGGGGCGAAAGCAATCTTGTTGCGACTTTTCCGGAGGGCGCGTGGGGCGATGCCCAGTCGCTCAGACAGTCCTCGCTGCGCTGTGGCGCCGCGCAGCAAGTCCCCGAAGGGGAAACTCGCTTGGTGGGCATCGCCCCACGCGCCTGGTCGAAAGGCGGCCGCGGTTGCGCTTTCTTTCGTGTTGGTAGCGGGGGTTGGCTCCCTGGCGGGGTGCTCGTCGGATCTGGGGGGCGGGGAGTCGGCTGTTGGGGCGGCCGTTGGATGGGGGTGGGGGGTCGGAGCTCTTCCGGGTCTGCTTCCGACTCTGGCGAGGCTGCTTCGTTTGCCGAGGTTGCGGCGGCTTTCGACGCGTCGGCGCTCGATCTCGACTACAGCAAGCGCGATACGGATGCTTCTTACGACGATGCTTCCGCCGTGCATATCGTGCTGGGCCGGGGGGTCGGCCAGCGTGGAGGGCGATGGCGCGACGGTTGACGGCTCCACGGTGACCATCACGGCCGAGGGCGTCTACGTGGTGTCGGGCTCGCTCGACGACGGGCAGCTGGCGGTGGAGGCGCCTGAGGACGCGAAGGTGCAGATCGTCCTTGCGGGCGCGACCATTCACAACGAGGACGGGCCCGCCGTGTACGTGAAGCAGGCCGACAAGTGCTTCATCACGCTGGCCGACGGGACGCAGAACGCGCTGACCGACGGTGCGGAATACGTGCTCGAAGACGGCTCCGACGAGCCGTACGCCACGCTGTTCAGCCGTGCCGACCTCACGTTGAACGGAACGGGAGCCTTGACGGTGACCAGCGCGTACCGCCATGCGGTGTGCTCGAAGGACGACCTTGTGATCACGGGTGGAACCTACGTGGTGAATGCCGCAGAGGACGCGTTGCGCGGCCGCGACTGCGTCAAGATCGCGGACGGCGACTTCACGCTGATCGCGGGCGGCGATGGCATCAAATCGAACAAGGACACGAAAGCCACGAAGGGATTCGTGTCCATCGACGGCGGCACGTTCGTCATCGAGGCCGGCGATGACGGCATCCAGGCGCAAACCTACCTGCGTATCGCGGGCGGCGACATCTCCATCGCTGCGGTGGACGACGCGCTGCACTCCAACCTCGAGGGCCTGCTGGCGGGCGGCACGCTCGATATCGAAGCGGGCGACGATGCCTTCCATGCCGAGACGAAGCTCGTCATCGACGACGGCGCGGTGAACGTGAAGGCGTGCTACGAGGGCTACGAAGCCGAGAAGCTGTACATCAACGGTGGCGACACCCATATCGTGGCCAGCGACGACGCCATCAATGCGGCCGCCGCCGATCTCGGCGACGACGATGCCGACGCTGCGGCCGATGCGTCGGCCGAGGCGCCCGGCTACGAGGGCGGGACGCTGCCCGACAGCATGGAGGCGCCTGAAGGTGCTCCCGACGGGATGACGCCTCCGGACGGGGTGAACGGCGTGGGCGGCGAAGCTCCCGAACTGCCCGAAGGCGCGAAGTCTCCCGATGCTACGGGCGGCACGCCGCCGTCCGGCGCTCCGCAGCGAGACGGCGAGGGCGCCAACGAGCGCGAGCTCAACGGCGGCGCGCCCGACAACGCGTTCGCCGAAGGCGGCGCGGGCGGCATGGGCATGGGCGACGAGAACTGCCTCATCCAGATCAACGGCGGCTACACCGTGCTCGACGCTCAAGGCGATGGGGTGGACAGCAACGGCTCGGTGGAGATCACGGGCGGCGTGCTGCTGGTCTGCGGCTCCACGAGCAACGGCGACGGAGCGTTCGACTACGATCTGACGGCGACGGTGACCGGCGGAACGGTGCTCATGGTGGGCTCCACCGGCATGGCGCAGAACTTCACCAGCGGAGAGCAGCCTTTCGCGTTCGCCGCGGTCAGCGGCTCGGCCGGCCAAACGTGGCCGTCGTAGACTCCGACGGCACGGTGGTCGCCTCGTTCAACGGCGGCCAAGCAGTTCGGCATGGTGCTGGCCACCAGCCCCGCGTTCGTCGAAGGCGGCACGTATTCGCTGGTCATCGGAGGCACCGTGACCGGCGCGAACGCCGACGGCTACACCGACTCCGGCACGGTGGAGGGCGGCTCCACCACCGAGATCGCCGCGTCAACCACCGCATCCGGCGGCATGGGCGGCCTCGGCGCAGGAGGCGGCGGCATGTCCGCCGGCCAAGGCGGCGACGTCCAGCGCGGCATGCGCGGCGGCGCGGGTAGCGGCTTCGGCGGCGGAGCGGCGGCGTAGCCAGCACCCGTTCCAGCGGCGGCCCCGACGGAGTGTTCGTCGAGGTCGCCGTTTTGGCGCGAGGTCGTCGGTCTGCCTCCTCGATTCTGGCACGAATTTACGGGTATGGCACAGATTTTGCAGCAAGAGTAAGGCCGTGAATTGCAAGCAATAGCAAAACGCCTGGTCGCGAAAACGTCTCCGCCCAATTTCCCCAATCGCTTCTGCCCAAACCGTAAATTTGTGCCAGATTTTTCAAGGTCGAACCGTTGGTAGCCGATTGCATTTGTCGTTCGCAGGTGTGTGAAATTCAGGAACAGCTGGCTCTTTGTCTGCGTTATCGCATATCGCTGGCCCATCTCTAGTAGTGCGGGATTTCGGAAATCCCGTGGGTTAGCCTTCGAACATCATGGCTTCGCGCATATCTGTTGCGTGATCGATTCGATGTGGTTTCGGGCCACCACCAGCAAGGCGATTATCGCCGCCGTCGAAGATGCCATGAGCAAGACGTAGGCCTATTCCGCGATAATCTTACGATCGGAACCTGCAAGGGCGTCGAAGCGGGCTTGCAGGTTCCGACCATGCATCCGCATCCTGGGCTTCGCCTCATGGTTCCGATCTCCTTGCGGAAGCGTTATCGTCCGGGAAACAGCAGCCGGCGTTCTGCGGCCAGATCGTTCACCGTTTCTATCTGCTTGGCGGTCTGACGTTGGACGGCTTCGATGAAGCGCTCGTCAAGCTGGGCGTTGAGACTCAACACGTCAGCTATGTCATCGAGGAACCCGTCGAGTGAGGACGAATCGTACCACGACAGGTCCTCCACGAGCGCCAGCTGCTGAGAAGGATAGGGGCGAAACGGATGGGCCTGCCCCACAAGTAGCGCCCATGCTCCAGCTCGTCCGTGGTCGCGCGGCTGTAAAAACCCGCATCCGTTGTCGAACAGGGGTGCCACCCGATACCGATCGAGGGTTTCCACCTCGCGCATCAAACCGAAATTGTGCGTATGGCGGTCGAAGTTCGCCATAAGATGGTCGGCAACGATCATCTTGCTCACGGCGCGTCCGAGGTTCGACACGCCCAGCGCTTGCCCGGCTTCAAGGTATCCGCGATGGAGGTCGCGCCCCTCCGTCACTCCGAAGGCGGTAAGCACGTCGGCTGCGGGGATGAGCTCGGTTTCGGACGTTACGAAGGTTGGGCACGTCGAATAGGCGCGCCCGTGCCGCTCGGTCAGCGAGTATGCAACGAAGTCTTCATCGTCCAGGAGCCGTGCGAGCAGCTTGGTTGCCAACAGCTCGTTGTACGGCTCGCGGTTCTCGTTGCCCGTTCCGCTTTTCACCAGGAGGTTCGTTCCGTCGCGGTGAATCCATGTCTTCGACAGCATGCCAGGCGTGGCGGTGTCGGGCGAGTGGGTTATGCGGGCGGTCGAGGTTCCTGCAGGGGTCAGAGCCGCCGAGCAAGGTTTCGCCCAGTGCTTCTTCGTAACCGTTTCGAAGTAATTGACGTCATGCCAGTCCACGTCGATATCAACGGGCTTGAACCAATACTGATCGGACAGATTGAGTCCCCAGGAATCGAACATGAGGTCGATGCCATGTCGGGCTGCCAGCTCGCGCAACACGGGGGCGAGGTTCGGACGCATGTCGGGAATGGAGCGTGAGGCGATCCATGCAGCTAAATCGTATCGGTTCGGCGTTCGCTCTCGAAGGCCGATGCCTAATGGCTTCCAGGCGATTCCTTCGCGCGGCACGATATCGGCCGTTTCGCGCGTGCGTCGGTTGTACACGAAATCGAGCACCGGATGGTTGCGATTCATCAGCGTGAACGGGGCGAGGTTGCGCTCGTTCTTCTCGTTCATCTTCGGGCGGCCTGCGGTTCTGCCCCGCTCGGCTCGCTCGTGGACGGAGCGCTCGTCAAGCATCCAAGATCGTCCGAACCGCTGGGCCTCGAGATCTCCAGACGCTATAAGCGCGTTCACGCGCCTCATGCTGATGCCCAAACGCTGCGCCGCTTCCTTGGTCGTGTACATGGCTCCTCCCATCCGTTCATTTCCTAAAATTATACCAAACAAAGAATAAATAATTCTCAGATGCTGTAGAAAAAATATTCCTTAACGGAACATTTTCTGGAGGTGCCTGACGGTCGTATGGAACACTTGCGCGGTTTTGTCCCGAAGGATTTGCTCCTTTCGTCGAATCGGTGACCCTTCGCCGGAAAGCTTCGCGCGCTTTAGCCGATTGGAGTACAATGGGCGAACGAATAAGGAACGAACCCGCACGTCAGGCTGGGGCCGGGCGCCATGCAAGAAGGGATGCGAACATGGCAGACATCACCGAAGTGGATTACATCTGGAAGAACGGGGAGATGATCCCCTGGGCCGAGGCTACCACGCATGTCTTGTCCCACTCGCTGCATTACGGCTCCGGCGTGTTCGAGGGCATCCGCTGCTATCAGAATCCCGAGACGAAGAAGAGCTACGTCTTCCGTCTGCGCGACCATATGGAGCGCCTGCATCGCAGCTGCAAGATCTCTCTGATCGACCTGCCGTACTCGGTGGACGAACTGTGCGACGCGACGATCGAGCTTATCCGCAAGAACAACCTGCCGTCGTGCTACATCCGTCCGATCGTGTACCGCGGCTACGGCGTGATGGGCGTCGATCCCACCGGCGCCCCCACCGACGTGGCTATCGCCGTGTGGCCGTGGGACACCTACCTGGGAGACGGTGCACTCGACAACGGCGTGGCCGTGGGCGTGTCGTCGTGGCGCCAGCGTACGAACAACTCCATTCCGCCTGCGGTTAAAGCCACCGCTTCCTACATGAACTCTATCCTGGCTAAGCTCGAGGCGAAAGAGCACGGCTATGTTGAGGCCATCATGCTGAACGAGGCGGGGCTCGTGTGCGAGGGCACCGGCGAGAACCTCTTCGTCGTGCGCGACGGCATCTTGTCCACGCCGCCGCTGTCCGACGGACTGCTGGAGGGCATCACGCGCGACACGGTGCTGTGCCTGGCCGACGACCTGGAGATCCCCGCCATCGAGGAAAGCCTCACGCGCAGCGACCTCTACATCGCCGACGAGGTGTTCATGACCGGCTCCGCCGCCGAGCTCACGCCCATCGGCAGCGTCGACGGCCGTGTGGTGGGCAAGCCGGGCGAGATCACTCGCTTGCTGCAGGATCGTTTCTTCGCCGTCTGCTATGGCAACATCGAAGAGTACTCGGAATGGTTGACTGAGATCTAAGTCATAGTTTGGTATGTCGCGAAGCCCCCACCGTCCGCTGCTTGCGGCCGGCCGGAGGGCTTCGCTTTTTGAGCGAAGGAGCGCCTCTGTGAATCGAATCCTCACGTATGACAGCACGCTGCGAGACGGAGAGCAGTGCGAGGGCATCACGTTGTCGCTTGAGGACAAGCTGCGCATTGTCGAGCGCTTGGACGCGTTCGGCGTCGATTTCATCGAGGGCGGGTTTCCGGCATCGAACCCGAAGGACATCGCGTTCTTCCAGCGCGTGCAGGAGATGCCGCTTAAGCATGCGCGCATCGCGGCGTTCGGCTCAACGTGCAAGAAGGACGTCGCCGCCGAGGACGACCGCGGGCTGGCCGACCTCGTGGCCAGCGGCGCCCCGGTGGTCACCATCGTGGGCAAGACGTGGGACGAGCAGGTCACGCGCGCGCTGTTGACCACGCTCGACGAGAACCTGCGCATGATCCGCGATTCCGTGGCCTACCTCAAGGCGCAGGGTCTCACGGTGGTGTTCGACGCCGAACACTTCTTCGACGGCTACAAGGCGAACGCCGACTACGCGATGGCGTGCGCGCGCGCGGCAAGCGAGGCGGGCGCCGACTCCATCGACCTATGCGAGACGAACGGCGGCGCGCTGCCTCACGAGGTGGAGGCCGTCGTGGCCGCGGTCGCGCGCGAGCTGCCCGGCCAGCAGCTGGGCATCCACTGCCACAACGATTCGGGCTGCGCTGTGGCGAACTCGCTTGCCGCTGTGCGCGCCGGCGCAACTCAGGTGCAGGGCACGGTGAACGGGTTCGGCGAACGCGTGGGCAATACCGACCTGCTCACCGTCATCGCCGATCTCGAGCTGAAGATGGGCTGTACCTGCGTGGGCGAGGAGCGGCTGCGCGATCTGACCAGCGTGGCGCAGTTCGTGGCCGAGACGTGCAACCTATCGGTGCCGAACCACCATCCCTACACGGGCGCGTCGGCGTTCGCGCACAAGGGCGGCCTGCACGCCAGCGCCATCGCGCGCTTCCCCGAGGCCTACGAGCACACGCGTCCCGAGGCGGTGGGCAACACGCAGCGCATGCTGGTCAGCGAGCTGGCCGGCAAGGCATCGCTCATCGCGAAGGCGAAGAACTTGGGCATCGATCTGGCCCAGCACCCCGACAAGACGCAGGAGATCCTGGACGACATCAAGCGCCGCGAGGCGGTGGGCTACTCCTACGAGGTGGCCGACGGCTCGCTTGCGCTGCTGCTGCAATGGCATCTCGGCGCGTACCGGCCGCACTTCACGCTGGAGAGCTTCCGCGTCATCGTGGACGACCACGAGGACACCGGCGCGCTGGCGAAGGACGCCATGTCGGAAGCCACCATCAAGATCCACGTGGGCGACCAGCGCTTCGTGGCCACGGGCGAGGGCGCAGGCCCCGTCGGCGCGCTCGACAACGCTCTGCGCATGGCCATCGTGGCGTTCTACCCCGAAGTGGCCGACATCGAGCTGGTTGACTACAAGGTGCGCATCCTCGACGAGAACGTGGGCACCGACGCCATCACGCGAGTCGTCATCACCACGCGAGACAAGCGCGGCAGCTGGGGTACGGTGGGCGTGTCGGAGAACATCATCGAAGCATCATGGAATGCGCTGGTCGACTCGATCGAGTACGGCCTGATGCGGATTGGGGAGTAGCATGAGCGATCTCAGAACGCCCGAAGTCGAAGACCTCCTGCGCGTGTTCGCGGCGCTTGACGACGAAGACGTGATCTTCTCCCTGCTGGAGGACTTGTTCACCATTCGCGAGATCAAGGAAACGTCCCAGCGCCTGGCCGTTGCGCGCCAGTTGGATGCCGGCAAGTCCTACTCCGCCATCGAAGAGGCCACCGGCGCGTCGGCCACCACCATCGCCCGCGTGTCGAAGTGTCTGAGCTACGGTGCCGGCGGCTACAACGCCGCCCTGAACGCCCTAGACGACGCCGAGAAGAAGCGCCGCTAGCGCGGTCGCCTGCTTCCGGAATCCTGCCGCAAGCTCGATTCTGCCCCGGTTCCCGTCACGGATCGCCTCACGCATTCGGCAACCAGGTGAACTCGGGCCGCGAGGCCGCGAACAACGTCGCGGAGTTCCTGAAGGCGTAAACCCACCCTCTTCCGAAGCTGGGGCGCGGAATCCCTCCCTCCCCGCCGTCGTCCCGGCTTCGGAATTCTGCATTTGGGCGCAAACGGGCACCCATGACAATTTTG
>ENA-OQCU01000855-OQCU01000855.1-human-gut-metagenome-genome-assembly--contig:-NODE-855-length-12012-cov-3.202188_pt1 | contig 12012 bp, 12 predicted proteins | sample MGYA00242504_ERZ504590 | MGnify/ENA primary metagenome ERZ504590 (study PRJEB26092, sample SAMD00036318) | human gut metagenome | host: Homo sapiens | study: EMG produced TPA metagenomics assembly of... | reverse complement strand
GCAGCACGGCTTCGTCGTTCATGAACATGGTGAGGCCGTCGCCACCGTCCACCAGCAGGAACGTGTGCGACACCAGCTTGTAGCGCCGGTTCACGTCGAGGGGCTCGCCGTTCACCAGCACGTTGCGGACGCGGTACTCGCCCGCCACGCCGCCGAATTTGCCGCCCGGCATCTGCACCGACGACGGAATGTCCGTGCGCACGGTGTACGTGAGGCCCGCCGCATGCTGCAATCCTCCGCTGGGCTCGGGCAGCTTCGACGCGCCCACTTCGAGGGCGTCGAGGATGTTCTGGCCGAGGGTGTCCACGTAGGCCAGCTGGTTGTTGAACGGTTGCACGTCGATGAGGTTGCCGTACGTCACGTCGCCCGGCTCGATGTTCGCGCGGATGCCGCCGCCGTTCACGAGTCCGATATCGGCCATGATGCCGCCATGCCATGCCAGCGCGAGGTACGCATCGGCCACGAAGTCGCCGAGGTTCGTCTCGTGCGCGCGAACGGCCCAGGTGTAGTCGTCGTCCTCGAGGGCGACCAAGCGCACGTCCGAGCGCCCGATGACGCGCCCGGTGATCTTCGCGAGATCCGCTTGCAGCCCTGCGATGCAGGCGGCCGTGTCGGCATCGACGCCGTCCCAAGCCTTGATGATGCTGGCGGTGCCGTTCGTCGTGGATGCGGTGACGGTTTCGGTGCCGTCCGACGCGTAGGCGGCGATGGTTCCGGTCGCGGGTTGATGACCACCTGGCCGATGCCCACCAGCTGGGTGCCCGTCTGCGTGACCAGCACCGGTTGGCCGTTCTTGTTGAGCGGGGTCTGAACGTACAGCTCGTGCGAATGGCCGTCGATGATCACGTCGATGCCGCTCGTGTTCGCCGCCACGGCCGCGCTGGTCCAGCGCGGGGTCACGCCGCCTTGGCCCAGGTGCGCCAGCGCCACCACGTAGTCGGCACCGTCGGCGCGCGCTTGGTCGACGGCGCGCTGCACGGCGTCGTACAGCTTCGCGCCGGAGTCGTCCTCGCAAAAGCCGTAACGGTAGGTTCCGCCTTCCTGGAAGTGGGCGGGGGAGGACTTCGTCAGCGACTCGGGCGTGCAGATGCCCAGGAACGCGACCTTTTTAGTGTCGGCGCCCGTGCCGTATTCGCGCATGGCGTACGCGTCGAACATGAGGTTGCCCGTGCGCAGGTCGGTGAAGTTGCAGGACAGGTACTTCGCGTTCGCGCGGGCGACTAGCGTGTTGAACTGGGCCATCCCGTAGTCGAACTCGTGGTTGCCGGGGATGGCGAAGTCGTAGCCGCACTCGTTCATGATGTCGACGAGGTACTCGCCGTCGGTCAGCGTGCCCATGGCCTTGCCCTGCACGGCATCGCCCGCGTCCACAAGCGTCACGTTGTCCGCGCCGTAGGTCGAGCGCATGGTTTTTGCGTAGTTGACGAGCTTCGCGTATCCCAGGTTGTCGTCCACGGCGCAGTGCACGTCGTTCGTGTGCACGATGACGATGGCGCCGGGCTGCGTCGCAGTGGCGGCGGTTGCCGCTTCATCGCCGAACGCGCGGCGGGCGGGAAGCGCGAGCGAGGCCAGCGCAACGGCGGACAGCGTGCAGAACGATCGGCGGGTTATCCGATGGGGAGCGGGCAGGTGCGTCATGGGTGCCTCCTCGAAACGAGCGCGAAAACGCGGTTCGTTCAGTATACCGTGCGAGGTGCGCGAGCCGGAATCCCCGATTTCGAGCGTCCGCGAGCGGCGCTCGTCGGCTATACTCGGCGCATGGACCAGCCTCGCACTTACACCACCTCGCGCATCGCGAGCGCCGTCGGCATCCACCCGAACACGGTGCGCCTCTACGAGCGCATCGGGTTCATCACCGCGCCCGAGCGCCTTGCGAACGGCTATCGCGTGTTCACGGACCTGCATCTGCTGCAGGTGCGGCTCGTGCGCGCTGCGCTCAACGTCGAGCTGGTGCAGAACGGTCTGCGCCGGGAGGTGCTCGCCATCGTCGAAACGATGGCGAGCCAGCGCTACGACGAGGCGATCTCGCTGGCTCGGCAGCGTATCGACCACCTGCGGCGCGAGCGTTGTGCCGCCGAGGATGCCCTGCGCCACGTGCGCGATCTGCTCTCGCGCTCTGACGGTTCCGCACGCGCCGAACGGCTTATGCTGACGCGCAAGGAGGCGGCTGACCAGCTGGACACCACCATCGATGCGCTGCGCAATTGGGAGATGAACGGCCTGTTGCAGGTCAAGCGCAAGCAGAACGGCTATCGCGTGTACAGCGCCGCCGACCTCGACCGCCTGGCCATCATCCGCGCGCTGCGTGCCGCGAACTATTCGCTGGCCGCCATCCTGCGGCTGCTCGACGCGCTTGACCGCGATGCGACCGCCGACATCGGACACGTGCTGGACCATCCCGATCCCGACGATGACATCCTGTCGGTATGCGATCGTTTGCTGACGTCGCTCGATGCGGCGGAGCGCAACGCCTTCGAGATGATCGAGCTGCTCGAGCGCATGAAAAAACTCGCCTGAACAAACCCTCCACTTTGCCACCAGAGTTGGCGCGTCTTCTAGTATCTTCGGCGACCGAAAGATAGGAGGACGTATGAACGACGTTGTACACGTACGTGATCTGGTGAAAACGTACGGAGGCGTGCCTGCGGTGGACGGGATCGGCTTCGACGTGGCCATCGGCGAGACGTTCGGGCTGCTGGGTGCGAACGGAGCGGGGAAGACCACGACGCTGGAATGCCTGCTGGGCGTGAGTTGCCCCGACGCGGGGAGCGTCACGATCTTGGGCTTGGATCCGCGAACCCGGCGCAAGGAGCTGTTCCAGCGGGTGGGCGTGCAGTTCCAAGAAGCGCGCTACCAGGACAAGATTACGGTGGACGAGCTGTGCCGCGCAACGCGCGCGCTGTATCGCGAAGCCGACGACCCGGCGAAGCTGCTCGCGCGATTCAGCCTGACCGAGGTGCGCAAGCAAGCCGTCGAGTCGCTGTCGGGCGGCCAGCGCCAGCGCCTGTTCGTGGTGCTGGCGCTCATCCCGCGTCCTGAGGTGGTGTTTCTCGACGAGCTGACCACGGGGCTGGACGTGAAAGCCCGCCGCGACGTGTGGAATCTGTTGGACGAGATGCGCCAGCAGGGTATGACCATCGTGTTGACCAGCCACTTCATGGATGAGGTGGAAGCGCTGTGCGATCGCGTCATCATTCTGCGCAAGGGGCGCATCGTCTTCGAAGGCACCGTTGCCGAAGCTGTGGCGTCCGGTCCGTTCGCCAGCTTCGAGGACGCGTACCTTGCGTACGCGGAACCTGCCGAACACGCTGAGTCCGTGGAAGCTGCCGAGCCTGCCGCAACCGCCCATTTCTCCGAGGGAGGCGCCCATGAAAGCCTTTAGCACCCTGTTCCGAGTCGAGTTCCGCCTGTCGCTGCGCGACATGAACATGCCCATCTTCGCCGTGATCATGCCTGTGGTGGTGATGTTGGTCGTCGGCATGATGTTCGGCGATCAGCCTGCCTACGAGGGCGCGAGCTACACGTTCGTGGCGCAATCGGTGGGCGCGGTGTCTGCCATCGGCATCTGCGCCGGCGGCGCGATGGGCCTGCCGCTCGTGGTGTCGAACTACCGGCACCGCAAGATTCTCAAGCGCTACTTCGTGACGCCCGTCAGCGTGCACACCATTCTGGCGGTGCAGGTGGCCATCTACACCGTGTACGCGCTGATCTCGGCCGTGCTCGTGTTCGGGGTGGCGGCGCTGTTCTTCGGCTACGCGTTCACCGGGTCGTGGCCGGCGTTCGTCGGGTCGTACGTGTTGGTGCTGGCGGCTATGCTGGCGCTCGGCATGATGGTGGGCGGCCTCGCGCCGAACGAGAAAGTCGCGGGCGTGCTGGCAAGCCTCCTGTACTTCCCCATGCTGCTGCTGTCGGGGACGACGCTGCCCTACGAGATGATGCCCACGGCCGTGCAGCGCGGAGCCGACCTGCTGCCGCTCACCCAGGGCGTGAAGCTGCTGAAAGCCACGTCGCTCGGACTGCCCGTCGACCAGGCCGTCGTGCCGGTGGCGATCATGGCGGTGTGGGCCGCGGTATGCACCGTGATCGCCGTGCGTTTCTTCAAGTGGGAGTAGGCATACTGGGATTCGTTGCGTCCGGCAAGGCATAGAATCCCATCGCCATCCCCGATGTTTCCTAGCCCCACCATGCGGGCGCGGGCGTATTCTTGGGCGTCGGCTATGTAGGCTTCTTGGGAGTGCTCGATGTTGCGGGCCACCGTCTGGGCGTCGAGCGTGCGGATCACCTTGCCGGGCACGCCCACGACCAGCGAGCACGGCGGGATCACGGAGCGCTCCTTCACCAGCGCGCCGGCCGCGACCATCGATCCCGCACCGATCACGGCGCCGTTCATCACGGTGGCGTGCATGCCCACGGTCACATCGTCCTCGATGGTGGCGCCGTGCACGATGGCATTGTGGCCCACCGACACGCGATCGCCCAGCGTGACGGGGCAGTCGTAGTCGCTGTGCAGCATGGCGTTGTCCTGCACGTTGCTGTTCTTGCCAATGCGGATGGGCGCCACTTCGCCGCGGATGACGGCGCTGAACCACACCGAGCTGCCCTCGTCCATCGCCACGTCGCCGCAGATCGCCGCATTCGGCGCGATGAACGCGGCTTTCTCCACGTCGGGGAACATCCCCTTGAATTCAACGAGCATGCCGGTTCCTTTCCTTCGGGTACGCCGTCCAGTATCCCGAAGGAACCCCCGCCCCGCATCGCAAGTTCCATGCGATTTAGGGAGGGCGACGTAGTTTGAACCGGCATCGTCAAAGCAAGCGTAACGCGTCCGCCACGGGCGGGCGACGGCGGGGGCTCGGGCGGCTTGGGACGCGACCGGGTGCGTTATGGTCGCGGGATGATACGACGACCCTGCGCGGAAAGAAGGCTCCCATGTACGACGATCTCAAGGGCAAGACGGTGGTGGTGACGGGCAGCTCGAAGGGGCTGGGCGCCGCCATGGCGCGGCGCTTCGGCGCCGAGGGCATGAACGTGGTGGCGAACTACCGCTCCGACGAAGAGGGCGCGCGCGAAACGGTGCGAGCCATCGAGGAAGCGGGCGGAGCGGCGGCCGCGGTGCAGGCCGACGTGAGCAAGAACGAGTGCGTGGACGCCCTGTTCGACGCTGCGATGTTCTCGTTCGGCGGCGTGGACATCTGGGTGAACAACGCGGGCATCGAGGTGGCTTCGCCGTCCGATCGGAAGTCCATCGAGGAATGGCAGCGCGTCATCGACGTGAACCTGACCGGCGTGTTCGCGGGCTGCCGCCGCGCCATCGATCACTTTCTGGATCGCAAGATGCCCGGCGTCATCATCAACCTGTCGTCGGTGCACGAGATCATTCCGTGGCCGCATTTCGCCGACTATGCGGCCAGCAAGGCAGGAGTCGGCATGCTGACGAAGACGCTGGCGCTCGAGTACGCCGACCGCGGCATCCGCGTGAACGCCATCGCGCCCGGAGCCATGAACACGCCCATCAACGCGGAGAAGTTCGCCGATCCCGAAGCGCGCGCCGCAACCGAACGGCTCATCCCGATGGGGTACGTGGGCGCCCCCGAAGACGTGGCCGCCGCCGCGGCCTGGCTCGCGTCCGACCAGGCCAGCTACGTGACCGGCACCACCCTGTTCGTCGACGGCGGCATGACGCTGTACCCCGGCTTCCAGTTCGGGCAGGGCTAGGGCGACGGCTCAGAAGAGGTCGTCGTGACCGCCGGTTCGCGCGAAGCCGACCACGCCATCGACTATCTCGTACATGATCAACCAGTCACTGGTTCGTCCTTTGACGTGAAGCTCTCGTTTTCCTTGGAGGTTGCCGCTTAAAGCGTGGTCGTTGTATTTCAAAGGTATGGGTTCCTCGTCGGAATGAAGAATGGCGGATATAGCCGCCTTGAAAGACCCCATGTCCCAGTGCTTCTTCATGCATTTTTTGACATCGCGCTCGAATGCCGGGGAGTTGATGGAGCGATACATTTATATCCCTAAGGCAGCGAAGAGCTCATCTGCGTCTTCGTGCGTCCTGTGCGAGGGATCTTTTCTTATCTCCTCCAACTCTCGGAACGCTTCGAGGGTTTCCTCGTTGGGCTCCTTGGCAAGAGGGGCGGGGCTTATGACCAAATAGGGCGTTGAACCCTTGAAAACGGTGACCGACTTGCGCGTTTCGCTTACTTGGCGGCCAATTTTGGTGAAGTTCGCTCGAGCTTCCGATACGCTCACGGTATTTGTGATGGACATAGCGTCTCCTTTCGATCGGCTGAATCAAAAATAGCATAACTATAGCTATAAATCTAGCTATAGTTATGCTACAGATATTTGCCCATCATGGTCCTGATGCGATTTGGGACGAGTTGGTGGAGATGGCGCAAGCTCGCCGCAGCGCGTCCGCATGGCGTTGCGGCGCTTACCCGGCCTTCACGGCGCCTTTGTCACAGCGGTTGCCCCAGGAGTCGATGATCTTCCCGTCGCGGTAGACGCAGATGATCTCGCAGTGGTTCGCGCACTTCTGGCACTCCACCTCGCGGGTGACGAACTCGAACGTGCGCAACGCGTCGAAGTCGAACGCCTCGCCGTCGCCGGGCTCCCCGGCGCGCGGAGCGGCCTCGGCGGCCAGCAGCGCCACGCCGAACGCGCCCATGAGGTGGCCGTCCTCGTCCACGACCACGTCCATGCCCAGCTCGTCGCGGAACGCCTGCACCACGCCGGCGTTCTTGCTCACGCCGCCCTGGAACACCACGGGCGCGGCGATCTGCTTGCCTTTGCCCACGTTGTTCAGGTAGTTCGTGGCCACCGCGCGGCACAGGCCGGCGATGATGTCCTCGCGCGCGTAGCCCACCTGGATCTTATGTACGAGGTCGCTCTCGGCGAACACGGTGCAACGCGCCGCGATGTTCGCGGGCTTCTTCGAGGTCAGCGCGATGTCGCCGAACTCTTCCACCTCCACGCCCAGCCGATGCGCCTGGCTCGACAGGAATGCGCCCGTGCCCGCCGCGCACAGCGTGTTCATGGCGTAGTCCACGGCGATGCCGCTCTCCACGCAGATGATTTTCGAGTCCTGGCCGCCGATCTCCAGGATGGTGCGCACGTCGGGATGCAAAAACGTCGTGCCCACCGCGTGCGCCGTGATCTCGTTCTTCACCACGGTGGCGCCGCACATGGCGCCCACCAGCCGCCGCGCGCTGCCGGTGGTGCCCACGGCGCGCACGCGCACCGCGTCGCGATCCACCTGCGAGCCCAGGTCGGCCACCACGCGGCGCGCGGCATCGGCCGGGTTGCCCTCGGTCCACAGGTACGTGCGCGCGATGATGCGCCGGTCGGCGTCGATGATCACGCCCTTCGTGGAAATCGACCCGATGTCGATGCCGAGGTAGCAGTCCGTTCGCCCTGACGGGACGGGGCGTCCCTCGCTGGCGTTGGCGGTCGTGTGAGTTTCCCTTGCTTCGGTCATCGGGCCGTCTTCTCCTTCTTCATGGCGATCATGTCGTAGAACGCTTCGAGGCGCGTGTCCAAACCGGTGTCGCTGGTCTGCGAGTCGTAGCTGAGGTACAGCACGGGCACGCCGGTGTCGCGGCTGATGCGCTGCAGCACGGGCATGCAGTCGACCTCGGGCGTGCAGCCCGACGACTTGAGGTGCACGATGCCGTCGAACCCTTCCTGCGCGTACTTGCGCGCGGCCGCGATGGTCATGCTGGACGTGGGGCCCATGTCGTACTGCACGTACTCCGAGATGCCGGCGCGCAGGTTCTTCTCGTTGTAGCGCAGGTTGCGGTTCGTCATGTTCAGCGCTCGGTGCAGTTCCACGCCCATGTCCAGGAACTTGCGCTCCAGATCAAGGTTGCCGGCTGGGTCGGCTGCGGTGAAGTACTCGCCCACGATGCCCACGCGCAAGGGGCGGGCGGGGCGATGCTGCGGCAGCGCGCGCAACGCATCGAGGCCCTTCCGCTGCGCTTCGGCGATCTCGCGCTCGTTCGTGGCCGCGCGCATGTCGGCGAAGTACGCCTCCCGCGCGCGCTCGAACGACCCGGGCTCGGCTTCGAACCCGGCGTTCGCCAGGTAGAAATCGTTCACTTCGTCCAGGTGCTCGATCATTTTAAACACGGCCAGCATGTTACGCACGCCATGCGGCACCGACAGGTCTGGGTTCACCTTCTTCTTGCATACCGAGATGTACTCGGTCAGGGGCTTGCCGGTGAGCATGGCGAAGTTCAGCATGTCGAACTCGTAGCCCAGATCGCGCATGATGGATTGCTGCAGCTCGCCGTAATACCCCAGGCGGCCAGGGCCCGGCGAACTGCACCAGCACGTCGGCGCCCAGCTCCAGCGCCACGTCCACCTTCTTCCATTCCTCGGCCTCGTCGGCGACGTCGCCCGAAATGCCCAGGTTCACGTTCACCTTCGTGCGCAGGCCGCCGCCCACGCCTTCGGGCGACAAGCTGGTATGGTGGATGTTGGCGGGGATGGCGATGCGCCCGGCCGCAACCCCCTCGCGGATGAACTCGGGGTCGCGCCCCTCCTTCTCGGCCACGATGGCCATTTCGCGGGTGATGGTGCCGGCGCGTGCCGCGTCGATCTGCGTCATAGAACTCCCTTCGTTGGCATTACCCATGTCAGGTTCCTCGGGTCGAAGCGTGAATCGGCGCTTCCTCTCAGCCTGTCCGGCCGCGATGCGGCTGCAAGCTCCCCGGTATGAAAAGGTACGCGACCAGTATAGCCTTCCGTGCGCATAAGCGGCGCGGACGACGCGTAGACGACGGTTTTTCCACGGCAACGGCGGTACGCGGCGAAGTGCGCATGCGAAAGCCCCGGGCGCGTTGCCCGGGACGGTGCGAGGCTGGTGCCCCCAGGAGGATTCGAATCTCCGTTTCCGGCTTGAAGAGCCGGCGTCCTTGGCCGCTAGACGATGGGGGCGTATCGCGAAAAAGGCCGGATCCGCACGCGGCGGGCGACCTTCCGGGATGGTCAGGAGCCGGGCGTCCCGTACAGTTCGGACAGCACGTCACCGGCCGCGCAGACGAACGCGTCGATCTCGTCGTCGGTGTGGGCGAGCGAGAGGAACAGCCCTTCGAACTGGCTCGGCGCGATAAGGAATCCCCGCTCGAGCATGCCGGCGAAATAGCGGGCGAACGCCTCGGTATCGCACGCCTTCGCCCCCGCGTAGTCGCGCACGGGATCCGGCGAGAAGAACAGCGTGGCCAGCGACCCTGCGCGGTTCACCGTGCACGGCGCCTGCGCGTTCGCGACCGCGCGCTCGAGGCCCGCCTGAAGCCGCGCGCCCCGGCTTCGAGCCGCTCGTACACGCCCGGCCATTCGAGCTGGGAAAGCGTGGCAAGGCCAGCCTCCATGGCCACGGGGTTGCCCGAAAGCGTGCCCGCCTGGTACACCGGCCCCAGCGGAGCGAGCGCGCTCATCACCTCCGCGCGCCCGGCCAAGCAGCCCACGGGAAAACCGCCGCCGACGATCTTGCCGAGCGTGCACACATCGGGCATCACGCCGTAACGCTCCTGCGCGCCGCCGAGCGCCGCGCGGAACCCGCTGATGACCTCGTCGAAGATAAGGAGCGCGCCCGCCTGGTCGCACTGCGCGCGCAACCCCTCCAAGAAGCCGGGGGCGGGCGGCACGACGCCCATGTTGCCCGCGACGGGCTCCACGATGACGGCGGCCACGCGGCCCTCGTGCGCGGAGAGGATGCGCTCGAGAGCTTCGAGGTCGTTGTAGGGCGCGACGAGCGTGTCGCGCGCGGCCCCCTCGGTCACCCCCGGCGTACCCGGGATGCCGAGCGTGGCCACACCGCTGCCCGCGTTCGCCAGAAGCGCGTCGGAGTGGCCATGGTAGCACCCGTCGAACTTGACGACGAGCGAGCGTCCCGTGAAACCGCGCGCAAGACGCACCGCGCTCATCGTGGCCTCGGTGCCCGACGACACCATGCGCGCCATCTCGGCGCACGGCACGAGCGCGCATATGCGCTCGGCCAGGCGCACCTCGGCTTCGCAGGGCGCGCCGAACGACAGCCCGCGCTCCATCTGGGCGCGCACCGCCTCGAGAACCGCGGGCGGGCGATGCCCGAGGATCATCGGCCCCCATGAGCCGATGAAGTCGACGTACTCGTTGCCGTCCACGTCGACGACGCGGCTGCCCTCGGCGCGCTCGTAGAACACCGGGTCGCACCCGACGTTCGCGCACGCGCGCACCGGCGAGTTCACCCCGCCGGGGATGCGCAGCCGCGCCTCGGCGAACAGCGCGGCCGAACGCTCGCGCCGCATGATGGTCTTCGTCATCGTTCCTCCTCGAAGTAGCGCATGGACGTCTTCTTGAACTCCCGAGTGGACAGCAGCAGGCGCGCGGGCAGCACGTCGATGCCGGCCCTCGACAAGTCGTCGTGGAGCCGGGCGGCCGTCCGCTCGCAGGCGTCGCGGTCGCGGCCGTGGATCATCGTGTACAAGTTGTAGGGCCACGTCTGCGAACGCGGCCGCTCATAGCAATGGCTCACCTCGGCCGGGGCCGCCAAAAACGGTGCCCGCGGCCAGCACTTGCTCGTCCGGCACGTTCCACACCCCCATGGCGTTGCTCGAGAACCCCATGCGGCGGTGCCGGACCATCGCGCCGAAGCGCCGGACAGCCCCGGCTTCCAGCAACGCGCGCGTGCGATCGGAGGCCCATCGCTCGTTCAACGCAGTGCCCGCATACGAGGAAGCGACCTCGGCCGCGCGCGCGAAGGGGCGCAGCGTGCCGCCCAGATCGCCTTGCAGCGCGCGCACGAGCGCCCGATCGGCATCGTCGAGCGGCTCTGCGACGACGCGCGCCGGCTCGAGGGGAGCGCGAAGCGACGAAGGAGCAGCGGCGGACGCCTCGTCGGTTCCAGCTCCTTCGCGCACGTCGAAGGCGACCTTTATCTTGAACAGGCGGATGGCCGGCAGCGCCAGCACGTCGTCGCATCCCGTCTGCGCCACGATGCGCGCAAGCTCCGCGTCGCGCGCCTCCGCGCCCCGCGCGATGAGCGTGAACCACAGGTTGTAGCGGTCGTCGCGCTCGTAGTTGTGCGTGATGCCCGGATGCGCGCCCACGAGCGCGGCCACCCGGTCGAGGTCGCCGGGTTCCACGGCAAGGCGCGACGAGCGTGGATGCGTAGCCGATGCGCGACGATTCGAAGCTGGCGCCGATGCGTCGGACGATGTCGGCCGTGCGCGCAGCCTCCACCGCGGCGAACGCCTGCTCCTCCGACGTGCCGCACGCATCCCCCAGCGCCGCGTAGGGGCGCTCGCGCACGGGAAGCTCCTGCTGCACGCGCGTGAGCACGCGGCGGGCGACGGGCGAATCGAGGTCGACGCCCAGCGTGCCGCGCGCCTCAGCGGCCATGACGGCCTCCGATGATCCAGCGCGCAGCGTCCTTCGCATGGTAGGTGATGATTGCGTCGGCGCCGGCGCGCTTCATGGAAAGCAGCGTCTCCAGCACCACGCGGCGCTCGTCGATCCACCCTTGCGCGGCGGCGGCCTTCACCATGGCGTACTCGCCCGACACGTTGTAGGCCACGGTGGGAAACGCGAAGGCGTCCTTCACGCGCCGCACCACGTCCAGATAGGATAGCGCCGGCTTCACGATGACAAGGTCGGCCCCCTCCTCGATGTCGAGGCGCACCTCGCGCAGCGCCTCGACGCTGTTCGCGGGATCTATCTGGTACGCCGAGCGGTCGCCGAACGCCGGCGCCGAATCGGCCGCATCGCGGAACGGCCCGTAGTAGCCCGACGCGTACTTCGCCGCATACGCCATGATGGGCACGTGCGAAAAGCCCGCCTCGTCGAGCGCCGAGCGCAGCGCGCCCACGCGCCCGTCCATCATGTCGGACGGGGCCACCATGTCGGCTCCGGCGCGCGCATGGCTCACCGCCTCGGCCGCCAGGAGCCCGAGCGTCTCGTCGTTGTCCACGCCCCCGCGCTCGTCGAGCACGCCGCAATGGCCGTGGCTCGTGTACTCGCACAAGCACACGT
>ENA-OQCU01000853-OQCU01000853.1-human-gut-metagenome-genome-assembly--contig:-NODE-853-length-12038-cov-4.373940_pt1 | contig 12038 bp, 15 predicted proteins | sample MGYA00242504_ERZ504590 | MGnify/ENA primary metagenome ERZ504590 (study PRJEB26092, sample SAMD00036318) | human gut metagenome | host: Homo sapiens | study: EMG produced TPA metagenomics assembly of... | reverse complement strand
ACCGAGCAGTCTGACAGTGATCCTGCGGAAGCTGGAAAGAAACCGGCACGTACCTGGGTATTAAAAACAGATGTTTCCGGAAAGATGCATTTTACCAAAGATTCCTTTGTAAGCGGCGATGCCTTTTACTATACCAGTGATGGCAAGACCGTCTGTCTTCCGCTCGGTACCATAACGGTACAGGAAAGCAAAGCCCCTGCCGGATACCAGCTCAATCCAACTGTCTTCGTACAGAAAATTACAGGTGACGGTAAGCAGGAAATGGTTTCGGTATACCAGTCTTCTACCATAGAAGAATCTGTCATCCGTGGCGGAGTGAAGATCCAGAAACGTGACAGCGAGACCGGAGAAGCAAAACCGCAGGGTTCTGCCACTTTGGAAGGTACTGTCTTTGCGATCACTACGTTAAATGAAAATCCGGTATTAGTAGACGGAACATCCTACACGAAAGATCAGGTTGTCCTTACACTTACTGCCGATAAATCCGGTTCTGCTGCAACTGCAAAAGATGCTCTCCCATTCGGACATTACCGTGTGGATGAAACAACTGCACCTTCCGGTTATCTGAACAGCGGAAAGATCTCTGTAGAATTTGACATCACAGAACAGGGAAAAATCGTGGAACTGACTGCAAAAGACAATTCCATCTCCAATCAGGTCATCCGCGGGGATCTGGAATTTGTCAAGATTGCTGACGGCAGCCAGAACCGTCTGGCAAATGTGCCATTTAAGATCACTTCCAAAACAACAGGCGAAAGCCATGTGATTGTGACAGATGCCAACGGTTATGCCAGCACTTCCTCCAAATGGAACAAACATACCGCAAATACCAACCGGGGTGAGTCTTCGGAAGACGGCATCTGGTTCGGCACCTCCAAACCGGATGATTCCAAAGGCGCTCTCATTTACGATACTTACACTCTGGCGGAACAGCGTTGTGATTCCAACAAAGGCATGGATCTTTTAACCTTTGAAGTCAAGGTTTATAAGGATTCTGTTCTGATACAGGTTGGAACTCTGACCGATGATGCCATTGAGATCGGCACGACTGCTCTGGATGCCGAGACCGGTACACACATGAGCCAGCCGGCAAAAGAAGTGACCATTGAAGACGTTGTGGAATACGAAGGACTGAAAAAGGGCCAGAAATACAAACTGACTGGAACCTTAATGGATAAAAAAACCGGGGAACCAATCCTTGTGGATGAAAAACCGGTGATTTCTGAAACTGAATTTACTGCAAAGAAATCCTCCGGCTCCGTCAAAGTAACCTTTACCTTTGATGCAACTTCCTTAAAGGGAAAAACAACCGTTGTCTTCGAGGAATTATATCAGGATGAGATGCAGCTTGCAGTCCATACCGACATCAACGATGAAGACCAGACCATCTATTTCCCGGAAATCAAGACTACTGCGAAAGATGCGGACACGAACTCCAATATTTCCTGTGCAAAGGAAGAAATCACGCTGGTGGATACGGTTTCCTTTAAGGGGCTGGTTCCTAACCAGAAATATGAAGTGACTGGAACTCTGATAGATAAAGAAACAAAGAAACCAGTCGAAGCAGACGGAAAACCGGTGACAGCAAAAGCATCCTTCAAGCCAAAAGAATCCGCTGGTACGGTAGATGTTACCTTTACCTTTGATGCCAGCTCCTTAAAAGGGAAAACAGTAGTTGTCTTTGAATCCCTGGCTTACAAAGACAAGGAAGTTGCCGTACACACAGACATTGCGGATGAAGGACAGACTATTTACTTCCCGGAAATCAAAACCACTGCAACAGATGCTGCTTCCGGCACACACTATGCAAAACCGGAAAAAGAACTGACGCTTACAGACCTTGTGGAATACAAAAACCTGATCCCAGGCAAAGAGTACAAGCTGACAGGAACACTCATGGATGCGGAAACCGAAAAACCTTTCGATGTGGATGGCAAAGCTGTGACTGCAGAAACAAGTTTCACTCCGGAAGAAGCTAACGGCAGCGTAGAGCTTTCCTTTACCTTTGATGCCTCTGCACTTTCCGGAAAAACGCTCGTGGCATTTGAAACAATGACTTTTGAAGATCACGAAGTAGCGGTACATGCGGACATCAAAGATGCCAACCAGACCATCTACTTCCCGGAAATCAAAACCACAGCCAAAGACGGCAGTGACGGGGATCAGGATGTCTCTGCTTCCAAGGAAGCGACTATCGTAGATACGGTCACTTATCATGGTCTGATGCCTGGATCTGAGTACAAAGTCATCGGAACCCTGATGAATAAGGAAACCGGAGAGGCTTTGTTAAAAGACGGAAAACCAGTTACCGCTCAGGCAGAATTTAAAGCAGAAAAAGCTGGCGGCTCTGTGGAAGTTACCTTTACCTTCGACGCTTCTGCTCTTGCCGGACAGGATGTGGTTGTCTTTGAAAAGCTCTACTATACAGACGGAAAAACCGAGCATGAGATTGCTTCCCATGAGGATCTGAAGGATGAAGGTCAGACCGTACACATGACGGAGCTTTCGAAAGAACCGGAGACGCCTCCGGTAGCTCCGCCTGTAAAGACCGGCGATGAGACGCCGCTTCTCCTGTATGCCGGAATCGCCATAGCTGCACTTGCAGGTGCAAGTGTCCTGGGCATCGTTTACTTCAAACGCAAAAAGAAACATCAGTAACTCATAACGAAGACTCCTGCAGGCAGCTCCCACATGGAACTGCCTGCTTCTTTAGTAGGTGATGAATATGAAACACCCCCACTGCAAGACAGATGCCAAGCACATCCGTCATTTTCTGAACCTCTGTGAAGGGAACTGGCACTCCTGTATCTACGTCTGGTGCCGCACTTGTAACGCACAGGAAAGCTGTGAGAACTCTGGCTTTTTATTCCATCCGGATGAAACGGGAAGCCCCTGCATCCTCCCTCTTTCAGATGCAGCGCTTTTGTTTCCCCGGATACCGGAGCCAACCGAATGTACCGGAAGCATGAGCATTGCTGCTTTTACAGAGCTTTATCTGCCCTATCTGGCCGCTCAGAAGCTGCCTTTAAAGCCATGTCCCATTCCGGCACTGCTCCGGCTTCAGGAGAACCAGCAATATGACTGGTAACAAAAAGTTGCACTTTCAGGCTCTTATACGTACAGGATATGTAAAGAAAGGAGGCACTGCCTATGTTAAACGTAATTTCAATCATCCAATGTATCGATCAGGTCTTTACGAACCTGATATTTATTCCCATGATTTTTGTCCTGTATGTGAAATTCCGTCCGAAAAAGCCATGGACCAGAAGGCGCAGGAACACTTACCTGCTCTGTCTGGTACTGATCAGCTTATTCCTGCTACGGATTTTCTGTGAGAAGTTCATCTTTACACCGGTTAATTATCCACGTTTCACAGACAGCGGCTTATTCCCGCTCATCCGAGCAATTTTCTATCCCGGCATCTGAAAAATGGGGATTCGTGCCATTTAGTCCGAATCTGGGATCAGTATCCGCTTGCGTTCTATGGGAATTCATCACCTGCTTACTTACAATATAAGTATACAGTACGTACTGGTTATTCACGTACACGTTACGTATCGTGTATGTACAAGCGAGGTGAAAACAGATGAAGAAACCAAAAATCATCCGCTGCCCTTACTGCGGCGGAACAGCAATATTAAGAGATGCATCCTTTGTATATGGAACGCATTCTCATGGCGGACAGGTTTATGTCTGCTCCCACTATCCATCCTGCAATTCCTGAGGGCACTGAAAAACATACCATTTTTATTTTGACTTTAATAAAAAAGAAGGAAAAAACTCCATCAGAGTTTTTATGATTCTGGTGGATTTTCTGTTAGACAAAATATAAATTGCTTGTCTTTTTCGGCCAAAGTTCTTATTTTTTATTCATTAATTTAATTATTCTCTTAAGATTTACTGCAAAGATCGTCATTGCTCCTTGCATTTCCATACAAATAAGACCTGATGATGACGCTACGTCATAACCATGCCGATGTTTTAGTTCGCTGTTCTTAGCTTCTATTTTATAGCGTTCCCGCATTTTTTCTTTGAAATGCTCAGTTTCCTGAAATTTAACCTGTTCACTGTGGGAATCGCAAATGATTGTTTCTGTGTATGTTTTCTTTTTGGCTCCTTCTTTATAACAGCCATCACGATAAGGACAACATTTACATTTTTCAATATCGAAAAAATAGACCATACGTGGGTTTTTGTTTTTTTTATCTTTTTTCCTTTTATCGAAATATTTATGAATGGCTAAATGTCCGGCTTTACACTGATACATTCCGGCATCTTTATTAAATTCAAACTCATCTTCCTTTCTTCGGTTACCTTGTGTAATAATTGGATTTAGTTTTGCTATCAGTTCATAATCACCTTCTTTTGCTGCCTCGATATTTTTCTTTTCAGAATAAGCCATATCTCCAATGACTGATTCAATCTGTATCCCAGCAGCTTTACTTTTTTGTACAAGTTTTGGCAGTTCTTTGCCATCTGTTTTTTCGCCGCTGGTGATTGTGGCAGCTGTGATGATCCGTTCTTCTGTCATTGCTATGTGTGTTTTATATCCAAAAAATGAAGTGTCGGCTGTCTTATGACCAGTTTTTGCATCTTCATCCTTTGAAGTTTCTAAATGTTCCATGTCATCAGTGACAGATTCTTCTAGTAGATTTAATTTTTCCTGCACTTTTGGATAACTGCAAATTTCTTCATTTCCTTTTACAACATCAATAAGCTGTTTACAGTATTTTAGTTCTTTTTCTAAAGAATCCTCTGTGTTTTTATCAGGAAATTTTTCTTTCATTGTTTCATCAATCTCATAGATGCTACGGCGCAGTTTTTTGATTGTTCCTGGAGTACTTGACGGGGAGTCTTTTGATTGTATCTTGATTTTGTATGCGTAGCATCCACAATAATGGATTTTGACTTAATAATTCCTTTTTCTAATGCTAACTGAACTGTTTTGGCAATCAGCATATCCAAAAGATTCATATCCTTTAAACGCAGCTTCCGAAATTTTGTCAATGAACTTGGATTTATAACTTCATCTTCTGGAGCCATGTCCAAAAAATATTTAAAAGACATATCGTATTTAGAACGTTCAACCACATCAACATCTGATAAATCATAAATTGATTTTAAAAGAAGATATTTAAACATTCGGATAGGTGGAACTGCATTTCGTCCGTTATCCAGACAATAATTAGCAAGCAATTCATCATAAATAAAGCTAAAATCAACCAATTCTTTTATCTGCCGGAGAAGATTATCTTTCGGGATTACTAATTCATATATTTCCATGTATGGACTTAGCATCAATTTCTGCTGTTGTTCGATCATAAAAACACCGCCTATATTTGATAGATACATTGTACCAAATATAGACGGTATAATCTACTTTTTCAGTGCCCTCGCAATTCCTATGTCGGGGTACATCCGGGAACCAAGATACCAAAAGGAACGCTCGCCAACCGGGAGCTTCGTCAAAAGCGGATTCAGGCACATCGAATTTTCGATCAGATCTGGCAACAGGGCATCCTTTCCAAACCGGAAGCATATCGCTGGGTGGCAGATAAGTTCTGTCTGACAGATAAGCAGGCTCACATCGGACAGTTCAGCAACTATATGTGCGACCAGCTCATTCGGGAATCCGCAGATGTTTTAAAGAACAACCATATTCCCTTCCGCCTCCGGGCAGCCAGCTGAAAGGCGGTGATTGATGATGACCTTACCACTAAATAAAAGCAAAACACTGGTGGAAAAATCCATGGATCTGGTTCCGATCATGATTCGTTCCATGACCCGCACCGCTGCCTATGTAACTGAGGAAGAACAACAGGAATTATGTCAGATTGGATATCTGGCTTTGTGCCGGTCGGCTGTCGGATTTGAGGAAGGAAGATCATTCCAGCCTTATGCCAAAACTATCATCCGTCATGCCATCTTTGACTACTGGCGGAAAATTGCCCGTGACCGCTCCATGCTCTGTTCTCTGGACGAAGCATCATCTGAAGATGAACATCTCCATTATCGTGATTTGTTTTCCTACGAGGATACACAAACAACTCACCCGGAAAAGGACACAAACCAGACCTTGCTTCTTGAGCATTTAACCCAGCTTGGCACCGGACAGTCCTCAACTATTCAGAAGGGAATTGTAGCCCTCTATCTGCAACAGCAGGGATATACCAGCTTTGACTTGGCAAAACACTACCAAGTACCAGCCAATCGTGTACGGGCATGGCAGAGCAAAGCACGGAAACTATTACAGCAGGATGATGCACTCTATGCACTTCTGACTTGACCTTGAAGGAGGGAACTTTTATGCTGACACTTTATACTGCTGTCGGAACCTTAAAATTTCAAAAAACGACAGGCGGAAAATCCATTCCTCTTGTAATCAACGATGGACAAGAATATGGACTATCGGATGACGAGCTGCTGCTCTGGAGCTGTCTTGCCTTCCAGATTCTGACGCTCCATGAACTCCAGGATGCCTATACCCTGCGCCAGATACAGAAAGAAGGTCCGAAAGGCTTATCCTTCCAACACTATCTGAACCGACTTTCCTTACGCGGTCTGGTTGTAAGCGGAATTGGACTGACAGGGGTGGATGCCTTATATCGCCTTCTCGGCAGTCTGACCATTATTCCCTTGAAGGATACCTTTCCCATCCGGCTCTTTGGCTGCGTTCAGCTTTATCTGGAAGGAACTATTGGTGCAAAAGAGTTTGGCAGATATTTAAAGAAGAAACCCTCTTCACCGATGGAAGATACCATTCTGAAGCTGGCTGATAAGGTATCCCTCACGACCGCTGAGCTTGTCACAAGTATGGAGCAGGAAAAAGTAATCCACAACGAATCGGATATTATGGATGAGTTATACACAGAACCGGAGACAACTTACCAAACACTTGTGGATGATGTCCAGATTCACCATACCCAGTATCCAGTGCTGCAGGCTATTGCTAATTTGTACCTGAATAAACAAATCACATTTCATACATGTTAAAGGAAGGAACCTTATGCCAAAACCATTTTTCACAAAGCTGGTTGCCATCAGTGCAATCGGCTTTTTCTGTGTACTTTTTGGGTGCATCTTCGGGATCGCCACCCATGACCGGCTCTTTATCCTCATGAGCCTCCTCATCGGAATCTGCAGCATCTTGCGTGCACTCAGTTTCTACCACCTGATCCATACACATGCTTATCTGTCACTGGACGTAAGCTGCACGAAACGGGAACAGACACTCTTCGGGAAAAACCAGCAATATTGGTTTGCCAGTGATAACGGAAAGGAATACGCCTTCTCACTGGAAAAGAATATCAAACTCCTAGAGGGACATCGGTATCGGCTGTACTTCCGGAAACCACAGCAGGGAACAGGGCAATCGATGCCATGTGCCGGAGATATTCTCGGATATGAAGAACTCACCGATCAACTGCCGGAACTTCCGGATACATCCGTTTAGATAGAAAATGAGCCGCCCGTACTGCATCACCCCTACAGTTCTGGCGGCTCATTTTATTATAAATAACCTCTCTTATTTCTATCAAACAATAGTGTTTGTATCCGCTTCAATGCCATGAGCATTTGCTCCGGGAATGTCTTAGTTAAACTTGAAAGAATTAGATTTTCATTCTCATTACACAAATATTATTAGATAACCAATTCAGAAATATCAATGCTCGTTTTATAGTTTTGTTTTACTCCGCCAGGAGAAGTAATAAAAATCGTAGCATATTCCCCATTTTCATAAAGGGTAATTTCTTTTATATCTTTTTCTTCATCTTGGTTCGTAGTATCGCAATAAAATTTTATGGTATATTTAGGGTTCATACCTATGCTTTTTTCTGTCTCTTTCCATGATTTTATATTTAAAGCAGAAATAACCTTGTCTATATTATGCTTATCATCATACTTTACCAGCAATTCCTTATTTGCGGCATCATATATCTCTATAACTTTTACACCTTTTACATAATTGTCCATTCTCTGCCTTTTTCCGCCCCGCCAGATACCTGTGCCGGTATTTCAGCTCTGCATACTCTGTGATCCGTTTCATGTAGACTACATCATAAGCTCCGCCTACAGCACCAACCACCGGAATTCCCTGTAAGAACTTCATATACAGAAGCTCTTTTGACAAAGCTCCCGCCGTTTGTTCGATCTGCTCCTTATCCTGATACTCTTCCGGCAGTATTCCGTTTCTGATAAATTCATTTACTTTCCCGTCAATCTCACAAAGTGTATCCCCATAGGATACTGCTCCCCGGATCAATAATAAGATAAAATATTTTTCTTCCCTGCTTTCATAGCTGTATCCATACTGCAGAGCAGTCTCATAAATATTCTTTAAAATCATCCCTGTAAATACCGGAATATCCGGCAGACCGATTCCCAATACGCCCATCCCGATTCCAGACACACCGGATAGCAGTAAATTCTTTGTTCCCGTATCTCTTGCCTTTTTAGAAAAAGAGCGGAGGGATTTGGAATTCTGCTTTACATCCGCCATATACTGCCGCACCTGATAATCCTGCTCCAGTTTTGTCCGCTGATACGTCTTTTCAATAACCCCGGTTCCTTTCTCGAAAATCAGAGCAAATGCCTTCGCAAAAGCGGTATCCAATGTTTTCTGAAGTTTCGGCGGTATCTTTTCCTCCAGTTTCTGATTCAGAATGCTCTCCCTTTTCTCTGAACGCTTCTGAAGGAATCTCTGCTCCTGTACTTCCAGCTTTTCCCACTCCTTCTGAAGCGGTGTCCTTTTATCAAATAATCGCATCTTAATACACCTCCGCACCAAACGGCATCAATGCCAGTTTCGCCAGTTTAAACTGCTGTAAACCAAACGGGATTCCGATAATCGTCACACATAAAGCTGTACCCAACGCCAGATGCTCCAGTGCAAGAGGCAGACCGGATACAATCAGCCAGATGATATTCAAAAGGAACGAACCAGCTCCGCCACCATACTGCACCTCTTTTCCAAAGGGGAAAAAACTAAGCGCCGCAAATTTAAAACACTGCATCCCCACCGGAATCCCCACAACGGTAATACACCAGAGACAACCTGCCAGACACCAGCTCAGCCCACTGACTGCGCCGCCAAACACAAACCACAACACATTTCCCAGGCATCCCATATGCTACACCTCCCCATTCATCCGATTTTTCACATCAGCAAGTATCTTTTCTATCCGGTTGATGGCATCATCCACCTGTTCTCTTGCATCTGCAATCTTGCTCTGCACCATATAATCTGCCACCAGCCCGTCCAGAAAGAAATCCGCAAAGGAAAGGAAGCTGCCGATTTCCATGCGCAGATCCAAGGAAACCTGCACATCTCTTAATTCTCTCTGAAAACGCTGAATATCGCTTTTCGCCTGTTCCATCAACGCAGCTGCGTCATTCATTTTAGAATGCTTCACAAAGTCACTGATAAAGCCTCCTCCAAGCATATCAAAAATGCCCCAGTTTCTCGCACTTCCCAACTTATCCCTTGCTGCGTAAAGGCTCTGAAGCGCCCGCTCCCCTGCCTGTACTGCTTCCTGCATTTCCCGTTTCATCATTTCGTTACTCATCGTTTATCCTCTCTTTCTTTTTAGCAGACTATTGCGGCAGATTTTCTATATTTCATAATAAAAAAATGACTCCTATCATGACCTCTGCCACAATAAAAGTCTTGCTATCTCATTTGCTACGGGTATCTCTCGATACCGGTTGTCGGTTACAAAACCACCTCTTTCAAGGCGTTCAGCTACTCCCTTTTTTGCTTGAGATGAATATAACATATTGGAAATAATTTGTCAAATCATGCATTTTTCTTTTCCAACCGTTCCGCTTCTCTGGCAAATACATGCGAGATATCAAACAGTTCCGGTACATCTGATATGGTACACACATTCACACAATAATTGAGCCATGGAAATTCTTTTGTCATCTGATAAATAACTGCCATGGCTTTTGCTTCTGACATTGCTTCCACCGAATGATATCCCGATCCCTGAATATGCTCAAATCCGTTTGCTTCAAAAAATGTCCCTTACATCCGCATATGCATTATGCCAGTCACCTTTCGGATAATATTCCTTTAGTGCTTGTGTATTCAGGTCAAAATTGATGCCTTTCCTCTGTAAGCTGTCCATCTGTTAGTTCCTTATAAAGTCTGTAATCAGGTTCTCCTTTTCTGTTCCGTTATACCAGAAACACTCTAACAAATTCTCTGCAATTCCTACGGAGTTTTTCAACTGAAAGATTGCTGCCCAGAATCTTCCATAGTCCTGCTTGCGTCCCCGGTCAAGATAAATCCTGCTTCCAAGGGCTTTGACTGCACAGCTTAAATCCTCCTGCTCAAAAATCTGATCTGCCTGTTCACACATCTGATTTACCGTTTCCGGAGCGAGCTTGCTTGTATCAAATTTAAGTTCTACTTTATACATTATACTCATCCTTTCATACAACAAATGACTGAGTGACTCTTCTCTTTCTACTGTAATTCTACCATGAAACCTATATAAAGTCATTCCCCATTTTCACTTGCTTTAATATAAATTTTTCCTTTTATTTTGGAAACACAATCTCCACACAGAACTCATTCCCTTCTATCCGGGCGCTGATTTTCCCATCCATACGAAGTACCAGCTCTTTCGCAATTGATAAGCCGAGACCGCTGGAAGTCTTACTGCGTGCTTCATCCGCTTTATAAAACCGTTCAAACACCTGATCTACATTTATTTTTCCACATGACATACTTGATTTTTTATCTGTATCCGGATGTTGTTTTCAACTTCTTCCAGTGAAATACTGATTTTCTTCTCCCCGTGATCCAGTCCGTTTTTTATGATATTCTGAAAAATTCTCTGGATTCCCTGTTCATTTCCGTTCATAAACAGCAGTTTATCTGTAATCTGTATCTCCGGTTCAATTCCTCTGCCCGTCCATTCATCGTAGTAGGAAAATATGGTATCTTTCAAAATCTTGTTGATACAGCAGGATGACATTTCCAGATGAAAAGAATCGTTTTTAAGTTTTGTAAAAGTAAATAATTCTTCCAGCATTTCTTTCAGGCTGCCGATTCTCTCCTGTATGATCTTCATATACCGTCTCTGCTCTTCCTGGTCTTCACAGGTTTCCATTAACTGAAAAATATCCGTCAAGGGATGTCAAAGGAGTACGGATATCATGTGAGAGATTTGTATATGTATCCGAAATCATCTCCTCTTTCTTCAAGTATTCCTTCTTTTCCCTTCGCTTCAGTTCCAGCCATTCGTTTAAAACATCTGCCAACTCACCAATGCCTCCAAAATCCATTTCTCTGGTAATCAGCATGTTGCTGTCGTGCTTCATCAGAAACGACAACTGGCGGCAGATGTCTTTCACCTGCCGCTGGTATTTCCAAAATAACATTCCTTGTACCAGTATCACTGCTATCAATAGCACGAACCCTAGTTTTATCATTTAGATATCTCTCTTTCTGAATACCCATGCTGTCAGTAATGTAACCACGATTCCGAACGCCGCCGCAATCACAACTGCCGTCAGGCATTCCTTATTGGTCGGTGACATGGATAAAAGTGCAATCTTTCCTGTCACTGTATATTTCAAAATCTGGAAATTCTCCACACCTGCCTTCTGGATCAAATGATTGATCACTCCGTATAAGACAATCATGGTATTCATGCACAGGCAGATAACAATCGTCATGCTGAACACGTTGCTGTTCAAAAACCACCGCAATCGCCATACTGATTAGTACCAGTGCATAATGAAGCAAAATCTGAATACCAAAGTATCTCAGCAACTCGCTTCCATTCCCCCACTCCAGATATCCGAAGTACATCTGCTGTGCAATAATCTGAATGATGAAATAAAGCAGCATGGTAACAGTCGTATACACAAACAACACGGAAGCTTTGGAAAAGATCAGGATTTCTCCGGCTCCTTACCTGCCCGCCGATATTTTTAATATAACCGCTTCCTATATCTGCACTGGAAAACAGCACTGTAAAAAATCACCAGAAACAACGCCACAAACTTCGCCTGCAGGTTTGCAT
>ENA-OQCU01000851-OQCU01000851.1-human-gut-metagenome-genome-assembly--contig:-NODE-851-length-12046-cov-4.926168_pt1 | contig 12046 bp, 13 predicted proteins | sample MGYA00242504_ERZ504590 | MGnify/ENA primary metagenome ERZ504590 (study PRJEB26092, sample SAMD00036318) | human gut metagenome | host: Homo sapiens | study: EMG produced TPA metagenomics assembly of... | reverse complement strand
TTGATGAATGAAGAGCGTGTATCATGGCAAACAGTTCTGCTAAGCAGCGAAGAATACCGAATGTTTCTCAGGGAGCAAGTCAGCAGTAGCTATTACTTGACTTTTGCTTCTTGCTGTTCTCAGTAATGGATTGGCCTTTATTACTGTACCAGAGTTTTTACGCTGTATCATGTCGACTGATGAAATTGGTACAGTAAATTTGTATAACTCATGGCAATCCACGCTGACCGTTATTGCAACCTTATCGCTGACGTATGGCGGGTATATGGTTGCTCTTAAAGAATTTGAGCATGAGCGTGATCAGTATGAATCTTCTGTTCTCGCATTAACGACAATATCGTCCTGTATCGTCGCAGCGCTGTATTTCATCGCGCCGAATTTTTGGAGCAAAATACTGGGATTGGACCGAAGCCTACTGGTCTTGATGGTCATCGGTTTTCTGGTATCCCCGGCAACGGAATTCTGGCTTGCGCGCCAACGGTATGAATACCGTTATAAAGCGGCTACTGCTGTAACCATTTTGTCCGCGATTGTTGCTTCTGTACTGTCAGTTATTGTTGTTATCTTTTTGCGGAACAATCATAGCGAAGCTGTTGCGGAGGGACGTTTAATTGCCAATTATGGTGTACTGTATGCAGTTGCTTTGGTGCTATGGATATATATAATGGTACGCGGGCATAAAGTATTTAATTGCAAGTATTGGAGCTTTTCGCTGGCGTTAAGTTTGCCACTTATAGCCAATCAATTTGCTACACAGATTCTGAACAATTCGGGTCGTGTGATGATTGGCTGGTTCGTTAATAATTCTGCTGTAGGTATATATGGTACGCTGAGTTCGATAAGTACGGTTTCTACTATAGTTTGGAGTGCCATTAATTCTTCTTTTATTCCTTTTTTATATCGAAACATTGATAATAATGAGGGCAAGAAAAAAATTCAAAAATCTGTCGCAGCTTTTGCTTGCTGTATATGCCATGGTGTGTGTTCTGATAACTTTTCTGGCACCTGAAGTCGTGAAGATAATGGCTACTGATGAATATTACTCGGCAATATACATCATGCCTGCGATTTCTGCTGCTATATTTCAAAATGCGATTTCGAACATGTACGCCAATGTACTTCTTTACCATAAAAAGTCGTCGTATATCCTAATCTCTTCAGTTACAGCTGCAATTGTGAATATCGTGCTTAACGCATTGTTGATTCCATTATTCGGGTATCAAGCCGCCGCATATTCGATGTTGATTGCATTTATGCTGCTTTCCTATTTGCAAATGTTCATTTCCCGAAAATTACATTTTAAGATTACGGATTCTTGTGAAACTGTATATAATGATTCGGCAATAATTGTCATTCAATGGGCGACAATTATTTTGTCTTTCACCTCGATGGTTTTGTACCATTTCACGATACTTCGTTATGCAGCTGTGATTGGCTTGTTGCTAGGCGGTTGTATTTTGTTGAAAAAATACGACAAGTTAGGTAAGGACAGGAGAGTAAGGGATTGTCTAGACTGATTTCGAAATTGATGTTTCGATTGCGTAACAATAATCAGAATCTGCATTACTTTCGTGGTCGAGGAATGCGGATTGGTGATCACTGTGAAATTCTTAATGGTTGGGATTTTGGAAGTGAACCTTATCTTATTGAAATCGGGGATTATGTTAGAATAACCAGTGGCGTGAAGTTCGTTACGCATGATGGCGGCGTATGGGTACTGCGGAATCTGCCCGAAGTCTTTCCAGAGCTAGCAGATATTGATTTATTTGGACGTATTAAAATCGGTAACAATGTTCATATTGGTTTTAATGCTGTCATCATGCCTGGCGTGACAATTGGCGACAATTGCATTATCGGCTGTGGTTGTGTATTAACGCATGATGTTCCCGCCGGGTCGATTGTGGTTGGCGTTCCCGGACGCGTGATCAAAACAATCGATGCATATGCTGAGCAGCATATACATGATTTTATGAATACTAAGTTCATGTCTCCTAGGGAGAAGAGGAAAACCGTTGAAAAAAGCTTTATTCCGGTAGATACGTGGATGTAACGAGTAGTTGGGGATGATGCAATGAGGATTTTGCTGGTTAACAAGTTTTTTTATCGCAAAGGCGGTGCTGAGACATACTTTTTTGCATTGGCAGAAGGACTGAAAGCCCTTGGCCATGAGGTGTCTTTTTTCTCCATGCATCATCCAGATAATCTGCCATGCGAGCAATCGGAGTACTTTGTTTCGCAGAGAGAGTATGTGGGAAAAACTTCCGCTCTGGAAAAAGTGAAGGCGGCTTCGTCTTTAGTGTATTCCTTTGAAGCGAAACGTAAATTCGAGATGCTGCTGGAAGAATTTCAAACCGGATGTCATCCATATGAACAACGTCCATCGGCAAATTACCCTGTCGATTCTTGATGCTCCGTATCTAAAAGCGCATCGCGTACCGGTAGTGTATACCGCTCATGACTATATTTTGATTTGTCCGTCCTATAACCATGGTCAATGGCCTTGGCAACGGTATGTGACGCAATGCTTGGACTGGTCATTTCAAACATGTGATTGAAAAAACATGTGTAAAGGATTCCAAATCCAAAAGTGCCTTGGCATTTTTTGGAAGCGTCATTCTATCGATACCATCACAGCTACAGTAAAATCAACAAGATTATCGCTCCTTCCGGGTTTATGAAACGTAAATTGGAACAGGGTGGCTACGATGATGGCCGTGTAGTGATGCTGCAGAATTTTCTGACCGAAAGTCAGATGGATATGGCTCGGCTTGTGACCAATAATCACAAGTTTGAGGACGTCACCTTCGAAGATGTGAACAGGAAACCGTATTTCCTGTTCTTCGGTCGTCTTTCCCGTGAAAAAGGCATCCTGACGCTGGTCAGGGCGTTCCTCTCTGTTAAGGATCGGCTTGGTGATGCCTGGCAGCTCAGGATTGTTGGAGAAGGTCCTGAGCGCATGTCCATCGAGCAATTGGTCGCTGAGCATCATGCCGAAAACCGTGTGCATCTGCTAGGTTACAAAACCGGTGAGGATCTGCAACGACAGGTCGGTAATGCTCGTTTCTCCGTTCTTTGCTCTGAATGGCGTGAAAACATGCCATATTCCGGGTTGGAGTCCTTGGCTGCCCAGACTCCGATAATCGGTGCCCGCATCGGTGGCATCCCCGAGTTGGTGGTTGACGGTGAGACTGGATTCCAATATGAGGCAGGTAACCAGCAGGAACTTGCCGAGATGCTGGTTCGGGCAGCAGCGGTTGACCGGCAGCGGTATGAAACCATGCAGGGAGCCTGTTCGAACTATGTTGATGGACGTTGCAAACAGGATGATTATGTGCAACGACTCGTTGAACTCTATGAGTCATTGATCGATGTTCCGCAGATGGATCCCGTTTCTACGATTTCATCAAAGTAGAACGATTAGATTCAACGTATACAAAAAGTCTTATCGGCCACAGCGATACAAGCCGTCATATAGTGAGGACGGCGCAAAACCAACTCATATCATATAACAAAATAATTGATTAACAGGATGGTATAATGCTAGACAATTTACGTGAATCTATTCATCAGTATAAGCTAAAGCAAAAACTACTGGCGAATAATGCGAAATTAAAAATAGGAAAAAACTCCGATCTTCGACATCCGGAATATGTGCATTGCTCCGGAGTGGTCACGCTTGGTGATAATTGCAAATTATATTGTTGGGATTCCTATCAAAGTAATGTATTCGATTACAAGCCTCAAATTTTAATGGGGGGGGGTGTCCGCGCAACTAAAAATCTCACCATACAATGCGCTCGCAGTATTACTTTAAAAAACGACGTATTACTTGCTTCGAATGTTTTCATTACGGATTATAACCATGGTATGTCTCCGGTTGCGAATTCATATTTAGATAATCCATTGGATATCAGTGACGGCGTGATTATTGGTTCTGGTGCATGGATCGGTAACAATGTTATTATTTTAGGTGGAGTCTCGATTGGAGAAAAGGCCGTGATCGGTGCTGGGTCCGTAGTAACTAAATCTATTCCTGCTTATTCTATTGCTGTCGGGAATCCTGCGCGTGTTATCAAACAATATGATCATAAGCGTGGCGAGTGGGTATCATGCGTATGATCATTAGGTTGTAGCTATATTTTCTGGTTGGGAATGGTTGCAGGCTTTGTGAGCAAGGATCAACAACCATTCCCAATCAAGTGAATCTGTTAATTTTCAAATCATGAGTGCCTTATGAACATGCCAGATTTCTCCATCTCGGACAATGACTGTTCGTAGCGACTGTTGTCGGTGTCTTGGCCCAGCACCCAACGGCAGAAGTCTGTGAGACCATCCTTTTAAGGAGACGGAGGGCGTAAACTGCAACAATTTACGTGCTTTGGTAATATCAGCGACGTTGTGGGCTATGTCGCCAACACGGAAGTCACCGGTAATATGCAACTTACTGGAGCTATTGTAGATTTCTTTAAGCGTTTTCGCGATTTCGATTACACTTGTTCCGGTTCCGCTTCCCAAATTGATGATTTCACCATTGGTTCTCGACTCTTCAATCGACCGTATCACGGCTGTGGCGACATCTGTGACGTGGACGAAGTCACGACTTTCCTTACCATCCTCAAAGATATTGATATCCTTATTGTCCAGTAGTAGCGTGGAGAAGATTGAAAGAATGCCTGTATAAGGATTTTTCAGTGATTGCCCGGCGCCATAGACGTTTTGAAATCGAAAAATCGTGTAATCAATGTCCATGGCGTGGCACATGGTCTGGATCATCGACTCCTGTGCCAATTTGGTAAAAGCATACAGGGAGTTCGGTCTGGTAAGACTGTCTTCTGTGGTAGGGGAGAAGTTTCAACGGCTCGTTGCAAAGCTCACAGTATATGGTGAAATCGCCGTGCGCCATATTTTCAGCTCGCCGGCTACGCGGATAAATGATGCCACAATTCGGGCATTCATATTTGCCTTCGCCATATACGGAACGGGATGAGGAAAGAATGATTTTTTGGACGGTATGTTTTTTCCTTTTTAAGGATATCGCCTGAAAAATATTTGAAAGCCCCATGATGTTGACTTCATTGTACTGATTGATCATATACATCGACTGACCTGTGCCGGTTTCGGCGGCCAAATGTATGATGTAATCAACTCCGTCAATTGCGTTATCGACGACATCGAAATTTCGTACGTCGCCGCGTAATGAATTCGCATTTTCCCTTTATGAACGAATAGAGATAGGAGGTGTCCGGTTCTTTGCCATGAATTTGCTCTGTCAGGCAATCCAGAACTTTTATCTTGTATTTTCCTATGGTATCAAGCTGACGAACGATCTCACTGCCGACAAAACCAGCACCACCTGTCACGAGAATGGTCTTCATTGTACTCCTTCCTTCCCTCAGGGGATGCGTCATGCACTTATAATAGGGGCCAATTGTGACAGCTGTATTGGCTGGAATTCTTTGAAATTGTGAGGATTACTTACAGTTTCCCCCTCTAGGGAATGAAGTTTCGGATATGAGTGGGCGTTTCAGGGGTGCCTCTTTGTAGAATACGGGGTATGGCTGAAGTTTTTTCTCCTAGGAATATCATTGTGACCGGTGGCTGTGGTTTCATCGGTTCGAATTTCGTGCGTTATGTGTATGACCATCATCCGGATGTGCATGTCACCGTGCTGGATGCCCTGACGTACGCCGGGAATCTGGAGAACATCCGCGGTATCCTCGGTGATCGTGTGGAGTTCGTGCATGGCAATATCTGCGATGCTGAGTTGTTGGATAGGATCGTGCCGGGCCATGACGCGATCGTGCATTACGCCGCCGAGTCGCACAACGACAACTCCATCGCCGACCCGGAGCCGTTCCTCAAGACGAACGTGGAGGGCACGTATCGCCTGCTGGAGGCGGCCCGCAAGTACGATGTGCGCTACCATCATGTGAGCACGGACGAGGTGTATGGCGATCTGGCGTTGGACGACCCGAACAGGTTCACCGAGGAGACGCCGTACCGTCCGTCGAGCCCGTATTCTTCGACGAAGGCCTCGTCCGACCTGCTGGTGCGTGCTTGGCATCGCACGTTCGGCGTGCGCATGACGATTTCGAACTGCTCCAACAACTACGGCCCGTACCAGCATGTGGAGAAGTTCATCCCACGTCAGATCACGAACATCCTGGAGGGCATCCGTCCCAAGCTGTACGGCGACGGGTTGAACGTGCGCGACTGGATCCACACGGAGGATCACAGCAGTGCGGTGTGGACGATCCTGACGAAGGGCCGTCTGGGTGAGACGTACCTGATCGGCGCGGACGGGGAACGCAACAACATCACCGTGCTGCGCGACATCCTGACCGTGATGGGCAAGGATCCGGACGATTTCGACCGTGTGAGGGACCGTCCCGGCCACGACCGCCGTTACGCGATCGACTCCACCAAGCTGCGGACCGAACTCGGCTGGAAGCCGACGCATACGGATTTCCAGTCCGGTCTGGATAAGACGATCAAGTGGTACACGGACAACCGCGACTGGTGGGAGCCCGTGAAGGCCGCCACCGAAGCCAAATACAAGCGACAGGGACAGTGAAGGGGCGTCGTCGATGGATTTCGAGAAGGATTTGAAGGTTACTCGGACGAATATTCCGGGTTTACTGGTGTTCGATCTGCCGGTGCATGGCGACAGTCGCGGTTGGTTCAAGGAGAACTGGCAGCGGGCGAAGATGACCGCGCTGGGACTGCCGGATTTCGGCCCGGTGCAGAACAACATTAGCTTCAACGAGAAGCGCGGCGTCACACGTGGCATCCATGCGGAGCCGTGGGACAAGTACATCAGCATCGCGACCGGTGAGATCTTCGGCGCGTGGGTGGATCTGCGTCCGGGCGGGAGCTTCGGTCAGGTGTATACGACCCGGTTGGACCCGTCGAAGGCGATTTATGTGCCGCGTGGTGTGGGCAATTCGTTTCAGGCGTTGGAGGACGGCACCGCGTACACGTATCTGGTGAACGCGCATTGGAGTTTGGAGCAGAAGAAAACCTACACGTTCGTGAACCTCGCGGACCCGGAGCTTAACATCCAGTGGCCGATTCCGTTGGAGGAATCCGAGCGTTCGGAGGCGGACCTGCATCATCCGATGCTCAAAGATGCGAAGCCGATGGCGCCTCGTCGCACGTTGGTGACCGGCTGCGACAGCCCGCTAGGTCATGCCATTCGCGCCTATGCCGAGGCACATCATCTGAAGGGGTTCGAATATGTGGATATCGACACATTCGATTTCTCCGATCCGGCCGCATACGAGCAGTACGATTGGAGCCTGTACGGCACGATTATTAATGCGGGCGCCTATACGGCCGTGGACAGGGCCGAGACCCCGGAGGGGCGCGTGCTGGCGTGGAAGGCGAACGCGCAGGGGCCAGCCCTGCTGGCGCGCGTGTGCGCGGAGCACAACATCACCCTGGTGCACGTGTCGAGCAATTACGTGTTCGACGGGACCGCCGAATTGCATGACGAGGAGGAGGCGTTCGCGCCGTTGGGCGTGTACGGCCAGTCGAAGGCCGCCGGGGACATCGCGGTCGCGAATTGCCCGCGTCATTATATCCTGCGTTCGAGCTGGGTGATCGGCGAGGGACGTAACTTCGTCAAGACCATGATGGGCTTGTCCGACAGGGTCGCGAAGGGCGAATTGCCGGAGGTGACGGTGGTGGACGACCAGTACGGCCGCCTCACGTTCACCAAGGACATGGCCGATGCCATCTTCCACCTGCTCGATGGCGGCGCGGCGTACGGCACGTACAATCTGACCGGTTCCGGGGCTGTGAAGAGTTGGGCGGACATCGCGCGCACGGTATTCGATCTGACGAACGGCAACGGTGGGAAGATCAAGCCGATCTCGACCGCGGAGTATTTCGCGAACGCGAAGGCGCCGGTGAGCCCGCGTCCGACGTATTCCGCGCTGGATCTGGCCAAGATCGAGGCCACGGGCCTGGACGTGCCGGACTGGGAGGAGTCTCTGAAGGCATACGTCACCAAGGAACTCAAGAAGTAACAGATTTGTCTCGGGCGGTTTCCTCAGTGAAACCGCCCGAGACTTGTGTAATTAGGTTTTTATAAACCGCAGAGAAGGGAATCTTTCATAATGAAGGGCATTATTCTTGCTGGCGGTTCGGGCACGAGACTGTACCCGTTGACCACGGTCACGTCGAAGCAGCTGCTGCCGGTGTACGACAAACCGATGATCTACTATCCGCTCAGCGTGCTGATGATGGCTGGGATCCGCGACATCCTGATTATCAGCACGCCGAAGGATCTGCCGAACTTCGAGCGGCTCCTGGGTGACGGCTCGCATTACGGCGTGCGCTTTTCCTACAAGGTGCAGCCGTCCCCGGACGGGCTGGCACAGGCGTTCCTGCTGGGCGAGGAGTTCATCGCGAGCGAGCCGTGTGCGCTGGTGCTGGGCGACAACATCTTCTACGGCAACGGCCTGGGCACGACCTTGCGCAAGGCCGTGGCGAAGGCCGAGTCCGGTGAAGGTGCGAGCGTGTTCGGCTATTACGTGGACGATCCGGAGCGTTATGGCGTGGTCGAGTTCGACGAGGACAAGAAGGCCGTGTCCATCGAGGAGAAGCCGGCGCATCCGAAGTCGCATTACGCGGTGACCGGCCTGTACTTCTACGACGAGCACGTGGTCGAGTACGCCAAGCAGGTGAAGCCGAGTCCGCGTGGCGAGCTGGAGATCACGGATCTGAACCGCATGTACCTGGACGCGGGCATGTTGAACGTGCGCACGCTGGGGCGTGGCTACGCGTGGCTGGATACCGGTACGATGGACTCTCTGTTCGAGGCGGGGGAGTTCGTGCGCACCGTGCAGCGTGCGCAGGGTCTGCCGATCGCGATCGTGGAGGAGATCGCCTACGAGAACGGCTGGATTACGCGCGACCAGCTCATGGAGTCCGCGGAACGCTATGGCAAGAGTCCCTACGGGCAGCATCTCAAGGGCATCGCCGACGGCGAGATCATGCTCGTGCCCAATCAGAAGAACTGACGAAGGGCGTGTTTTCCGAGGCTCATACCCGAAGCCCTGTTCATATAGCGGGTGTTCCGGTGGTGGACATTCCGGTCACCCGCCTTTCAGCGGCCCTGTGCCAGCTCTCATACCAGAAATCCGTGCGACCACTTTGTGTCAGTTGCACGGATTTCTGTTTATCAATGGTCATCTGTAGTTCTCATCACGCTTGAGCGCGTCGGTCGACAGATAATTCAAGTTAGTCTCTCGAACCTTATCGACAACTTTGCTATATCTTATTTTGGCTAGTGCGTCGTGTAGTCATGTTTTCTGATGTACTATCTCAAGTGGACTTACAACGTCGAGAAGCTGTCGGCTGTGTGTTTGGGTCCGTTGGCGAGGCGCCTTCACTGAGTTGCCAGGTGTTCCTCTTGACCTGAGAGAGAAGCACTATTGGCGGCGACTGTGGAGGCGCTGTTTTTATTTAAATATTGCTTCCCATATGTGAGATAATCGTATATGCGGATACATCTTCTCATCTCTGAATCCTCGAGCATTGATTCGAGTTTGTTTCTGCGATCCTCTGGCACATCAGAACAAGCGACTTCTCGAAGATATTTATATAGACAATCTGGGTCTATTTCGTCTTCATAAAGACAAGTCAGATGTTTAAATGCGGTTTTCTTACCGAATGTTGAGATAAGTCCATCTACGCTTTTTTCTTTAAGCTTCTTTCTGTAACGAGGCTGGTCTTTTTTATTGCTTGGCGATAAGTATGCGTCATAGCAGCAATATTTTTTGATGTTCTGACGGATCTTTTCTCCGGTAACAGGGATTTTAGCTAAAAGCAGTATATTTATACATTGGTAATCCTGAAGGATTCTTCTTCAAAAGATTATCCATGTACGCGCCAATGATGAGGTCTGATTTAAATCCCTTGTTGTCAAAAAGTAGATCCTCATATAATTCCTCATAGCGGATTGGCTTCCCGTAGTCACGCTGGTCGAGTCCTACAATTACCGGCGTATCTTGTGGAAGTGAATCCAATTCAGACCAAGCGATGGGAAGCATCTTTTCTGCTTTTTCGGATGTGCTCGTACCGACAAAGACTTGTCTTCTAAACTGACTGATTACACGTGGTGTATAGCGTTGCTTCATTTCTGCTATTGCTGAATAGATTGGAGAAAAATCATTTGTCTTTATAGTGGTCATAGATACAGATTTTCCGACATCAATTGAGGAAGGCATGATGGCGAATTTATCTTGCGAGTAATCCACGAAAATGAATCTATTTTCCATTTCGCTGATTCTTTCAGGGCCAGCACAATCTGCAATTGCTCTGACGATTTTTCGTACATCAGGATCGCTTATTGAATATCCAAGAAAGATTACAGGATATTCTCCAAAGATGGTTAATATTTTGGCGATGAGGTATTTGGCTTTTTCATTGAACTGTTCATAGTCTTTTGCGTCGAGAACCATGGATTCAGGGTGATTGATTGACCGTGTATTTTGTATATTTCGTCCGATTCCTTGCAAATTGTGTGAAAAGTAAGTCATCTTGTTCCTCATAGACTTTGTATCCGTTGAATAATTCCTCCATGAGAGTGTCGTAATTGGTCGTGATTATTCCTGCGATGCTTCTTGTGGCTTTCTTCAGAAGTTTGAGTTCGTCGGTCATCAGCCTAGTGCTGAAATCATTGCGCAAATGGTCGGCTATGAACAATTTCATTGCTGGAACATTGTCGTAAATATCGGAGCTACGCTTTTCTGTCCATTCTGTAAGGGAGTTATTTTCTAACGCGTTGAGAAAATCTATTTCCATGCGGCTGGCGATCGCGGGGTTAGGGCCTAATTCATTGTCGTAGCCTGCTGCTTGAATCATTTGCTTGTATATGGCGTATTTACGCATCGGTGTTCCGACGATGTTACACACCCACTCAAGTAAGTCATTCCAATTTTCTGTCCCCATGTAACGCCGAGAAATTCCTGAACCGACAAACAGATATGGAATGCGATTGGTCCTTTTTAGAGCGGACAGCACCGCATCGTGCACTTTCTCGTTGAACTCGGTTGTCGCCATAGTGATCCCTTTGAATTGATTTCCGTGCTATATGCAACAATACCGTAGGTTATTTTGAAACGATGTTGTACGTGGGCAAGTTGATTTAATGCTCTTGCTATTGTGGGATTGAATAGGCTGATAGGTAATTCGAATTGAAATTGTTGTTGCGTTTCGCAATGGTATGTATCTGGTGAAGTCTGGGTTTGTGCAACTGCTAGTTTTGGAAAACAAGATGCACTATAGGCATAAAACGAATCTCAGTTTTGTGAAATCTAAAACAGAACCAGTGGAGCGTACATCGAAGTTGTCTATGAGGGGGTAACAATGTCTGGAACTCTTGGAGTTAAGATTCCAGCTGAATCTCGGAGGGGAGAAGGCGGCGAGAGCCAGGTAAGGGCCTTTTTCTCTGATACTTTCCAATGGTGCGTGATGTCCAAGGACCTTGATTTTGGCACTGATTTATGGGTGATGCCGGTGAACGCTGAAGGAGTGCCCTCATTCGCAGTCCTTGGCGTGCAAGTAAAAAAGGGCGCAAGCTATTTTAGGTATCCCAAAAAAGATGAGCAAGGCAATTTGGTCGGTTGGTGGTTCGTGTTTGACGCCAATCATGAAGTTTCATGGACTAATGGGAGAATTGCCCATATTGTTGTTCTGATCTCTAATGAAGGAACAATGTATTGGTCCAAGATTGAATTTTCGCAGATCGACCACTCTTGTCAGATGCCCAGAATTCTTGTACGTAAGGACCATGTGCTGAAAAAGACGGACGAGGAGGAGCTCTCCGAGTTCGCGTGCAGCACGTATGAGAAGTCTGCATTCAACGGAGTTGTGTGGAATGGCCTGAAAAACATTAAAAATCAGGATCGTATTCGACTCGCAATGCTCGCTCCTCGTGTGATAGCCCCGCATGTGAATAAACATATAGATAACTTGAAAGGTCATGAAGCCTTGGCTTCCTTGCTATATGGGAATGAGTATGGATTGGAGTGGTACT
>ENA-OQCU01000848-OQCU01000848.1-human-gut-metagenome-genome-assembly--contig:-NODE-848-length-12100-cov-3.049695_pt1 | contig 12100 bp, 23 predicted proteins | sample MGYA00242504_ERZ504590 | MGnify/ENA primary metagenome ERZ504590 (study PRJEB26092, sample SAMD00036318) | human gut metagenome | host: Homo sapiens | study: EMG produced TPA metagenomics assembly of... | reverse complement strand
CTTTTTACGGTAATCCATTCGGATTTATCCTTAGGACGCTGCCGGTCCCCTTCCTTAAGGCGGTTGTACTGGTAATCGCCGCAGTAGAATACGCTGCGAAGAATAATATCCAGAGAGACCGGGGACCAGTCATTACCGGCACGAGTCCGGTAGCCATGTTCGTTCAGATACCGGGCCAGATAAACCAGGGAGCGGAGTTCTTCGTATTTGTCATGAATCAGATGGGCGATGTTGTACTCATCGGAGTTGAAGCTGAAATCCTGTTCTTCCGGATTATAATCGTAGCCGTAAGGAATACGTCCGCCGTTCCACTGCCCGTTGCTGGCTCTGGAAATCATAGTGGCAGTGACACGTTCCGAAGTCATGTTACGCTCCAGCTCCGCAAAGACAAGGATAATTTTGAGCATCGCTTCTCCCATAGCCGTACTGGTGTCGAACTGCTCATTTTTTGAGACGAAGGTAACGCCCAGGTCTTTAAGCTCCTGGTACATCTCGGCAAAGTCCAGAAGGTTTCTGGAGATTCGGTCAATCTTCCAGACCAAGAGATGCGTGTACGTGCCGGTCCGGAGCTGAGACATCATTTTCTGAAATTCTGGCCGGATAGTATTTTTACCAGAGTACCCGGCATCCTCGAAGATTGTCACATCGTCAGTGTTCAGTATCAGCTTGGCGTATGCAATCAAGTCTTGACGCTGCATAGGCAGAGAGTCCCTGTCAATCTGATGCAGGGTAGAGACTCGTATGTAGATAGCCACTTTTGCGTGAGTGGCAGCACTGTTTGAAATCATATTTTTCCTCCAAAAATACGCCGTCCCATTACAGAACGGCGCATGTTCATTTCTACGCCCTTTTAATCGGGCAATTCAATATCACATCCCTTAATCCGGCAAAATCCGTTATGTAAGGTTTTAGAGCTTTCAGTGAATTAAGAGAAATATTTTTCTGGTTGGGCTTTTGCTCGTTGAGCACATAGGTAGGCAACACATAGAACTCCCAGTATTCCAGGGCAAGCGGCGAGACATCTTTTGTCAGTGCTTTGTAGAGGCAGAAAACGTAGAGGTCAGAATGCCGCTTGATGTCCGGAGAGTATCCGGCTTTCGGGTCCCAGGCTCTGTGAGGGGCTATGCTGAACTGTATATGCTCGTGGTACGCTTCATCCCAGGACTGGAGATAAGAAGCAGATTTAACCTCGATTCGCTGTCCGGTAGGACTGGTCAAATCAAAGGGGAGCCAATCAGTTCGCATTTTCGAATCGGGGGGGGGTAATAACGCACTGCATACTATGTATTCTGCAAGTACGCCCCGGTCTGTATTGTTGAGCAGATCACTGTAAGCCCAGGACCAGAAATCTACTACCGACAAGCCAGTGTCTTCCCCATGAAAAGTAAATTTGTTATTGGATGTTAATTGCTCCATGCAGGAACCCTCCCTTCGCAGAGAGAGGTTATGCCATGGATGTTGCCGTCAAGAGCGAAAACCAACGCCCGGCGGCAGTCGATGTCTGTCAGAGTGTCAGAATAGGTATGAACCAACGGTAGAAACTCACGAACAGAAAGCGAGAGCTTCTTCCGTAGGTGTGCTATTTTGTTGATGGTTCCGGCAGACAGCGATGCAGGCCCTTCCTCCAGAGAAGAACAGAAGGAAGAGAGATAGAGCAGTAGAGCCGCAGCATCGCAATTCAGTTGTTCTTCGGTCCAAGCCAGGAAAAAGTATTTCTTTGAATCCATAAGCCCTCCTGTCCGGCATCATCTGAAACGACGATACCAATCTAAACGGATAATCTTTTTTCACCGTCAAGGTATTTTCTGCTTTCCTCAAGAGCTTTGAGGTAGCCTTTCATTTCCCCTTTAAATTCATAACGCTTTTCTGTTGGCAGAGCCTTGTAAATACTCAGCAGCTCTTTTTCGTCATCGGTGTAGGTCTCAGCCTGCGCGTCAGTGTAAGCAGATTCTTTTCCGGTCAGAATGTAGTCGGTAGAGACGTGCAGAAACCGGGCGATGTCTGCAATGTATTTAGCTGGCGGTAGTGTGTTCCGAGCCTTCCAGGTAGAGTAGGAAGACTGGTTAATGCCAAGAAATTTGCACAGTGCATAAGGCGTTTGCTCCCTCTGTTCGAGAACTGTTTCAATTCTGTCGATTGCTTCCATGTAGCACCTCCGTAAAATAATTCGAAAAATCGAAGAAAAACTCTTTACAAATTCGAGTTTTCGAGCTACAATACAATCACAAGCTACAAATGATTCACAAATGGGAAGTGCTAAATCGCATAAGTAGTTTGTGATTGCGTATGTAGTGTATGCTTGTACCGTTAAATTGTATCATTTTACTTCGAGAAAGTAAACTACATATGCAAAAATCCATCAGAAAGGAGGAAAAGCATAATGCAGGGCAATATCACTGACTGGGGCAAGGAAGTTAAGAAAGGTCTGATTGAACGAGGCTGGTCTATCAACGATTTGGCTGAGAGAATCGGCAAGTCAAGAACCAGGGTATCCGGAGTTGTGAATGGCCGGATTTACTCGGATTCGATTGCAAGTGCAATCAGTGACCTTCTCAATATCGAAAAGGCATCAGCGTCCATGAAAGAAGCAACCAGAGATTGGTGTATGGATGCAAGAAAAGCCATGATTGACCTGGATATGAATACAACGGAGCTGGCTGAGAAGACTGGTTACTCCACACAATATCTGAATGCAATTATCTGTGGCAGATGCTATTCGCCACCGGTTATGAAAGTGATAAGCGGTGCGCTCGGAATCCAGGAATATCAAGGGAAACAGGATTCCTCTAAAGACAGTTAAATTGTAACAGGAAAGATGGTGTGAAGAAATGGGAAGAGGCTCTACGAAAGGTAATGAAAAATGTGTATTTTGTTGCCAGAAAAAGGGCAGCAATGTACAACGAGAGGCTATACTCCAGAGAAGGTGCGGCGGAGTTGCTTGGCATATCTGTTTCGACACTTGCAGATTACGAGTTGGGAAATACGAAGGTAGTTCCGGTAGACAAGGTGGTTCTCATGGCGGACCTCTATAATGCACCGGAGCTGAAAACCGGGTATTGCAAGCATGAATGCCCGATATGCAGTTATCTTCCGGTTGCAACAGAGGCGAAAGGTCTGGAAGGGATAGCCCTTCGGCTGATGAAGAGACTGGATTGCGATGAGCTGAACCGCATCAAAAAAGAACTCGTAGACATTACAGAAGATGGAATCATCGACGAAACGGAGAAGCCGGAGCTGAAAAAAGATCCTGGCTTTTTTAGATGAAGTTGCGGAGTCCACAGTGAGCTGAAAATCGTAGGCGAGAAGTTTTGAAGAAAGGTGTGAGTATGGACGTACAGAAAATGCTTGAAATTCTGAAAAGAGATTACGGAATTGAGAGCAAAGAGGAACTGATAGAAAGATTTGAGTCCAGCAAGGGAATCAACATCGGAATTTTCACTGAACGGAGGCAGACAGCATGAGAAGCAGGGTTATGAGACGTAGGATGCACAGGGTTCTGTGGAAGAAACTGAGCAGAATCTACACAGTGGATATGGCAGAGGTCCTGGGCTGGATAGCATACATAAGCATCATGGGAATTTTCCAGTGCTTCTGTATCGTGATGGTTTGTGAGCAGAGAGACAGGGTAGCTTTTGGAGGAGAGTATTTGATTCTTCCAGCGGCGATACTTGCAAGACTGTGGATTCCGGAAATGATACAGAGCGTGACTAGTGTTCTGGAGATACCGGATGAGGAAGAGGAAGATGTGTGAGATATGCGGACAGGATCCTTGCCATCCGAGATGCCCGAATGCTCCGGAACCGAAAGAGGTTCATATCTGTTCGGAGTGTCTGGAAGGAATTTATCCGGGCGACAGATTCTATGAGAGCTGCGGAAGTTATGTGTGCGAGGAGTGCTTAAAAGGCATGACGATTGATGAAATATTTGAATTGCTGGGCGAGAGCCTGGAAAAAGCATAGGAGGTAGGATATGGGACAGATGACCGTAGAACAGTGGTACGGCACGATAAAAACCGGACTGACGAAGAAACTGACCGAGAACAAAGAAGCGTTACCGGCCGGGTTTAATCAGCAGAGATTTATTCTGAATTGCATTACAGTGATCCAGGATATGATGAAGGACGATAAGAAGAAAGCACAGTTGGAGAAAATCAATCCGGAAACCATCCCGGTTTGCTTAGCGAAAGCAGCGTACCTGGGACTGGACTTCTTCAACGGCGAGTGTTACGCCATCCCGTATGGCGGAAACCTCAGCTTTCAGACCGATTATAAGGGCGAGATCAAATTGTGCAAGCGGTACAGCAAAAATAAGATTAAAGACATTTTTGCGAAAGTAGTACGGCAGGGCGATTTCTTCATGGAAGAGGTAGATGGAGGCAAACAGAATGTGCAGTACAGACCGAAGCCGTTTTCCAATGAACAGATGATTGGAGCATTCGCTATTGTGGTTTTTGAAGATGGTTCGATGATGTATGACACGATGAGTTCGGAAGACATTGAAAATGTCAGAAACACATACTCTAAAGCAAAAGACAGCCAGGCATGGAAAAGCAGCACTGGTGAGATGTACAAGAAAACGGTATTGAGAAGATTGTGCAAGTTGATTGATTTGGACTTTGACAATATAGAGCAGCGGAAAGCTTACGAAGACGGTGGAGACGTGGTATTCAATCAGCAGTCCCTTCCAGGAGCAACAACAGGACAGGCATTGCTGCCGGAGAATGATAAGCCGGTAGACGCATTTGCGGCGATAAAAGCCCAGAAGCAGGCAGAACCGGTTATTGACGGAATGATTTTGGAAGAGGCGTAGGAGGCAGTGGCATATGGTTTTGATGGCAGAGAATTATTATAGCAAAGAAGCGAACAAAGAGTACATGAGCGTGTCTCAGTATAAGGATTTCGCAGGAACATACGGAAAGATGGCGTGTGAATTTTCGGCGGTTGAGAAGCTGGAAGAACGGTGGGAGCAGAAAAAGACCACACCGCTTCTGGTGGGTTCCTACGTGGATTCCTACTTTGAAGGAACGCTCGAAGAGTTCAAGAAAGAGAATCCAGAAATCTTCACTCAGAAAGGCGAGTTGAAAGCAAATTATAAGCAAGCAGAGAGAATCATCGCCAGAATGGAGAGAGACCCACTGTTCATGCAGTATATGAGCGGAGAAAAACAGGTCATTATGACTGGAGAGCTGTTCGGGGCAGAATGGAAAATCAAAATTGACAGCTTCGTGAGAGGAATCGCCATTACGGATCTTAAGGTTATGGCATCGATCACTAAGCTGGAGTGGGTAAAAGACATCGGTTATCTAGATTTTGTGCGGTACTGGGGCTACGATATCCAGGGTGCAATATACCAGGAAATTGTGTACCAGAATACTGGAGAGAGACTGCCATTCTACATTGCGGCCGGAACGAAGGAAGAGGAGCCAAACATTGAAGTGATTCAAGTGACGCAGAACTATCTCGATGAAGCGAAACACATGGTAGAAACGAATATGCCGAGAATCCTCAGAGTGAAGAATGGGGAGGCTGAACCGGACAGATGCGAGATGTGCGATTGTTGTAGGCATACAAAGGTTTTGAAGAGACCGATTTCAATTACGAACCTGGTAGCCGGAATTTAGGCGGTGAGTAGATGGCAGACAATAAGAAATATTACTATTTGAAACTGAAAGAGGATTTCTTTGATTCTGATGAAATGCTGCTTCTCCAGGGAATGAAGGACGGGTACTTGTACAGCGACATACTCATGAAGATGTACCTGCGGAGCCTGAAAAATGAAGGGCGGTTGATGTACAAGGACTACATCCCGTACAGTCTGGAGATGATCTCAACGATTACGAGGCACCAGGTAGGGACGGTAGAACGTGCGATGAAGATTTTTGAGCAGTTGAAGTTGGTAGAGGTACTGGATAACGGTGCAATCTATATGATGGACATTCAGAATTTCATCGGACAGAGTTCTACAGAGGCGGACCGGCAGAGGAAGTATTATCGCCGCATCCAGGATGAGAAGAAACTGAGCGGCTCCCAGACGCCGGAGGCATTGATTCCAGAGATGCAGGAACCGGAGCAGGAGAAACCGCCAGTAGAAAAACCACCGAAGCCGAAAAAGGCAACCGCAAAGAAGGAAGACACGATGCAGATCTATGAGCGTCTGGTTCCAGATTATGCACTTGGCGGCGAAATCAGAGAAAAGATGTGTGAATGGTGTACATACAAGATTGAACGCAAGGAAGGTTACAAAGAGCAGGGAATGAAATCCCTTCTCCGGCAGGTAGAAAAGAAAGTAGCAGAATTTGGAGAAGGCCGGGTGTGTGATTTGATTGAGGAGTGTATGTCAAATAACTGGAAAGGCATTATCTGGGATAAAATGACGCAGATTCCGCAGAGACCAGCCGGGGACAGGATTCAGAACAGAGTGAGTGAGGTAGATAACTGGTAATGACAAGAGAGGAGTTCAAAACGCTTGTTAAGGGAATGAAAGCTGTATACGCACAGCCGACATTCATTCCAGACCAGGATGCCTTCAATGTATGGTTTGAGTTGCTGAAAGATATTCCGTATCAGCAGGCCAACGTAGCAATCCAGAAGTATATGCTGACAGAGAAGTTTCCACCAACGATAGCAGACATCAGAGAAAAGGCAACGCAGATTGTTGAGAGCGTGGATAGCAGCATGAGTGAGTTGGAGGCATGGTCTTTGGTAAGAAAGGCGATCAGAAATTCCGGGTATCATTCAGTGGAAGAATTTGAGAAACTACCTGAGGCTTGCCAGAGAGCCGTAGGAAGTGCGGCAAATCTGAAAGAGTGGGCGTTGATGGATTCTGAAAGGGTTGAGACGGTAGAACAGTCTCATTTTGATCCGGAATTACAGGACAACAGTGCAGAGAATCAGCGAAGAGAAAAAACTGCCGGAATCAATCCGGTTAGCTGATTGCCAGCATGAGAGACAATGCGCTGGAGTTGGAAAAGAAAGAAGCAGCCTGCGCTCCGAAGCTAAGAAGCAGGCAGAAAGAAAAAACAGACCGGAACCTAGAATGTCTGAGGAAACGAGGGCGAAGTTCCAACAGGTCATGCGGAACTTGCAGGGGAAGGTGTGATATGGAGGTGAAGTGACATATGGATATGGCAGAGATTGGAGCGAATATCCGGAGTTGCAGGACAGAAAAGGATATGACGATGGAGGAGCTGGGAAAAGCAATCGGTAAGAGCCAGTCGGCGGTAGCGGATTATGAAAAAGGCAGAGTAGACATTCCGGTATCTTCCCTCATCAAAATTGCAGAAACCCTGGAAATCCACCCGGCAAAGCTGTTCGGTATGCAGACAGCAGATGAGCAGTTTGAGCCGGATGCCACGCTGAGAATTTTCAGTGCGGAGGACAGACGGACTATTGCAGGAATCTTGGTAATGAATGGTTATACAACCCGGCATATCAAGGTTGCAAGAGAAGGAAAGAAGAGTAGCTGGTACTGCATCCAGGCTATGCTTGAAGAAAGCAACCTGGGAAGTCAGTAGGAGGCGGACATGAAAAAGCGAAGTTTACGGTGTACGGGGAGCCGAAAGGAAAAGGCAGACCGAGATTCAATACGAAGACCGGCCATGCCATAACCCCGAAAGATACGGTGTCCTATGAAAATCTGGTAAAGCTGGAATGGCAGACAGCCTACGGGACAGAGAGTTTTCCGAAAGAGGCGATGCTGGATATGAGGATTAAGGCGTACTACCGGATTCCTAAGTCGGCATCGAAGAAAAAAAGAGCTGCGATGCTGGCAGGAGAGATACGCCCGACTAAGAAACCGGATATGGATAACGTAGTAAAGATTATCGCTGACAGCCTCAACAACCTGGCATATTACGATGATACGCAGATTGTTGACTGCCAGTGCCGGAAGTTCTACTCAGAGAATCCGAGAGTAGAAGTGACGATTATAAATTTGTCAGAGGAAGAATAGGAGGAAATTCACAGTGGATGAAAAAATGGAGATAAGACTGGTAAATCCAACGGAAGACGGGTTCTTGCAGAGGATTGATTGGAACAAAGCAGAGCTGGAGGAGAATGTCAGAAGCATTGTGGCAGCATACCAGGGATTGGTGTATACGGAAGATACGGTATCAGATGCGAAGAATGACAGAGCTGCCCTTAGAAAATTGCTCAATGAGATTGAGGACAGAAGAAAGCTCGTCAAGAAAAAGTGCATGGAGCCGTATGAAGTGTTCGAGAGTGACTTGAAGGATGTAACGGCACTCATCAAGGAACAGATCAGCATCATTGACGGGCAGGTAAAGGAATATGAGAATAGCGTAAAAGAGGAGAAGAAAGCCAGATTGCAGGATGTGTATGCTGAGGAAATCGGAGAGCTGGCAGAGGTTCTTCCTTTTGAGCGAGTGTTTGAGGCACAGTATCTGAACGTGAGCTTCAAGGAAAGCAAGGCAGCAACCGAAATCCAGGAAAAGGTTCAGAGAGTAAAGAGCGATCTGGCGGCTATTGATGCACTGGATAGCAAGTACAAGCTGAATGCGAAGGACGTATATGTGAGGACACTTGATATGTCCAAGGCCATGGCTGAGAATGCCCGTCTGATTAAGTTTGAAGAGCAGATGGAAGCAGACCGTAAGAGAAAAGCCGAGGAAGAGGAACGCCGGAGAGCCGAAGCAGAAGTCAGAGCCAAAGAAGCAGAGGAGCGCAGACGCCAGGAGGCTGAAAGAATCGCTGCGGAACGTGCGGAGAGAGAAAAAGCACTGGTAGAACAGCAGACCCAGGAGGAAAGAGCTTCGGAATCTGGCTACGATACACCGGTTCCGGATAAGACGGCAGATGCGCAGAGTGAGGAACCTGCAGAAAAGCCGGCTGAAAAAGAAGTTCTTCCGGAAGAGAAGAAATACAAGGCAACCTTCTATGCGATTGGTACGTTCCAGCAGTTGAAGGATTTGCAGGAGTACATGAAAGAACATAATATCCAGTTCGGAAAGGCGGGTAAGTAGGATGAGCGATTTTGTGAAAGAATTGAATTTTGATGGCGATACCTTTAATGACATGAAGAGAGATATGAATTTCGTATTACAGAGACTGCTCGGTAATATGCAGGAAAAGGAATGCCAGGAAGGAACGCTGACGCTGAAACTGGATGTATCGCTCGTGAGAGAGTATGTGCCGAATTACAATCCAAACATTCCCGGAGAAAGCAGAGAGATTGCGAAGCCGAAGTTCAGCCACAAGGTAACAAGCCAGATGAAGGTTGAAGATATGAAGAAGGGCAATTATGATACCGAGATGGAACTGTTCTTGAATGAGGAGACCGGGGAGTATGAAATGCGGCCGGTAGCCGATACAACACAGAGAAGTATCTTCGATGCAGACTACAGAGATGTGACAGAGCCGGGACCGGCAGGAATCGAGCCGGATATTGGCCCGGAGTACATCGAACATCCGGAACTTCCGGGAGAGGTGGCAGATAAACATGCCCTTCCTGGCCCAGTGGAAGAATATGAGGATGCAGACGAGAGCGTATATGACGATTCTACGGGCGATAACCCGGAGGATAAACAATTTACTGATGAAACCGATTTAAACGGTGCAGGGGACGGTACAGAGACTACAAGTGGCTCTGAGAAAGATGAAACCGACACCGAAGACGATGAATATGGATATGATGAACCAGAGGAGGAAGAGTAAATGAATTTAAGAGATTTGGTAGGTAAAACGGCAATCAGAACAGCGAAAAGCGATGTAGTTTTTCCATGGGAATTACCCCAGTCATTGTTTGTCCAGGTAAAACCATATGGAACATCGTGCCATTCCGACAAGGAAAAGTACATGAACCACCCGGTAAAAATTATCGCAGTAAAAGAAGAACAGGTTGTCATAGAAGAGCATGGAGAAAGAAAGCTCTTGGAAAGAAGATTCATTGACAACCACTGGGTTGATTATGACAAGTTCCTGCATCCAGAGAAGGAAGAGAAAGAAAAAGCCGAGAAGCTGATGAAGGAGTTCGAGGTAGCGGCGGAACCTATCAAGCGTTTCCTGGCAGAGCATTATGACCAGATGTGTACGGCGGTGATCTCCATGGATAACATCCAGATTTTCAGAGGAGAACTGGGCGAGCCGATTCAGAATATCTGTTGCCGGTGCGGAGCAGAGGTTGAAGAGGAAATGAAGGGATAATAAATGGATAAAAGGCCGAGAAAAGAAGATGGGTCATTGTTCATATCGTGTAAATCATGCGGAGTGCCGCCGGACAGGTGCAAGGGCTTTTGTATTTTCCAGAGAATGACGGCAGAAGCAGAAAAGCAGAAACAGGAGGGAAAGTCGAATGGCAAAATTTAATATCGAAGTAGAACTTGACTGGATGGATGAAGAGGCATATTCCATCGATGATGAGTTGAGAGAACGGATTGTGGAGGGCGTGGAAAACGCCCTTCTGGAAAAGGCAACGAATGAAGCTGTAAAGGCAGTGGATAATAAAATTGCAGAGAAGATTCTGGAGGCGGAAGAAACGATACAGGCAACCGTAGACCAGTTCATTGCGAATGTGTGCGAGGAGAAGATTGGAAAGATTGTTATCCCGGAAAAGAAAAGCACCTGGAGCGATGAAGTAACGTACAAGCCTATGTCTGAATACGTGGGAGAGAGATTTGAACTGTTCCTTACGGAAAAGAGATATGACAGGGACGGCCGCATTGCAAGTTATTCCAGTGACAGGAAATTATCCGCCGCCGGTCTGCTCACGAGTCAGTATCTGGAAGAGGAACTTGGAAAGAAGGTTGAAAAGCTGATTGCGAATGCTAAGAGAGAGGTAGAGGAATCTCTGATAAAATCACTGGAACAGAATTTGAAAGAAAACCTTGCGAAAGACACGATTGAAAGAATGAATATCCCGGAAGTGTTGAAGAAATTAAGCAGCATAGGAGCAAAGCAGGTAACCGGAACATCATTGCCGGAGTAAAGGAGGAAGGATATGAGTGATTTTACCATAGGGCATGTTACAGACCAGAAGGAAGGACCGATGGATGGAGTGTACGCTGAGACGAAGGGCACATACACGAAGTTCAAAGGAACCGGAGCATTTCAGAAAGAGAAGAGAATCCTGTATCAGAAAGCAACGGATGTCGGAATCAAGGCCAGTTTGCAGACCGGCATGGTAAGCATCAATGACAGAAACCGAAACCAGGCAATAGCGGTAAGCATTACGGAGATGGTTGCGATTCTGAATGAGGCTTTGAGATACGGAACGGCAGGAATGGGAAAGAAGGTGCGGCTGTGATCAACAGGGCAAGCGAAGGAACGTGCCGTCAGTGCGGCAGAAGAATCCTGTGGGTGCGGATGAAGTCCGGAAAGAATATGCCGGTAGACATGGCACTGCATAATTACAAGAAGGACAGCACCGGAAAAGAAAAAATCGTCACGCCGGACGGAGAGGTAGTGGCAGGAAGAATTCTGGTAGGCGAGCGTGGAGATGGAGCAGGTTATATTTCGCACTTCGCTTCATGCAAGAAGTACCGGAGATAAAAGAAAAGCCGCCATATCCCATGGCAGCTCCTCAAATGTTCGTAGATAGATTCATTATATGGAGCAGAGCAAGAAAAGTCAAGGAGGTATGGCGGTATATGGAAAGGCAGAGTGAGCAGGAACTGTTAGCAATCGCACCTGTGGAAACGGAGAGTCTGGAGGAAAACAGAATCTACCGGGTAACAGGGAGAGAACTGACACAGATAGCGGAAATATCTGCGAGAGAAGCGGTCAAAATGTGCAGAGAAGAGCGAAAAAATGACCGAAAAAGCGTGAGCAGAGTAACGCTGATAAGGTAAAAAGGAACCAAGAAATTGTTATCAGACTACCGTAGACTGAAAAGGGAAATCCCGGAAGATGAAGAATTTACGGAAGGCGAGAAAGTAGAAAAACGGTGGGCGTTCCTAAGAGATTTGATGGGTTCGGCACATATCAATAGCCAGGAAAGCGTAGTAGAGAAAGAAGAAAAATCGCAGGGCGGAGAATATGTATTACATCAACCAGGATAGAGCGTGCGATTGAGACGTACCGGGAGGAATGCGAAACATACGAAAAAGCCAGAAGCTATGCGGTGTTACAGGGAAGTGTACGAATAC
>ENA-OQCU01000847-OQCU01000847.1-human-gut-metagenome-genome-assembly--contig:-NODE-847-length-12118-cov-3.690101_pt1 | contig 12118 bp, 9 predicted proteins | sample MGYA00242504_ERZ504590 | MGnify/ENA primary metagenome ERZ504590 (study PRJEB26092, sample SAMD00036318) | human gut metagenome | host: Homo sapiens | study: EMG produced TPA metagenomics assembly of... | reverse complement strand
GTTTGTTTTCAAAAATCGCTAAATGTGGTATATTTAATAAAATAATAAGAACTATAATAGTGTGTGTATGGTATAATAAAGCGTAAATTTAAATGCAGTTTATGAGAAGTTGATTTGCATAGGGATATAGAAGCTGCTTTTTGCAGTGTAGGACAAAAGGAGAAAATTCTATATGAGTAATAGACTTGACATGAAAAAAGATACAAATAATCTAAAAGACAAAACAAAATGCGATGGTCCGGAGAAGCCGGATTCATACATGGGCAATGACAAGCAATGGGTTTTCAGGGCATTGGTTCTTGCATTTGTTGATATGTGTATTATTGCAATCTCATTCTTTTTCGCTTTGATGATCAGGTTTGAGTTTTCATATTCACATATTCCGCTCTCATTTTTGGAGGGGTATCTGCACATTGTGCCATTGTTTATGGTGATTTCACTTGTGGTGTTTTATATTTTCAGGCTGTATCACAGTATATGGCGCTTTGCGAGCATCAATGAGTTTATGCATATTATTGGTGCCTTTCTGGTGCTTACGGTTCTGTGCGTTATCATTCATGAGGTGTATGAGATTAAGATGCCGTATGCCTTCTGGATTATCGGACTGATGCTCAGCTTTGCACTGTGCACAGCGTGCCGGTTTGCGTACAGATTTATCAGGACAGGCCAGAAGATGCTTGAGCAGAGAGGCTTTGCAAACGGTGATGAGAGAGTCATGATTATAGGAGCAGGAAATGCGGGCAGGATGCTTATCAGAGAGCTTATCATGAGCTCACATCTGCACACAAAGGCCTGCTGTATCATAGATGACAATCCGGCGAAGCTCGGCCGCTTCATAGACGGCGTGCCTATTGTCGGCAATCGAAACGACATTCCGGAGATGGTTGAGAAGTATGATATCACAAAGATTGTGTATGCTGTACCTTCCACATCGGGTAAGGACAGGAAGGATATACTCAATATTTGTAAGGATACCGGCTGTGATGTGTCTGTGGTTCCGGGAATATATCAGATGGTGGACGGCAGGGTTTCGGTTTCTAATCTGCGTCCGGTCAGTATAGAGGATTTGCTTGGCAGGGATCCGGTTGTTGTGGATAATGATGGTATTCATTCATTTTTACAGGGCAAGGTGGTTATGGTTACAGGTGGCGGTGGCTCCATAGGTAGTGAGCTTTGCCGTCAGATAGCCAGAGAGGACCCGAAGCTTCTTATCATTTTTGATATTTACGAGAATAATGCATACGATATACAGCAGGAGCTGAAGCGTAAGTATCCTTATGTAAGGGTGGAGACGCTGATTGGCTCTGTGCGCAATACCAACAGGCTGCACTATGTATTTCAGACATATCATCCTGAGATTATCTATCATGCGGCAGCACATAAGCATGTACCGCTGATGGAGGAGAGCCCGAATGAGGCAATAAAAAATCAATGTGCTTGGCACATTAAAGCTCTCAAGGCTTGCAGCAGAGTACCATGTGAAGAAGTTTGTACTTATCTCTACAGATAAGGCGGTCAATCCGACTAATATCATGGGCGCGTCAAAGCGCCTGTGCGAGATGGTTATACAGATGATGAACAGGCAGACTGGGACTGATTTTGTAGCGGTACGTTTTTGGAAATGTGCTCGGAAGTAACGGAAGTGTTATCCCGCTATTTAAGAAGCAGATAGAGGATGGCGGTCCGGTTACTGTGACGGACAAGCGTATTATTAGGTACTTTATGACAATTCCGGAGGCGGTGGCACTTGTACTGCAGGCCGGGCTCTATGCTCATGGAGGAGAGATTTTCGTACTCGATATGGGCGAGCCTGTCAAGATTGATGATATGGCAAGGAATCTTATCAGGCTTTCGGGACTGGAGCCTGATGTGGATATCCAGATTGTATACACAGGACTGCGTCCGGGCGAGAAGCTCTACGAGGAGATGCTGATGAGTGAGGAGGGTCTTAAGGAGACTCCAAACAAGCTGATTCATGTGGGTGAGCCTATTGAGATGGATGATGAGCTCTTTGAGAAGCAGCTTGAGATGCTCGAGAAGGCATGCACCTCAGAAGCAAAGGATATCAAGCAGATAGTTGCATCTGTGGTCAAGACATATCATCCGGATCTTGAGAACTAAAATATCTTTTGATTCTGATAATATAGACTGTAAAAGCCGGATGATTGGCATGGTTTACACGGGAAGTGAGGAACATAACTATGGAAAAAAGACAGATTTCATTTTCACCACCTGATATAACAGAAGCAGAGGTGTCAGCTGTTGCTGATGTGCTACGAAGCGACTGGATTACAACAGGTCCAAGGACTAAGGAATTTGAGAAGAGGATTGCTAAGCTATGCGGCACGAATAAGGCTGTGGCTCTGGGCTCTGCTACTGCGTGTCTTGAGTCGATACTCAGATTCTTAGGAATAGGTGCAGGTGATGAGGTCATCACAAGTGCATACACTTATACTGCATCTGCAAGCCCTGCTGTGCATGTCGGTGCGACACTTAAGTTTATAGACGTAGCACCTGATTCCTTGAGATGGATTACGAGGCTTTGGAGGCTGCTATTACAGAAAAGACAAAGGTTATCGTGCCGGTTGATATTGCAGGCGTGCCTTGCGACTATGACAGGATTTTGGATATTGTGGAAAGAAAAAAAGGCTCTTTTTCATCCGTCAAACGATGTGCAGAGGGCAATCGGACGTGTGATTGTGGCGGCTGACTCAGCTCATGCTTTTGGCGCCTCATACATGAGAGACGGTGAGCGGATTATGTGTGGCAATGTAGCTGATTTTACAAGCTTTTCGTTTCATGCGGTCAAGAATCTGACCACTGCAGAGGGCGGAGCACTCACCTGGAGACCTATAGAGGGCTTTGATGATGAGTATATCTACAAGCAGTTTATGCTGCTTTCACTCCACGGACAGACGAAGGATGCTTTCCACAAGAATGGTCAGGGCAACTGGGAGTATGATATTGTGGCTCCTTCGTATAAGTGCAATATGACTGATATCCAGGCTGCCATTGGTCTGGTACAGCTTGACAGATATGATGGGCTTCTTAAGAGGCGCCGTGATATTATAGAGCGCTATGACGAGGCATTTAAGCCGCTTGGTCTCTTGACTGTGCCTCATTTTACAGACAGGCATACATCGAGCGGACATCTGTATCTGCTTCGCATACCGGGCATCGGCGTGGACAGGCGCAATGCGCTTATAGTGCAGATGGCGGAGCGAGGTATCGCCACAAATGTGCATTTCAAGCCACTTCCGATGATGACAGCATATAAGAATATGGGCTTTGACATAGCTGATTTTCCAAATGCTTATCATCAGTATGAGAATGAAATTACACTTCCTCTCAACACAAAGCTTAGCGATGAGGATGTGGAGTATATAATTAATAATTTATTGGAGATTTTACATGAGTAGATGGAGAACATGGGGAGAGATTCCTACATTCATGGAAAAAATGATTTTACACTTAAAATATTACAGGCATCTGAGCAGAAAGAGGACAAGCATGGTATTTAAACGCATTTTTGATGTGATTATGTCCGCTGTTCTTCTTGTGTTGCTTTCGCCTGTTATACTGGTCCTTGCTGTCTGGATAAAGGTGGATAGCAAAGGACCTGTTTTTTTCAGGCAGGAGCGTATTACGCAGTATGGCAGGAAGTTTCGCATATTCAAGTTCAGAACTATGGTGAATGATGCTGACAAAAAGGGCTCACTGGTGACTGTCGGTGGGGATTCAAGAATCACAAGGGTTGGCGCTGTCATCAGAAAATACAGGCTTGACGAGATTCCGCAGCTCATAAATGTGCTCTGTGGTGATATGAGCTTTGTTGGTACAAGACCGGAGGTGGAGAAGTATGTCATGGCATATACACCTGCGATGATGGCAACACTTCTGATGCCAGCCGGAATCACAAGTGAGGCAAGCATCAGGTACAAGGATGAGGACAGGCTTCTTGAGGCTTCGGATGATGTGGATTACACATATATCCACAAGGTGCTGCCGGGCAAGATGAGGTACAATCTTAAGTATCTTAAGAGATTTTCACTGATAAATGATATTAGACTGTGCATAGAGACTGTGCTTGCGGTAATACATTAGTCTGCTTGTCTGGGAGGATGATACTTATGAATAAAGTCAAATTTTCAGTATTACTGTCAATTTATTACAAGGAAAAGCCTGAGTATTTCAGGGAGTGTATGGAAAGCATATATTCACAGACTGTTTTACCGGACGAGATAGTGCTGGTGGAGGATGGTCGGCTGACAGATGAGCTTTATGAGGCAATCAGAGATTATGAATGCAGACCTTCGGAAATAAATTTTGTTACGGTAAAGCTTGAAAAAAACAACGGGCTCGGTCTTGCACTTGCTGAAGGCATAAAGCATTGCTCTAATGAGCTTGTGGCCAGAATGGATACGGATGATATATGTGTGCCTGACAGGTTTGAGAGACAGCTGGATGCTTTTTCGGAAAATCCGGGGTTTGATATCATAGGCGGCTACATCAGCGAGTTTTCCGATGATATGCATAATATTATATCAGAGAGGACAGTGCCTCTCGGAAATTATGTGATAAAGCAGTATCAGAGAAAGCGCGATGCGTTCAATCACATGACTGTGATGTACAAAAGATCTGCGGTGCTTGCTGCGGGCAATTATCAGGACTGTCTGCTTATGGAGGATTCTCTTCTTTGGGCGAATATGATCAGAAATCACTGTCGTATGGCAAATATAGGTGAGACTCTTGTGTATGCCAGAACCGGTGATGATATGCTAAGGAGGCGTGGCGGCTTTGATTATTTCCTTAAATACAAAGCCGGAAGAAAACGTATTTTAAAGACAGGGACCATAAGCGCAGCAGATTATTTTGTTACGATTTCGGCACAGCTTGTTGTCTGTATGATGCCACTTTGGATGAGGAGCCTTGTGTTTAAAAAAATATTAAGGAACTAAAACTTTTCAAATGCACGTTAATGTGGTAAAATCGGTATGGTTAACATTAATAGGCTTATTTACTAGCTGATACAGGAGGTTAATATAAATGGATTTTAGAGCGGAGTACGAGAAATGGTGTACAGACCCATATTTTGATGAGGCTACAAAGGCAGAGCTTAAGGCTATCGCAGGTGATGATAAGGAGATAGAGGACAGATTCTATCGCACACTTGAGTTTGGTACAGCAGGTCTTCGTGGTGTAATAGGAGCCGGCACCAACAGGATGAATATATACACAGTCCGTCAGGCTACACAGGGACTGGCAAATTACATACTTTCACAGGGAGAGGACGCAGTAAAGAGAGGTGTTGCAATCGCACATGACTCACGTAATATGCATGATGAGTTCACAGATGCCACAGCACTCTGTCTTGCAGCTAACGGAATCAAGACATATGTATTCCCACAGCTCGCACCTGTTCCGGAGCTTTCATACGCAGTAAGGACACTCGGTACAATAGCCGGTGTTGTTATCACAGCAAGCCACAATCCTCGTGAGTACAATGGATACAAGGTATACTGGGAGGATGGTGCACAGGTTACTCCACCTCATGATACAAGCATCATGGCTGAGGTGGCAAAGGTTACATCGTTTGACCAGGTAAAGACTATGGACAAGGCTGCTGCTATTGAGGCAGGCCTTTACAATGTCATCTCTGATGAGGTTGAGGAGGGATATTTCGGAGAACTCCGCAAGCTTTCTATCCATCCGGAGATTATCAAGGCTATGGCAAAGGATATCAAGATCGTTTACACACCACTCCACGGCACAGGTCTTCGCCCTGTACAGAGAGTGCTTAAGGATATGGGCTTTGAGAATGTATACATTGAGCCAAGCCAGGCAGTGCCTGATGGCAATTTCCCTACATGTCCTTATCCAAATCCTGAGAATCCTGATGCATGGAAGCTTGCACTTGAGCTGGCAAAGGAAAAGGATAGCTGATATTGTTTTAGTCAACTGACCCTGATGCCGACAGACTCGGTGTATACTGCAAGGATACAAAGACAGGTGAGTATGTGACATTTACAGGAAATATGTCAGCTATGCTTATCGGTGAGTACATTTTAAGCCAGAAGAGTGCCAATGGTACTTTGCCTGAGAAGCCTGCATTTGTTGAGTCAATTGTTTCAACAGATATGGGTAAGGCAATTGCGGCAGCATATGGTGTAAAGCATATCGAGGTGCTCACAGGCTTTAAGTATATCGGTGAGCAGATGCTCAAATTCGAAAAGACCGGCTGCAACAACTATGTATTCGGTATGGAGGAGAGCTACGGATGCCTGCCTGGCACATATGCAAGGGACAAGGATGCTCCTGCAGCAGTTTGCATGCTGTGTGAGGTGGCTGCCTTCTACAAGTCACAGGGCAAGACACTCTGGGATGGCATGATTGACATGTACGAGAAGTACGGCTACTACAGAGAGGGCATTTCCACAATGACCTTAAAGGGCATTGATGGTGCTGCACAGATAAATGAGATTATGACAAAGGCACGTGCCGCTGAGCCAAAGAAATTTGGTGATTATCAGGTGCTTGCTATCCGTGATTACAAGAATGACACAAGAAAAGATATGACAACAGGAAAGGTCGAGCCGACAGGTCTTCCTTCTTCCAATGTACTTTACTACGAACTTAACGATAACGCTTGGTGCTGTGTACGCCCTTCTGGTACAGAGCCTAAGATTAAATTCTATTTCGGAGTTAAAGGAGTGTCTCTTGAAGATTCACAGGCTAAGCTTGATGCTTTGTCAGCTGAGGTTCTCGGACAGTTTGAATAAAGACTATGATGAAAATATACATTTGCCCGGATTGTGGCTGGATACGGATGGTTTCAAGAAGGAAAGAGGTTGAATGCTTCAAGTGTGGCAGGCCGCAGATGCGTCTGACGAATCTGGAGTTTGGAAAGTATACCAATATGTCAGAGAAGGAACGTCAGGACTACGCAGACGCGTGGCTTTACATTCATAGGAAAAAGGAAAAATAACATGGCAAAGAAGAGAAGAAGAAAAAAGAGAAGAAGTGGACGTAAGAAGATTATACTCTTTGTATTTGAAATCCTGCTGCTGTTAATTGTTCTGTTAGTGGTTTGGGCTTATAATAAGACACTCGGACAGGTTAAATATGAGGATGCGCTGACAAATAGTGAGGCCGGAATCAATGAGGAGATTGATGAGGATGTTCTTGCCAATATGCATGGATATCTCAATGTAGCGTTGTTTGGTCTGGACAACAGAAGTAATGGTTCATACGATGAGGGGCATTCCGATTGTATCATGATTGCTAGTCTGAATTATGATACTAAGGAGGTTCAGCTTGTTTCTGTCTACAGAGATACGTATCTGCCTATAGGCAATGGAAAGTTTGCAAAGGCAAATGCCGCTTATGCAAATGGTGGGGCAAAGAGAGCAGTAGCTATGCTTAATTCAAATTTGGATTTGAATATAACCAAGTATGTCTGTGTTGACTGGAAGGCTCTTGTAGATGCTATAGATGATATCGGTGGCCTTGATCTTGAGATTACTAATGCGGAGATGAAGGAAATCAATTATCTGATTCCTGAGGTTGATTATACTACAGGATATAATACTCCTTATCTTGAGGGGGATGGTATGCAGCATCTTGATGGAACTCAGGCTACATGCTATGCACGTATCAGAAGCACCTCAGGTGATGATTTCTTAAGGGCATCCCGTCAGAGAATTGTGCTTCAGGCTATGCTTGACAAGGCTAAACAGTCAGATTTAGGCTCTCTAACAGAGATGTGTAAGGATATTATGAGTCAGATAAGTACTAATTTTACAGCTAAAGAGATTATCCAGTATGCAACAGCTGTTACAAAATATCAGATGAAGGAGACAACAGGCTTCCCATTTGAGCTGACTACAATGAATCTGTCGACTACTGGCGATACCGTAATTCCTATAGACCTGGCACAGAATGTTTCTAAGCTTCATCAGTTCCTGTTTAATGAGACTGATTACCAGCCAACAGAGACAGTTCAGACAGTAAGTGATAAGATTGCTAAAAAGACAGGTGTTACATCTAAGACTTCAGCATTTGATCTCACGCAGTACAATGATACTGTTGGCTCTGATGGAACAGAAGGGGCAAAGAAAAAAATAAGGACAAGCAGGATGCCCTGAAAAAGAGCCAGTCAGAATCTGAAAACGGTTCAGAAGAAAAATCATCATCAGATGGTTCGGATGATTAAATAATTAAAGTTAGCTATTAGGGAGATTATTTATTATGAAACCGGAAATCAAAGAAAAAATCACGGCAACAAACCAGAAATACTTAAAGAAATTCTTAACAGAGGAAGCTCCGGCTAAGCTTGAGAGCCAGCTTGAGCACATGGACTGGTCATACCTTGATATGATTCACAACAAGGAGCAGCAGAGAGGTACATTTTCACCGCTTGCTGCTATGGAGCTTTCAGAGATAGAGGCAAATAAGGACAAATACCTTGCAACAGGTCTTGATGCTGTCAAGAATGGCAAGGTCGGTGCAATTCTTCTTGCCGGTGGACAGGGTACACGTCTTGGCTTTGACAAGGCTAAGGGCATGTTCAATATCGGAAAGACAAAGGAACTCTACATCTTTGAGCAGCTTGTCTCAAACCTCATGAAGGTTACAAATCAGACCGGTACATGGGTGCCTCTGTATGTTATGACAAGCGAGATAAATGATAGCATGACAAGAGAGTTCTTTGAAGAGCACGACTATTTTGGATACAACAAGGATTATGTGAAGTTTTTCGTGCAGGAGATGGTTCCGGCAGTTGATTTTGATGGAAATCTGCTCATGAAATCTGAGGATTCACTTGCCATGTCACCAAACGGAAACGGTGGATGGTTCAAGTCACTCATCAATGCCGGTCTTGACAAGGATTTGAAGTACAAGGGTGTTGAGTGGCTCAATGTATTTGCTGTGGACAATGTGCTTCAGCAGATTGCAGATCCTGTATTTGTAGGTGCTACAATCGAGTCCGGCTGTGTCAGCGGCTCTAAGGTGGTCAGAAAGTGCGATCCATACGAGAGAGTCGGCGCTATGTGTCTTGAGAATGGCAAGCCTTCGATTGTCGAGTATTACGAGCTTACACCTGAGATGGCAGAGGCAAAGAACGAGAATGGTTCATTACAGTATGGCTTTGGTGTTATCTTAAACTATTTATTCCGCGTGGACAAGCTTATGGCTATCGCAGAGAAGAGCCTTCCGCTTCATGTGGTAGAGAAGAAGGTACCTTACATTGATGAGAATGGTACAGAGCATAAGCCTGAGACTCCGAATGCATACAAGTTCGAGACACTCATCCTCGATATGGTATACATGATGGACAATAGCCTGCCATTTGAGGTAGACAGAGAGAAGGAGTTTGCACCTGTAAAGAATGCGACAGGTACAGATTCGGTTGAAACAGCGAGAGCTCTTCTTGAGAAGAACGGAATTGAAATTTAATATATGATTTATGGTAACTGTTCATTGGCAGGGATGTATTGATATTCTGCAATTTCTATTTATCGCAGACTTAGAGGTGCATCTGTCGATGAGCAGTTATTTTATTCGGAGAATAGCACGGGATTACAATTTATGAAAAATAAATAATCCCGTCACAAATTAAACACAGATTGACAGTATACTTCTAATTGTAAACGAAAGGAGAAATTATTATGGATAACAATTATAGAAATATGAATGATACAAATAATACTAACAGTACAAATAACACAAATAACAATACAAATAATGTAAATTTCACAATGTCGGGTAATCCTTACAATCCGGATGAGTCACAGAAGGCTGCACAGACTAATAATACATCAGCTGAAAGCTATTCACAGAGCTACAATCCATATTCGCAGGCTTCTGCAGCAGGACAGCCAAATGTAAATCAATCATATGCAAACCAGCCTTATTCTAATCAGTCGTATAATTCAGGCACAAATAATAATGCATATGGCGGCACATCAGCAGGTTCGACAGACAATTCATATAGCCGCCGGATGAATATGAATGGTCAGGCATACCAGCAGACTGTAAAGCCTAAGAAACAGAGAGCACCTAGAAAGCCTGGTGCATTTGGACCATTTGCAGCAAAGACAGTAGCTGCAGCTCTTATCTTCGGACTCGTCGGAGGCGGCGTTTTCACAGGAGTAAGCTATATTGGCACGAGAGCTATTTCAAATTCTTCTACTGCAAGTGCAAAGCTTACCACTACAACATCCGGTGGGACTAAGCAGACATCCTCAGGGGATGCAAAGGATCTGACAGATGTATCATCTGTTGTTGATGAGGTTATGCCTAGCATCGTTGCTATCACAAATACAGGAACAGTCACCTACAACAGCTTTTTCGGAAGGCAGTCACAGCAGTCTCAGAGCTGTGGCTCAGGAATTATTGTGAGTGAGGATGATGATTATCTTTATATTGCTACAAATAATCATGTTGTGGCAGATTCAGAAGAGCTCACAGTACAGTTTGATGATGATTCTGTGGTAAAGGCAGAAATCAGAGGAACAGATCCGGATGACGATCTTGCAGTTGTACGTGTAAAGAAAGCAGACCTTGGAAAAGACACTTACTCAAATATCAAGATTGCTACAATCGGAGATTCTGAAAGTGTAGCTGTTGGAAGTCCTGCAATTGCTATCGGTAATGCACTTGGATACGGACAGTCTGTCACAACAGGTATAGTAAGTGCGCTTAACAGAACTGTTACTACACAGGATTCACAGACAGGTGAGACTGTTACCAACAACAAGCTTATCCAGACAGATGCAGCAATAAACCCTGGAAACAGTGGTGGAGCACTCTTAAATGAAAATGGCGAGGTTATCGGTATAAACTCTGTAAAATATTCTTCAACTGAGGTTGAGGGTATCGGATATGCAATTCCTATGTCGGTTGCAAAGCCTATTATTGAGAGCCTTATCCAGGATGGAAAATATACTAATGAGAATCAGGCATACCTTGGTATCAAGGGTGGTGATGTTTCATCTGAGATGGTAGCCTATGGCTTCCCACAGGGTGTGTATGTTTCATCTGTTTCAGCTGGTTCAGGTGCCGCAAATGCCGGCTTACAGGAGGGAGATATCATCACTGCTGTTGACAGCACAAAGATTTCTTCTATGACAGAGCTGCAGTCAGCGTTAAAGAGCTACAAGGCCGGAGATAAGGTTACTCTTACTGTTGCCCGTCAGAGTGGCAGACAGTACGAAGAGAGCAAGGTTGAAGTAACCTTAAGCTCTGCAAAGGATATCCAGCAGTAATTCCTGCGCAGTGTATTGGTGGGAGGTCGGGACGTAAGCCCCGGCTACCGGCGGCGCACACGTACTCTTGCGGTCGCTACGCTACGTGGCTAAGATACTGTACGAAATTATGCTTGAAGGGTTTCTATGCTTGACGAAACCGTCGAAACGCGCCGTCCGTGGCGCGTTTTCTCCTCACCCCTGCGTCCATGCAGGGGTGTTTCTGCGTTGTGCGCCTAGCGGCGCACGTTTCTAACGGGTTAAAGTCCCGAATCCGCCCGGTAGTGGGAAGGATATAGCCGAAGGCAAGGGTGTCCATCGTGAGGTGGAATCTGAAGGAAGCTGGATGTGAGGAATATACCAACTCACGGGCAAATCTCTGGTCTGACGAACAGAAATCTCATATGAGGTCATGCATGTGGGTAAGACAGCAACCCATGTTAAAGCCCAATAACTACACGGAATCATGCATGATAAATGAGGCAGATGGATGGAGAGGAAGAAACGTGTGGTACCTAGGGAGGTCTGTGCGGTATGCCTTGAAAGAGGTAACCATTGCATAAAGCAATGCTGAACGCACAGAAGTCAGCAGAGGTCATAGTAGCCGAGAGGTGAAGGACCGAATCAGTAGGAGTCTTGAGTATGACCGAGAAAGGAGTAATGACCGTCTATGGCAGAAAACATTGAAAACAATGGCTGTTCGCAAAGAGATAATGCGGAACATGAAGGGTATGTGAAAGCGTCCAGGTCATTCAATCGGATATGGAAAGAAAGAGACAGTGCACAGCCGAGACTTTTGGAAACGATACTGTATAAAGACAACTTTAACAGAGCGTATAAGAGAGTTAAGGCAAACAAGGGAGCGCCGGGAA
>ENA-OQCU01000846-OQCU01000846.1-human-gut-metagenome-genome-assembly--contig:-NODE-846-length-12120-cov-7.164596_pt1 | contig 12120 bp, 8 predicted proteins | sample MGYA00242504_ERZ504590 | MGnify/ENA primary metagenome ERZ504590 (study PRJEB26092, sample SAMD00036318) | human gut metagenome | host: Homo sapiens | study: EMG produced TPA metagenomics assembly of... | reverse complement strand
AACGGAATTTTGGATTCACCGATGGAAGTGAACATGGTGGAAAGAATGTTGTACATGAATAGAAACGGGAAACCCACAAAGTAGACACGCAGATACAATACTGCTTCTTCCAATATATCGGCAGGGGGTCTGTAATCCGCTCATCATGAAATGGGAAAAGCAAAAGCCAAAGACACCAAGGACAACGCTTAAGATCAAAAACGCTGATCAGGGATGTTGACACAATGGTTTTCATTCTACCATAATTTTTTGCACCAAAACAGCGGCTTACAAGCACACCTGCGCCCACACCAGCACCAAGCGCCACACAAATAAAAACATTGGTCAGTGCGGCACAAGCACCAACAGCCGCAAGTGCCGAGGAGCCAACAAATTGACCAACGATTATGGAATCGGCCATATTGTATACTTGTTGAAAAAAAGCTGCCAAGGATCATCGGCATCGCAAAAAACAGTCAGCGCTTTAAGGGGTGGATCTGTGATCAAATATTCATCTTTCGACATGATTATATTCCTTCCAAAAATCGTTTATCGCAAATTTTATTACAAGTCAAGAAATTAGTCCAGCATTCAAACGGCATCTTTGCGATATGCAATTCACCGCTGCTGCATTAAAAAGTTGAATTGCTATCAGTTGAAGCGTTAAGTCTCCACGCCCTCGAACTGGCTGTTGTAGAGCTTGGCGTAGAAGCCGCCCTGCGCCAGCAGGGTATCGTGGTCGCCCTGCTCCACGATGTGGCCGTCCTTCATCACGAGGATGACGTCGGCCTCCCGGATGGTGGAAAGGCGGTGTGCCACGATGAAGCTGGTGCGGCCCTGCATCATCCGGGCAAAGGCTGCCTGGATACGCACCTCGGTGCGGGTGTCGATGGAGGAGGTGGCCTCGTCCAGGATCAGCATCGGGGGCAGACAGAGCATCACGCGGGCGATGCAGAGCAGCTGCTTCTGGCCCTGGCTGATGTTGCCGCCGTCCTCGGCGATGACGGTGTCGTAGCCCTCGGGCAGGCGGCGGATGAAGCTGTCGGCGTGGGCTGCCTTGGCCGCAGCCACCACCTCGTCGAGGGAGGCGTCCGGCTTGCCGTAGGCGATGTTCTCCCGCACGGTGCCGGCCCGGAGCCAGGTATCCTGCAACACCATGCCGTAGCTGCCGCGCAGGGAGGCGCGGGTCACGTCCCGGATGTCGGTGCCGGAGACTTTGATGGAGCCGCCGTTGACATCATAGAACCGCATGAGCAGGTTGATGAGGGTGGTCTTGCCGCAGCCGGTGGGGCCGACGATGGCGATGCGCTGGCCGGGCTTGACGTCCAGAGACAGGCCCTCGATGAGCGGGCGGTCGGGCAGATAGCGGAAAGAGACGTCCTCGATCTGGACGTGGCCGTCCGGCACGAGCTTTGCGGCGTTCTCCGCTTCGGGGGTCTGGTCTTCGGCGTCCAGCAGCTCGAACACGCGGGCTGCGCAGGCCAGAGCGTTCTGCAGCTCGGTCACGACGCCGGAAATTTCGTTGAAGGGCTTGGTGTACTGGTTGGCGTAGTTCAGGAAGATGCTCAGCTGGCCGATGGTGATGCCTCCGGCTACGGCATAGATCGCGCCCACGAGGCCGACGCCTGCGTAGACGATGTTGTTGACGAAGCGGGTGGCGGGGTTGGTCATGCTGGAGAAGAAGATGGCCTTCAGGCTCACGTCCTGCAGGCGGCCATTCACCTCGTCAAAAGCCTCGAGGCTCTGGGCCTCGTGGCCGAAGGCCTGCACGACCTTCTGACCCTCTATCATCTCGTTGACAAGGGCAGTCTGCTCGCCGCGCACGGTGCTCTGGCTCTGGAAATACTTGTAGCTGCGCTTTGCGAGGAAGCTGGCGACAACGAGGCTCAGCGGGGTGATGCAGACCACCACCAGCGTGATGGGGACATTCTGCTGCAACATGAAGAGCAGGGTGCCGAGGATGGTCAGCACACCCGAGAACAGCTGGGTGAAGCCCATCAGCAGGCCGTCCGCGAAGGTATCCACATCGGCCACCATCCGGCTCACGATGTCGCCGGAAGGATGGCTGTCGAGGTAAGAGAGGGGAAGGGTCTGGATCTTCCGCATGGCGGCGTTGCGCAGGTCACGGCTGACTGCGAAGGTGATGCGGTTGTTGCAGACGCTCAGCAGCCACTGCGCAAAGGCGGCGACAACCGCCACCACGATGATCTCGTAGATGATGCGCAGCACGCCCGCGAAGTCCACGGCACCTTTGCCCAGCATCATGTCGATGGCGCTGCCGCAGAGGATGGGGATATACAGCTGGGCCGCCACGCTCACAGCGGCCACGATGAGGCTGCACACCACGAAGAAGCCGTAGGGCTTGATTTTCTGCAGCACCCGGGTCATGGTGGCCTTCTGCTGTTCAGGGGTCAGCTTGCTTTTTGCTTTTGCACTCATTTCTGCGCATCCCCTTTCTTGAACTGGCTCTCATAAATTTCCTTGTAGACCGGGCAGCTTTCCAGCAGCTCGGCGTGACGGCCAAGGCCCACCATATGGCCATCGTCCAGCACGATGATCTGGTCGGCGTGCTGCAGGCTGGCGGCGCGCTGGCTGACGATGAAGACGGTCAGATCGCCCGGCAGAGCGGCCAGAGCCTTGCGCAGGGCTGCGTCGGTGGCGTAGTCCAGTGCGCTGGCGCTGTCGTCGAGGATGAGGATGTCCGGCTTGCCTACGAGGGCGCGGGCGATGGTCAGACGCTGTTTCTGACCGCCGGAGAGGTTGCGTCCGCCCTGTTCCACCGGCTCGTCGAGGCCGAGGGGCTTGGCTTTCACGAACTCCGCAGCCTGTGCCGTTTCCAGCGCAGCCCAGAGGTCGGCGTCGGAGGCATTCTGGCTGCCCCAGAGCAGGTTGGAGCGGATGGTGCCGCCGAAGAGCTGGGCCTTCTGCATGACCACAGCCACCTTGCCGCGCAGGTCGGCGCGGGGGTACTGCCGGACCGGTCGGCCCATGATCTCCACACTGCCCTCAGTGGCGTCGTAGAAGCGGGGAATGAGGCTGATGAGGCTGGATTTGCCGCTGCCGGTGCCGCCGATGACGCCGATGGTCTGGCCGCGCCTGGCGGTGAAATTGATGTCGGAAAGGCTGGGTGCGCCTGCGCCCTTGTAGGTCAGGCTCGCATGGTCGAAACGGACGGCGTCGCCGGCCTTTTCCGCCGGAACATTGCCGGTGAGCTGGGCCGGGAACTCCATGCCAGGCTTTGTGTCCAGAACCGCCTGCACACGGCCTGCACAGGCCAGAGCCTTGCTCACCTGAACGATGAGGTTGGCCAGCTTGACCAGCTCGACCAGGATCTGGTTCATATAGTTGACCAGTGCGATGACATCGCCGGAGGCCATGCCCCCGATGTTGATCTCGATGCTGCCCACATACAGCAGCGCCACGATGGCAAGGTTGATGATAACGTAGGTCAGCGGGTTCATCAGGGCGGAGATGTGGCCCACGTGGAGCTGCATTTTGGTCAGCAGCTCATTGGCGTCCTCGAAGCGGTCCACCTCGCTCTTTTCCTTGTCGAAGGCGCGGACGACGCGCACGCCGGTCAGGTTCTCGCGGGTGAGGCCCAGAACCCGGTCGAGGCGGGTCTGCACCGACTTATAAAGCGGACGGGTGATGACCATGACGCCGAAGACCACGACGCTCAGCAGCGGGATCGCCACCACGAAGATGAGGGCGGCGCGGAAGTTGACCGTAAAGGCCATGACCATAGCGCCAATCACCACGAAGGGGCTGCGCAGGAACAGACGGAGGAAGAGGTTCAATCCGCTCTGCACCTGATTGACGTCGCTGGTCATCCGGGTGATGAGGGTGCTGGTGCCCATGGTGTCCATCTCGGAAAAGCTCAGCGTCTGGATGTGCTCAAACAGCGCATGACGCAGGCCGGTGGAATAACCCACGGCGGCTTTGGCCGAGAAGTATTGGGCGGTCAGGCTGCACGCGAGGCCGACGATGGCCAGAAGCAGCAGGATGCCGCACCGCACAAGGATGTAGTGGAAATCGTGGGCCGCGATACCCACGTTGACGATGTCGGCCATCACAAGCGGCACGAACAGGTCAAACGTAGCTTCCAGCATCTTGAAAAGCGGTGCAAGCACGCTCTCGCGCTTGTAGTCGCTGAGATAGCGAAGCATTTTGTTCAAGACTCGATACTCCCTTTCTTTGATCCATTTAGTTGAGACGCTCCTTATTATAACGCACTCCCAGCAGGAATGCTATGTTTTTGCCAGAGAAAAATCGGCTCTGGATGCAGATTTCAGCTCCGGAGATTGAGAAAACCGGAAAATCCTGCTATACTGGAAGGGAATCTCAACGGAAAGAATGGTGGATGCAATGGCAAAAGATGGTGCGGCACGGCTGAGGCTGCGCCCGGTGGGCGCGGCAGAACGCAAAAAGCTGCCGGAATACGGGCCGCTGGGTACGGGCTGTCCGGCGATAGAGCGGGCTGTGGCAGCGCTCTATAAGGGCCAGAACGAGGAGAGCTTCTGGGCGCTGATGAACGCCATCAACTATGCCCTCGAGCTGGACACCAGGGTCCTGGTGCCGCTGGAAGCTGCGTCCGACCAGCCGGACGGGGCCGCCCCGTGGGCGGAGCATCCTGTCCCGGCGGAGAAAGCAAAGGACCTGCAGCCCTGGACCCTGCGCACCCAGAAGGGCCGATGCTACCTGCCGGTGTTCACCTCAGTGAAGATGGCAGAGGCCGATAAAGGCACGGCCAGCCGCCCCATGGCGGAACGGCTTCTGGCTTCCGCCATGCAGATGGCGCTGGACTCCGACAGCATCGACGGCGTGGTCATCGACCCGTGGACCAGCTCTGCCACGCTGGACTGCTCGCTTTTGAACGGCCTGCTCCACGCCAGCCACGACACCGATGAGCCGGGCGAAGCGGAGCTGCGGGCCGGGAACCATGCCATGACCGAGGAACGCTGGGACGACGCGATGCATTATTATCAGCTCTCTGCCGAAGAGGGCTGCGCCGAGGGCCTTGCCATGATGGGCGAGATGCTCTACGAGGGCCGGGGCTGCCGCAAGAGCCCTGCACAGGCCCGCAAGTTCTGGAAAAAAGCTGCCGACGCCGGCGATGTGGCCGCATGGGTGGCGCTGGGCGACGATGCCATGGTGCAGGGAAAAGGGGCCGGTGCGGCTCTGCGGGCCTACCGCAAGGCTCAGAAACTCTGCGCCTCCACCCCCGACATCGCCTATATGCCGCAGGTCTGCCTGCGGGTGGCCCAGTATGAGACCCAGTACATCTCCCGCAAAAAGGCGCTGGCTCAGCTGGCTGAGGCGAAGCAGGGCTTCCTTGTCCGCAAAAAAGAGGGGGACGAGACGGCCCAGAGCTGGCTGGACGAGACGGAGGCCGTCATCCGCCAGCTGCTCGAGAGAGAATGAGCGGAAACACAAAATCTTTACAAATGCTCTAAGAAATCGTCATACGGAACCGATATGATATTGAAGGAAAAATATGCGCGTCGCAAAAACAGAGAGGACGACCAGAATGAGCAAAGTGATCGGTATTGACCTTGGCACCACGAACAGCTGCGTGGCAGTGGTGGAGGGCGGCAAGCCCGTCGTCATCACCAACGCAGAGGGAGAGCGCACCACCCCCAGCGTGGTGGCGTTCACCAAAGACGGCGAGCGTCTGGTGGGCGGCGCGGCAAAGCGCCAGCTTGCCACCAACTCCGGCCGGACGGTGTCCAGCATCAAGCGGCATATGGGCAGCGACTACCGCGTCCACATCGACGGCAAAGACCTGACTCCGCAGGAGATCAGCGCCATGATCCTGACCAAGATACGCCGCGACGCCGAGAGCTACCTGGGTGAGCCGGTGACGGAGGCCGTCATCACCGTCCCCGCTTACTTTGACGACAGCCAGCGCAAGGCCACCCAGGATGCGGGCCGCATCGCAGGCCTGAACGTCCTGCGCATCATCAATGAGCCTACCGCCGCCGCTGTGGCCTACGGCCTTGACAACGAAGCGCCCCAGAAGATCCTGGTCTACGACCTCGGCGGCGGCACCTTCGACGTCTCCATCATCGAGATCGAAGACGGCACCTTTACGGTGCTGGCCACCGGCGGCGATACCCGCCTCGGCGGCGACGACTTCGACCAGCGCATCGTGGAATACGCCGTGGCAGAGTTCAAGAAATCGGACCGCATCGACCTCTCCCGCGACCCCGCCGCCATGGGACGCCTGAAAGAAGAGGCCGAAAAGGCCAAGAAAGAGCTGTCCAGCGCCCTCTCGGCCCAGCTCAATCTGCCCTTCATCGCTGTGGGCAAGGACGGCCCCCACCACCTCGATCTGACCATCTCCCGCCCCCAGTTCGAGATGATGACCGGCGACCTGCTGGCACGGACGGTGGCCCCGGTGCAGAACGCACTGCGGGATGCCGGCATCTCGGCTTCGCAGCTGGGCAAAGTCCTTCTCGTGGGCGGCAGCACCCGGATGCCTGCCGTCGAGCGTCAGGTGAAGGAACTGCTGGGCTGTGAGCCCAGCCACAGCCTCAACCCCGACGAGTGCGTGGCCATGGGTGCCGCCGTACAGGGCGGTCTGTTACAGGGCGGCGGCAAGCTGGCTGGCGCTTCCGGTGCAGCGGCGCAGGGCCTTGTGCTGATGGACGTCACCCCCCTGACCCTCTCCATCGAGACACTGGGCGGCGTGGCGACCCCCCTCATCACCCGCAACAGCATGATCCCCACCCGCAAGAGCCAGATATTCACCACGGCCCGCCCCATGCAGACCAGCGTGGAGATCAACGTCCTGCAGGGTGAGCGGCATTTCGCCCGCGACAATAAGAGCCTCGGCAAGTTCAAGCTGAACGGCATCCGGGCCAGCTTCTCGTCCAAGCCCCAGATCGAAGTCACCTTTGACATCGACGTCAACGGCGTCGTCAAGGTCTCGGCCAAAGACCTCGGCACCGGCCGGGAGCAGAACATCACCATCACCGGCAGCACCAACCTCTCGGAGAATGAGATCCAGCGCGCCATGGCCGACGCGGCCGCCTACGAGGCCGAGGACAGCCGCCGCAAAGAGCGGCTTGACCTCCACAATCAGGCCGAGGTGCTGGCCTACAAGGTGGACGAGGCCCTCTCCAAGTGCAAGAAGGAGCTGGATAAAGAGGAGAAGAACCGCATCAAGGCCGATGTGGCCAACCTCCGCCGCTGCCTGCGGAAGGATAAGCCCGAGAAGATGAACGAGACGGAGGAAGCGAACCTCCGTCAGGCCAAGAGCCAGCTGGAAGCATCCGCAAACCACCTGATGGTGCTCTATGCATCGGAGCAGAGCGAGAACGGCTCGGATAATACCCTCTAAAGAAACGCCGGAAGACCCGCTGCAAGCGCAGCGGGCCTTTTTGTGTGAGGACAAACCAAATCCGCCCCGGGCGATGCGGAACGCCCGGGGCGGAAGCGGAAATGGATGGTTCTATTCTTTATAAAAAGCTCACTCTGTGACCTTATGAAGCTTTGTCACACCGCTGTGCAGGGTGTCTTCCATGGAGCCGCTCCAGGTCCCTTTGACCTGGAAGGTTGCCTTAGCAACCGTTTCACCGGGGAGGTACACCTCGATATACTTGAGTGCCGCAAGGTCGGTCTCGTTGGGGTAGTCTGCTCTCCAGTGATCCTTGGTGTAGAACACCGCCGCCGTGCCAAAATCAAACTTCAGCAGCTCGACATAATACTCCTGCTTGTTTTTGGTGCCGGTGGCTGCACGCACCTCCTTCAGGATCCCGTTCTCATTCTCATAGTTGCAGAAGATCGTAGCGGCCAGCACTTTTTCCACGCTGCCGAAGGTGCCGCCCTCTTTGTAGGTCTTGTCTTTATAATTCACCGTGTAAAGGCCCGGCTGGATTGCATTGCTGTCCGCATCCTGACCCATATTAGAACTGATGGGTACGGCTTTCACAGACATCACGACCGACTCGTGGGTTCCCGCAAAACAGCGCACCTTGTTTGCCTGTCCGGCATAGATTTTTGTGCCATCCTTTTCGTTGGTGCATTCCAGCTCATAGGCTTGATAGATACGGTCGGTAAACTGAACAAGCCGATAGCTTGCACTGGTATCGAAGGAGATGGTCTCCCCCTCGCTGATCACGCTCCCGCTGCGTCCCCCTCCGCTGCATCCAGTCAACAGCGTCAGAGACAGTGCTGCAGTCCAGAACACCGGCGGCAATTTTTTTGGCCCACATCATATTGCTTCCTCCTGTATCGTTAGTCGGCTCCCGCACCCTGCGGGAGCTCTAAATGAATTATACCCCCCCATATTTGCAATAGAATTTCGCAAATCGGCATATTTTTGGCAGGTGTCACAGCTTGCCGTCTGAGTTTTTTGGCACTTTGACGAAAAAAGGACGCCGTCCCGGCTAGGGCGGCGTCCTTTGCGATGCAGCTATGATACAGGCAAAAAGCAGGGGAGGGGGCATCAGCGGCCAACGATGAGGTCGCGGCGGCCGCGGAAGCCCACGGTGAGGTGAGCGCTGCTGCCGAGGTGACGCAGAGTGACCCGGGTGCCGGGCTTCTGGTTCTGGCACAGCAGAGTCAGGTTCAGGGTGGTGGAAGTCTTGTCGGTCTTGAGCACCAGAGTGCTTACGCCCTGATTCATCAGGGTCTGCATATCGAGGATGGTGGTGCGGAAGGTGGCGTTGTCATCGGGGACGTCCAGCGTCAGCACGCGGCCTTCCTGACGGGCGGTGTAGAGCACCTGCTTGCCCAGCAGGCCCTTGACGGTGTAGCGGGCTTCGCTCTTCTCCACCGGCGTGTCAGAGGGCAGGGGGGTCTCGCCGGAGATCATCATCACGTTGCCCTGAATGGGGTTCTCCACCGGGGAAGCGTAGCCGCCGTAGTTGGGGTCTACCTCCCCCACCGGAACGTCAGAGTGGAGAGCGATGTCACCCTGAACCATGACCTCGGACGACTGAGGGGGCAGATAACCGGCAACGGTCACATCCTCGGCGTCGGTAGCAAAGGCACCCACGCTCATGGCGGCGGTCATGGTCAGCAGCGCGGCAGCAGCGGCAGCGCGGCGGGCAGTGTTCTTGTTCAGCAGTCTCATAGTAGTATCCTCCTGTAGATGTAGGAAGTCAATCTCTTCGTCAGCGCTGGTGCGCTGACGGAGAGGTTTATCCCAAATGCTTTTATCAGCGGTACGGCGTATCAGAAAACCGCCGTATCTGTAATGAATACGGATACGGCGGCTGGATTATTGCAGAGATCCTATTTTAATTTTCGCTGGAATCTTTTTCCTCAAGGATAGCCATGAACTCGTCGCCGGTGATGGTCTCCTTTTCATAAAGGTACTTCGCCAGCTCGTCGAGCTTTGCACGGTTGTCGGTGAGGATCTTGATGGCCTTTTCGTGCTGGGCCTTTACCAGCTCCACGACCCGCTGGTCGATCTCGCGCTGGGTCTGGGCAGAGCAGGCCAGCGAGGTGTCGCCGCCCAGATACTGGTTGTTCACCGTCTCCAGGGCCACCATGTCGAACTCTTTGCTCATGCCGTAACGGGTGAGCATGGCGCGGGCAAGCTTGGTGGCCTGCTCGATGTCGTTGGACGCGCCGGTGGTGATGGAGCCGAACACCACTTCTTCGGCAGCACGTCCGCCGGTGAGGGTGGCGATCTTATTTTCCAGCTCTTCCTTGGTCATCAGGTAGTGGTTGCCCTCTTCGACCTGCATGGTGTAGCCCAGTGCGCCCGAGGTGCGGGGGATGATGGTGATCTTCTGCACGGGTGCGGAGTGATTCTGAAGCGCCGCCACCAGTGCGTGGCCGATCTCATGGTAGGCCACGATGCACTTTTCCTTGTCGGTGAGGATGGAGTTCTTCTTCTGGTAGCCTGCAATGACCACCTCGATGCTCTCCTCGAGGTCGGCCTCGGTCACGCTCTTGCGGCCGGCGCGCACGGCCCGCAAGGCGGCTTCGTTGACGATGTTGGCCAGCTCTGCGCCGGAGGCACCGGAGGCCATCCGGGCCACGGTGTTGAAGTCGATGCCGGGGGCAAGAGCGACTTTCCTGGCGTGGACCTTCAGGATCTCTTCGCGGCCCTTGAGGTCGGGCAGTTCCACAGGAACACGACGGTCAAAGCGGCCGGGACGGGTCAGAGCCGGGTCAAGGGAATCCGGACGGTTGGTGGCCGCGAGGATGATGACGCCGCTGTTGCCCTCGAAGCCGTCCATCTCGGTGAGCAGCTGGTTCAGGGTCTGCTCACGCTCGTCGTTGCCGCCCAGCTGGCCGCTGTTGCGCTTCTGGCCAATGGCGTCTATCTCGTCGATGAAGACGATGCAGGGAGCTTTTTCCTTGGCCTGCTTGAAGAGGTCACGGACTTTGGATGCGCCCATGCCCACGAACATCTCCACAAACTCCGAGCCGGAGATGGAGAAGAACGGCACGTTGGATTCGCCCGCCACGGCCTTTGCCAGCATGGTCTTGCCGGTACCCGGAGGGCCGACGAGCAGGATACCCTTGGGCATCGAGGCACCGATCTCTTCGTATTTCTTGGGGTCGTGCAGATAATCTACGATCTCCTGTAAGTTCTCTTTGGCCTCATCCTCGCCGGCCACATCCGCAAAGCGGATGCCGTGGGTGGATTGGACGTAGACCTTGGCGTTGGACTTGCCCACGCCGCCGAACATCATCGAGTTCGCGCCGCCGGCCTTTTCCATGAGCTTTTTGTTCATGAAATTGCCCAGCCAGACGAAGAGGACGATGGGCAGCACAAAGCTCAGCAGAAAGCTCATCAGCGGCGAAGCCTGCTCGACGATCTCGCTGGAAAACTCGGCCCCCGCGTCGTAGAGGCGCTGGGTCAGGTCAGGGTCGTTCATCAGGCCGGTCTTGTAAATTTGCTTTTCGTCTTTATCGGTAAAGATGATCTGGTTCGATTCCACATCCACCCGGCCGATGTCTTTGTCCTCGGTCATGGACATGAAGGTGCCGTAGTCCACTTCTTTTACCTGCCGTTCGCTCATCCACGGCACGAGCACGAAGTTGAGCAGCATCAGCACCAGTAATACAATGGCGTAGTAAATAGCCAATGGCTTTTTGGGGGTCTTGACTTCTTTCATGGGGGTCCCTCCTTACGTTGCAAACAGCATACCACGACGCTATTTCAGAAACCAGCGTTTCGAGGCGAACTTTGCAAAAACTTCGCAGATTCTTAACAAAACCGAGGAACAAGGAGACTGTCCGCTTGACAAATCGAATCACGTTGACTATACTGAACATACAAGAAGGTGCTGTCCGCAATGGTCAGCTTCCCTCGGCTAAGTCAAACAATAAGAATGACCGCTTTGCTTGGTAGGCTGGGGCGGTCATTTCTTATTGTTATGTATCTCTTTGAAGATAGCCCATGAAATCTGAAAGGTAACAAAGACTGCTCCGCCCAGCAGGCCGAGCAATGCGATCGTTTCCGTCAGGGTCATAAGGCATCCCCCCTTTCGCGTTTGCGTCCGGGGGAAGCAACAATAAGGTTTCACACCCCCGGAAGCTTGCCGGGGAAGCTAGACCACCTTTTTATGCAGACAGCACCTGGATACCGCCGCTTCGGGCGGTATTTTTATTTTACCATAGTTGGTGATATAATACAACAAAAATAGGATCCACCCGCAAATTTTGAAAATTTATGCTGCTATTTACATGAAATCGTTTCATTTTCATTGTGAGCAAAACTGCTTGACAGGGGCGGCGGGTTTTGCTAGAATGAAACCACTTTGAACAAAGCGCAAATGCGTTGACGGGGAAAAAACGATTTTCTTCTGCGTACAGAGAGCCGCCGGATGGTGCAAGGCGGTGCAGAGGGTCTCGGTTACTGGCCCCTGAGCGGCAGGACTGAAGCAGACAGTAGGTCCTGACGGAAGCCCACCGTTATAAGGGCAGCGATTCGCCTCAAAAAGCCGATCGTGCGGAAGCGGCTGTGCTTTTGGCACAGCAAAGAGAGTGGTACCACGGGTGCCCTGTAACAGAAATTACAGGCTCTCGTCTCTCAGGGGATTTCGTCCCTTGAGAGACGGGAGCCTTTTCGTTTGATAAAAGGAGTCAACCTCGTCAGTCAGCGCTGACGCGCTGCCGCAACCCGGCCCTGTCGATGCGAATGCGAGACTGAGAGGTTGACACAGCAAAAAATGG
>ENA-OQCU01000845-OQCU01000845.1-human-gut-metagenome-genome-assembly--contig:-NODE-845-length-12131-cov-4.180856_pt1 | contig 12131 bp, 12 predicted proteins | sample MGYA00242504_ERZ504590 | MGnify/ENA primary metagenome ERZ504590 (study PRJEB26092, sample SAMD00036318) | human gut metagenome | host: Homo sapiens | study: EMG produced TPA metagenomics assembly of... | reverse complement strand
ATTTTGTAGTAGAATTGTTAAATAAAGCAAAATGCAGAGAATAGTGAGTTTTTGTATTTAACAATTAGCCTAGAATTAGCAAATGTGTGGCAAAATTATTTTGTGATAAGAAGAGTTGAACTTTAATTTTTTAAGTATACTAGTTATAAAAAAAACTGGTAGACTTTGCTATTGTTATAATTATTTCTATCTTTGTATAGTAATGTTGAGATGAACGGACATCATGAAGACGATGTGAGACTGAATCAGACAAACTTCAGTTACTAAAACATTACTAAGAGTAAAATTGACATTATTATAACCTTGTAAATAAGGAACTTGTGGAGAAAAGGTTCTTAACCCTGTCTCTCCGCAGAGCTCCAAAGACAAAAAGGATTCAAAGTATGACAAATCCCGTAAAACCTTGATTTTACGGGATTTTTTATTTCTCTTCTCGGACATCTATCAGTAATTTGGGTTATATAATCAGTAATCTGGATACCTATGTAATAATAATACCCGCTACTTTTGTATCGCTATAACAATTGGATTTATATGTTTCAACTAAATAATATATCGTATGAAAAGATTGGTATTGTTTATGATGGCAGTTATGCTGTTGTCTATTATTGTTAACGCACAGAAAAAAGGTGGTAAGACACTGGTAGCTTATTTCTCGGCAACGGGAACAACGGCAAGGGCTGCCAAGTTGGTGGCAGAAACTGTCGATGGGACTCTCTACGAAATACAGCCTGCGAAAAAGTACAACGGCTGCTGATTTGGACTGGCACGACAAAGCTTCGCGCAGCAGTGTGGAGATGTCGGATTCCAAATCACGTCCTGCATTGTATTCTAAATTGGGAAGTCTCGCGGAGTATGATACCATATATATAGGTTTTCCTATTTGGTGGAATTTGGCTCCAAGAATCATCAATACATTTATAGAAAGCGGTGATTTTGCAGGTAAAACGGTTATTCCATTCGCCACTTCGGGAAGCAGCAGTATTTCTAATGCAGAAAAGGAATTGCAGACGAATTACCCCGGCATAAACTGGGGAAAAGGCAGGCTGCTGAATGGAGCGAGCCGGGAAACTGTCAAGCAATGGATTAAGAAATGAATTTCCAACCGAAACTTAAAGAAGTAGAGATGAAGAACATGGTAAAAAACATATGTGCGGCGATGGTTATTAGCCTTTGTGCTGCAGGACATTTGTTTGCAACAGAAAATAATCCTAATAATGATAATAAATTTATGGAAGAGAATTTGAATCTGATTCAGGAGTGGGACAAGACATTTCCACAGAGTGATAAAGTAAACCATAAGAAGATAACTTTCCACAACCGTTACGGCATTACACTTGCTGCCGATTTGTATGTACCCAAGAATGTGACGGGTAAATTGCCTGCCATTGCCATCAGTGGTCCGTTTGGTGCCGTGAAGGAACAAGCTTCGGGCTTGTATGCGCAGACATTGGCAGAACGTGGATTTCTGACGATTGCTTTCGATCCATCCTATACGGGAGAAAGTAGCGGCCAGCCCCGTTATGTGGCTTCGCCGGACATCAATACGGAAGATTTCAGTGCAGCGGTCGATTATCTTTCCACCCGTGATGATGTAGATGCAGAGCGTATCGGCATTCTCGGTATTTGTGGATGGGGAGGCATGGCGCTTAATGCAGCGGCTATCGATACTCGCATCAAGGCTACAGTTACGGCAACCATGTACGACATGAGCCGGGTCAATGCTAACGGTTATTTCGATTCTATGAATGCCGATGCACGGCATGAATTGCGGCGCCAGCTTAATGCTCAGCGTACGGAGGATTATAGAAACGGTACATTTGCTCTTGGAGGAGGTGTAGTAGACCCGTTGCCTGCCGATGCTCCACAATTTGTGAAGGACTACCATGCCTATTATAAAACACCGCGCGGCTATCATAAGCGGTCACTCAACTCGAATCACGGATGGAACAAGACTTCACCGCTTTCGTTCATCAATATGCCTATCCTTTCATATAGTGATGAAATCCGTAGTGCAGTGTTGATGCTGCACGGTGAGAAGGCCCATTCACGTTATTTCAGTGAAGATGCTTTTAAAAAGTTGCAGGGTGATAATAAGGAACTGCTGATTATTCCCGGTGCAAACCATGTAGACTTGTATGACAATATAGAGGTAATTCCATTCGGCAAAATAGAGAGATTCTTCAATGAACATCTTCGATGACCGCCTTTAATGTGTTAGGAACCGGACGTACTTTTCTTTAGCCTGGTTCAGCAACTCCTCTTTCAGGCAGATGTCTTTCCGGAAAAGCGAATGCTCCGGGAAGATTTCTTTTTTCTTGGACGCCTTGTTCCAATTTCCTACTACATGCCCCTTATAGAGAAGTACCGGAAAGAACAATCCGTTGTTGGTGAAAGCTTTGGAATAGTCCTCTTTGGGTAGGACGTCCGTCCGGTCCTTGTATCCTATCAGGTATTCGTCGTAGGAGGGAAGAAGGTGCAGGTTGCCGGTCGCCTTTCCAGATGTCCGGCAGGAGTCATGGATGTACCATGTCTGGCTGTTCCATTGTTCGGACATCAGTTCCGGTTCTATCAGAGAAATAGATTGCCTTGCTTCCGTTAAAGGCAAACCGGACCACCAGGAGAAGTCTTGCAGGGTAGCGGGGGCATGGCTGCGGAAATAGGCTGTAGCCAGACGGGCCAGCGCTTCTTCTTTCGTCAGTTCGGGGGTAGGTGGAACTCTTTCGTCCAGAAGGGCATAGGTGTGTTGTCGTCCACGGCATTCTCCGCTACACACAATACCTTCGACTTCGGCACGCGACATAAAGCGGGTCATGTGGTAGTTGTCTGCAAGCAGTCCCGAACGTTCAAAATGTTCCGCAATCTCTTGTTTCGTCAGGCTTCGCTTCCCGCTGAGGATATTCCCGAGTACGGTATGGCTTCTGTCATATTGCTGTTCCGTGATTTCCAGACCATGTCCTTTTGCATAAGAATCATTGGCGGATTTGATGCGTTGTGCAGAGAGTTTCAGTATCCAACGAATGTCTTTTGCTGCTACCAGGTGCCATGTGGGACGCATTATGTGGGTTCTCAGTATTTCCCCTTGATGCAGGGCTTTTTTCCACGGCTTGAATTCCCGGTGACTTCAGCCGCATACCTACGGCCCATTTCACCATTGTATAGTCTTGTGCCTGCATGGCGCCTATCCAGGAGACCAGCTCTTTCGGGTGGCCGAAGAGTGGAGTGGACAGTTGCTGGTTCTGTAAGCGTATTTCAGGGATTCTCATGTCGGTATGGTATTCGTTTGTATCAATAGGAATCGCAAAGATAAGAAAAGCAGGTCATCGCAGGGTATATTGTGTCCGCAATTATATTCTTTTGTTTCTTTTAACAGCTACTAATATAGCTATCTTTTATTTTTGCAACGCACAAATTGGGAAAATATTCATAATTAAATAACCATAAGAACTTTTTTATGACTATGAGAACAAATTGTATTTTATTGTTAGTTATTTTGTTGGGAGCCTTTCCCTTAAGTGTACATGCCGATGAATCTGGAAGCATAATTCTGTACACTCCTTACACAAAAATTTCCGTGACGCCCGGAGCGTCCATTGATTACAGCATTGATTTGATTAACAACACGGACGGGGTTACAAATGCAAATCTCTCGGTCAGCGGATTGCCGGGCAGTTGGAAGCATGAAATCAAGTCAGGCGGCTGGACCCTCAGCCAGCTTTCTGTACTGCCCCAGGAAAAGAAAACGTTCAATTTGAAAGTGGAAGTTCCTCTAAAAGTAAATAAAGGAAGTTATCATTTCACAGTATTTGCCGGAGAAACCAAACTGCCGCTGGAGGTGGTCGTGGCCCAGAAAGGAACTTACCAGACCGAGTTCACTACCGACCAGCCCAATATGCAGGGCAATTCCAAGTCCACCTTTACCTTCAATGCCACTTTGAAAAACCAGACGGCCGACCAGCAGCTGTATGCGCTGATGGCCAATGCCCCCAGAGGCTGGAGTGTCGTGTTCAAGCCCAACTATAAGCAGGCCACTTCTGCCCAGGTGGAAGCGAACAGCAGCCAGAATGTGAGTATAGAGATTGTCCCTCCCGCCAATGTGGAAGCCGGCAATTACAAGATTCCGGTACGTGCGGCTACCGGTACGACTTCTGCCGACTTGGAGCTGGAAGTTGTTGTCACGGGTTCCTACGAGATGGAATTGTCCACGCCCAGAGGATTGTTGAGTACCGAAATCACAGCGGGAGATGTGAAGCGTATCGAGTTGGTGGTCCGGAATACCGGCTCTTCATTGTTGAAAGATATCCAGCTTTCTGCCAATAAGCCCGTGGACTGGGAAGTGTCTTTTGAGCCTTCGAAGATTGATATGCTGAAGGCGGGGGAAACGGCCAATGTCGTAGCTACCATGAAAGCATCCAAAAAGGCATTGCCCGGAGATTATGTGGCTACCATGACGGCCAAAACTCCTGAAGTGAATACAGACGCCCAATTCCGCATTGCCGTGAAAACCCCGATGATATGGGGATGGGTGGGCGTTTTGATAATAATCGTTGCCATAGGTGCCGTATGCTATCTGTTCCGTAAATATGGAAGGAGGTGAGCATGGACGAGCGAGTGATTGCATTGACAGACTTGACCAAGCAGTATGGGCGCTTCACTGCCGTAGACCGCATTTGCTTGACTATCCGTAAAGGGGAGATTTTCGGATTATTGGGGCCAAACGGCGCCGGCAAGTCAACTACCATCCTGATGATGCTGGGACTGACGGAACCCACTTCCGGCTCTGTGGAGATTTGCGGTATCGACTCTACCAGGCATCCTATCGAGGTAAAGCGGAAGATAGGCTATCTGCCCGAAGATGTGGGGTTTTATGATGACATGACCGGTCCGGAAAACCTTATATATACTGCGCGTCTCAATGGCATTTCGGATGCCGAAGCGAAAGTCAGGGCGCTGGAGCTGATGGAGCATGTGGGGCTTGCCGGACAGATGAAAAAGAAGACCGGGAAATATTCGCGCGGTATGCGCCAGCGATTGGGACTGGCGGACGTGCTTATCAAAAATCCGGAAATTATAATCCTGGATGAACCTACTTCGGGAATAGACCCTGCCGGTGTTCAGGAGTTCATCGAGCTCATTAGGCAGTTGAGCCGGAAGGAGGGACTGACCGTCTTGTTCTCTTCCCACCACCTGGACCAGGTGCAGAAAGTTTGCGACCGCGTGGGACTGTTCAACAGCGGGAAGCTGGTCACCTTGATTGATATGTCTGATTTGAAGGACAAGCATCAGGAATTGTCTGATATTTATAACCATTATATGGAGGAAGGAGGGGAAAGGCATGAATAAAGTCAATTATCCTTTTTGGGTAGTCGTCAACAAGGAAATATCCGACCATGTGAAAAGTTGGCGGTTCATTATCTTGATGGGAATCATTTTGCTTACGTGCATGGGCTCACTCTATACCTCGCTTACCAACATCGGTGCCGCCATCAAGCCCAATGACCCGGACGGTTCGTTCCTTTTCTTGAAGTTGTTCACAGCCTCGGACGGCACATTGCCTTCTTTTGTGCAGTTTATCAACTTTCTGGGGCCATTGTTGGGGATTGCGCTGGGATTCGATGCTATAAATTCGGAACAGAACAAGGGGACGTTGAGCCGTATGCTGTCACAGCCCGTTCATCGTGATTGCATTATCAATGCCAAGTTCGTGGCTGCATTGATTGTGATAGGTATAATGCTGTTTGTACTGGGATTCCTCGTAATGGGCTGCGGGTTGATAGCGATAGGCATTCCTCCCACAGCAGAAGAATTTTGGAGGATTGTATTCTTTCTCATAATCAGTGTATTCTATGTGGCATTCTGGCTGAATCTGGCCATTCTGTTTTCGCTTTGCTTCCGTCAGGCGGCCACCTCGGCATTGGCTTCGGTGGCGGTATGGTTGTTTTTCAGCGTGTTCTATACGATGATTGTCAACCTGGTTGCCAAGGCGTTGAGCCCCTCGCAGCTGGCATCTCCTTATCAGATAGTCAGTTACCAGAAATTTATTCTCGGTCTGATGCGTCTGGCACCTAGCGAACTGTTCAATGAGGCGACCACAACGCTGCTGATGCCTTCCGTCAGAAGTTTGGGGCCGCTCACTATGGAGCAGGTTCAGGGGGCCATTCCCAGCCCGCTGCCATTGGGACAGAGTCTTTTGGTGGTGTGGCCGCAGCTCACCGGACTGATTGCAGCTACTGTTATCTGTTTTGCCCTTTCGTATGTCATATTCATGAGACGGGAAGTCAGATCACGGTAATGATAAGTATGTTTTATTGAGTGTTGAAAGTCCGTTCCGGCATTGGTTGCTTGAACGGACTTTTAATATTATTTGCCCGAACATTTGGTAATTCCAAAAACTTCCCTTACTTTTGCGCCCCGAACAAGGAGAGGTGCTCGAGTGGTTGAAGAGGCACGCCTGGAAAGCGTGTATACCCCTAAAGGGTATCGGGGGTTCGAATCCCCCTCTCTCCGCAACAGTTCTGAATAAGATGGAAAACTAGCGGGTAAAGGTCTACAAATCATAGATTTGTAGACCTTTTTTTTGCTTCTACTCCGTTTGCTTTGAAAGACTTGGGGGGTCAACGTAACAATCTGAGGGATTTTATATTTAAGCCTATAATTTAGCAAGTCTATATAAGAAAAAAGCTCTATCTCTTACTCCTCTGAACTGTGCTCTAAAATGCTTTGATTTTAGCATTGAATGACTCTGCTGCGGCATTGGTTGCCCTCCTTTCAAAAAAAATTGATTATATCCAGATAATGTGTTTGTATAGAACGTGCGACCCTTCCAAAGGTGAGGAACCCTGATTTATCTACTTCATCATACCACCTTGCCAGCCTTGTCAAAGCAATATCCTTAAACTTACACTGATGATAGATTAAGCCTAACCGCATAGACAGATAATATCCTTTCTTTATATCGGGATATTCCTTGAAAAGAATTTCAGCCCGTATTCTTTGAGACTGAGTCCATAAGGATTCCTTCTTGTAAAGCAGATAAATACTTCTCGCTAACAACTGCTTTCTTGTATCTCCATTAGCGAAAACAGGTGCATGATACATCTTTCCACAGGCCTTTGCATAAGCAATCTGAGTGGACTCTTCATCCAAAGCCTCCCAGCGAGCTTTTACACGCATCTCCTGCACAGCTTCATAAGCTAACTTCTGTACGTGAAAGCGATCGGTAACACGTTTGGCCGCAGGAAAGCAGATGCGTGCAATCTGCTCCATGTTAGGAGCCATATCCAAAGTAATCTCGCGCACTTGGTAACGGCGGCGACGGGATAGCTTAAGCAGGACAGAAGTGACCGTATGAACGTCCGTACCTTTAATGATGGCAATCATACTACCTTTACCACCGTGAGCTTCTTTATTGGTCAGTACAGTATAGAGTTCCCCACGCGAGAGGGCTACCTCATCAATACAGATATAAGCACCGATATTCTTTTCGAATAGTAGCCAATCCTCTGCATGAACAAGTTGGTCCCAATGGAGATAACCACTTAGATGGTTACGGTATTGACGCTCCAATAAATCCCCGTCAACTCCATATAAAACACCTAAGAGCTTGCAACTGATCGGATAGCTATCAATATAGTTCTTTTAAAAAAGACGCAAAATCCTGCGTCATACGAGTACCTTCAGCCACCATACGCCAGTTACGAGAGATATACTCATTATGCTTCTTTAAGAGCCAGCGACGACGACGAATATTAAGGAAGACCTTCTTGCCACGAAGAGGAAAATCCTGAACAATAACAGGATCATAAAAGCCTTTACTCTCAGTATCCTGATCTGTATACTTCTCAGGAACGATATTTTTCTCCTCAAGGTAGATCACAACTTCATTTACGCTTTCCTTCACATCAACAAGAGCAAAGTACTCTAAAGTGCCTTCAGGAAGAAGAAGGCGATAACCGTTTAACTCCATAAGCTATGAATTTGGAGACAAAGATAATAATTTATAAATTTACCCCTCAGGTTTTTACATTGACCCATACTCCTCACAGAGTATCCCTACATCATAGGAAGGAATCAATTACCTAAACCAGTCCTTGTACAAAAGAGTTTACTTTCTCAAAATGTTCAAAATAGCTGGAAACTTATTCCGATATTTTGCATTCTGTATCAATCACACTTAATAGTACTTCCTTCCTTACTTTATCAAGCCAGTGATAAGACAACCCGTTATCACCTTATAGAAATAAGAATACAAAAAGAATATTTCATCTTTCAAAAAACATTCTATACCAATAACTCTACTATTTTCGATTTCCGACATGCAAATATAACCCTTTTGTTTATACGAAAAGCAAAATCAGTTATCTTGCAAAGATGAAATTCAATCAAATATGAAAATTCTCTGGATAGATCCTCAATAGCTCAGTATGCACACTCTTCGTTGGCACTCCCTGCACTGCACGCACAAATAGCAAAGAACAATTCCGTAAAATGGGAAATCGTATCTGCCACCATCAATGAAAACGTAGGAATGATTGTCGACGAAATATACCGGCACCAACCCGACATCATTGCCGCAACGACATGGTTGTTCAACCACGAACAACTGTTGCACATCACAGCGAGATTAAAAAGCATTGCTTCCCAAATAGCTGCTTCATCTTGGGTGGACCTGAATTCTTAGGAAACAATGAAGACTTTCTGCATAAAAACCCTTTCATCGACTGTGTATTCAGGGGAGAGGGAGAAGAAGCATTCCCCCAATGGCTGTCTTGCTGGAACCAGCCGGAAAAATGGAACAGTATTCCGGGACTCTGCTATATGAATCCTCAAAAGCAATATATAGACAACGGCATAGCCCGTGTACTTAACTTTTCACGGCTCGTACCACCGGAAAACAGCTGTTTTTTCAACTGGAGCAAACCATTCGTACAACTGGAGACTACCCGAGGCTGTTTCAACACATGCGCATTCTGCGTCAGCGGTGAAGAAAAACCGGTGCGCACACTGTCCATTGAAAGTATCCGTGAACGCCTTCAAATTATCCACAGTCATGGAATAAAAAACGTACGCGTCCTCGACCGGACCTTTAATTATAATCCGCGCCGTGCTAAAGAATTACTGCAACTTTTCCTGGAATTCAACCCGGACATATGCTTTCACTTAGAAATACACCCTGCACTATTATCCGAAGAGCTGAAAAATGAATTGAAAAAGCTACCTAAAGGATTGCTCCATCTCGAGGCCGGTATTCAAAGCCTGCGCGAACCGGTCCTCCAGAAAAGCCGTCGGATGGGAAGCCTGGAGGACTCACTGCAAGGTCTTCGTTTCCTATGTTCCCTACCCAATATGGAAACACACGCCGACCTCATTGCCGGCTTGCCTCTATACCGCCTATCCGAAATATTTGAAGATGTGCGTACACTTGCCGGATACAATGCCGGCGAGATACAGCTTGAATCCCTGAAGTTACTTCCCGGCACAGAAATGAGAAGAAGAGCGGAAGAACTAGGCATCCGATATTCTCCTCTCCCCCCTTATGAAGTGCTTCAAACAAATGAAATCAGTGTCAACGAGCTTCAAACAGCCCGGCAACTGTCACGTCTTCTGGATGGATTCTATAACACAACTGCTTGGCAAGCCATCACCCGCAAGCTGATTCTGGATGACAACGACTTCCTACGTCGCTTTCTGGAATTTTTAATCGATAAAAATCTTATAGACCAGCCCATGAGCCTGGAAAAGCGAGGCCTCGTACTCTATGAATTCTGCAGTATGCATTATCCGGCCTATAAAATCATGGTCACCATTGCCTGGATAGAGGCAGGCATGTCATTCAAAAGAAAAAAACCAGCAGAGAAAAGTCAAGACCAAGCGCCAGATGCCACCGGAATATTTGGGAAGTCATCTATGGAAACTACAAAGAAAGCCTCCGCTTATGTTTTCTACCCATTGACGACAATACCCAAAAATGGTTATTGGTTCGGCTTCGAATCGGGAAAATACCAAAAAGCAGAACCAGTATTCAAAGCCCAAAGGAATAATGGAGAGGTATCAAAATACACAATCACCGCAGATTAACACAGATAAAAGTTCTTGATTATCAGAAATTCTATAGCAATCTGTGTAACCTGCGGCGAGTTATGCCCTCATTTCTTCTCCTATCCGCAGTGGAAATACTTCTCGACCAGTTTCAGCATCTCCTCCGGACTGTCTTGTATCTCTGCACGCAAGGTTCTATCCTCGTAAGAACGCAGTTTGGAAATAACCCCATCAACCATTGCAGGACTGAACACATGATATTGCTCAAAGACAGCACGCTGTCTTTCCAAACAATCGGCAGAAGCGGCACAACTGTCAGGAAGCTGTTCCAGTTGTTTCAACTTATCTTCATTTTCTTTCTTGTGGATATTTACATTGACATATGTTTTTTCTGCAATTCCTAAAGCATTCGTCTATCTCAAATCCATAACGGCAAGCTACAGCAAGTCCGGCAATCAATTGATACAAATCGGCCGAACCGTCAGGCGAACGCATTTCCACCGTCTGTTTCTGTGTAGTATCATAATGACTTGGGGTCTCCAACGGATTTGCCAACATGCACATATCCGTTTTTGCCGACCAGCCCAACGGAACGCGTACCAATACCGAACGGTTGCGGTCGCCCCAGCAAATGTTGGTCGGTGCTTCCTGATGAGGAACCAGACGAAAATAGGAAGTTAGGAATTTGTATTACCGAAAGCTGTAATGGAAGAAGCCAGCTTCATCATGCCCGCAATGGCCTTACGGGCTGTTTCAGAAAGTGCCCCATCTTTCAGCATCTGGTTCTTGCCCGTCCTTCATGATACGCATATGTATATGTAATCCGGAACCGGCTTTTCCTGCCGTGATTTTCGGTGCAAAAGTAATGTTATATCCATACTGGCTAGCCAGATTACGAATAACCCATTTTGCTATCACCAGTTGGTCAGCAGCCTCCTCGGCACGCACCGGCAGGAATTCTATTTCATTCTGCTCATAAATCTTATCGTCCAGCGTAAAATTACCGACTTCAGAATGCCCATACTTTATCTGTCCGCCTGCCTGCGCAATATATGACATACATTCCGTACGGAAATCATTGAACTTGGCATAAGGGGCCGATTCGTGATAACCACGCTGGTCGGTAGCCGGGAACATGCCGCTGTCTTCCGAAATGACGTAATACTCCAATTCGCCCATGGCCTGAAACTCCATACCGGTTACTTCCGTAAATGCCCGGCACGCCTTGCGCAGAGTGTGTTCGGGAGAACTTTCCAGCGGTTCGCCGTCTTTATTGAAGAAAGAGCAGAGCATGGAAAGCGTAGGCTGCTCGGCAAACGGATCTATAAAAGCCGTACAGAAGCGGGGTATTACATATAAATCGCTGCTGCCCGCTTCAATGAAAGGAAACAGGCTGGAACCGTCCACACGCTCCCCGCACGTAAGTATCGCATCGAGATATGCGGCATCGTTAATGACAAAGTTCAAAGTTTTCAACCGCCCGTCGGCAGCAGGATACATGAAGTTCACCATAGTGATTCCATTCTCCTTTATATAAGAAACGATGTCGGCTTTTGTAAATTCGGAAGCCGGTTTTTGAAGCTTGGCCACCAACGGATTGGCATGCATTGAGAAATCTTGTTCCATGATTCTGGTTGTTTTTAGTTGATGATATGGTTAACAAAACATGTCCGTATTAAAAGTTTGGAACACGGACTCACAAATATACAAAAAGACAGCCAATTGCAATAAACCGACTGTCTTTATTTATTCCCGATATGAATAAATATTGCAAAAAACGGATAGAACCCGACTTTCTGTTCCCTGCCTACAGAATGTCATTCCAATAAATTCTCTATGGAATAGTTTTCCCAAAAAGTCCGGGTAGAGTTCACCAGCGAACTGCCCATATAAAGCAAAAACAACACCGCTATGACAATCATCAGGAAACTGACCAGCGCATTATGCTTTTCTTGTTTAAATTGAACGGAAACCATACAAACCTCCTCTTTTATTGTCACTGCAAAGGTAAGAGCCGAATATTACATTCCTGCAACACCTGCGTAACAAATATACAAAAAAATGGAGCACAAACAGGCTCCTTTTTAATAGTA
>ENA-OQCU01000843-OQCU01000843.1-human-gut-metagenome-genome-assembly--contig:-NODE-843-length-12145-cov-3.584457_pt1 | contig 12145 bp, 21 predicted proteins | sample MGYA00242504_ERZ504590 | MGnify/ENA primary metagenome ERZ504590 (study PRJEB26092, sample SAMD00036318) | human gut metagenome | host: Homo sapiens | study: EMG produced TPA metagenomics assembly of... | reverse complement strand
ACAATATATATTTTCAGTAACTATATTCCCTGATTTTTTTGTGCCGTAACAATTCCATCAACATCATCCATATTAATATCCAAAAAATGATGTTGTATTGTTTAATTTCAATTCCTAAATCAATTATTTTCCTTTACCTGATGAAAAATGTATCTATTTTCATAAGAAAATCTCTTTTTTCGTTTAAAATAGGCTGCAACATATTTATTTATATTATCTCTAAATACTTTTTCATCATCACATATAGCTATTTTTAACATTTTTTCTCCATTACTATCTGTTGTATTTCAGTTATTATTTCAACAAATTTTCAAATAATCCGTATTTTTTTACGAAAAAATCCGCAATACTATAATTTAGTATAGCGGATTCATTCCTAAAAAACAATTATTTTAATCTAAAGCGATAGCCTCATTCTCCTGACGTCTTAAAATATCAAACTCATCAGGTGTCTCTGACAGCTTTACATAGAATACCTGCTGTGGATGCGGGCAGGATTCCATCTCATTGCCATCCTCATCAACAAGTGCAAGCACTGTTGCAAGCACATTGTCTCCGTTTGGCTTCATGATTTCAATCTGCTCGCCAACTGAGAACTTGTTTCTCTGCTCCATACGGTAGAGACCTTTTTCATTTGGAGCACCAACTATTCCAAGATAGGTGTAGCCCTTCTCGTAAGTATTGTTATCGTATATCTGAGTCTCCTCCGAAGGCTTTCCGTAGAAAAAGCCTGTGGTAAACTGTCTGTAGGTACAGCTCTTTATCTGCTCTAAGTACCATGGCATATTTGCCTCGTATTTTTCAGGTGACTCAAGATAATCATCTATCGCCTTGCGGTAGGTTCTTGCTACTGTTGCCACGTAAAGTGCCGTCTTCATACGTCCCTCTATCTTGTAGCTGTCTATTCCTGCATCAATCAGATCCGGGATATGCTCTATCATGCACAGATCCTTTGAGTTGAAGATATATGTGCCACGCTCATTCTCGTATACCGGCAGATACTCACCCGGGCGCTTTTCCTCCACAACAGAGTATTTCCAGCGGCACGGATGTGTGCAAGCGCCTTTATTCGCATCACGGCCTGTGAAATAGTTGGAAAGCAGGCAGCGGCCGGAATATGAGATACACATTGCTCCGTGCACGAAGGTCTCTATCTCCATCCTGTCATCTATATGTCCTCTTATCTCCTTTATCTCCTTAAGCGAAAGCTCTCTGGCTGTCACCACGCGGCTGGCTCCGAGATTCCACCAGAACTGATATGTGCCGTAGTTCGTGTTGTTGGCCTGTGTGCTGACATGTCTTTCTATCTCAGGGCAGACCTCCTTTGCAATCATGAAAACTGCCGGGTCTGCAATAATCAGTGCATCAGGTCTGTCCGGCTTCATATTGTGAAGCTCTGTAAAATATTCACGCACTCCGTCAAGGTCATAGTTGTGAGCCAAAATATTGGCAGTAACATACACCCTCACATCGTGAGCATGCGCAAAGGCCACGCCCTCTGCCATCTCCTCCATTGAGAAATTCTTAGCCTTGGCCCTTAGTCCAAATGCCTCTCCACCGATGTAAACTGCATCAGCTCCATATATAACTGCTATCTTAAGTACCTCCAGGCTGCTCGCCGGACAAAGTAATTCTATTTTTCTCATTTTTTCTCCCATACAGTTTTGTATTCATCCAATATATTCTACACCGGTTACTATAGCTTTGTTGACACCGTAATTCCATCGCCTATAGGCATCACTGCCGTCACCAGCTCATCGGAGTGTGTAAGCTCGTAGAGATACTCCCTCATGCGCTTGTAGATGGTACGGTTTCTGCGCTCAACGATATAGTGCGATTCTATAATATCGCCATCCTGCAGCACATTGTCGGACACCAGCACTCCGCCTGTCTTTAAAAGGCGAAGCACCTGCGGCATAAAGTTGATATACTGTCCCTTTGCCGCGTCCATAAATATCATGTCAAACTGTCCTTCAATCTGTGGAAGTATCTCCGTTGCATCGCCCTCTAAGAGTGTAATTTGCTCCTGCTTCCCGGCTCTTTCAAAGTTGGCCTTTGCGATAGGTATTCTTTTTTCGTAATTTTCAATCGTCACTATCTGACAACCCTTCGGTGCATACTCTGCCATCAAAACGGCAGAAAAACCAACCGCTGTTCCCACCTCGAGAATACGCATTGGTTTTTGCATTGCAAGAAGCAGTTTTAAAAAGCTCTGCATCTCTTTTCTGATAATCGGAACGAAGTCTCTTAAGGCTTCCTTCTCTATCTCATCTAATACAGGCGTGTTGCCTCTGTCCAAGGAATTGATATATGTGACAAGTCTCTCATCAACTATCATTCTTGTATTTCCTAATCTGATTATTGACACAAATGCGCTTAACGGATAATTACTGTGTATCCGAAGGCTCCGTAGTCTGTGTCTGTTCTTCATCGCTCTTGTCGGAGGACATGATTACCATCATATCCTTTGCCGTCATTGAAGTGTTGAGTGTGTATATCCCTGGCTTTATATGTCCTGAGTAAGCAGACAGCTTAAGCTGGAGATAAAATAAATTGTGATCCCTTACAAGGCCCTTGTCCTCTAAAAGCTGTCCAAGCTCCTCTGCGGAGATGCCCTTTTCCACCTGAACGAGTACATCCTGACCATCGCCATTTGTCATGGCAGGCTCAGTAAATACTCTGTAGCCAAAATCATAGCAGATGCTGCAGATTTTTATGCCCGCAAACAGCACCAAAAGAGCAATCATTATTGAAAAAGCAACCCTTATAAAACCAAATAAAGCCTTGTTAAAATCCATAAGCTGTTCCTACACTTCCATAATTATAGGTATAATCATCGGTCTTCTCTTTGTTTCCTTCCAAACAAAGTCTCCCAATGCATCCTTTACCTCTGTCTTTATCTTGCCCCAGTCTGTCACATTGTTGTCTGTCAGACGCTCCATTGTGTCATCCAGCACGCATTTCGCCTCATCCATCAGGCTCTCAGAATTGCGCACGTATACAAATCCTCTCGATACAATATCAGGACCTGCAAGCAGCTGTCCTGAGCCTGCCTCAAGTGTCATCACAACAATGATGATTCCGTCCTCAGCCAGACGCTGTCTGTCACGGAGCACGATATTTCCTACATCTCCTACACCAAGTCCATCGACCATGACATTGCCCACATGCACTCTGCCTGTCACCTTGGCACCGTCCTCATTGATTTCAAGCACATCTCCTGATGAAAGGATCTTGATGTGGTCTGTATCATATCCGAGCTGCTCGGCTATTTTGGCCTGTGCCACAAGATGCTTGTACTCTCCATGAACAGGGATTGCGTACTTTGGATTGACAAGAGAATAAATAAGCTTTATATCCTCCTGACACGCATGGCCGGAAACATGGACATCCTGGAATATAACATCTGCACCCTTCATCATGAGCTCATTGATGATACCTGTAACCGACTTCTCATTTCCCGGTATAGGGTTTGAGCTGAATACGATGGTATCGTTTGGCTTTATGGATACCTTTCTGTGGGTACCGTTTGCCATACGTGAAAGAGCTGCCATTGACTCTCCCTGGCTTCCTGTCGTGATAATGACAGTCTGCTCATCAGGATAGCTTCTAAGCTGTTCTACATCTATAAGAATATTGTCAGGCAGCGACAGATATCCAAGCTCTGAGGCTATAGAAATGATATTTACCATGCTTCGTCCCTCGATGGCTACCTTTCTGCCATACTTCTCCGCACAGTTGATAATCTGCTGCACACGGTCTACATTTGATGCAAATGTAGCAATGATAATTCTGTTTTTCCTGTGATCCTCAAAGATGCCGTCCAATACCTTTCCGACAGACTTCTCAGACTGTGTGAAGCCCGGTCTTTCTGCATTGGTACTGTCACACATAAGCGCGAGCACGCCCTTCTTTCCAATCTCACCAAACCTTGCAAGGTCGATTGCATCTCCAAATACAGGTGTATAGTCCACCTTGAAATCGCCTGTATGCACAACTATACCTGCCGGCGAATAGATAGCAAGCGCTGCTGCATCCTGGATACTGTGGTTAGTCTTTATAAACTCAACCCTGAAGCAGCCAAGGTTGATGTGCTGTCCATATTTTACGACTTTTCTCTTGACAGTCTTGAGCATGCCATGCTCTTCAAGCTTTCTGTCAATAATTCCGATGGTAAGCTTTGTAGCGTATATCGGTACATTTATCTCCTTAAGCACATATGGAATAGCACCGATATGATCCTCATGTCCATGAGTGATAAAGAAGCCCTTGACCTTATCGATGTTCTCCTTAAGATATGTGATATCAGGGATAACCAAATCTATTCCCAGCATATCGTCCTCAGGGAATGATAATCCGCAATCAACTACAATAATACTGTCCTCATACTCAAAGGCAGTAATATTCATTCCAATCTGCTCTAATCCTCCAAGTGGAATGATCTTAAGCTTACCTGTATTCTGTTTTCTGTTTCTTCAAAATATTACCTCCAAATTTATTTCACGTACAACTGCAATCCTAATATTCAAGTGCAGTGTCATCATCCGTAAGCTCAGAAAATACCTTAGCAATAGCCGAAAACTCAACATCGTCTTCAACCATCTGATAAAGCACCTCTTCATCCTTTGTGCTTACTTCTTTTAAAATATATGCTTCACAGTCTCCGCTTTCTTCTCCTTCGGAAACTAAAAGATATCGTGTTCCATTAAGTGTTGTCTCTTCTTCAACCGCAAACTCGACAACATCATTGGTCTGCGGGTCAGTAAATTTAATTTTCTGCATAAAAACTAAGACCGACTATTTGACAGATAATCCAAATATCCCTGCAAAATAAAAATCGCTGCTATCTCATCAACAAACTCCTTGCGATTCTCCCTGCGTATGCCGGTTTCCATCATAGAACGGTCGGCTGCGACTGTAGTAAGACGCTCATCCCAGTATATGACCTCAAGACCTGTGCGCCTTGCAAGCATATCACCGAACTCCTTCGTCTTCTCGCAGCGTTCTCCTTCCGTGTTATTCATATTTTTAGGATAGCCGAGCACAATCCTGTCCACCTTGTACTCTGCAATAATCTCCTCAATACGTGCCAAAGTCTGTCTGAGCTTGGATGGCGACTTCCTGCGCACTATCTCAACACCCTGTGCTGTGATTAAGAGCTCGTCGCTCACCGCTACTCCGACTGTCTTTGAACCAAAATCAAGACCTAATATTCTCATATTAATCCCATGCGCTGTTCTCAATGTATGTCTTGAGAACCTCCTCCACAAGCTCGTCTCTCTCAACCTTCATGATGAGACTTCTCGCGTTATTGTGGCTTGTGATATATGTTGGATCTCCGGACATAATATATCCAACAATCTGATTAACAGGATTGTAGCCCTTTTCCTTTAATGCCTTGTACACAATCTCAAGTACATCGCTTACCTGAAGCTCAGGCTCCTTTTGAACTGTAAAAAATTGTGTGTTGTTAATATTTTTTTCCATACGTTTCGCCCTTCTTGTAATATTATTTTATTATAAATGTAATAAAATTACAACCTTTTATTATTCGAAGAGTAATATTTCGTCTGTAAGCATACCCGATATACGGCCTGAAACTATCTGATTTTCAAGGTTTTCGTCAGTTTTCTTAGCGACCTTGACATATTCCTTAGTATATCCGACAAAGTATTCTTTATCACCGATTACGGCCTTTTCCTCAAAAAGCACCTCCTCATTCTTTCCGATATAGAATTTCCTGAACTCCTTAGACATGTCATGACCGAGTGCTATGAGCTTTTCGCTTCGTGCCGCCTTAATCTGCTCATCTATCTGGTCAGGCATTACTGCTGCGCGGGTGCCTTTTCGCTTTGAGTACTTAAAGATATGCATCTCATAAAAATGTATATGCTCAAGATATGCCTTAGTCTGTTCAAACTCCTCCTCTGTCTCACCGGGAAATCCCACAATCACATCGGTTGTGATGGCCGGATGAACAAAATATTTACGCAAAAGCTCACAGCCTCTCTCGTACTCTTTAGTGGTATATTTTCTGTTCATCCTCTTAAGTGTTGCATCGCAGCCGCTCTGAAGCGACAGATGGAAATGAGGCAGATTTTATCAAGCTTTGAAAGCTCGCTCGCAAAGTGCTCTGTCACAATCTTAGGCTCAAGTGACCCAAGCCTGATGCGCTCTATGCCCTTTACTGCGTTCACTGCCTGTATCAGCTCAAGAAGGCCTATAGCTTCCTCAAAATCCACACCGTATGAGCTTAGATGGATACCTGTCAGCACAACCTCCTTGAAGCCGTTTGCCGCGAGCCTTTCAACCTCTGCTATTACATTTTCAAACCTACGACTTCTGACACGTCCTCTGGCATACGGAATGATACAATAGCTGCAAAACTGATTACAGCCGTCCTGCACCTTGATGAAGGCTCTCGTGTGCTCCTTTGTCTGGTCTATAAAGAGCTCCTCAAAGTCATGCTTTCCATCATTTATATCGTCCACGGTATCGTTTACACTGTCCAAAGAGTATTCCTCAAGTAGCCTTACAAGGTCATGCTTTCTGTCATTTCCGATGACTATGTCCACCGATAAATCGTTTAATACCTCTTTTTCACTTGTCTGCACATAGCAGCCGGCTGCCACAACTATTGAGTCCGGATTATTTTTCTTTGCCTTGTGAAGCATCTGTCTGGATTTTCTGTCAGCCATATTGGTGACTGAGCATGTATTTATGACATACACATCAGCTTTTTGTGTGAATGGAACTATCTCATAGCCCGCCTCCTCAAGCAGATGCTGCATGGCCTCTGTCTCATATGCATTTACTTTACATCCTAAATTATGTAAGGCTGCTTTTTTCATTTTATTTTTTTACTCCTATTTAATTGACTTTTCCTTAAAAAACTATTACTATCTATATGACAGTAGTTATTTAAGGAGGTTTTCAATATGAAAACAGTACAGATTTCATTAAATTCCATTGGGAAAGTAAAATCATTCGTTAACGCTATTACTCAGTTTGATTTCGATTTTGATTTAATATCGGGCAGATATGTCATTGATGCTAAATCAATTATGGGTATCTTCAGCTTAGACCTTTCTAAGCCAATAGAGCTCGCTATACATACAGAAACCGGACTTGACGAGATTATGGAAGTATTAAAGCCATATATCATCGACGAAGCCAAGTAATACAGACACAATGATTTGATTAATTAGGACCTGAAGCTCAGGTCCTTTTTATTTTGCTCTAAGGTGGCACTGATTACTCAGCATCCACCATAATCACTTCTGTAGTATCTATAGCTGTCTTCATAAGCTCATCTATCACATCGTTAAGTCTTTCCTCAGACTTCTTAATCCTGTTTATATTCGGCTTTGTAACAGGATGCTTTGCTACGAAAATAGTACAGCAGTCCTCATACGGAAGAATCGATGTCTCATAGGTATCAATTTTGTTTGATATATCAATGATATCATTCTTGTCCATGGCAATAAGAGGTCTGTATACAGGCATATGGCACACCTCGTTTGTTGCAGCAAGCGACTGCATTGTCTGGCTTGCAACCTGTCCGATGCTCTCACCTGTGATAAGGCCTAAGCATTTATCCTCATCGGCAAAGTGCTCTGCTATCTTCATCATGTATCTGCGCATGATGATGGTAAGCTCATCATGAGGACATTTCTCATATATGGCAAGCTGTATATCGGTAAAATTGACAACATGCAGCTTTATCTTGCCCGAATATCTGGCAACCTTCTTTGCCAGGTCTACAACCTTCTGCTTTGCTCTCTCACTCGTATATGGCGGTGCATGGAAATATGTGGCATTGATTACCACACCTCGCTTTGCAATCATGTATCCTGCAACCGGGCTGTCGATTCCACCTGAGAGAAGAAGCATTGCCTTTTCCTGCTGTGCCAAGCGGCATACCGCCCGGTCCAGGAATCTCCTCTGAATAAATATTTATCATAGGTCTGATCTCTATATTGATCATAACCTGTGGATTATGAACATCTACCCTTGTCTCAGGAAATGCCTCCAGCACCTTTTCACCGACTGCGGCATTTATCTCCATGGATGTCATCGGATAGTTCTTTCTGGCACGTCTCGCATTTACCTTGAAGGTAAAGCTCTTATCCTTGTATACATGGTTGATATGCTCGATAACTGCTTCACAGAGCTTGTCAAAGCCCTCATCCTCATGCAGCTCGACCGGACAGATACCCACGATACCAAAAATTCTTGACAATGTGGCAACTGTCTCGTCATAATCATAGTCTCCGTCTGTCTCCACGTACACACGTCCGCTTTCCTTTCTTACCTCAAAGCTTCCATCCACATTGCGAAGCTGATAATTTGATATTCTTAACGAGCGCGTCTTCAAAAATGTATCTGTTTTTGCCCTTTATCGCAATCTCAGCATACTTGATCAAAAATGTCTTGTACATGTAACTCTCCTGTTCTGGTTTTATTTACTGGATTTAATTTACTATTTTTATTACTAAAGACTTCATTATACGTAATACGTAACTTTTAGTTCCTTCATGGTTACCGGCTATGCTAATACCTGCGATCTCTTTGCAGCTCATTAGCGCCTTGTATATCTTCGCAGCATTGGTATCACCTCTGCCATCACTGATACCGCGTAATCAATTTCCTCCTGTGTGGTATTCACGCAAAAGCTGAATCTGACCGTGGAATCCAAAAGTGACGGCTTAAGCCCTATACTCTTTAGCGTTGAACTGATTGCCGGTTTGTTTGATGAGCAGGCACTTCCTGCAGACACATATATCTGCCTGTCCTCAAGAGTATGAAGCATAACCTCCGCTCTCACACCATCTACGCTCACGCTTACCACATGAGGGGCATTTGTATGGTCCGTGCGTCCATTTACAGATACTCCGTCAATACGCTGCACTGACTCTATAAAATGATCCCTAAGCTCATACATATGTGCTGTTTTTTTATCAAAATCCGTGTAAATTTCCTCTGCTGCCACTCCAAGACCTGCATATGCAGGAACATTTTCCGTACCTGAGCGCATGCCCTTCTGTTGGCCGCCTCCGTATATAATCGGCTTGATTTTAGTCTTGTCCTTTATATATAAAAATCCGCTGCCCTTTGGTCCGTGAATCTTGTGTCCACTGACTGAAAGCATGTCTATATTCATGCGCTTTGGTCTGATTTCAAGCTTGCCGTAGGACTGTATGGCATCCACATGAAAAAGTGTGGCAGGATTTTTCTCTTTTATAGCTGCTCCCGCCTCCTCAATCGGCATGACTGCGCCAATCTCATTGTTTACATGCATAAGCGATACAAGAATTGTATCCTCCCTTACGGCATTTTTCAGTTCTTCAACACTTATCACGCCGTCATGGTTTACAGGCAGATATGTGATTTCAAAGCCCTGCTCTTCCAAAAAACTGCATCACAGACAAAACTGATGCGTGCTCTACAGAAGATGTGATTATATGCCTTCCTGCACGCTTATTGGCCATTGCAGCACCTATTATTGCAGTATTATTCGACTCTGTGCCGCCGGATGTAAATAGTATCTCCTTGTCCTGCACCCTGAGTGTCTTTGCAATCTTTTTCTTAGCATCATTAATATAATTTTCTGCCTCAACGCCCTTCATATGAAGTGATGAAGGATTGCCGTAATCCTCTGTAAGCAGCTTATAAACCATATCTGCCGCTGCTTTTGAGCATCTGGTTGTGGCAGAATTATCCAAATATGCTTCCATTTTTGCTCCTAACTTCTACTTCTTAACTGTTAAGTATCTCTACTGTCTATACATCCAAATTGTATACAAGCATGGCAAGTGCGGCAAGTCCTGCTGTCTCCGTGCGTAAAATCCTGCGTCCCAAGCTTATTCTGTGCATTGTGGCATGCTCATCCACAAGTGCTATCTCCTCCGGTGCAAAGCCGCCCTCAGGACCCACGACAACACCGATAGTCTGACCAGCCTTAAGCTGCCCCATTATCTCTCTTGTCGCATCCATGCCACGCTCATTCTCATATGGCACCAGCGTGATGTCAAGCTCTGAAGCGATTTTCAAAGCTTCCTTGTATATAACCGGCTGCTTCACAGTGGGAATCACAGTGCGCTTTGACTGCTTTGCTGCACTCTCAGCGATAGCCTGCCATCTCTGCAGCTTTTTTGCTGCCTTTTTTCATCCAGCTTTACCACACAGTTTTTCATGGCAACCGGTACTATCTCAGATACACCAAGCTCCACAGCCTTTTGAATAATAAGCTCCATCTTATCGCCCTTTGGCAGCCCCTGATACAGCACGATGTGATTATCAAGCTCTGTGCCCGTCTCATCTGCACTGTCAATAGCTGCGATGACCTCATCATCCAGAATCGACGATATGTGACAGAAATATGCCTGTCCGGATTTTGAGCTTACTCTTATTTTTTCCCCGTTTTTCATGCGCAGTACATTCTTTATGTGATTTACGTCACCTCCGGTGATTGAGATGCTGTCAGAATGAACCTGCTCTTCCTCTACAAAAAACTGATACATAATCCACCAAACTATTTAGTCAGCTTCTGCGCAGTGATATTGACCCATTCACCCTGATGATTGATTTCTATCACCTTAAGCCCCGCTGCTTCGATAGCCTCTTTAACTTCATTTTCCTTGAAATCTATGATACCCGATGTGATAAAATATCCACCTTCCTTTAATCTGTCAGGAATAACAGGTGCCATAGGAATGATGACATCAGCAAGGATATTTGCAACAACGATATCATATTTTTCTGTACCAACCTTCTTTTGAAGCTCTGTATCATCTATGAGATTGCCGACATAAAACGTGCCAAGCTTCTCATCCAGATGATTGACCTGCATATTGTCACGCGTAGAAATCATGCAGTCAGCATCAAGGTCAGTACCTACAACCTCCTTTGCACCAAGCTTTTAAAGCTACAATTGAAAGGATTCCGCTTCCACAGCCCACATCAAGCACTGTAGGTGCTTCCTTTGCGCCCTCAATATACTTGATAAGCTGCTTGATACAAAGCTGTGTTGTCTCGTGCTTTCCTGTACCAAAGGAGATTCCCGGATCAATTTCTATCATAAATTTATCCGCATCCTCAGGCTTTACATCTTCCCATGTAGGCTTAATCAATATATCACCGATTGTAAATGATGAAAAATACTTCTTCCAGTTATTCGCCCAGTCTTCTTCCTTCATATTGTCAATATGGATTTCAAGTCTGCCGAACTCGTTTTCATCATCAAGCTGTTTCATTTCGGCAACAGTATTTCTGATTGCCATAAGCATTTCATGACCTGCCGCATTATCGCTGACATAGGCGATTACTTCCGTTTCGTCCCTCTTTTTTCCTTAATCAGCTCATCATCAACATAATCCCAATACTGTTTATTGTTTTCAAGAAAATCTTTAAAATCTTTTTCGTCCTCAATTTCAAGACCTGTTATTCCAAGCTGATACAGTCTTCCGCTCAAAGGCTCAATACCCTCTGATGTCGTAAATATAGATACTTTAATCCAATCCATAATATCCTCCGTGTTTATAAAATCATTTGCAAAAAGCAATACACTCTCGGTATTGCTTTTTTAGTTATTAATCAAGAAAATCTTTTAATTTCTTACTTCTGCTCGGATGACGAAGTTTTCTTAGTGCCTTTGCCTCAATCTGTCTTATTCTTTCTCTTGTTACGTCAAATTCCTTACCTACTTCTTCAAGCGTTCTTGCACGTCCGTCGTCAAGACCGAAACGAAGTCTTAAAACCTTCGCCTCTCTTTCAGACAATGTTTTCCAAAACCGCTCCAAGCTGTTCCTTTAGAAGTACAAAACTTGCCGCCTCTGACGGTGCAGGTGCGTCCTCATCCGGAATAAAATCGCCAAGATGGCTGTCCTCTTCTTCGCCGATAGGAGTTTCAAGCGAAACAGGCTCTTGTGAAATCTTTGAAATTTCACGTACTTTATCAACAGGCATATTTAGTTCTTTTGCAAGTTCTTCAGGCGTAGGTTCACGGCCAAGCTCCTGCACAAGCTGTCTTGAAACCCTTACAAGTTTGTTGATGGTTTCAACCATATGAACAGGTATTCTGATTGTACGCGCTTGATCCGCAATGGCTCTTGTGATAGCTTGTCTTATCCACCATGTCGCATAT
>ENA-OQCU01000842-OQCU01000842.1-human-gut-metagenome-genome-assembly--contig:-NODE-842-length-12148-cov-2.198236_pt1 | contig 12148 bp, 10 predicted proteins | sample MGYA00242504_ERZ504590 | MGnify/ENA primary metagenome ERZ504590 (study PRJEB26092, sample SAMD00036318) | human gut metagenome | host: Homo sapiens | study: EMG produced TPA metagenomics assembly of... | reverse complement strand
GCCACTTTCTTCGTGTCCGGGATGAGAACCCACTTGAGAGGCCTGTACCACCGGTGCATAGCGCCACTCCTTGGTAACTGTGGGACGGATAATCCATCTCACCGCATTCCCTTTCGTTCCTGCCGGAAATTCCGAACGAAGCACAAACCAACCGTTATTATGGTTTATCCGTCCGTCATACAGCATCAAATCCCCCTTCTCACTCTCAATCATAATCTTTGCCAACTCATCCTGCGGATTGAGCACAAACTGTTTTCCCGCGGCAAGAGGAGCAGAGACAATATCATCGGCAATCATCGGATTATAAGTCTTCCGGTCCAGAAGCAACTGGTCCAGGCTGGCTTTCCCCTTAGGATTGAAATCTCCGATATGTTCCATATTGGAGGTCTGCTTCATCGTGGGGCCCATCGCCTGATGAGGGAAAACGCCCGTCTGGTTATCCATTATCCAAGGCTTGCCCAACAAAGTGGAAGGCACCAACTCCAGATTAAAACCGAGTTTCCCGGCAAAACGTTCCGGAACCGGCCGGTCCAAATCAACGGTCAATACCAGATAGTCCTTCTCCCCTTTCACCTTAATAGTATAGCCGAAAGCAAAATCCGGATAAATCATCGGATTGAAACCCGCCATATGCTTGGCCGAGTCGGGATAGCTCAGTGTGACACGGATTTCGTTGGCAGCCTCATCCACCACCCGTTTCCTCATCTTGGGCAATCCCTGCCACTGCCCCTGCGAAATCTCGAAACGCACATCACCGCCTGCGGCCCTGCGGTCTCCATTCAAAACCAAGGTGACACCCCCTTGGTGTCCTTCAGGATAGACATCACTGAAAACCATCACATTGGCCCCGTGGTTTTCAAAATACCCCGACGGGTTAATCTTGAAGTCCTGGGCTTGCAAACCTGCACAAAGCATCAGTGATGCCGCACCTATTATCAATTTCTTCATACGTATTATTTTAAACGATTATACATTTCCACTCCCAAGCGTACCGTATGATATGGACAACGCCACATACTTACTTTGGGAGCCTCCTTTTTAGGCTCTCCGTCGAAACAGTCGCTATACCATTCCCCGTATTCCTTGTCCACCATATGGTCTTTGACAAAAGTCCAGACCGTATCAACCGATTGTAGATAAACGTCACTCCCGCTGATTTGCCAAGCATTGACACAAGCTATCACCGTTTCAATCTGGCCCCACCATGAGGCATGCTTGGTTTTTCTGTCACCTTTCTTCTCGTAAATCATATAGCCTTTATCACTCATTCCTTCAGCCAGACAAGCTTCCGTCACATCCAATGCAAGCTGATTTGTCTGTTCTATCAAGTCCTGATTTTCCAGCGTACGGGCAGCCTCACAAAGCAACCATCCGGTCTCAACATCATGTCCGTAAGAATCCATTTCGACCAGACTGTTCCACTCATTATCAAAGAACAGATTGAAATGCTTCCTTGACGGGTCGTAAATGCGGTTCATGAACAAATCGACGCAAAACTCAAGCCTTTTCTTCAAGCCATTGTCTTTCCAGCACTGATATAGAAGGGTATAAGCTTCCAACACATGCAGATGGGCATTCATGGTCTTAGGAGCGTTATTATCATATTGCTCCAATTTTTCCCAATTTTCGGTAAAGGATTCCACATAACCGGTCATATTGCGGTTCGCGACCTTTTTCTTCCAAGACATGATACAAACTAATAGCAGTTTTTCAGACTTTCGTCGTTACCCGTCGCCAGATAGTGCTCTGCTAATCCATAAATAGCATAAGTCATGGCATAAGTATACTTAGAAGCATTCACTACTTCACCATCGGGGTTGACCAACCAATACACCCCACCGTTCTTCTTATCAATAAATGTATCGATAAAATAGCGCTGAGACTTGTTGGCAAGTTTCAGATAAGATTCATCTCCAAATGTACGGTATGCAGCAGAAAAACTCCACAGAATCCGGGCATTCAACACTCCTCCTCTGGGAGCATCTACCACCGGAGTACCATTCCGCAATACAGTCCCATAAAAACCGCCGTCAGGCGCCACTGCATAATCCATCCAAAATGGCAGTACACTGTCCCGGACATTGGCAACAATTTCCGCACACAATGTCGACCGTAACGAATTATGCCGAACAGTACATGCACACACGCCCATACATATAAATAGAAGGAAACAAAATGATTTTTCTAGCCATTACTTAACTACAAGTTTAAATTGTGGACACTTAATCATCTGATTTGCTCATTCAGGAATACATACCCCAAACATAGTGAAGAATCTCTTTTCTGTAGAAGAGATTCTTCACTTCGTTCAGAATAACAGAACAATATAATTGTCTATTCTTAGCACAATTTTAGAGTCATCAATATCCCTCATTCTGGTCCTCCGAATTGATGAGAGGATTATTAAGAATCTCATTAGTAGGTATTGGGAAAATTCTCCTGATATTTCTGATGCTCAAAATAACGGAAAGAATCGCCAGTTTCCCAGCACTCCTCCGGTGTAGAATTGGCTTTTGTTTTCGGGTATTCGCATCTGAACCATTCTTCAGCAACCCCATACGGCAAAGGTCAAAATATAAAGAGAACTCTGCATTGAGCTCATGACGGCGTTCTTGTGTCAAAGCCACTTTCCATACATCACTTGTATACCCTTTCCGCGTCTTATATTCAGCATAAACAGTCTTTGCATCGGGTACATCGACAACTGTCGTATTCAACATTGCCTGCGGGAAATCAATGGCTTGTACACCAATTTCCAAGTTACCCCACGCACGATTACGCACTTGTCTGATCATCTCCCAATCCGGTCGCTTCCTCACCCGTCTCGAAACAACATTCAGCATAATCCAGCAATACGCCTGCATATCGTTTGAAAGTCAATGAAATCGGGCAATACACAAACCCGTCCTTACCCGGTTGCTTTCTCCAATACTTCAGTGAATATACACAAGGTACATTTTCAGAGCCTTGTACATATCCGCTGTAAGAGGGATTGGTACCCAGTTTTTCATTGGTAATAGGATGTACGTCACCCGTACCTACACAAGTATACTCCTTGCGCTTGTCTCCCTGCTCAAAAGAGCGATAATACTCCCAAGACAGAGCCAAGGACCCCCAACCGCCATACTCGGGAGCGGCACACATATAGCCATACCATATCTTGCCGTCATCGTGGCTGTTGCCTCCCCAATTCATATTGCCGTGAATATGATAAGCCACCTCAAAAATGGATTCTTTTGTCCAATGGTTGTCCCAGGCATGAAGATTTGGCATAGCACGGCTCCAATGCATAGGTATTACTGGTAATAATGTCATTCAATTCCTTCTTGGCTTCAGTAAATTTCTTCTGATACATATAGAGTTCTGCCAAAAATGCCTTGCAGAAACCTTTCGTAATACGACCGTATTCTCCATCGGCAGGTTCCCAATCCAGCTTTTCCATGGCAAACTTAAGGTCTTCCTCAATAACCTGATAAGTGCCTTCCAGATTTTCAGGACGCGCCTTTCCTGCACTGGTTGTATAAGTCTCACCCGTAAGCAACATGGGGACAGGGCCAAAGACTTTTGACAAATACAAGTAATTGTATGCACGAATGGCACGCGCCTCGGCTTCAAACTGCACTTTCTTTTCGGCAGAAAGCACGGAAACGTCCACATTCTGCAATCCGGCCAGAAAACGGTTGGCACGGTCAATACCCTTATAGCTCATACGCCAAGCCGTATCCAGCGAACCTTTATTGGCTAATACCGCATGACGTTGCCATTCGGCATCCCAGCCGGACGCCTGGCAATCCATCGTACTGTGTCCGGCAATAAATACATTGGGCTTAAATCCCCATGTCGTATCATCGCCACTATTATCACTGCCTTGATAGGTATAAAAAGTATCATAAATACCATAAAGCCCCGACTTTATATTTGCCTCATTCCGGTACATGAAATCTTCGGGCAGAATATCGTAATGATCGACTTCCAAATAGTCATCACAAGAACTGGTAGTACCCAAGGTGAGAGCACCCAACAACAATATATGGTAAAAACTTTTTCTCATAATATGATTTGTTTATCTGTTAAGTATTAGATTAGAATTGTACACTCACACCGAAAGAGACGGATAACGGGAACGGATAGCGTCCGCCATCGAAACCTGTCAGCAGCACTCTGTCCGAACCGACTTCCGGATCACCCCATTTGTTATACGAAGAAAGCGTCAATATGTTGTCTGCACTGACAAACATGCGGGCATTCTCCATCTTCGCGTGCTTTACCAAATTCTTCGGGAAAGTATAGCCAAACTGAATGTTCGAAATCTTCAAATAATCGCCTTTCTTAATGAAAGCGTCACTGGAACGGTGATTCTTATTGTGGTCGCCCTTGGTGATACGCGGATATTTGCCATTGGGATTCTCAAGAGTCCAGGCATTCTTCACATATTCTGCCAGAACGTTCTGGTAACCGCCGTCAGGACCATACATAGAAGTCAGACGGGCAGCGCTGTAAGAATAGACATCCATTCCGGCTACCCCATACATATTCATTGAAAAGTCGAAATTCTTGTAAGAGGCAGTAAGGTTCAAACCGTAGGAAAGAGTCGGGAAACCATTACCGATAACCGTACGGTCTTCGTCTGTAATCTGGCCGTCGCCATTCAGGTCGATATACTTGAAGTCACCCGGAGCGGTGTCACCATCCTGGTACTTGCCTGTAGGCGATTGAGCATTCAAGGCATCAATCTCCTGCTGGTTCTGAAAAATACCGGCCACTTTCCAGCCATAATAAGAACCTACGGCATAACCGTTCTGTGTGATGGAGTGATTGTCCCAGTCATCACCATCCTGCGTACCATAACTGTTGTTTTTATAGAAAATAGGGTCACCCACCTCTACCGCCTCATTTTTCAAGGTAGAACCATTTACACGTACTCCTACATTCCAATCACCGAAACTTTTATTCCACGCAGCACTAACCTCAAAACCTTTGTTACGGATATGTCCGGCATTGGTATAGACAGACGTAAAACCGGTAGAAGGACGGATCTGACGATAAATAAGCAAATCTTTCGAGTCACGGATAAAGTAGTCCACCGAGAATGAAAGCTCGTTGTTCATAAAGGCCATGTCCAGACCGATGTTGGTCTGCTCGTTGGTCTCCCACTTCAGGTTGGTGTCAATTTCCTTTTGCTGTGCGATACCGGCTGCATTCATCATGCCGCCCCCGGCCATGACATAATACATACAATCCAAAGAAGAGAGCTGAGGGACAGAAAGACTGGTTCCGCTACCCGCATTACCGGTCTGCCCCCAACCTGCACGTATCTTCAGGTTGCTGAAAAGATTCAGATTCTTGATGAAGTTCTCCTCTGACAAGCGCCATGCCAAAGAAGCGGAAGGGAAAGTACCGTACCGGTTGCCCGAACCGAAGTTGGAAGAACCGTCGCGGCGTACTGTAGCCGTCAGTATATAACGGTCATTCAGACTGTAGGTCAGACGTCCGAAATAAGATTGATAACGGGTCTTCAAGTCACGTCCCCCATTTGTATTCTTGGAGCTGGGGTCGTTTGTCAAAGAAATCTGGCGAATGTTGTCAGCCGGGAAATCACTGGCACTGGTATTCAACCAGACACCGTCCGTATCGCTGATAGAGAAACCCGCCATAGCGCTTACACGATGATGGGCATTCGACCAGTCATAGTTGACAAACGATTCTAAGGCAATCTCCGAGTTCTGATTCTGATTGATAGAATAACTGTCCTTACGGTCCTTCGAACCAAATGTACGAGGATTATAAGGGGTATATCCATCATAACCTTTTGTGAAATAGTTGTAGCTACCGATGGTTTTAAAAGTCAATCCCTTTGCAATGTCCAATTGCAGGAATGCACTGGCCACCAAACGGTCCCATTTGGAAATCTGGTCGGTTCTGGTCTTGGCTGCAGCCACCAGGTTGTCGGCCCCCTTGTTGATGTCACCATCAGACTCTTGTTTATAATGTCCCCATGAACCGTCGGGCAGAACGATAGGCATAGAATAAAAGACTCCATTCTCTACATAGTCCATCGTAGGAATGGCTTGCGCATAACTACGCATATTGCCACTGAAGTGATGCTGGGCATGTGTATAGTTCAAGTTCAATCCCACATGAATGAAATCTTTCACTTTATGAGTGATGTTGGCACGGGCTGTCAGACGTTTGAAATAAGATTCAATGACAACACCTTCATTATTCAGATATCCCACTGAAAGGTTGGCTTGCGTGGCTTCCGTACCACCCGAAGCGGAGAGATTATAGTTCTGCTGCAACGCTGTACGTGACATTTCATCTTGCCAATCGATGCTATTCAATTTGCCAATGTACTCTTCGCCAAAAGCCAGATTGGTCATGACCGAACCGTTACGGCAAGATTCGCGTACTGCCTTGGCAAAGAGATCTGCATCGGCCACGTCTATCTTGTTGTTGTTGAATTGAAGGGAATAGTTGGCAGAGAAGTTGACTTGTGCCTTGCCCTTGCTTCCGATTTTTAGTGGTAATCATGATAACACCATTGGCACCGCGTGTTCCATAAATGGCAGTAGCAGAGGCATCTTTCAGGATTTCAATGCTCTCCACATCGTTTGGATTAAGAAAGTCAATGGAAGTACCGACCTGCACTCCATCCACTACATAAAGAGGGTCGGAACTACCGTTTACGGTGGCTACACCACGAATACGGATGTTGAATCCCCCGTCGGGCGAACCGGAGGAACGGATGACGGAAACACCGGCGGCAGCTCCCTGCAGACCTTGTCCCAAGTTCACCGGATTACGTTTCATCATCTCCTCTGCATTTACAGAAGTAACGGAACCGGTCAGGTCGGATTTCTTCATCGTACCATAACCTACCACCACCACTTCTTCCAATGTTTCGGCATCTTCTTTCAAGATAATCTTCAAGGCATTCATGTTTCCGGTTACTTTAACGGTCCTTGTCAGATAACCGATGTAACTGGCTTTCAGCGTAGAGCCTACGGGACACTGCAAAGAGAAGTTTCCGTCCAAATCGGTAATCATACCGTTCGTCGTACCCTCTACGATGACATTGGCACCGATAATGGGTTCGCCCTTCTCATCTACCACTTGTCCCTTTACGGTGGCTACACTCTGCTGCACTACAGCGACACTTGCAAACGGATATCCGCTTGTTGCAAAGAGAGGTCCGGCGCACGCCAGCGATACTGACATGATACCCAAATACTTCATCACATTTCTCATAAATACTAAATACTTAGGTTTAACAAAGACCCTGCTTGGAATATACCGGGAATAAGAGTTTTGCCAGTTTGCTGGCACGGTCTTGCCAAGCCGTTGGCTAAGTTTTGCCAATGTGATGGCAAGACTTTGCCACTATAGTGGCAAAAAAGGTTTACTCTTTTCCCGGCCTACCGGCAGGAGTGGATTAAATATAGATTTTCAAAGATTAAGTTCAGAAACTCAGGGAAGTGCCTTCAACCTGATTCAGCAACTGCGGTTTCGCCTTTGCGCAATCCACTTTCACTACCTGAATGCGGTTGTCTGTAGGCAGGCATATCAAGCCCTCCGCCTGTTTCTTATCGGCACTATACACTTTCAGGCTCATCTTGCTCCAATCCATCTCAGAGGTGGACTGCGCCAACTTCAGATGAGGAAGCACCGAACCGTCGCGCACCAGCATGATTATCGGCAGGCTGCCTGCTTCAAATCCTGTGCCATCCGCCTTCATACACTTTCTCCGTCTGATAGTCTATCCACTTTCCTTCGGGAAGGTAAACGGTGCGCCGGTTATACCGGATTCGAGCAAGGGGGCAACCAGAATCTGCGAACCGAAGAGATATTCATCGTCCACCTTCCATGCTCCAGGTCATCAGGGAATTCCACGAACAAAGCTCTCAACATCGGCAAGCCTTTTTCAGTACATTCCTTGGCTTGGGCATAAACATAAGGCATCAGCCGATATTTCATCTCTGCACTTTTGCGGAAAACATCCTGTACACGCTTGCTGTCGTACAACCACGGCTCTGTCGGAGGTGCACCGTGTGCAACGAGTATGAGAAGTCAGAAAAACCGAACGGCAACCAACGGCAATACAAATCTTCGGGAGTAGACTTTACAAATCCACCCATATCATGGCTCCAGAAAGAGAAACCTGACAAACCGAAGGACAAACCGGCACGGAGTGTACCCAGCATACCCGTATTCGTCGTAGCAGCATCACCGCCCCAATGCAACGGATAGCGTTGTGAACCGGCCCACGCAGCACGGGCCCACATAATATTTTCATTATGAAGCTTCTTGGTTATCTCGGATACTGCCATGTCGTAGCGCACCGGATAGAGATTGTGCTCATACCAACCACTTTTGCCCGAAGCATAAATACCGTTCAGCGGAGCCGCTTCGCCAAAGTCAACCTTGATGGCACTCACACCGATATTCAGCAGTCCGGCTAACTTGTCCTGATACCACTTTACAGTCTCCGGATTGGAGAAATCGAGCACCACATCCTCATAAGGAAGTTCCCCATTACCATTCTTTACATACATGTCCTTCTTTATCAGTTCAGGGAAATAACGGTTCTTGGGAGTAAAATAGGGCAACTGCCACAAGCAAACATGGAACCCTTGCGACTTCAGGTCCTTCAGCATCTGCTGGGGATTCTGGAAACGGTTTTCAGAAAACTTATAATCGCATTGCCAGTCTACATCAAACCAACCAGTATCAAAATACGAAACATCGCACGGATACTTATTCTTGCGGATATTAGCAGCCACATCATAACCTTCTTTTTCACTGAAATAAGTGATACGGCTCATCCATGTACCAAAAGACCACAATGGAGGCATACCCGGTTTTCCTAACCAAATCAGTGTACTCATCCAAGATGTCTTTCGGCTCACCGAAGAATACGAACAAATCCAAGTTTCGTCGCCCATAAACATTTTGTTCAGCCCGATATAAGTAGCACCGAAATCACAAGTGACAGGTGCGGAAGTATGCATGAACATACCATATCCCCGATTGCTCATAAAGAAAGGAATGGGCTTGTACATCTGGTCTGTTTCCGGACCTTGTGGGTCTGTAACAAACAGATTTACTTTCTGCCCCACTTTGTTCAACCCTGTAGCAGACTCGCCACAGCCAAAAATCATCTCATCTGCAGTCAGAGTAAACACGGGATTGATACGACGAGCATTGTCGCTTCCCCTTTTAATGAAACTGAAAGGGGTATACTTCACTTGCGTAGAATCAGCATCACGCAAAGTAACGGTTTGACTTAATATACGTCCTGTCTTATCTTTCAATACAACCCTCCAAGGATTCTTGTTTATTTGTACAGTTCCATAATTACCGGCATAGACAATGGTATTTTCCGTTTCGGTTACCTTCCAACTTTCATCTTTACCCGGTTCCTTCGCCAGCATAATGGATGTACTTACCTTAGGTTCCACTGGAGTAGTAAGCATACGAATACGTACTGTACGCGGAGTTACAAAGTCAATCTTAAATTTTAAGTTCGGGTCATTCTCATAAGCAGTAAAAGGAAAATCGAGCATTCTCATTTTACGGGGTTGCGCACCGTTGGTATTGAAAGCCTGACGTGGCATCAGATGCCCCCCGTTTCCAGTTCACCAGTCCTTCACCCGACTTAACGTCGAATGATTCCAGATGATCTGCAAAAAATCAAGGTATTACTCAAATCACGAAAATCAGTACTCATATCCAAAGGTTGGTTCATCAGATACGAAGTACCGTCATTGACATGTGGCTGTGCCAACAGATTGCCACCGGCAAACAACAGCATTGCCACTGCTAAAAGTTCTTTCTTCATACTATTAGGATTTAAATGATCTCACTGACAAAGGTATCTTGCATAAAGGAAAAACAGATGTGTGAAAAATGTCTTTTAATGCCCGTTTTTGTTGCATAGAGCACATATAGAGCACCTGGAAACAAAATGCATACTCTTTTTCACCAAATGAGGTATATCATCGTACATGAATACACAAATCTTCCCTTGCCCATCCGGATGATTATATTTAAGTTTGCAGATACAATATCGTTAATCTCCCTAAATATTACAGAAAACACATGAAGCATCTGTTTTTATTCTTAATATGCCAGCTATCCTTTGCCTTTACAGCTTGGGGAAATCCGGCAGAGATTCCACCGGCTGTTATGTTTAAACAGCTTTCCACCACAGAAGGACTGTCCAACAACAGCGTCAGGAGCATTTTCAGAGATAGCAGGGGATTTCTGTGGATAGGGACGGAATCGGGACTCAACAAATATGACGGCTACTCGTTCCGGCAGTATCACCGGGATAACTCCGAACTGCCCGACGATGCCATCATCAACATCTTCGAAGGACCGGAAATGAATGTATGGATAAGGACATCCAACGGTTACAGTATCTACGACTACAAGACCGGAAAGTTCGACAATGACTACAAAACCACACTCGAAAAATTAAAGATTCCCAGCAAAAACATTCTCAGAATAGGGAAAACACCCAAAAATGAATTCTGGGCCTACGATCATTCCAAAATCTATATACTGAACATAGACAACAATTCCCTCAAAGCATATCCACTGTCTATCGAGAAAATTTCCAATATATCGATAGGAGTGCAATATATCTACGTCATGTACTCCAACGGCGTACTATACAGCATCAACAAGCAAACCTCCGAAACCAGGGAAATCACCATCCCGGCCATTTACAAACCACTACTGGAAGACCATGAACCGCACGTCTATACAGACCAAAGTGAAAGCATATGGATATATACATACCAAAACAGCCTGCTACTGTACAAAAGCAACCTTACACAACAATGGGAAGACATCTGCCTGAACAGTTGCAATGATATTCAGTACAACCGCGTACAACGTATCCTCGATTTGGGCGACGGGAATGTATGGATTCTCACCAGCCACATGGGGCTGGTCATCTACAACACCTTGAATAAATCGCTTACCAACCTGCTGCACAACCCCCTGAAACCACATACCATCGCCAGCAACAACCTGAATACCATTTACCGGGATAAGGACGGAATCATATATATAGGTAACTTCAAACACGGCATCTCCTATTATAGTCCGATGTCCCAAATCATCCTCTGCAACAAATCACTGGAATATGACGACATCTTGACTTTCTGCAAGGACACCGACCCGGGATTTATCTACTACGGAACAGACGGCACGGGCCTGATACGCCAATCACTGATAACCGATGCATACGAGAAGATACCCACTCCCGCCAATATCGTAGTCGATTTATCCATTGACTCCAAGAGCCGTCTGTGGATCGGCACGTTCCAGAAAGGGTTGCTCTGCTATTTGAAAGGGCAAATCAGACAATACACAACCAGCAACAGCCAACTGCTCGAAGACAATGTATATACGATAAAAGTAGACAAACACGGATACGTCTGGATAGGTACGATGAGAGGATATATACAAAGGCTGCATCCTGAAACCGGAGTATTCGACACCATCTTGTATCGTCCGGGAGAGTTCTTTGTACGGGATATGTACTATGACAATGACCGGCATCTGTATGTAGCAAGCAAAGGCGGGCTTATCATCATCGACACCGAAACCCAAGCCTACAACATCTACTCCGAAAACCACCCGTTTCAAAGGAAACCGACATGCTCACCGTCTACAAGGACAGCCGTGACCTGCTTTGGATAGGCCATCCGCATGGACTTAGCGTCTGGAACCAGAAGAACGACTCCGTCTATTTCATTGACCAGAAGAACGGACTTGCCGCCAACCTCGTCAGAGCCGTCACGGAAGACAACAACAACCAGATGTGGATTGGTACCGGCAACGGCATCTCACGAATCAAAATAACAAACGGTACATACGCCATCGTGAACTACTCCGTAAGCGACGGACTGATATGCAACGATACTAATGTCCACGCCATCCTCAAGCTACAGAACGGCAATATACTGATAGGCACGCCACAAGGTTACCAGACTATCATTCCACAAGACATCCTGACCACAAGTTATGATGCCAATATTTACCTTACCGGTATTGAGCTCAAATCCGGAACTGACCATCCGGACATCCTGAACGGCAGCTCACTTGAATGTGCACAACATCTTTCCTTCACTGAAAA
>ENA-OQCU01000840-OQCU01000840.1-human-gut-metagenome-genome-assembly--contig:-NODE-840-length-12166-cov-5.118365_pt1 | contig 12166 bp, 9 predicted proteins | sample MGYA00242504_ERZ504590 | MGnify/ENA primary metagenome ERZ504590 (study PRJEB26092, sample SAMD00036318) | human gut metagenome | host: Homo sapiens | study: EMG produced TPA metagenomics assembly of... | reverse complement strand
AGCTAGAAAGTATGCAATTGAACACTTTCAATTGAAGGCCATTGCCAAGCGTCAATTTATTTTATACAGGGACATTGTAAACGGGCTTTCTAACTAACCATCTTGTTCTTCCAATACGGAAAGGGACTAAATGCTGTTTTCAATTATTATCCCTGCATATAATGCGGCATCCAGTTTGCCGGAAACGCTATCATCCATCTACCAACAAACATATGACGGCTATGAAATTATCCTCATTAATGATGGATCAGCAGACGCTACTGAAAGTGTCTGCAAAGTGTTTTGTGAATCTCACAACAATACTCATTACGTTAGACAAAATAATATGGGCGTATATGAGGCCAGGCGAAAAGGCGCGGAGATAAGCGCCGGAGATTACCTGGTCTTTGTTGATGCGGATGATTCTTTGCGCTTCGATACCCTATCTATTCTTGCTCGCGAAATCGATAAGTGCAATCCAGACATAATCTGTTTCAGCTATACAAGAAACCCAGACTATTCAAACGATCCGTTTATCAATCCCGCCCTTCCGTCTGGCATCTATGAAGGTGACGATCTCGACGAAGTCAAAAAATGTTTGGCGCGAGGGAAACTTCAATTCAATTTGGGGAAAGGCAATCAAAAGAAACTGTCTGATTGACGATTTAAGCAATACCGATACAAAGAGAATCGATTTTGCAGAAGATTTTCTGCAAATGATACCCATAGTCGATTCAGCCAGATCGGTTTTACAAATAAGTGATGCGCTGTATTATTACAATTGTCAAAACGGACAAAGTGCAACACACAGCTATAAGGAAAAACAGCTTTCAGATTTAACCTTCGTCACCTCAAGCCTAGTGAAAATCGCCGCTCGTTGGGGAGAAGAAACAGAAAGGCTGGCATGGAAAACAAGAACGGAACAGTATCTTTATCTCCTATCGATCAACGAGCTCAGTGACAATAATGAGACCAAAAAACGTAACTTTGTTTCAATTTCAGAGGCCTTATTTAATCCCTCAATTAAAGCTGATGTCCCTTGCAGCACCTACAGACCTGACAGCTATTTACTGTTCCTTGCGGCAAAGAATAAGCACTATTTGTTATCTCGAGTAGTAATACGCTGTTGTGAACAGCTAAAACTATTGATACTGAAAATCTTGAGCTAATCGCCCTGTTGTCATCGCTCATTTTTCCTGGCACCGAGTAGTAAAACCAACCGACTTAGCCTTCGATAATCAAATGTCAGGCAAGCCGGTTGGTCATAAAAGTAATGAAAGAACATTAGGCTATTCTGCTTAACAAGCGTCACAGATTATCGCTTGATAAATGCAGATATGCTCGTCTTTTCGGATTCGTTTAGCCCAAACATCAAAACCAAGAAGAAATAGATAAAGAAATAAATTATTGCTGACACCAAAACCACCACAAGGCCAGATAAAAGGCTTTTAATTAGGTTATAGAGCAGCAGCAAAGCCCCCGTACCGGCAATAACCAAGACGGAAAGTTTGGCAATTTCAAGCCAAAATTTCTTTATGTTCAACCCAAGCTTTTCAGAATAATACCAATTCATACAGAAACCGTTACCTATAACCATAGCGATGGCTGTTGAAACTGCTGCGCCCACTATGCCCATAAGCTTGAGCAATATAATCGTCACGACCACGTTGACAAGCGCAATCGCAAGATACATATACCCCCTATACAGGTAAACATTCGCAACCTGCATTATGGTAAGTCCCAGGTTCTGAATTAAGTCAATGGTAAATGGAACCATTACGATCAAGGCGATATAGAAAGCGTCTATATAGTCCTTACCAGCCCAAATAATGATGAAATCTTTCCCCAGAACAATAAATAAACTAAGAACAAATCCGCAGACGATAAAGGAAATGCGACCGACTTTAATGAAGAGATCCGAAATTTCAGACATATCCTTATTCTGGCAATACAGTTCTGAAACTCGAGGAAGAAAAACTGATGAGGCTGCCGTACCGATTGTCATATAAATCGTGTAGATTTGAGATCCGACAGAATATACCGCAACGGCGGCAGCACCAAAATAATAGCCGACAATTAATTGATCGGTTTTCCAGAAAATCTGGTCAGCAATCGTCACCAATACAATCGCGCCGCTAAAAAATAGCAATCCTTTAGCCAGTTTCATGTCCCAGCCATGATATCTGAAACTAATGTGCAGATTATATTTAGCAAACAAACGCTGACTCACCGCGCACAACACATTTGTAACAAGCACAACTAAACATACGGCTAATGCATTCTTAAAAATTGTCGTAAGTCCATACACTATGAAAGGCTGAGCTATTAGGGCGGCCAATTGCGAGCCCTTCAAAAAAACGAACCTTTCATTAGCAGTTATCGCCGCAACGCTAATAGTGTTGTTCATGATAACAATTGTGTTGATCCCTAATACAACAAGCATTGCGGAACACTCATCAAGCTGTGAGTTTGTAAAACTGGCTGAATATACAAACCGAACAACCACGGCGAGAACGCAACTTATTAGCATCACGAACACAGATAGGACCCAGTACAGACGCCTAGCTATTGCGAGAGTATTCTCCATTAAGTCAATTTTTGCCCTCTGCCATATACTTGCAATCAAAAACGCCCAACACCGGCAGACAAAATCCCATTAATGGAAACTATATAAGACATGATAGAGCCTATCAATTGATAGAGTCCATATTCGTCTTGTCCAATGTTTTGCAACAACATCGGAACATATACAAAGCCGACTAAAGCCTGAGCCAGTATATAACCATATGTAATTATTATGCCAGTAAGTCTTCTGCTTGCGCTACTTATCAGAATCACCGTTTCACAATTAGTTGCTTCAAATACCATTCAGAAATTAAAGCACTATTTAATCAGAACAACCGATTGCCGAACCTCTCCTTTGTTCGCATTGTTAAAACAGGGTCCGATTAAATTCCCAGGCAGAATTTGATGCCACATTTTATTGTCATGCGGATTATCTCCCAGAAGAACCCAATATTGACAGTCGATTGAATCCGTCAGTCTTAAATGAAGATAATATCTCCCTTTTGAGCATAACCACTATTTAGCATATCTTGGACAGTACGGAACTCATACATTTTGCATCCCAAATCTCGAGCATAGCCATACCATCTCCAAGCGTTAATATAGCCGCCACCGCCTGGCCCCCCAGCCCAAGGAGAGTGATTATTATTCTGCGCAATACGATTGACATCGCCACCAACCGCAGCATAAGCATGGGCCACGAAGCCAGTGCAATTCATGCCAGTATAGCCATCCCATCTCGGGGCACCTTTTGGGTAAAGGCAACTATCATAGGAGAAGCCACCGGAATATCTCGTTCCTAAATAATAGCCATCAAATTGATGCGTCGTAAGCCAAGTGACGAGTCCAATACGACTAACCCCCAAAACCGTTGAGCTGCCAAATGGGCTGTAGTAAATCTGAGTCGACTTCGACTGGAGAGTGCCATCAGGAAGCAAGACATCGCAGTAAAGATCGTAATAACCATCTTGCACTCCAAGTGCAGAGGGATTGAAATAAGCGTCATTCACACTGGAAAATTCTTTTAGAACACCCCATTTACTCCAGTCGGACTTGGCCCAAACAAATTTAAACTGAAATTGTCCAGATTTTTCAGCTGCAAGCGTTCCCAAATCAGCTCGAACTCCCCAAGAATTATTGCCATCAGTCGAAATTGCAGTAATCCTCGAGAAATCCCAACAGCTAATGATTGTTCTTTTTGTTTGGACAACTCCATCTGACCCCGAAACGTCACAGATCAATTCATAGTCTCCGGCGTCTTTTGGAGCCCATTGCAAGTGTGAACTTGTGCCCTGTTGAGCAACGCCCCAGTCAGCCCAATTATTCTTATTCCAGACGAACTTATACTGTAAGTAATTAGTATCACCCGAGCATCTAGCATCGATCTCAGTGCTTTCATTAGGCCTGACAAGCGTTGCAGAAGAACTCAGGGACTCGTAATTCCACTTCTCGGAGCCAATCGAGCATTCAGTCTTCGAGGTCATCGTCTGATCGTTGGCCTCATCAATAACATCAACAAAAACGGTGACAGCGCCAGATTTATCGACTCTCCAGTCAATTGAGGATTTACCTCTGCCGGAGTCAATCACACCCCATTCAGCCCAGTTGTTCCGCATCCAAACATATTTGTATGAAATCTGATTATTCTTTCGGATGGTAATCCGAGGTGTAATTGAAAGCGTATCCCCTACGCACAAATTGGATGAATCAGATTTCAAATCTATTGAAGTGAAGTTAGATAGATTTCTCTCCACCCTGACGGGGAACCTCCAGGTCCTCACGTTGCCGGCCGAATCGACGGCGTCGACCAAGATGTTGACGTCGCCGGCGACCTCCGGCACCCAATCGCAGGAGGCCTCGGGCCCGAGCTGGCGGATGGTGCCCCACCTGGACCAGCCGCCCTGCTCCCAGACGAACTTATAGCGGACCGAGCCCGAGTTGCCGGACGCGGTCAGGCCGAGCGAGCAGCGGTCGCCCAGGAGAGGAGACCCGCCATCGGACGCCTTGGCCGAGAGGCCGTCGACGGAGTAGTCCTCTGAAACCGGCGAAGTTGCACTTAAATCATCGGCCCGTGTTGAATCTTCAATCTGTGATGGAGACAGGCCCGCTTCACTCAAACCAAAGCAAGGAGTTACGGCCAAACAGAAATAAAAGAAGAAAAAAGCGACACGGACAGCCTTACTTCTAAAGAAATGCATATAGAACCTCCCCGATAGTTCACTCCAACATAATATTGCTAGCAAGTAACAATTTAAGGCCAAGATTTACCATACAAGTAAGGTCGACTACAACCAGCGCAGTCGACCTAGAGAATTCATATTGATATTAGCCAATTAAAGAAATAATGCGCGCAATATTCTGACCATATGTGTCACTCGGAACAGCCCAGCGGCCGTTTAAATCTTCCAAATATGGCGCAACTCCGAGAAAACCCTTAGACTGAAGGACTTCATATCGAGGATCCACACAAGTGTTATTCAACGCCGCACCAGTAGCATATCCTTTAAGATGCTGGACTTGGGCAAGCAAGCCCTGATATACATCGTCAAATCTAGCGCCTCCCGATTGTTGATTGACGGCGCCCAGTCCGGCGAAATTGCACTGATTCGGCTTTACGGAACCTCCAAATTGCAACCATCCAGTCTCAAGCATAGCCTGAGCAAAAACAACTTCCGGACGAACCCCTTCAGAAACAGCGGCTTCAACAATTAATGAACAAAAATCACGAATAGTAGGTGCTCCCTTTGAAACAAATTCGTCTGAGGGATATGTATGTCCTGTTGATTCATATAAGTTCACCATAGCATCAACTGAAGTCTGCAGACTTCCCATAATTGGAGTACCCTCCACCGTGACCTTGCGGGTCAGGTGCCTCTCGGCGGAGCCGTCGATCACGTCGAGGTAGACGGTGTACTCGCCCGGCTCGGTCGGGGTCCACTCGCAGGAGGAGGAAGCGGAGGGCTGCTGGGCGACGCCCCACTTGGCCCAGCCGCCCTTCTCCCAGACGAACTTGTACTTGAGGCCGGAGGCGTCGCCGGACACCTTGGCCTGCAGCTTGACCGGCTTGCCGCAGCGGGCGTCGCCCGAGACTTCGAGCGACTCAAGAGACCAATTAACAACTTTGTATTTAGAAGTGCTAGTCACATATCCATTGGAGTCAATGACATCAGCATAGATCTCATATTCACCAGCCTGGGGCAGGGTCCAAGAAATCGACGGCGAAGTTAAGTCTTGACCGATTACACCCCAATTGGAATCACTCCAATCAGACCCAGCCCTATGCCAAACAAACTTATATCTAAGGCCATCAGTCTTGCCGCTAACATTTACACCGATTTTTACCGTTGACCCCGCATGTCCCAGTTCTTCCGAGAAGGAAATTCCATTGACGGAGTAGGGATGCGGGAACTGCGCGATGATTGCGGCAGCGTCAGCCTCGCCAAGACGGCGGCAACCATCGTCCGAGAAATAGTTGGCCACATCACCGTAATTCGAGATAAAGCCATGTTCGATAAGAATACCTGGAATTCCCTGCTCGCGAGCGCAGCGGATAACGGCGAACTCGTCGCCTACCTCCATTTGAAATACGCCGCGGTATGTTAGTCCCATAGCAGCAAGGTTGTTCATGACCTTGTTGGCAAGCTCAACAGAGACCTGCGTGTAGTCGGTGCCATTTGCGGTAGGAGCATAAACTTCTGCGCCGTGAGCCCCAGAAGACCCAGAGTTGATGTGAAAGCTAACAAAGGCCTGCGCGCCCTGATCAATGCAGCGCTGTACGCGGTAAAGATAATCATTGCTGGGATAGTAGCCAGACTGCTCGCGCGCAAGAACGATCTTAAAGCCGTAAGCTTCAAGTTTATTTTTGCAGGCTGTCATGATCTTCCAGGTAAGGTCGGCTTCACTCTTGCCATTACCCTGAGCGCCAGAATCCACCCCGCCATGTCCCGCGTCAAGTGCAATAACCCCCACATTACGCGCGGAGCGCTCAGCATAGGTGGAAATGCCATCGGGTGAATCGGCGCATTCCAATGCCTGCTGAATCGACTGGGCTTCAACGGCATTGCCATCGCCGTCCGCATAGTAAACAGAAGTGCCCTCGGAGCTCACGGAGCCATTAATGACCGTAAACGAATAATCCCTGTCAGAAAGATCCACCTCACGCTCAGAGCCATCGCCCTGCAAAGCATAGGTTATCGATGTGAGGAAATATGTATTAGATTCCAACTGCGAACCAAAAATAAAAGCAGCAGAATTATCAGCCGTTGCAGATGCTTCAATAGTCCCCTGAACCCCATTGGCACTTACATAGTTGAGAGTTGCGGAGGCAAGGCTATCGCCGTCATCGGGAGTAGCAAAGGCAACGACCTGATCAGTCCCGCTGGAAAGGCTCGGGTAGGCAAGATATACATACTGGAAAGAAGAATCGACCGGTTCAGCCTGCTGATGGTTCTCAGATACATCAACGCCAAAATCCTCATCAGCCGATTCGTCAACGTTCGTTGCCGGCGATGAATCATCAGCAGCGTCGACATCAACAGAACCCGCATCACGCGAGGCCTCGCCATCATCGTCTGCAGTAGCAGCGTCCACGGCAGCGTCCGCAGACGGGACGTTGCTCGCAGCGTAGGCAGCAGCCACAGGACCCATCAAGGATGAAATGGTCAAAAGACCAGCAAGAGAAAAAGCTGTTGAGGCACGCAATGCCTTTTTCATATTGAATCCCCCGTCACAAATAATGTTACTAAGAGAAGATTATCTTACAATCTCCTCTGCATCGGAAGTCCAGTTATTCGAAGCGCGGGAAATGTTATAAAGGCAGGCAGAAACCTGCTCTTATAAAAAGCAGGTTACGTTCTCAGCAAACTTTTGTTTTTTCGTCCTTCCATGGACACAGTGCTAGCTCTAGTTTTTGAAGCAATTAGCGGCGCCCCAAACAGCGCAAGTGCCAGTAACACGAAAATCCACTGAAGCACGCAATTCGTTTAAGCACGTGACGGACGACGAAAGCGTGTACGCAGCCGCGAAATACAGCAAAAAGCCCCATGTTTCGCTTGTATCAGAGGCGTCTGGGGCTTCATCGAAAGAGTAGCCTGGCTAACGCATTCAAGAAAAATAGAGCGTGGTCTTCATGAATCAAACGCCAGTATGCAACGCTCGCGCGCGTCTTTGAATCTTCTAATGAGCAAGAAGAGAGGGGTCTAGGAAAGACCTAATAGTTCTTGGAATCTGGGAATCGTCGAACTCACCATCTTTAAACAAGAGAATCATATAGCTTCTTATCGTTCTGTCTCGAAAAGATATGAGTGACCAGATGCACATCGTGGGCCTTTGAAATACAATCTTCGTCCCTTAAAGATTCAGCAACATAACAACCGCCCCAATCAAAAAACCGAGATAGCCCCGGCTGATAATCAAAGAGGCGGTTGGATTGGCAACACCTATTTGGACGATTCCGGGAGGGACAGCCCCGCCTCCCTGAACTCGACCGGCGACATGTAGCCCAGCGTCGAGTGGATCCTGAAATTGTTGCACCAGTGCACGTAGTCCGAGAGTTTGACCCGGAGCTCGCGCGTCGTGCCGAACGTCTCGCGGTGGACGAGCTCGGCCTTCAGTATCCTGTTGGTCGACTCGTCGACGGCGTTGTCGTAGGGGCAGCCCATGGCCGACAGCGACCTCTCTATGCCGAAGGCCTCGAGCATCAGGTCGATCTCGGCGTTGTCGAACTCGCTGCCGCGGTCCGTGTGGAAGACCTCGATGTCCGAGATCGGGAAGGAGAGCGTCGCGAACGCCGACCTGACCAGCCGGGCGTCCTTTGTGTTCTGGTGGCGAAGCTCCTGCGGTGGTACATTTCATTTTTCAGCGTCGCAAAGAACGACTCTGCGACGGCGTTGTCGTGGCAGTTGCCGGTACGGCTGCAAGAGAGGCGCACATGGTTGCCCCTGGCCCACTCAGCGAGCTTGCGGCTGGTGTACTGCGCCCCCTTGTCCGAGCGGAATATGGCGTTCTCTGCCACGTACCCGCGCGCACGCGCGCTCTCGAGGGCGCTGACGACGATATCGGCGGTCATGCGCTCGGACAGCGACCAGCCCACGAACATGCGGGTGTTCAGGTCGATCACCGTCGACAGGTAGAGCCAGCCCTGGCCGGTGCGCAGGTAGGTGATGTCGCCGACGAGCTTGTAGGTGGGCACCGGGCTCGTGAAGTCCCGCCTGATCAGGTCGGGCCTTGGCTTGGCGTCCCTGTCGGGGACCGTCGTCCTCTTCGACTTGTACGGCGTGCAGCCGCGGATCCCCAGCTCGCGCATGCACTTGCGCACACGGTACAGCGTAATGCCGCGCAGGCCGTCGGGCAGGAAGCACTTCACGAACCGCGCGCCGAAGCGCCTGTCGGACTCGAGCCACACGCGCCGCACGGCGTCGCGCGCCTCGGACCAGTCGTCGACGGGGCAGCCGTTGGAAACCCAGCTGCAGTGGCCCGACCGGCTCACCCCCAGCACCTTGGCCATCATCGCCACCGTGAAGTTGCCCTTCTCCGCCTCCATGAGCCTGTACCTGGCTAGAGTGCCTGCTCTTTGGCGAAGAAGGCCGCGGCTTTTTTTAGGAACGCGTTCTCCGCCTCGAGCTCGCGTATGCGCTTCCTCGCCTCGCGAAGCTCGCGCTCCTCGGCCCTCGGGTCGGGCTCGCCCCCCAACTCGCGCTTGCGCTTGAGCACCCAGTCGTTCACCGTCTTGGGGTTGAGCCCGAGCTCCCCGCAGACCTGGGTTATGGGGCGCCCCGTGGAGATGACGTAGTCGGCTGTCTCCCGCCTGAACTCGTCGGTGTACTTCTTCTGATTGGCGACCATGAGGCAATCCTTCCGTCCATCGGCTTGAATGCAGTCTAGGGCATCGCGGCCACACGATCCCTCCAGCCCGCGTGTCCGACAAAACGATACAGGTCAGAGGTCGCCCCGCGACGCGGCGCCACGCGACGAAGTGCAACCGCAGGCTGATCGACCGCAGGGAGGCCATGGCCGCCGCCGGCAAGAGGCCGTGCATGGCCAACTGCGCCACGGCGCGCGAGATGGCGTGCTGGGTGTGGGCCATAGCCGGGATGGCGGCGGCGTAGCGCGCCGCCGCCCCCGGACACGGGTTCCGACCCCGGCGCGCGCCGCGCTCGAGGCCGTTGGGAGGCCATCCGAGTCCCTTTTCTGGGCGGCGGGAGACCGCCATGCCCGCATAAAGACTCCGATTTCGCCGCGAGGCCCCCAGCCGTAGCAACGAAATGCGCAGCCGAGAAGGCCACGCGCGGATATTAGAATGCCGAACGTGCGTCGAGCAGACACGCCCTCCAGCGGCGCGGTCGCAGGGTGAAGATAGGTAGGCCCGGCCGTGCGCGGTAGCTCCGCGGGCGGCCGGGCCGGTTTTGCCTCTTGGCAATGTTCAACTCATATTAAAAGGGAGGAGTCGACTGATCGGCCCCTCCCACGGCGTTTCGCCGTTTCTCTCTGCACATATTAGCACACGGAAGGAACGTCACCGCTTGCGCCCGTAGCCATCGATGAACCCCTCAATAAATCCGTATTTCTGCCGGTCACCGCTTCCGACGATCATCATGTACGTATCAACCCCGACAGCGCTCTCGAGCTTCTCGAGCTCCCGCAGGCATTTCCGAAGAAAATCTCTGGAACGCTTCTTCTGATGCGTTAGCAAGGTCAATAGGTAGGCCAGGAGAACGATGTAGTCGATTATGGAATTGAAATTCAACCTGTACCCGATAGAAAGATCCTCATCGAGAAGCTCGCCAACCGCGGCCAGGTTTCTGTCGGTCTTGGGATACTTAACCGATTGGCTGAACCTCGAATCAAATACCGCCCCGTTATGGGCGACCGCGTTCCTTAAGGGACGAATCGTCTCGACGATGTTGATGACGATGCCGGGGTTCGCATGTAAGAGACCTAGGTCGCTTGCGATATCGGCGAGGATTTCATCGGGAAGGCTTCTGCATACGCTTGTGAGATCGCCGAGGGTCATCACCTCGAAAATGCTCCAAACGGGCGCGTCATCGTCGCGATCGACATAATGCTTCACGAGATCGTTTTTGTAACTCCGTCTCACGATGTTCTGAAGCTGGCTCTTGAGCTTGAGCTTTTCCCCCATCTGCCCGTTCACGACCCTTCCGTTGACATCCCTGCATGTCCGGAGGCCGCGCTTTAAGAAGGTCGCCAGCCCGGGGTCCTCTATGTTCTCAAGTATTCTGGCCAAGACTATGTTTTTAACCGCCGTTTCGATGAACATTATCTCCGGGTAGATTGCAGCCTTGATGGCGGAATCGAACCCGTATATGTCCATGAGTGCATCGAACGAAGGGAGGGGGAGCGCATTTTTGGGCTTTCGGACAAACCGGAAGCCTTTATAGCCATGGAAATAGCCCATGTTTCTCAGCAGTATCTTTCTGTCGCTCCCCCGCAAATCCTCCATACCGTGATTCGTCCTCATGTGCTTCATGAGGGAATTGATGCTCATGCCCTTCTTCATCGAACCTCCCTTGGCCTCCTTCTAGGAAATTATATCCCAGCCCGCCTCGACGGGGCGAGCCTGTCGTTGGCGCCGGCCTATTTGTGTTTGTTAACGTCGTGATTGCGGGTTTGATCACATCCGATTTTCAGAATTGAGCACGATAGTTTTTCGGTTTTGAGCACGGCCACGCCGACCAGACCGCATGCCTTAACGTTGTCGGTGCGTCGTATCGGCAACGAGCAAAGGCAGGAGGGAATGATCGACGTGGACAAGATAGAGGACGCAGGTGGCGGGCTGCAGGGCCATGCTCGAGGCCGAGCTCGCGCACAGGGACGCGACCAAGAGGGCACGGCTGCTCAGGCAGGCGAGGCTCCCCGTGCACAAGTCGGCCGAGGGGTTCGACTGGTCGCACGTGCGGTTCTCCGAGGGCTGGGGCCGCGACGACATGCTTTCGCTGGGCTTCGTCGGCCCCCGCGAGGACCTCGTGTTCTTCGGCAAGACCGGCAGGGGCAAGACCCACATGGCCGTGGCCCTGGCGATGCGCACGGCCGCCGCCATCTGGTCGTCGCCGAACACCGCGCCCCACCGGCTGAACTCCAGGTTCGTGGTGATGACCACCGACTGCCGCTCGTAGGCGTCGGCGAACACCTAGAAGAGCGCGCGCGCCGTCGAGATCCAGCGGCAGGAAGCCGAGCTCGTCGATGACGAGCAGCCTAGCGCAGCCGATGAGCGCGGCCTCACGGTCAAGGCGCCCCTCGTCGCGGGCGCGCCGCAGCCGCATGACGAGCGATGACGCGGTGAAGAAGCGGGCCTCCATCCTCCGCTCGCACGCCAGCATGCACAGCGCCGAGGCCATGTGCGTCTTGCCGGTGCTGACGTCCCCCACCAGCACGAGGTCCTCGCAGAAACCAGTTTCATGGAGCGTTTCATTGAAAATCCCCCTTAATCTAGCAACGTTTAAAGTCTACTAGATTCGGGGGGGTACGCGAGCCAAAGTCGACAAAGGCAGTTGAACCGGCGGCTATTCATGCCTCGATTTAGAACCGCTCGAGAATCTCCGCAGCATTCTCTCGCAGATAGATATCTAGGTCCGCACGGCAAACTGCACGTAGCCCCTCTGTGGTG
>ENA-OQCU01000838-OQCU01000838.1-human-gut-metagenome-genome-assembly--contig:-NODE-838-length-12199-cov-1.651259_pt1 | contig 12199 bp, 16 predicted proteins | sample MGYA00242504_ERZ504590 | MGnify/ENA primary metagenome ERZ504590 (study PRJEB26092, sample SAMD00036318) | human gut metagenome | host: Homo sapiens | study: EMG produced TPA metagenomics assembly of... | reverse complement strand
CAATCTGACAAAAGATATGAACAAAAAATTAAAAGGAAGTATTACATATAAATTTGGAAAACAAGTGGTAGTTCTTGATAAGAATACATATAGCAGCTGGTTGAAGATCAAGAAAGACTATTCAGGATATACAGTAGATAAAAATGCCATGGAAAACTGGGTATTGAAATTCATGTACAAATATAATACACAGTATGGATGGCACAAGTTTAAGACACATGATGGACGTACAAAGAAGATTTACGGTGGACCTTATGGATGGCGTATCAGCAAGGACAAAGAAATGACTTCTGTGAAGAAGATGTTAGCAAATGGAACAACAGAGACACGAGAGCCATACTGGAGAGAAAAAGGAAAAGTTTACGATGGTGTCAATGGGGATATCGGAGATACTTATGTAGAAGTAGATATGGGAGCACAGACGGTTTACTATTTCAAAAAAGGAAAACTTAAATTCGCAACATCCTGTGTTACAGGTAAGATGACAGCAGACCGTAAGACACCGGAGTGTGTTGCATATATCCTTTATAAACAGCCAAGTGCAACATTAAGTGGACAGGGATACAGTTCTGATGTTAAATACTGGATGCCATTCATTGGAAATGTAGGTTTTCATTCTGCACCATGGAGAGGTTCTTTTGGAGGAAGCGAATATATATCCAATGGATCTCATGGATGTGTCAATCTTCCAACATATGCTGCGGCTACATTATACAAACTTGTAAGTCAGGGAGACCCGGTTGTAACATATTATTAAATAGGAACCAAAGAAATGAGAATTACTATGACAGACTGGATTCATCGAGTGCTAGATGAATATATCAAAGAAGGAGACTGCTGTATTGATGCAACGATGGGAAAAGGTGGAGACACCTATTAATTTGTGCAGCAAAACAGGAGAAAGCGGAAAAGTCTACGCCTTTGATGTGCAGGCAGATGCATTAAGACAGACCAGAGAAAAACTGGATAAACATAAAATGAATGCAGAACTGATTTTAGATGGCCATGAGCATATGAAAGAATACGTCAAAGAGATGGCAGTATCTTGTATTATGTTCAATCTTGGGTATCTTCCAGGTGGGGACCATCATCTTGCGACAAAGACCAACACGACGATTCAGGCAGTTGAAGCAGGACTTGGGATGCTAAAGACAGGTGGGATTATGAGCATCTGTATTTACAGTGGCGGTGACAGTGGTTTTGAAGAACGTGATGGGGTGCTAGAATACCTAAGCCAGCTAGATGACCGTAAGTATTTTATTGCAAGACAGGACTTCCCCAATAAGAAAAATAATCCGCCAATGCCGGTATTTATCATAAAATTATAATAAAGAGACAATGGATTCCATATACTTGTATTAAATTGAACCTTAAAGTAAGCAAAAAAGAAGGGTACAGGATATGAAAACCATTGTTTCTGTTTTTTTATATGTGATAATATGCAGTATACAGATATATGCAGTGTCAGCAGAAGAAATAAACTTAAATGCAAAGGCAGCTGTGATCATGGATGCTGAAAGTGGGAAAATCCTCTATGAGAAATCCAAAGATCAAAAAATGCCGAATGCCAGTACAACAAAGATTTTAACATGTTTATATATTTTAAAGCACTGTGATCTTGATCAGATGGCAGAAGTTTCAAAGAATGCAGCGATGCAGCCGAAAGTAAGATTAGGGGTGAGAGAAGGGGAAAAGTATAAAGTCAAAGATCTGCTCTACGGATTAATGTTAGAGTCCTATAATGATTGTGCAGTTGTATTAGCAGAACATGCAGAAGGAAGTGTGGAAAAAGTTTGAAAAAATGAATGAATCAGAATGGCAGAAAATCTAGGTACTTTGAATACCCATTTTGTAACACCAAATGGTCTGGATGGTATAGATAAGAAAGGAAGGCATGAAACGACAGCACAGGATCTGGCAAAGATCATGGCGCGATGTATTAAGAATCAGCAATTTCTTGAAATCACGCAGACAAAACAATATACATTTACAGATGGCAGCAGAAAGAGAAGATTTATCTGCAATAATCACAATGCCTTGTTATCCAGCATGCAAGGAGTGATTTCTGGGAAGACAGGATACACTTCAAAAGCAGGATATTGCTATGTGGGGGCTGTAAAGCAGAAGAACATGACGATGACATTTTCTGTTCTTGCCAGTGGGTGGCCGCCGCACAAGACCTATAAAATGGAAGGATGTAAGGAAACTGGTTCAATACGCCACAGATCATTACGAGAGACGAGAGATCATTGCAGATACAAGCAAGATCAAAGAAATAAGTATAAAGAATGGTCTTAAAGAAAAAGTCTTGCTGAAAACAGGAAATCTCAAGGCAGCATTTCTGGTAAAGAAGACAGATAAGATAAAGATTGAGAGTATCTTACCCTCTTTCATTGATGCACCCGTGAAAGAAGGACAGAAAGTCGGGGAGATCAAATATCTTATCAATGGAAAAAGTCAAAAGAGCGTTCCAATCTACGCAAAGCAAAGCGTAAAACAAAAAGACTACTGGTATTATTTTGAGAAAATAATTCAAAGATTTACGCTGATAGCCTAATGTGCTATGATAAAACAGATAAGAAAACAAGGGAGGCGAAACAATGCTGTTTTTAGAATATCCAAAATGCAGTACCTGCAAAAAGGCTCAGAAATGGCTGGATGAGAGTGGCGCAGAATATACATTGCGTGATATTAAGACGGACAATCCAACTGCAGAGGAACTGAAAGCCTGGTGGGAAAAAAGCGGTCTTCCGCTGAAGCGTTTCTTCAATACCAGTGGAAATATTTATAAAGAGATGAAACTGAAAGATAAACTTCCGGAGATGAGTGAGGAAGAGCAGCTTGCGCTTCTTGCAACAGACGGGATGCTTGTGAAACGACCAATCCTTGTTGGGAAAGACAAGGTGTTGGTGGGCGCTAAAGAAAAAGAATGGGAAGAGTATCTGAAATCATGAAAAAGAAACTGAATTATGCGGATATCGTTAAGGAAACCGTGATCCTGACTGTGGCAGTGGCGATCATCGCAGCAGCGGTATATTTTTTTCCTGGTGCCAAGCCATACGTCGGTCAGCAGTATTTCCGGTCTTGGAATCGTGCTTTCCAACTTTGTGCCGCTGCAGCTGTCGGCGATTACCATGATCCTGAATGTGGTATTGCTGATCATTGGATTTTTTACCTGTGGAAGAGAGTTTGGAGTTAAGACGGTTTATACCAGTGTAATGCTGCCGTTGTTTCTGGGATTGTTTGAGATCATTTTTCCAAATTTCGGTTCCATGACAGACAGCCAGGAACTGGATGTTCTGTGTTATATTCTGGTAGTGAGTGTGGGACTTAGCATTCTTTTTAACCGGAATGCATCCTCAGGCGGACTGGATATCGTGGCGAAGATCATGAATAAGTATCTCCACATGGAACTTGGAAAAGCCATGTCTCTTTCCGGTATGTGCGTGGCACTTTCCGCGGCGCTTGTGTATGATAAAAAGACGGTGGTCTTAAGTATTCTGGGAACGTATTTTAACGGAATCGTTCTGGATCATTTTATTTTTGACAATAATATCAAGCGGCGTGTCTGCATCATCACGAAAAAGGAAGAGGAGCTGAGGCAGTTTATCATTCACGACCTGCACAGCGGAGCCACGATCTATGAGGCCATCGGAGCCTATAACATGGAAAAACGCCGTGAGATCATCACCATCGTAGATAAAGGTGAATATCAGAAGCTGATGAAGTTTATAAACCAGGAGGACCCGAAAGCGTTTATCACGGTTTATAATGTATCGAATATGCGGTATCAGCCGAAGAAATAAGAATATTTTGCTGGAATAAAAAAAATCCCGGGACAAAACGCCCGGGAATTTTTTTGGCCATATTTTACAGGAAAAATATATTTCAGGATAAACAGCACTGCCAGTACATACATCAGAGCGCTGATCTTCTTTTCTTTTGCCTTACCTGTGATCAGGTTGATTGCTACGTATGTGATAATTCCCATGGAGATACCTTCGGAAATGCTGTAGAAGAACGGCATTGCGATGATACATACATAACATGGGATCGCCTCGGACATATCGCTGAAATCAATGCTGATAACATTGCTGAGCATGTACAATCCGACGATCACCAGAGCCGGAGCTGTGGCAAAGGACGGGATTGCCAGGAAGATCGGAGACAGGAACAGGGACAGGCCAAATAAGATGGCAGTTGTCACTGCGGTAAGTCCGGTTCTTCCGCCTTCGGATACACCGGAAGCACTTTCTACGAAGGTAGTGGTTGTGGATGTACCAAGAACTGCACCGGCAGTTGTTGCAACTGCATCTGCAAGAAGTGCGCCCTTGATGTTGGGAAGCTTGCCATTTTCATCCAGCATGCCTGCTTTAGAAGAGACACCAACGAGAGTTCCAAGAGTATCAAAAAGATCTACAAATAAAAATGCAAACAGGATAACAAGGAAATCCAGTGAAAAAACTCCGTCAAACTGCAGCTTCGCAAAGATCGGAGCAAGGCTCGGGATGGAGAGTCCGTTGCTGAAATCCGGGAGCAGGCTGTAGAAGCCGATCTCCGGGTTCGGAACATAAAGTCCGGCGAACTGACAGATGATTCCAAGTCCCCATGTGATCAGGATACCCCAGAGGATGTTTCCCTTTACATTCTTAACAACCAGGATACCGGTTACGATGATACCGATCAGAGCCAGGATAACGGTGATTCCCACATTGTTGAAGGAAGCCTCTACACCCTTGGCTGCGTTGTAGCCATCTACAGAGAAGAGCTGCAGCAGAGTGGAGCCGCCGATCACGATATTGGCATTCTGTAATCCTACAAATGCAATAAAAAGACCGATACCAACACTGACTGCGGATTTCAGGTTCAGAGGGATCGCATTAAAGATCGCTTCACGTACATTGGTAAGTGAAAGAACGATAAATACGATACCTTCTGCAAAAACTGCAGTCAGTGCATACTGCCAGCTGTATCCCATACCGATAACAACTGTATAGGCAAAGTATGCGTTCAGACCCATTCCGGGTGCCAGTGCGAACGGGTAGTTGGCGAAGATCGCCATCAGCAGTGTTCCCAGGAAGGCTGCCAGTGCGGTAGCTGTGAATACAGCTCCGGAATCCATGCCGGTCGCGGACAGGATGTTCGGGTTAACTGCCAGGATATACGCCATTGTCATGAAGGTGGTGATACCTGCCAGAACCTCTGTTTTAGCGTCCGTTTTATTTGCGGACAGCTTGAAGATTTTTTCTAACATATTTCTTTCCCTTTCTTAAATATGTTTTTGGACAACATGTCTAGTTTATCATATAAAAATTTCATATGCAATTGTTAGTGTGCACAGATATGATTATAATAGGTGTTTTTTTGTAAAATACTTTTACAGGAAGGCAATTTGTGTGTAAAATATAGGAAAGAGAGTATTTAATTTACAGACGAGTTTATTTTGCAATGAAAGGGGGATGGATAATGTCTGAGAAAAAACTGCGGAATATTACAGATGTGCTCTGCTTTCTGATGATCCTTGGGTACGTGATGTATCTTGTGGCCACCTGGGGAAAATCTGCCGGAGAGGGTGCCGATCCATTTTAATGCGCATGGGATCCCGGACCGGTATGGGAAGAAGGGCAGCCTTCTTCTGGAGCCGATTTTGGGGCTGCTGATCCTGGCACTTCTGATGTTCTGTCAGAGATTTCCACAGTGGTGGAATTATCCGGTTGAGGTGACAGAGGAAAACAGAGAGCATATCTTTGAGATCGCGTCAAAAATGATGTCTGTGATCAAGCTGTTATCCATTGGAGTATGTCTTGATGCCGGGATCAGCGGGAATCTGGGAACGGCACCTATGTGGCCGGTGTGGATACTGATCACAGGGATTTTCGTGACATTGATCCTGGGGATCCGGGGGATATATAAGGCTGGTAAAGAAAATGGCATGGATGAGGAGGATAAATCGTGAAGCGGTCGCGTTTGTGATTATGCAGAAGAGTGGAAGGGAAATGTTCGATTTATTGTACTGAATATGGATGGAACCAGCGAAAGCGGATCGCGAATATCCGCTTGGTGAAATTATAATAAAAACAGGAAAGGAATCTCAGGAGCATATGGCAGATACAAGAACAGATGAGCTTTACAGAGCGCTTCAGGATAAGGGCTATCCCGATGAGTTGTGCCGGGAATCGCCTATAAACATATGAATACCGAGTTAGCACAGCTACCCGGATGCTGGGGTATTATACAGGTGACAAGTCCCAGAGTGGAGGATGTGATCGATGAGATGCTGGCGATCTTAAGTGACAGGGAAGCCATCATCCGGAAAAAAGAGCTGGAGCACGCCCAGGCTACGATCAACAGCGTGTATCAGGAGGGTTTGTAACGGAAATCCCGGAGCTGTGCCAGTGCTGGCGGATCAGAAGCACTGCAGCAGTTCCTGGGAATTTTTTGATTTGATCCTGGTTCATGAACAGATACCTTTCGGGGGTTCAGATGCTGAGTTCACAAAAACACTTCGCAGAACATTATCGGTGAACAGTAAACAGGGATCTAACATCAAAAAATAAGAGGTAGAATCCCTGTACTTAATACAAAGAGATCACCGACTGCCTGTCCACGATCTCAACATCCAGGGCGGCCTGGCAGGAGGAGCTGACAGAACCGGTGCGGATCTTTTCCAGAAGAAGGCTGGTGGCCAGCTTCGCCTTCTGGGGGATGTTCTGGGAAACCGAAGTTAGTTTTGGCAGGGTGTACTGGCAGAGAGTCAGGTTATCATATCCGATCACAGAGAGATCCACAGGAATGCGGTAGCCGCCCAGGCGGGCACCCTCCATAATTCCGATAGCACAGATATCCGCTGTAGTTACCGCAGCGGTAACTGGAGAGCTGTTGGATGCAATCTCACGGCCGGCCTGGATACCGCCCTCATAGGAAGGAGAGTACTCATAAACGTAATCCGGGTTAAAAGTAATATGGTTCTCCTCCAGCGCCCGTTTATAGCCATTGAAACGGTTGGCAAGAACGTGGCTGCTTTTGTAATCGGCCACAAAGGCAATGGCGGAATGACCGTGATTGATCATATATTTTGTGGAAAGGTAAAGACCCTTCTCATCATTGGAAGTGATATTGATAAGATTGGAGTGTTCCAGTTCACAGTCAAAAGTGGCGATGGGGCAGGTGGCGGAATCCATCAGCTTTGCCATGTATTCGCCGGCGGCAGGATAAAGAATGATGATTCCGTCTACATTCCAGTTCTTCAGAAGGGAAATGATATCCGCATTTTTTGATACAGAGCGGATCATGGTGAAATATTCATTCTTCTGCAGTTCTTTTTCGATAGCACCGATCATAGTGCTGACATAAGGGTTCTCAAAATAGTTGGTTCCCCGGAGCACATCTTTTTCATCGAGGGAAATGATGATGCCGATGATATGGGATTTTTTATTGGATAAGCTCCGGGCATTCAGGTTGGGAACATATCCGTATTCTTCTATGATCGCATTGACCTTGTCTCTGGTTTTCTGGGAAACGCGGCTGGTTTTGCCGTTGATCACATTGGAGACGGTCATCATACTGACACCGGCCAGGTCTGCGATATCTTTTAATGTCATACTACACACCTCTGTTCTTCCATAGCAGTTTCCGGGAAGGAAACTGCTGTCATACATATATATAAAAAATTCTGACACATTTCTCAGGTAAAAATAAAAATACAATGAAAATCCAGAATTCATGTATCCTCTTATTACATTATTACAGGTTTACAAGGTTTAAACACGAAATATAAATGTTCGAAAAAGACGGTTTATAAACTATATATATTATAGTCCAACATAGTGAAAAAATCAATGTATGATTGCGGGAAAATAAAAAAATGCAGCCTTGGAATATAAAAAATGCACAAAAAACTCATATAAATACTAGAAAAATCGACGAAATAATAAAATTATATTGACGAATCTCTATGCGCGTGATAGATTAACAATAGATTTAGCGCTAAACTAAAAGGAACGGAAAACGTAGTCAAAAAACAGGAAAATACCGGAAAGAAAGAGGTAATGCATGAAAAAGAGAGTTTTTGCAGCGGTAGTTGCTGCAGCAATGGTTGTAACTGCATTTACAGGATGTGGCAGTACAGGAAGTTCTGCCGGAAGTGACAGCAAATCCGAAGCCAAGGTAGAAGCACCTACAGAGCCTTTCGGAGATACGGTCAAATATGACCCAAGCGTGGAGATCAATGACGGAAAAGACATCACCGTAGAGCTTTGGGAGTGGGGCAGTGACGAGCTGTTCCAGCAGATCATCGACGGATACACAGCAATTCATCCAAATGTAACCATCAATCTTGTTGATAACCCATGGGAGGATTACTGGACCAAGCTTCCTCTTGCACTGGATGGAAACAACGGACCGGCTATTTTCAACGTACATAACAGCTACCATGAGAACCTGATCAATTACATGGCTCCTCTTGATATCCCCACAGAGGATCTGGAGGCAGATTTCAATGGTGTAAGTGCCCATGTGATCGATGGAAAGGTTTACTATATTGATTACGGTATGATGACCGGATCTGTATACTACAACAAAGATATGTGGGAGAAAGCAGGTCTGACAGATGCTGATATCCCGAAGACCTGGGACGAGATGATCGAGGTTGCCAAGAAGCTTACTATTAAAGACGGTGACAAGATCGTTCAGGCAGGTCTGAACTTCAACGATGATTTCCATCAGAATTACCTCCTTGGCCTGAATTATCAGCTGGGAGAAAACCTCTTCAAGGAAGACGGAGTTACTCCGAATGTAAACTCTGATGCAATGAAGAAGGTAATGCAGATGCTGGTAGATATGTATGACGTAGATGGCATCGGTTCCAAGGACTTCGGTGAGAAAGCAGCAGACAGCTTCGGACAGGGACAGTCAGCCATGGTCATCCAGTGGGGACACTACTACAACACTCTGAAAACAACATGGAGTAACATCGACTTTGGCGTATTTGAGATCCCGACCTTTGACGGCGAGCCATATGCTTACAACCGTTACAACGGTGAGTCTACCTTTGGTGTAAACAAAAACGCTCCGGCTGACCAGCAGGCAGTTGCACAGGACTTCGTAAAATATTTCCTGGCAAATGATGACGCACAGGTTGCATTTAACCTGGCAATGAGTACCTTCCCGGCTAAGAAATCTCTGGCAGATAATGAGAAGATCCTTGAGAATCCTTCTCTGAAGGTTCTTTCCGAGCACATTGACCACTATATCTGGCCGGGCCCGATGCCTGCAACTGTAGAGACTTCTATGAAAAAAGCAGGAGAGGATGTATTCTTCAACGGTGTTGACATCGATACTGCCCTGGACGAAGCAGAAGCCAACATCACAAAGGATATGAAGAACAGTACATTCAAATCTGTAGAAAACCTTTATAAGTATGCAAAATAAAAAGATGCCGTGAGTAATCCGCAGGTATCAGAGCAGAAAGGCGCACTTGGAAAAAGGGTGCGCCTTTCTCGGCAAAAAGATGTGTATCGAAAAGATAAGGAGGATGCATCGATGTTTAAAAAAACAAATCCGCTGCAGAGCAAAAGCGAGATCATTTTGAGAAATATCGTTGTTCTGCAATGGTGATCTTCTTTACGGTATTTCTGATCGTACCTATTGGAATCGCTTTTGCAGGAAGCTTTCATGAGTGGAACCCGTTGAGCGGTACTTACCGGTTCCTGGGTCTTGAGAATTATAAGGAAGTATTTACCAGTGCTCTGTTTGGAAAATCCATGTTGAACACAGTGATACTTCTCTGTTGTAGTTATTGTCTTTCGTGTAGTCTTGACTTGGAATCGCCTATGCGATCTATTCCACACTGATAAAATATAAAAGCTTTTTCAGAGCTGTATATTACATGCGGTTGTAACTCCTATGGTAGCCGTAGCCTTTGTATGGAAAATTCATGTACAATCCTCAGATCGGTACCATCAATAAGATCTTCGGACTGGATGTAAACTTGGCTGATGAATCCGAAACTGCTCTTCTTGCAATTATGATCATGACCATCTGGAAGGATTTCGGATATGCAGTTGTTATGTACATGGCAGGTCTCTATTCTCTTCCGACAGATGCTCTTGAGGCTGCAAAAGTAGATGGCGCCAACGCATGGCAGACGTTCCGTTACATCACACTTCCGCTGCTGAAGCCTATGACACTGTTCGTTATCATCACTTCTATTATTTCCTACCTTCAGGCATATGTTCAGATCCTGATCATGACAGAAGGTGGTCCCGGAACGGCAACTTACCTTGCATCCTACATCATCTATGATGAAGCGTTTGTAAAATACAACTTCGGATATGCATCTGCACTGTCCTTTGTATTGTTCGTTATCACAGCAGTATTTACCTGGTTATCATTCCGTGTTTCCGGAACAGAAGATTAAAGGAGGAAAACATTCATGAAAGAAAAGTCAGCAGTATTGCTTTAAATGCACTCCTTCTGATCCTTGGAGTGGTTACTGTATATCCTTTTGTATGGATGCTTTTTTCATCCTTCAAGGAAAATCAGGAGATCATGGCTCTGGAGCAGCATCTCCTTCCGCAGAAATTCATCATTGATAACTACATCAATATGAACGCACACTTTTAATTTTATCCGTTTCTTTTTAAACAGTATTGTTATTACGGTAGTGATCACTCTGATCGTAATTTATACAAGTACTATCTGTGGTTTTGTACTGAGTAAATACAAATTTAAAGGAAGAAATATTCTTTTCGGATTCGTACTTTCTACTATGATGATCCCGTGGTGTGTTACCATTATCCCGAAGTATTCCATGATCCAGGCATTTGGCTGGATGGACAGCTACAAAGCACTGATCATCCCGGCTATGTTCAGCGGCTTCGGAATCTTTATGATGAAGCAGCATATCTCCGCACTTCCGGACGAGATCCTGGAGGCTGCAAGAATTGACGGAGCCAATGAGTTTTATATTTTCCACAAGATCGTATTACCGATGTCAAAAAACGGAATCTTCAGTATTGCGATCTTCCAGTTCCTTTGGACATGGGAGGATTTCCTGTGGCCATACCTGGTAATTACAAACAAAGACAAACAGCTTCTTGCCGTTGGTCTTAAGATGTTTAACGGACAGTATTCCACAGATTATGGTGCACTGTTTGCGGCAACTGCCATTTCCATCATCCCGGTACTTCTGATTCTATCTGTTTTTTCCAGAAATCAGTTTATCGCCGGAATTGCAGCTTCTGCTGTAAAGGGGCTGATGGCATACAGATAATAAATGGAGGGACATAAATGCAGGACATATATAAAGTAGAAACACATCCCCTGGATTAAGCGAAAATATGATCACAGGGGATAAATACAGGATTACGTTTCTTACAGAGGGACTGATCCGTCTGGAGTATGATGAGGAGGGCGTATTTGAGGACCGCCCCACACAGATGGTGTTTTTCAGGGGATTTTCCGAAAAGCGGACTATCGTGTAGTGCGTACAGAGGATGGGATCGAGGTACATACGAAAAGAATCCACCTTATTTATAATGAGAAGGAATTTACCAGCTGGGGCTTAAGCATTCAGGTAAAAGGAAACTTAAGCGCTTACCACAGCATCTGGCACTACGGAGAAGAGATCCATGATCTGAAGGGAACTGCCAGAACGCTGGATATGGTGGACGGAGCAACAGAGCTGGAGCATGGTATTCTTTCCAGGTTCGGATATTCTCTGGTGGACGACAGCAGATCGCAGGTGCTTCTGCCGGACGGCTGGATCGAGCCAAGAAGAAAGGGCATCAAGGATCTGTACTTCTTCGGATACGGACATGACTACAAAGAAGCACTTCATGATTTTTACAGACTCTGCGGAAAAACACCGATGCTTCCAAGGTTTGCTCTCGGAAACTGGTGGAGCAGATATTATAAATATTCTGAAGAAAGCTACAATGAGCTGATGGATAAATTCCAGGAAAAAAATATCCCGTTTACGGTTGCAGTCATTGATATGGACTGGCATGTGACCGATGTTGATCCGAAATACGGAAGTGGCTGGACCGGATATACCTGGAATAAAGAGCTCTTCCCGGACCCGAAGCGTTTCCTGGATGGTTTACATAAAAGAGGAATGCGTACCACATTAAATGTACATCCTGCAGACGGCGTACAGGGCTGGGAAGAAATGTATGAAGACATGGCAAAGGCCATGGGT
>ENA-OQCU01000837-OQCU01000837.1-human-gut-metagenome-genome-assembly--contig:-NODE-837-length-12200-cov-5.574257_pt1 | contig 12200 bp, 9 predicted proteins | sample MGYA00242504_ERZ504590 | MGnify/ENA primary metagenome ERZ504590 (study PRJEB26092, sample SAMD00036318) | human gut metagenome | host: Homo sapiens | study: EMG produced TPA metagenomics assembly of... | reverse complement strand
ATTCTTGGTGGAATCGGTGTAGGATTTTCAGCACAATATGGCTGGCAGGCAGTATTTAACACATTTGGTGCTTTAGCCATTGCTGCAGAGACTTATGGACTACAAGGAGCGGTTAGTCTTAGAGTGAGTCAAAATGTTTTTGGTGTTGTGTTTGCTTTAGCATTTTGTGTTATATTTTATTGGTTTATGCCTAAAAAAAGGAAAGTGAGGTGACCGTACATGCAGAGTGAAGTGAATCAGGAAGAAAATTTGAATACCACTGATTTTGACGAGCACTTCGCTAAAATTTCGTCCTATATTGTAGATACATTGCACGGCGTTCCACTTGAGATGACCGAGGATGAAAAAGAACAATTTCGCATACAGGTTATTTCAAATCAGTATGCAGAACGGTTGCTAAGTGAAGCCGAAAAGACAGAAACGTATAGAGGTTTATCAAAAATTGATATTCTCCATACAGTTTCTATCCCTCAACTGGCTAGAACAATCCCACTTAAAGGTTTGAATCTCAGTTTAGAAAAATACAGAATGCCGGATGGTGTAATAATAGAGGTTGAGAGTTCGTCACATTATTTGGGGTCATTTAGTGAGAAAAATGATTCTTCCACAAATTGGATAGAAAAGATCATGGAAAGTGTCGGTATTCACTAGATGGATTCTCAAGAAGCATAAACAGCCCGCTATTTGCAGAGAATTCTGGAAGAAAATTGAAGAAAGCATCCTTCCGGCAACAGCACCCCGGACGTTTGTGAACTCTCACAACAGAGATCAAGAACCAATCCCTGCTTTGCGCTTACACCGTTTTGGTGACATTTTTTCTCCGTCTTGCTACAATATTGTGGATTTTTTCTATTTGTGCTTTGCTATTATCAACATCTAAAATGGAAACCGTGATGGAGGTGATTCCAATGCAGATAATTTCCTTGAAAACAAATTGAATGCTTTGGCAAACGGTGGCCAGTTCTCCATTTCCTACGACATCACGATTCCGTAATAAAAGCATTAGATAATGGGTATAAAAGCCACGATTCTTTAGAGTCGAAAGAAAAGAATCGTGGCTTTGTACGTTTGAATTATGGAGCAAGCCAAATGAATAAGAAATTGGAATTTTTTAGCAGTATGGCGGTTGCCTTTATAGTTTTGATATTGGTCTTTCTTTGCATTCGTTTTTCAGGTCAGGGAAAATTTGCTACACATGGAGGAACCAATCCGTCTGATGTAAAATGTATTTATACTTCAGTTTGGCCGGATAATGAATACACTAGGCTTATTTGTGAGCCGGAAAGTGGAACGATAGAATATATATTGGATGGTTCTAATGCTGGGTATTATGCAATCTTTTATAATAATATCTCTGAAGAAGAAATACAAAAATATATTGACCAATTGAAAACCTTAGGATACGCTGAAGAGGCATCGGCTTCAGAAAGCGTTTCGACAGGCGTTTTGCTAAGAAAAGATGAAACATGGATAAGCATTGCATACTCAGAGGGAGGATTTGGAATCCGGATTTCAGTAGAAAAATCCTGAATAAAAGAGATGCTGGGGAATTCCGGTTATCCCTATGATGCAGAGGAAAGAAAATGGATTGCTCAATATGCGAGCCTCCATGACTTGATTTTGATGTTCGGTCACTCAAACCAATGCCGTCAAGTCGGTAGGGGATATATCGCTGGCTCACCCTTGCAGTGGCGGTTGCAGTCTGTGCTTCAACCTTGACCACTCGTCAGCACGTTCTTGTGGACGTAGTGGGCGGCATCCTGACAGCGGAAATCTGCTGGACCGTAACACGGAGATTCTTCATTTGGAATTGATACAAAAAGCAGCCATTCGGCGTATCGCTTGATACATCGAATGGCTGCTTTTTTATAAGGTCAGCGTATATCAATCTTCCAGCCTGCTGTGGTCACAGCCGAGCGAGAGATAATGTTCTATTTCCCCACCCAGCACAAGCTGGGCGTACTCCAAGGGCTTGTTGTAGAGCAGCCAGTCAAGTTCCGCCCGCTGTGCCGAGGTGTTGCCGTACTCGTCCTCTATGGCGATGCAGTCGATGGCAACGGCGGAACCATCGGCGAACCGGGCTTCCACCCGGTTGGTGTCCATATTGAAGCGGCAGGAAAGCAGTTTCATCATGGTAGTATCCTCCTAGACTTGATTTTGATGTGCGGCCACTCAAACCAATGCCGTCAAGTCGGTGGTGGATAGGGTGATTTTTATTTGTCGGAGAGTAAGTGCACGGTTTCTGCACGGATTTTGCACGGTTTCAAAACGTGCAAAGGGTGCTTTTCACTGCAAAATTCGACAAAGAGTGCAGAAATTTCAAAGCGAAAAATCACGTCATTTCGATTGAAAAATGCGATAAATCGAAACATCCAGAAATTGAGACGAATCTGCGGCTTGCTCTCTTAATCAGTGGGCCCAGGGTTCGAGTCCCTGGAGGTGCACCACAACAACAAAATCCGAACTTTTTTCCAATAGGAGAAGGGTTCGGATTTTTTGTATTCTTCAGGAAAACAGAACGAATCCCTTGCTTCCATCGAAAAACGTCCTAGACCATTATCACAAAAAAGCACGACAGACCACTGTAAGAGTGCCGTAAGGCAGAAAGGACACAAACATGAAGTACGATGCAAGAGTTTGCAAATTCAACATGGACACCGGTTGCGTGGAGCCGCTGCTCCGGGATGGGAGAATGATCTCCATCGACTGCACCGGGGGGCGAGGATGAATTGGACGTGACCATGGCGGCAGAGGACGGAAACTGGACTACCTCATCTACAACGATCCGCTGGGCTATGCGGATTTGATTCTGAACGGTGACTCGGAGAAATATTTGAAGAATGTGTCCGGTAGTCGTACACTGGAAGATTGAAAAGTAATTGTCTGTCGAACAAAAATGTTAGGCAGACAATTTTTTCATAGATTTAGAAGTACTGTCAGTTCCAACCATACAAAACGTTGGGTTCAACAGGTGAATCATTTGCACCGGAAAAAATTCAAGGATCCTCTCATCGCGCATACCGGACACAGCTCACGGGAAAGAGCACTGCGGTCCACACAGAGGAAATCTGCCAGTTCTGTCCGGTGTAGGGTAGACTGTAACAGCCTTTTTCATCGGGTGTCAAGGTTTGAAGATTAAATCTTCAGACGAGTTCTCGAAAGCCGTTTTTGTGCTAAAATTACGCACTTTGGTGTTAAAAAAGAGAAGCTGCTGCGCCATAATCCTGCATAAGATTTGCTGTGACTTGCATCCGGCAGGGACAGGTCAGCGTCTTCTGTGACATCAATGCGCTGAAATCCAGCAGCATTACGGTACAGTCCGAACTGGCACGCAGACAGACCGGACTTGCCGTCCAGCCAGTACAGGCCAGTTCTGCACCAAATACTTCTCCGGGACAAAAACGGCAGATGCTGATTTGATTGCCATTTTCATCATACAAAAATTCTTCTATCGTGCCATCCAGCAGAACACCCGTATTGTGGCTCTGCTCACCCAGCTCGACGATGTGCGCACCACGAGGATATTCTACGGACAGTCGCATTCAAGCAACTAAGGACTTCCCTATAATTTTTCGTGGCTGAATGCCGTTGAACATGCCGCATTGCTGTAAAATTGAATAATATTGCTCCATCTTAAAATTTACTTTGCCGTTGCCATAACAACGGACACTCCGAGGTAGTTGTGTTAAACTCTTGGTTAGAGATGTCTAATTAAAAGGCATCATTATTATACGGTATAAAGTTTGAAATGTCAAACCCTATAACGTTCAGGGTTGATATCGAAGGAGTGACACAATGCTTTCGTTGGGAATGGATATCGGTACATCAACGGTAAAGTTGGTGCTGTTAAAAAATCAAGAAATTGAAAAGCAGTGGATGGCGGTGCATCACGGCAACCCTTTTGTCTGCCTGAAAAAGGGTCTTTCCACGTTGGAACTGGCGATGGATACTCCGTTTTCACTCTGTGTGACCGGAAGCAACACGGAGGCTCTGCTGGAGCAAGATTCAGCCATTCCCTCTTTAGGCGATATCCCAGCTATCGTCGAGGGTGTGCGCTGGATCATTCCGCAGGTGGGTTCGGTCATTGAAATCGGCAGTCAGGGCGCGCGATTCATCACGGACTTGCAGAGCCGCGCACCTCAGTTTTCAGTCAACGAACACTGCGCGGGCGGTACAGGTTCGTTCTTTGAAGACCAGATGTCTCGCGTGGGCTGCAGGCTGGGAGATTACTCTTCGCTGGTAGAGCAGGCACGGAGTGTTCCGCGCCTTTCCGGTCGGTGTGCGGTCTTTGCCAAAACAGATATCATCCACCGCCAGCAGGAAGGGGTTTCCACACCGGATATCCTGCTAGGATTGTGTTATGCCATGATCCGTAACTATAAGGCGACCATCGTGCGGCGGCTTCCGGTCTGTAAACCTGTAGTATTCTGCGGCGGTGTTACCTGCAATGCAGGCGTGATCCGAGCCATCCGGGATGTATTCGGGTTGAGTGAGGGAGAACTCATCGTTCCGGAGTTTGCCCGATATGAAGCGGCTCTTGGTGCTGCACTCAAAGCATCCGGCTCGTTCACGTTACGTCAACTGAATGATTCTCTGGACCGTACACGAACAACACACCACACGGTCGGAACATTGCCCAAACTGGAACTGCGCCCCGGCACGAGCCTTGCGGAGCCAAACGCTACCAAGATCATTCCAGAAAGTGGCTGCGCATTGGGCATCGACATCGGTTCTACCAGTACCGATCTTGTTCTGGTCGGTGCTGACGGTGAACTGGTAGACTTTCAGTATCTGCGCACCGCAGGTGACCCGGAAGGAGCTGTCCGCAAAGGCCTTGCAAGTATTCGTCAGCGGTTTGGTGATATCCGGTTTACGGCTGTCGGCGTGACCGGCTCCGGACGTGAGCGTGTCGGCAAACGCATCGGCGCAGATGCTGTCCGGGATGAGATCACTGCGCAAGCCAAGGGAGCTGCTCATTGGGTGCCGGAAGTCGATACCGTGTTTGAGATCGGCGGACAGGATAGCAAATACATCAGCATCCAGAACGGTGAAGTTGTGGATTTTCAGATGAACAAGATCTGCGCTGCCGGTACCGGTTCTTTTGTGGAAGAACAAGCTGCCCGTATGGGCATCCCACTGGCGGAATTTGGCCCATTAGCCTTATCCTCTGAACATCCGGCATCCTTGGGAGAACGGTGCACGGTGTTTATCGAAACGGCCATTGCGTCCGCTTCCGCTGAAGGTATTTCACGGGCGGATATTGCCGCCGGGCTGTGTCACTCCATCGTCCAGAACTATCTGCACAAGGTAGTCGGCTCCAAGCCGGTGGGCCAGCACATTGTCTTACAGGGCGGTGTGGATTACAATCCCGGCATCGTGGCGGCTTTTCAGGCGGCCTATGGCAGCCGGGTCCGGGTCAGCCCGGTGTTCTCCATCAGCGGTGCGTATGGCGCGGCTTTGCTGGCACAGGAAGCTGTGGGCGACGCACCCAGCCGATTTGTGGGATTTGACAGCCCTGCACAAGCCGCAGACGACAGCCGCAGTGCGGAGATTCAGAAGAATATTGACTTCTACAAGCAGGCGGACAAACTGCTTTTGGAGGGCTATACCGGCAAACGCGACCCGCGTAAAAAGACCGTAGGTGTGCCTTTTGCGTTGATGATCCACAAATTCTTCCCGATGGCAAATGCCTTCTTTACCTCGTTGGGCTTCAATGTCGTCCTGACTGACCCCACCAGTGAGGAAACGATCCGGCTGGCTCAGCAGACCGCACAAGGGGAGACCTGCTACCCGGTCAAACTTATTTACGGCCATATGCAGCAGCTCATCGACCAAAAAGTAGATTATATCTTCCTGCCCACCATCCACACGATGAAGCACGAAAAGAGCCGTGTGAAACACAACTACGGCTGTGTCTATATGCAGACGGCAGCCGCATCCATTGCCAAAGCTCTGGACATTGAGAGCAAGGGCATCACTCTGCTCAGTCCGGTATTCAATCTCGATTTTGGGCAGGAAGCTATGGCATCTGCAATGCTGGGACTGAGCAAGATTTTAGGAATCCCGAAGCCGTTTTGTGCCAAAGCTCTGCTCAGTGGTGCCATGGCGGTGCGCCGCCATACCGCCGCCGTGGAAAAACAGGGCAAAGCTCTGCTGGCGACCCTGAGACCGGACGATAAAGTGTTGGTGCTCATCACCCGCAACTACGGCGTTTCCGACCCCATCCTGAACATGGGCATCCCGGAACTGCTGTTGGAACGCGGCTATAAAGTCATCACGCTGAGCCACCTGCCCGGTCATGCGCTGGACATCTCCGATGAATACGATAATCTTTATTATCCGTTCGGGCAGCATATCCTGTCCGGAGCAAAGCTGATCGCTCACCACCCGAACCTCTACGCTGTCTATCTGACCAACCACGGCTGCGGCCCGGACACCATGCTCTCACACCTGTTCAAGCAGGAGATGGGCGATAAACCCTACCTGCAAATCGAAGTGGATGAGCATTTTTCCAATGTGGGTGTCATCACTCGCATTGAAGCGTTCCTGAACAGCTTGCAACACCGCCCGGCGGTGGCTCTGCCGACAGATTTCAACATCGAGCAGGTCGATATTCACCCCTGTCGTCTGGCACAGACACCATCCCCCAATGTGCCACTCTATCTTCCGGCGATGGGTGCTTATACGCCCTATCTGGCCGCATATTTCAAACAGCAAGGGGCAGACCCCTACGAGCTGCCGCACCTGACGGACGATATTCTGAGCCTTGGCCGAGCGGAGACGAGTGCAAAAGAATACCTGCCTTTCCCGGCACTGCTAGGCAGTATCCTTGCTGAGCGTAAAAACGACCACGCACATGCGCAGTTCCTGATTCCGCAGACGCAGGGTGCGGAGGCAGACGGTCAGTACGCCCGTGTCATCCGTGCTGTGTTGGACCGCAGAAAAGAGCAGAATGCTCAACTTATCAGCCCAATGCTGGAAACACTGCCCGAAATGGCGCAGAACTGTGACGCACTCTTCCGCGCACTGTTGGCGGGAGATATCCTCTATGCTGCTCCGGCAGATAAACGTGCAGACATTTCGGCACAGTGGGATGCTCTGCCCGGCTGGGAGCAGCTGCACACAGCGGCGAGAGAGATCGGAGCACTTCTCACCAAAGGCCGCCGCATTGCCGCTGTTGGTACGCCGCTCTGCCTGACAGAACTGGACAGCGGCGTACTTGCCGCGCTGGAAGCCGAAGGCGAACAGGTGCTTCGCGCCCCACTCAGCGAGGCACTCTGGTTTCTGTGGAAAGACAATTTGGATGAAAACAAACCATCGGCTGGTTGGCTTGACCAGATGCAGAGGCAGATGCAGACCCTTGGGAATGAACTTGGAGCGCACAGTGCCTTTGCGGAAGACGCTGAAACACTGTTCCTCATTGCGGACTCTGCCTTGCCGAATTTTTCAGGCGGGAACGGTCGATATCGGTACGCCAAGGCCGTGGAGCTTTCTGGCCGTACCAATGCAGTGCTGACCCTTGCACCCCGGTATGAAAATACCGCGATGATTCTGGATATGCGCGGCCTGCACGATGCCTGTCGGGCTCCGCTGTTCCAGATTTCCCTTGATAATGACTGGGATGAAACTGCATGGAGCCGCCTGCGTTCGTTCCTCTACTACTGCTGAATCTGGCAGACGCAAAGAACCCGTCCGGACGTACCGGACGGGTTCTTTGCGTCAGTTATGAAACAGAAAATCGCTTATTCGATGACCAGCAGCAGGCTCATTTTGAATTTGCCCTGTGCGGTAACGCTGTGCAGGCCGTTCTTATCGAAGCGGAAGCTCTCGCCTGCGTTCAGCTCATAGTCCTGACCCTCATAGCCGATGATGGCCTTGCCTTCCAGCGCGGTCAGGATGGCGTTGCCGGGTGCACGGTGCGGGGTCAGGCCGGTGCCCTCGTCAAAGGCCATCAGCACGAATTTCATGTTGTCGGCGTGGACGAGGTCGAGGTTTGCAATGCTGCCGTCCTCGTAAGAAATGAGATCTTTCAGTTCGGTGGGCTGGCCTGCTTTGAGAATGTTGTTCATGGTGAAGTTCTCCTTTTTCAGAATGATTTCAGTATAGATCATGCCGCTGTCGGTCAGACAGCCACAGAGCGTTTTGGGCGGAACGGCCAGCAGCTGGCCGGGATGCAGCGGGACAGTACGGCTCTCTCCACCCAGAAGAAATATGCCGCAACCTTCCCCGCACAGATACAGGGTAGTGCAATCGTAATACTCCGGGGTGATGGAGGTGCCGCCGCCCAGCGAGAACCAGGTAACAGGTACACTCTCGCCCAGTTTTGCTGGGCGGGAAACTGTCATGACCTCCCGGATGGGACGCAGCTGGGAAAGCGTAAATGGCATCTTCATACGGCATTCCCTCGCAAGGCCACTGGCACAATGCTGCGCACGGCGCGTCCCTGATAATTCAACTCGTCCACGATGACCTGAACATCAAAGGAATAGGAAATGTTCTGTTCGTTCAGGATGGCAGCGGCCGGACCGTAGAAAAATTCACCCTTGCGGTTGAGCATCAGTGCTTCGTCTGCCACGCTCATGGCGTTGGTGGGATAATGGGTGTTCATAATGGCGCTGATGCCTTCCTCATGCGCCAGCCGCTCCACCATGTTCAGGACAAGGATCTGGTTGTGGAAGTCCAGACCGGTCTCCGGCTCGTCCAGAATAATGAGCTTGGGGTCGTTGATAAGGGCACGGGCAATGAGCACCATTTGCAGTTCGCCGCCGCTCATCCGGTTGCAGTCCTTGTTGGCAAGGTGAGAGATGCCCACCCGCTCCATCATGGCTTCGGCCATTTCCAGTTCCTCTTTACCGGGCTGCTGGAACATACCCAGATGGGCACTGCGGCCCAGCAAAACCATTTCCAGTCCGGTATAGGAGAACGCAAACCCGTGGGACTGCGGGATGTAGGAAATGGTGCTCCACACTTCCTTCGGCTTCAGGGTGTGGATATCCTTATCATAGAGCAGGGTCTTGCCGCTGTGCCATGGCAGCAGACCGATCATGCATTTGAGCAAAGTGGTCTTGCCGATGCCGTTGGGTCCAAGGATGGCAAGAATGTGTCCCTCTTCCAGTGTCAGGTCGATATTTTCCAGTATGGCAGGCTGTCCGGGGTAGCCGAAACAGCCTTTCTGTACTTGCAAGATCATCGCAGGTTGCTCCTTGTCTTATTCAGCAGAGAGATGAACACCGGCGCACCGATGATGGCGGTCAGGATGGAAAGCGGCAGTTCAATGATGCTGATGGTGCGCGACAGTGTGTCGATCAGGATCATGAAGCTGGCACCAAGGCTCAGGCTCACCGGCACGACATAGCGGTTGTTGCTGCCCACCAGCATCCGGGCGCAGTGCGGGATCAGCAGCCCGATCCAGCCCACCTGTCCGCACATGGATACCGCCGAGGCGGTAATCAGCGTGGAAGCCAGAATGAACAGCATCCGGGTATGTTTGATGTTGATGCCGCTGGCACGAGCCTCGTCATCACTCAGTGAAAGGATATTCAACCGCCAGCGCAGCAGGTAAATGACAGCGATACCTACAAGGATGAGCGGGCAGCCGATGAGGATCTTCTGGTAGCTGGCACTGGTAAAGCTGCCCAAGAGCCAGTAGGTGATCTCCGGCAGCTTGTCCTGCGGATCGGCAGTATATTTCAGCAGCGAACCCAGTGCGTTGAACAGAGCGGATGCAATCGTGCCGGCCAGAACCAGATAGACCATGGAACGGCCATCGTTCTTGCCTGCAATTTTCAGGGTAAAGCAGACAGACGCAAGGCCGAACACCAGCGCAATGAGCTGTGTTTCCAGAACACTGCACGACAGAATGATGGCCAGAATTGCACCCACACAGGTGCCGCTGGTCACGCCCAAAATGTCCGGCGTGGCAAGCGGATTAGAAAACAGGGACTGAAAGGTGTTGCCCGCACAGGTCAGTCCTGCACCTACGATGATGGCCATGAGGATGCGCGGCAGACGCAGGTTGATGACGATGGAATAGTTCTGCACATTGGCCGCGCTGCCGCCGGTCAGAGCTGTGCGCAGGGCGGTCAGCACTTCCCCGACCGGGACATTCATGCGTCCGAAGCACAGGCAGATTACTGAGGTGGTCAACGGCAGTGCCAGCATCAGCAGGATAGCCAGCGGGGTAAAGCGGCCTTTTTTGATCCAGATGGTGTCCTTCATCAGTACAGCAGCATCTCCTCCAGCTCGTCATCGGTCACATCATAGCCATACCAGGTCTTGTAGTATTCCTTGATGGTATCGCCCAGCGGGTAATCTGCGAAAGCGTCCGGGTAGGTGTTGCAGGCCAGCCATGCCAGTACCAGCGGGGCATCCGGGTTCGGGGTGAACCAGTTCCACATACCGAGGGTGGTGTTGTACACGCGGCCGTTCTGCACGGCGGTCAGCGTGGAGAAGTCAGCGCCATCCACGTTGCCGGAAAGCACATTCTCCGTGCGCAGGGGCTGCAGGCCGGGGCCATCGAGGAAGAGGATGTCCGGATCCCAGCTGTAGACCTGTTCCATGCTGGTCTGGGCAAAACCGGTGGCTTCCAGCGCTTTGTCGGTCACGCCCAGATGATTCATCCAGTAGGTACCGAAAGTGCCGTTTCCGGAGACCTGCGGCACACCGTCCGAGTACTTCCACAGGATCAGGGCGCTGGGGCGGTCGCTCTCAGGAATATCCGCAATGCGGGCTTCCACATCGGTCACGATCTCATCACCGGCAGCAACAAAGGCGTCGGTCTTGCCCGGTTCGTTGAAGATCTGCTCCAGCAGCTTCAGCCACTCTTCGTAACGTTCAATGGGATCAGCTTCCGTAGATGCGCCCACGGTAGCGAAACCGATGGAGGGGATTCCGCTGGCCTTCAGAATTTCGGCATGAGAGGAGTTGCCAGCATTGTACAGGATAACATCAGGGTTCAGCTTCATGATCTCCTCGATGTTCAGGTCGCTCTGAGCATAGACCGTATCGCTGGACTCCAGAAGCTCCGGAGCGATGTTTTTCAACACAGTGTCAGAAATGACCGACTTGAAAGAGCCGCAGTAACCCACGATGTAGGGAGCACTGCCCTCAAAATAGGCCATGTAGGTGGACAGAATAGGGATCTGGTCGATGACCACACGAGTGACCTTGTTGGGGACTTCGACCTCATTGCCGCCGTGGTCTACGACGGTATGGGTACCGGTCTCATCCATAGATGTGGCAGAGGAAGTTGTTTCGCTGGATACAGCGGAAGAAGCCACAGAAGAAGCCGTGCTGCTGGAAGAAGAACCGCAGGCGGCCAGAACACCGGCTGCACTTACAGCAGCCATGGCAGTGATAAACGAACGACGAGAAATCTTTTTCATGGAAAACTCCTTTGATAAATCAATGGTTCTTTGGTTGTGGCAGTTAGTTAGCAATAACCAACCGCAGAGCATTTTATCAAATTCACTTTCCTTTGTCGGTTGCTATGGCAACGGCAGTGCAAATTTATGTGATGGTAAAAATAGCCACAAAAACAGGGTGCGCCCCTGAATAGGACGCACCCTGCCATCGCTTTGATTCGTTGATAACAACCGTGAATTGCATATCGCAAATCGGTCGTTGAGAATTGCGCTGTTTGTAAAACTTGCGATTAAGACCACAGACGATAGCGATATGTACAGCAGGGAGTTCCCCAACGGGAACTTCCTGTTTTTCTTTTCCTGCAAGATGAGCCTGTTCTGCCTGCCATAGGCAAGTTCGCGTTAGTGTTTGTGCATTAAAGACGCAGGCTGCTATAAAACGGCAAGGTCTCCCGCAATCAGGAGACCTTGCCGTTTTGTGCTATATGTTGGCTGAATCAGGCAGCCTTCCGCAAACTTACAGCGCCACGCTGACCGGCAGGACATACACGCCGTCGGCGGCGTAGAAGGTGATCTGAGTAATCGTCTTGCCGATGATGGATGCAAAGTAAGGATCATCGGCATTGAAGCCCAGCTTGGTACCATGCCAGATGTTGGTCACATGATGCAGGCCGTACTCACTGCCATCGGCGGTGGTCAGAACTACGCCGTAGACCTTGTTGGCCTTGTAGTCCAGATCAAAACCGGAGATTTTCATCTCGTAGGTGGCGTGGTGACCGTTGGTATTCAGCTCCACAGTGGTGCCCTCTACGGTGGTCTCGGTGGCGTGGACCTTGC
>ENA-OQCU01000836-OQCU01000836.1-human-gut-metagenome-genome-assembly--contig:-NODE-836-length-12219-cov-4.272660_pt1 | contig 12219 bp, 9 predicted proteins | sample MGYA00242504_ERZ504590 | MGnify/ENA primary metagenome ERZ504590 (study PRJEB26092, sample SAMD00036318) | human gut metagenome | host: Homo sapiens | study: EMG produced TPA metagenomics assembly of... | reverse complement strand
GTGGATATTCAGACAGGATTAACTTGTGGTATGGACTATAACCGTTACCCACGTAGTCGCAGTTTTGTACTAGGTACTAATATTACATTCTAAATTTGAAAGCACATGAAATTTAAAAATACTTTAATAATAGGATTAGCAACTTTGACTCTAATATCATGCAATGATTTCCTTGACGTGGATTCTCCATCAAGTTACAATGAGGACTTTGTGTTCAGCCAAGAAACAGAAATTAGCCGTGCGTTGAACGGTGTTTATGCTTCTATCTTGGTAGGTGATCTTTATGGCAGTGCCTATCAGAAAACTTTTAATTTGAACAGTGATGTTGATATGCAGATGTATACAGGTAATGTAGCAACCCATAATAGCTATGCACGTTTTGATTGTGACGATCAAGGTGGCGAAATTGATAAATATTGGAGAGCTTCTTATAAAGCTATTGAAGATGCTAACCGTTTTATCCGGGGTGTAGAAACTGGTCCGCTTTATAATGAAGAGAATACCGCTGTTATGCAGATGTTGGGCGAAGCCAAGTGTCTTCGTGCTATGGTTTATCATGATCTGGTAGTGATGTTCGGGGATATTCCTTTCACTTTCCTGCCAGCCTCACAATTAGGTGATAATTATGTGATTCCTGTAATGAATCGCGAAGAAATCCAAAATAAACTTATTGAAGATTTGCAGGATATTGCTCCTAAGATGTCTTCTACTACAACAACAACAGTAGAACGTGCGTCTAAGGAGTTTGCTTGGGCATTAATTGCACGTATTGCATTGACTGCCGGAGGTTATTCACTTCATCCGGATAAAAATAATGCAAATAGTTATGGTGTGATGAAACGTCCGGAAGATTATCAGAAGTATTATCAAATCGTAAAAGAATATACTAGCCTGGTTATTGCTTCGGGGACACACTCTGTAGGCACTTCTTATCAAGATATTTTTACCAAGGAAAGCAATTTTGAAATTATTGCTAAAGGTGATCCTATTTTGAGATTCCTTTTGCTAAGGAGTCTACAGGTAATACAGGGTATTCCCAAGGACCTACATCAACCGTTAATGAAGGAAAGACATTGGGTAAGAATGTATGGGGAGAATCTAAAGGTGATATACGTTTGAGTGCTTTTTACCGTTATTCATTCGATGAGAATGATAAGCGTCGAGATTTTATTAATGGACTTTGGTATTATGGTAACAGTGCTAATAATGCTACTCAGGATTCTTGTATGATTCGTGCGGATTATACTGTCCATAATAATAAATGGTCTAAATTATGGGCGAATGCGGGACAGTTTACCAATTTGAGTGCCAGTAATACAGGTATTAACTTCCCTTATATGCGTTATACGGATGTTTTGTTGATGAATGCCGAAGCTGTTAATGAGTTGGAAGGACCTACTGCCACTGCTCAGGAGTCACTTCGTCAAGTCCATGCACGGGCATTCGATGACCAAAGTGTTGTTTCTGCCTATATTGCTCAGGTGGCTTCTTCTAAAGAAACTTTTTTGAAAGCCGTGCTTGATGAACGTAAATGGGAGTTTGCGGGTGAGAATATGCGCTGGAGAGATCTTGTCCGTAATAATCTTTATGGACAGGAAATTGTTTATAGTTTTTTGCGCTATCTTTCTGTAGGAATGTCTAATGCCGGTTCTTCTACTGGCTTCGAAGATGATATAGCTGAACATGATGGTAGTGCTTATTTGGATGATCTTCCCGAATCTATGTATTACCATGTTCTTCCACAAACGGTTGAATGGCGTGTGGATGTAAATCAAGTTTATGGCTATCCTTATCCCAATAAGATATTGGATATGCTCTATATTTATAATCCTTACAAATCAGCTAATCAACCAGCGACAGCTTTGGTAGCTGTTGATGGAGCAACTTGGAAGATGGCGGAATTTTATCAGTGGAGCAATGATTCGGAGCCTACTAACCAATGTAAATATTCATTCTATGGATATATTCGTCATACAGAACAAGGAATGATTGTGTTGGTCAAAGATGGAACAGAATCACCACTGGATGGTAATTCTGTTCCTGAGGTGAATGATTTACCTCCTGTACGTTATATTTTACCTTATCCTAATGCGGCTATCCAACGCTCAGCAGGTGTATACAAGAACTATTATGGCTATAAATAATTTATAAAAGGACAGAATGATGAAAAAATATTTTTATATGCATTAATGTTATTTTCAGGTTTCTCATGTATTTCGTGTTCTGATGATGAGAAAGGAATGGCAAATATAGATAGAGAATGGATGACTATGTTCATTTGTGATAATAATAGAGGAAAAGGGGATGACTATGCTTATAATTGTAAAGCAGAGGGACCGAATGGCAATGATATTCATCTTTATTGGTATGGAGTGAATAACTGTGCGGGCTACCAGATTCGTCAGGCACTACAGCCAAATGTTTCGGGTGGTGCAGATGCTTGGGGTACATCTGCCGAAAACGGTCTTTTTGTTACTAGATACCATTGTAGGACCGGAGGTCCTTGATTTAGTTATTAAAGATCAACAGTATTCCACTGATTATCGTTTTTGCTATTCGCGTGTTATCAACAAAAGATGATAATGTGACTGATTTTTTCACATGCATCCAAATGGTATGGACATGGTGATGGCAGACAGTGGGCAGAATGGATGGGCATTACCACTTCTGATCGATATGCAACTCCATTCTGTGTCTATGTAGATGCTTCTAAGACTACACAGACTACTATGCGTGTGATGTTGAATCGTGCTTTCAAAACTGTAACAGAAGGGGTATCAGACGATGATAAGGCTATTTATCGTGAAAAATTTCAGCTTGATGCTAACGATAATTTTGTTTATCAGTGGTTGGAAGTAGATCCGTCTCCTAATAATCCTGAATCAACAGTGAATGAAAAATGGAGAAAATATAAATTAACCGATGAGGATTTTGAAAAGGGATATGTAGATATTGACGGACTTCAGAAAAACTCTGTTTATGTGATTAATGTTCGCAACGAGAATGTGAAGGTAAAATGGGATGCATATTACAATACTTGTTCTGCCCGCTCAGACGGAGAACCGGGAGAGCCTATTTTAGTAACTCATGACTTAAGTGCTCCAAGTCGTGACCGGTTTGATTCAGATGAAGCTTATCAAAATGCTTTGATACAGCACGAGGCTGCTCTGAAATACAATGCAATGCGTATTGATTTCCTTTTAACAGACTTCATTTCCGATGTAAATTTAGCCGAAGGACAGACTTATTATTTGGAAGGTGGAAAGACTTATTGTATGTTTGATAATTTAACTACCTGCAAAGGTTTTGTTCTTCGTACTCGTCCTGAGGATGTAGCAGCAGGTAAACGTGCTAAAGTATTGTTAGGTGGTATGCATATGACAGGTACTAATGTTAATTCTATGAATTTGATGTTCGGGCGCCAGCCACAAGCTGGAGAAGGAGGAGAAATTTATATGAAGATGCTCGAATTTTATGATATTGATTTCGATTGTCCAATGGCTCTTACTTATGGTGATAATGTTGCCGGTTTGGGTTCGGCTACAGGTAATTATTTCATTAATATGTTTTCTAATGGTATGGCTGTACATTTGGAAAGTTTTGTGGTGAAAAATTGTACTTTCAAGCGTCTGGTACGTGGGTTCATTCGTGAGCAGGGGCCTAATTACAAAATTTGGGATCATGTCTTGATAGAGGATAACCAGTTCTTTGACTGTGGCTATTATAGTAATGGTGCCGGAGGTTATCCATGGATTGCCGGTTCCGGGAATAATGCGAATTCTAATTTATATAAGGACTTTGTGGTTCGTGGAAACACTTTCTATGATTGTCCGTTCCCTTCATTTTTCAGTGAAACCAAGCAGAGTGCATGGAAGGGAGGGGCATGGAATATAACGTTTGAAAACAATACTTTGGTTAACTGGAACACTCGTGCGGCAGGAAATATTTTCAATATGCGTAATATTCCAGATGGAAGTACTTATACGGTGAAAAATAACCTGATTGTTTTGACCAAGCAGGACGGTGATGTCCGAAAGATGACTATGGCAGGAGCTGATATCCGTAAGACAATGACTATGGCAGACGGTACAGCCGGACATGTGACATTGAATTTTGACAATAATTATTCTACAAATACTTTTTTATCCAACGGACAAATTTTTATGCAATAATCCAATTGGACTGCGACTAAAAATAATTTTGGCACCTTGGTCAACAATGGTTCTGCTACTTTAAATGGAACATTGGAAGTTTTGTTGATGATATTCTCCATTAGAACTGATGGTAAGTCCAAATCCACCACATAAGGCTACTGCTGATAACGATCAATATATGCATCGTGCAGATGCACTTGATGGTACGGCTGGAGAGCATGGTGTAAACTTGTATTACAATCAGACAGGTAAAGTTATGGAGTCAAAAATTTATCAGTTGAACATTGGTGCGGCTAAATGGCGTAATGGTTCTGCTAGATAGTAGAATGGGGTTTGATAAGTTTTATAGTTATTATAATGTGAATGTCTTCTGAGAATCTTTGGATTTTGAAAGACAGATATTTGATAGAAAAGCCGATCTGTGATAGATAGGCTTTTTTATGTATAGGTAAAGGGGCAGAGTATCAAAAATTGTATAGGTTTGATGATGTCTGTGCAAAATCTGCCTGAAAAAGACCAAATATTCTCTGTATTCAGATTGGAAAACGCATAATTTTGTTTGCTGGTTTTTATCAAAACATATAGGAATAATGAAAAATACATTCAAAAAAGTGTTTATTGGCTTTATGGCTTTTGCCATGGCAACCGGCTCCTTTGCGCAGCAAAGAGCTCATAAAAAGGATAATGAGTCGTATCCTAAGGAATGGAAACAAATAGCACGTATGGAGCAGGATTCTTTCTTTCTGACAGATGAAGCTCGGCGGATTGCTGAAAATGTATTGGCTTTTCAACGCTGTACGGGCGGTTGGCCGAAGAATATAGATATGGCCCGCCGCATGAATGATAAAGAGCTGGCTAAAGTGATAAAGGATAAATCACGTCGTGATGATTCTACGATAGATAATAATGCCACAACTGCCCAGATGATTTTTTTAGCCCGTCTTTATAGGCAGACTAAGGATATACGTTATCGGGATGCTTTCCTCCAGGGAGTGGAATATTTGCTGAGTGGTCAATACGAAAACGGAGGATGGCCGCAATTCTGGCCCGGTCCGCGTGGTTATCAGGTACATATTACTTTTAATGACGATGCCATTGTCAATACATTGAATATGATACGTGATATGATGAATCACAAAGCGCCTTATGAGGATGATTTGATAGACAAGACTTTGTGTGTACGTTTGGGAAAAGCCTTTAATAAAGGAATAGAGTGTATACTGGCTACACAAATTATAAAGGATGGAGAACCTTCTGTGTGGTGTCAGCAGAATGATAGGGAAACATTGAAGCCTGCACCGGCACGTGCATATGAGTTGCCGTCTTATTGTTCGGCGGAGAGTGCCGGAATTGTGCGTCTGCTCATGGAATTACCTGCACCCGACGCACGTGTGAAGCGGGCGGTTCACGGAGCCATGAAATGGTTTGACAGGTATAAACTTACCGGTTTGAAATGCGAGCGTATCGTGCTGGCAAATGGTGAGCGGGATACTCGTCTTGTGGAAGATCCTCAAGCCAAGCCTATTTGGGCGCGTTATTATGATTTGAAATATTGTGAACCGTATGTATGTGACCGTGATGGGCTGCCACGTCGCCATTTGGAAGAAATAGGAACAGAACGTCGTAACGGATATAGTTGGTACAATAGCAGACCGGCTGAGCTTTTTGCCATATACAATGCATGGGCGGACAAATATGATCCGAAGCATAAAGTGGCAATCAGTCTGGCAACCAAAGGAGCGAATGAAAACGGGCTTATTGAAATGTATCGTCGTCCCATGGCAGAGCGTACGGCTTTTGATGTGGTGGTAAAGCCGGGAGAGAGTATTCAGGCAGCTATTGAAAAGGCTCCGGAAATTCCGACAGTACCTTTTAAAATCTTATTGTTGAACGGAACGTATCATCAAAAAGTGATTATTGACAGGCCTAATATTGTTTTGGTGGGGGAAAACCGTGACAGTACGCGGATTGTCTTGGCTGAAACAGCCCAGACACGTGCCATCACGGAATATCATGGACGTCCGGTAGGCAATGGTGTCATTGTGTTGCAGGAAGGTGCGGATGATTGTGTTATTAGCGGACTGACTGTTTACAACAATTACGGAACTGCCATTGAAAATACGACCATCCATCAGATGGCGATTTTTGGACGTGCCACTCGTACCATTATCATCAACAGTAATGTATGGGCCGATGGAAACGATGCCCTTTCCTTGTGGGCGCCCGGAAGCAATGGTATGTATTATCATGCCGATCTCTATCTTCGTTGTCCGGGTGTGGATTTTCTTTGTCCTCGCGGATGGTGCTATGCTACACGCTGCCATTTTTATGGTGATAGCCGTGCCATGATTTGGCATGACGGACGAGGTGACAAGAACAAGAAACTGGTTATTACCAATTCTTCATTTGATGCTAAGACACCGACACTTTTAGGACGCTATCATCATGATTCCCAGTTTTATCTCATCAAATGTAAAATGTCGAAGAATGTGCTTGACGGGAATATTCATTATGCTTATTCGGATAAAGTGCTTGATCCCTGTCCGTGGGGGCTACGTACCTATTATTATGGTTGTACCCGTGAAGGAGGGCATAGTGGCTGGTTAAACGATAATTTAAAGGAGGCGGAGAATGCTCCGGAGTTTTATGGCGTTACCGCCAAGTGGACATTCAATGGCAAATGGGACCCCGAACAACGTATCAGAGATCTTTGGAATGTGTTGGCCTACTAATTTAACAGTTTGTAATATGAAAATGCCCCCTGTTTTATGCTGTATTGTTTTTTGTTTGTGTCAATGTTATCTGCTGTTGCCCGACAGCAGGAGAAGCCCCGGGTTATTGTCACTACGGATGGTGAGATTGACGATCAAAGTTCTATGATTCGTTTTCTTATGTATTCTTCTGATTATGATGTCGCAGGCATTGTTCAAGTCAATGGGGTACAGAAAGACGGACATAGTAAAGATAAATGGATCGAATCACAAATTGCCAAATATGCGGAATGTCTGCCTAATTTGAGGAAACATAATCCCGATTATCCCGATGCTGAATATTTGCTAAGTGTCTTGGCGGTTGGTAATGAGAACAGAGAGGACTTGCATAAATTGCCTCCTTTACTGTCTGATAGCGAGGGGGCACAGCTCATCATAAGGACATTGCTTGATTCTGATCCGAGGCCTGTTCATATTTTAGCATGGGGTGGAGCCAACACCCAGGCCAATGCCTTATGGCAGATCAAGCAGAAATATTCTGCTGCAGAATGGGCAAAAGCGGTATCAAAAGCCAGATTATATTGTATTTGGTATCAGGACGGCGGTGGAAAATGGATAGAACAGAATCTTCCTGAAATCATTATTTATGAATCGGGCGCACCGGATCATGATGGAGGATGGAGATATGTATGGGATTACATGAGTGTGGATTATTATTTTAAGAACAGACTTAGTAAAAATTCAAAAGAGTTGCAACAGATCATGGATAAACCTTGGTTGGCTGACCATATTAAGAATGGGCACGGACCACTGTGTGCCGCCTATCCTCAGGAATATACCAGTGAGGGAGATACTCCTTCTTTTATGCCTCTTATACGTAATGGACTTGAACAGCATACAGACTATACATTAGGAGGATGGGGAGGACGCCCGGAGTATAAAAATGGCAATCACATGCAAGATGGGAATGATTTGAAAAACGGTGTGCCGGATTCGCATTATACTTTCCAGCGTTGGTTGCCTGCTATACAAAATGACTGGGCGGCTCGTGCCGACTGGTGCGTGGCTGATGAATATTCAAAGGCAAATCATCAACCTGTTGCCCGGATATTGGGAGAAAGTGTACGCACAGTCCGGCCGGGAGAAAAAATAATACTGGATGCCTCTCCTTCATTTGACCCTGATAAAAATTCATTGTCTTACCAATGGTGGCAATATCGGGAAGCAGGCAGTGTGCAAACAAAGGTGGCTATAAAGCACGCCGATGAGAAGAGGGCGGAGATAATTGTACCGGATAATCCGGGCAAACAGTTACATTTGATACTTGAACTTACAGATAATGGAACGCCTAATCTAAAGTCTTATAAAAGAGTGATTCTGAATGTGAATTGACTTCCTGTATGAATTTTCATCTGTACTGTCATGTTGTTTTGAACAGGAGGCCTACACTTCTTCCATCCGCTCCAGCTCCCATCCCCGGAACTGTATGATAATACAGTGCAGCTTCGTGTTCTGCACCAACTGCCGTACCCGGGGTGCGGCAGCATATTCGTTAATCTGTTTCACCGCTTCCTGCCATTGCGTCCGGGTTTTCTCTTCCGTGTCCTTCACCGACAGATATTTCAGTTCAAGAATATAGCTATGCTTCACCTCGTAGCGCATCAGGTCCGGCATGAGGAAGAGGTCGCAGTAACCGTGGCTCAGTTCCATTTCCGGAGCCATCAGGTAATAAGCGTTTACGCTGAGGTAGGCGGTGAAGAAACCCTGTATATTTCGCTCGCCTTCCATGGCACTGCGTACAGATGAATTTTCCTTGTAGGCATGGGCAATGAATTCCAGTGTTTCGCGCCAATGGCCTTCGTAAGCCATTTCATCGAACAGGTCCATCAAATTGTTCAGGTTGATATGGCGTTTGTCCTGGTACTCCTCCAGCATGAATTCGTAATACTGTTTGCGCACATTATAGTTGGGGATACTCAATACCAAGCGGCTGCCGCGTGTGGCAGTGATGGTCAACATGCCATAATAGAAGAGCAGGCTGGGGAAGATTTCGGGTTTGGCGATTTCCTTGGCCGGGAAGGTGGTGATCAGGTTGGTGATAATTTGCCCTTCTTCGGTGATTTTACGTAATACGCCCTTGCGGTTGCCGTCCAGCTTGTCCAGCTGGATTAGTTTCTTCATTTTGTTGTAGTCCGTACGGGTGTTGGGATCTATCATCTCTTTAGGAGATTTGCCCAGCGTGATGTAATTGCGCAGGTAGTAAAGTACCATGTCGCAATTGAACATTTTCGGGTCGCGTTCCAGGCTTTCTTCTGCGAAACAGTAATTATTATACCACGGTTTCATCTCCCGGATCATTGCTTCGATGTCCGCGTCGATCGGGAGCTGTCCGGCATCCTTATAATATTGGAACATGGTGCGCACGTCCGTTTCGCTGAATCCCAGCATCATGTTGAACTGGTAGTCGGTACTGATATTCCAGCCGATGTTGAATCCGCTGGTCAGGTCGTCCAAGGTGACGGGGCTGACGCCGGTCATGAAGATGCGCTCGAACATGCCTTTGAATTTCTTGAATATTTCACGGTAGAATCCGCTGGCATGGGTCAGGGCATGATAAATGTCTTTTCCCTGCTCGTTCAGAACGATGTTGGTAAAGTTATCGTATTCGTCGATGATGAGGTAAAGTCTCATTCCGGATTCAGCCGCATGCAGGTTCAGGTAGTTCAACTTGCTGACAAAGTCGGGCTGTTCTTCCATCTTTTGTGCAAATCCGGGAAAATAATAAGGCTCATACACTTTGCCGAACAGGTCCATCACCATGCCGCAATAGTTATTGAAATTTTCTTCCAGTGAACCGCTTCCGCCACTGGCGCGCGAGAAATCAAGATACACCACCTGAAATTTTCCTTGCAGGGGGGTGGGGCGGCTGCCTATCCATAGATTGCCGAAGCGTTTCTGGAACTTTTCTTTTTGTGCTATGTCATAATACGCACGCAGCATACTCAAAAAGATACTCTTGCCGAAGCGGCGGGGACGGATAAAGAACAGGTTCCGGGGCTGTTTTTCCAGCAAAGGCAGATACATGGTTTTATCTACATAGTACATGTTCTGCTCTGCCACTTCCACGAAGTTGGCAATGCCATAGGGGATTTCTTTTATATTTTCCATCATTGCTTCTGTTGTCTTTAGTTCGTATCCGGATGCCAATACAACAAAGATAGTCTATTCTTCCTGAAGGAACAAAGGAAATAAAGTTTTTAATAGAAAGAAGATGTTCAAGGTAAGTTATGCGTTTGAAAGAAAATTCTTTATTACTCCCCGCTAGATTTCTACTGGGTCGAAAAAAAGGGCGTGCCAAAAGCCATGTTTATTATTTAGACCTTTTGGCACACCCTCTTGGTGGATTCTGAAATCAGTTTCTTATTTCTTCTCTGCCGCGGCATGTGGATAGTCAATCGTATAATGCAGTCCGCGACTCTCTTTCCGTTCCATTGCCTGACGGGTGATCAAATACCCGATGTTAATCATGTTACGCAGTTCGCAAAGTTCGCGTGAAGCCTTACAGCGTTTGAAAAGACGCTCGGTTTCTTCATATAAAATATCCAATCGGTTCCAAGCACGGATTAATCGCGTATTACTGCGCACAATACCTACATAAGCTTCCATAATCTGGTTCACCTCTTTCATGCTTTGGGTTATCAGTACCCGTTCTTCATTGTTCATGGTTCCTTCATCGTTCCATTCGGGGATATCCTCATTGAAGTCATACCGGTCGAGTACATTTAGTGCATGTTTGGCTGCCGCGTCCGCATAAACCACTGCTTCTATCAGCGAATTGGAAGCCAGACGGTTACCTCCGTGCAGACCGGTACATGAACATTCGCCGATAGCATACAAACGGTTGATGCTGCTCTGTCCGTCCAGATCGACTTTGATACCTCCGCACAGATAATGAGCAGCCGGAGCCACAGGAATATAGTCCTTAGTAATATCAATGCCTAGGCTGAGGCATTTTTTATAAATATTGGGGAAATGTTTTTTTGTTTCTTCCGGATCTTTATGCGTCACATCCAGATATACATGATCTTCACCGCGCTGCTTCATTTCGTTATCAATGGCACGTGCTACGATATCACGTGGGGCCAATGACAGGCGTGGATCATATTTTTGCATGAATTCTTCGCCACTTTGATTCTTTAAGACAGCACCGTAACCGCGCATGGCTTCGGTGATGAGGAAACTGGGACGGTCTCCCGGATGGAAGAGGGCGGTGGGATGGAATTGTATAAATTCCATGTCCTTTACTGCTCCTTTGGCACGGTACACCATAGCAATGCCGTCTCCCGTAGCTACTAGTGGATTGGTTGTATTGCGGTATACCGCTTCGCATCCGCCTGTTGCCATTACAGTTACTTTGGACAGGAACGTATCCACTTCTCCTGTTTTCTCATTCAATACGTAAGCACCGAAACATTTGATGCCTGGTGTATGGCGGGTGACGATAATTCCCAAATGATGCTGGGTAATGATTTCTACCGCATAGTGATCTGTAAATATGGTAATATTGGGATGAGCTTTTACCGCTTCTATCAAGCTGGTTTGTATTTCAGCTCCTGTATTGTCTTTGTGGTGCAGGATACGGAACTCGGAATGGCCTCCTTCTTTGTGGAGGTCGAATTCTCCATCCTCTTTTTTATCAAAATCCACTCCCCATTTTATCAGTTCCTGGATTTGTGCAGGTGCTTCTCGCACTACTTTTTCTACAGCCGCGCGGTCACTGATCCAATCGCCGGCAATCATCGTGTCTTCAATGTGTTTCTCGAAATTGTCTACTTTCAAGTTGGTAACAGATGCTATACCTCCCTGAGCAAAATAGGTATTGGCTTCTTCCAGTCCTGCTTTACAAATCAGGGCGACTTTACCTTTGTGAGCTACTTTCAGTGCGAAGCTCATTCCGGCAAGTCCTGAGCCGATAACAAGGAAATCGAATTTTTTAACCATGATAATATGCTTTATGGGTGCAAAGCTACGAAAAACCTTTATTCATTGTACCTTTTGCTCTTGTTTTTACTATTTTTTTCGTGAAGAATAAACGAAATAGATAATGCAAGTATGAAATTAAAAGTGTAACTTTCTGCATTTTTAAATAGAATAGGATGGAAAACAATAAAGAAATCATTCACGAAAGTGAGGTAAAAGAACTTATAATTGAGTTGAGGGGTGAGAAAGTACTGATAGACCGGGATGTAGCTAAGCTTTATGGCGTAGAAACCAGGGATATAAATAAAGCAGTAAAAATAATGCAGATAAATTCCCTGAAAATTACTGTTTTAGCTTGCAATTATCTGAAAAAC
>ENA-OQCU01000834-OQCU01000834.1-human-gut-metagenome-genome-assembly--contig:-NODE-834-length-12228-cov-4.293364_pt1 | contig 12228 bp, 8 predicted proteins | sample MGYA00242504_ERZ504590 | MGnify/ENA primary metagenome ERZ504590 (study PRJEB26092, sample SAMD00036318) | human gut metagenome | host: Homo sapiens | study: EMG produced TPA metagenomics assembly of... | reverse complement strand
CAGATGCTTTAACAATGTCTTTTATACGATTTACCATACGAAAATTGTCAGAAATGGACTACTTGAATTATGTGTGATACATCCGAAAAAATCTGTATCGGCTTATCGGCCTTGGCCTCATCGGCGGCTCCATTGCAAAAACCCTCAGAAAGGTTCACCCGGAGTATAAACTGATGGCCTACTGCCGCACCAAAGCGACGATCGAAGAGGCAATTCAGGAAGGCGTGATTGATATCGCGCTGGAAGAACGGGACGACCGCTTTGCCGACTGTGACTATATCTTCTTATGTGCTCCTGTCAGCACCAACATCTCCTATCTTCCGTTCGTGAAAGGCATCGCAAAACCGGGCTGTATCATCACAGACGTCGGAAGTGTAAAAGGAGAAATCCATCAGGCGGTTGAGACCCTCGGCATGACGCACCAGTTTATCGGCGGCCATCCGATGGCAGGCTCCGAAAAGACGGGATATTCCAGCGCCACCGATTACCTGCTGGAAAATGCTTACTATATGATTACACCCGGACCAGATGTTGAGATCGCGACAGTTTCCGCTTTCGTTGATCTTGTCCAGTCCTTAAAGGCGATCCCGATGGTTTTAACATACGAAGAGCACGACTACATCACCGCAGGTGTCAGTCATCTGCCGCATATCGTTGCCGCTACCCTGGTCAATGCACTCGCATCCCTGGACACACCGGAAGAGCAGATGAAAACCGTTGCTGCAGGCGGCTTCAAGGACATCACCCGCATCGCTTCCTCCTCCCCGGAGGTATGGCAGCAGATCTGTCTCTCAAACCAGAAGCAGCTCTCGAATGTGCTGGATTCCTATATCCGCCTTCTCGTCCAGGCAAAATACCTGGTTGACAACAAAAAAGGCCACGAGCTCTACAATATGTTTGAGAGTTCCCGCGAATACCGGAATTCCATGGAAGATTCTTCCTATGGACCGACAAAGAAAGAATACGTCGTTTACTGCGACCTGCTCGATGAAGCCGGCGGAATCGCAGCCGTTACAACAATTCTTGCCATCAACCAGATCAGTATTAAAAATATCGGCATTACGCATAACCGCGAGTTCGAAGAGGGTGCTCTCCGCATTGAATTTTATGAAGAGCAGGCAGGCATTCTTGCCCGGAAGGTCTTAAAAGACCATGGCTATACCATTCATATCCGCAATTAAAAGCGCGTATATCTTGACAGGAGGAAGTTACGTTATGCAGTTCCAGAAAGCAGTACGTCCTCTGCGCGGAGAAATCTCCGTGCCGGGCGATAAATCCATTTCCCACCGCGCCGTCATGTTCGGTGCCATTTCAGAGGGAACCACAGAAGTCACAAACTTTTTACAGGGTGCCGACTGTCTCTCCACCATCTCCTGCTTCCGCAGTATGGGCATTGAGATCGAGAACACGCCGGAGCGCATCCTCATTCATGGAAAAGGTCTGCACGGGCTTTCGGCTCCGTCCGCCGTTCTCGACTGCGGAAACAGCGGAACAACGACACGCCTGATCTCTGGCATTCTTGCCGGCCAGAACTTTTCCAGTACACTGACCGGTGACGCCTCCATTCAGAAACGGCCGATGGGACGCATCATCAATCCGCTGACCCAGATGGGCGCTTCCATCCGCAGTATTCCGGAAAACGGCTGTGCGCCGCTTGCGATCAACGGCCATCCGCTCCACGCCATCTCCTATCTTTCGCCGGTCGCATCCGCACAGGTCAAATCGTGTGTCCTGCTTGCCGGACTGTATGCTGACGGAAAAACAAGCGTTACCGAACCGGCTCTTTCCAGAAACCATACGGAGCTGATGCTGAAATTCTTCGGCGCCGACGTTGCCTCCGAAGGGCTGACCGCATCGGTTCTGCCGAACCCGGATCTCCATGGAAATCTCGTCCGTGTGCCGGGAGATATTTCCTCCGCCGCCTACTTCATCGCCGCCGCGCTGATAGTTCCAGGCTCTGAGGTGCTCCTGAAAAATGTCGGCATCAACCCGACCCGCGACGGTATGCTCCGCGTCTGCCGCGCCATGGGTGCTGACATCACACTTCTGAATGAGCAGAACTCCGGCGGAGAACCGGTTGCAGACCTTCTCGTGCGCTATACGCCGTCTCTTTCCGGCACCGTCATCGAGGGCGAACTGATCCCGACCCTGATCGATGAAATCCCGATCATCGCGGTTCTTGCCGCCACAGCGAACGGTACAACCGTGATCCGGAATGCGGAGGAGCTGAAAGTCAAAGAATCGAACCGTCTTGATATCATGGTAAACGAACTCACCGCGATGGGTGTTTCCCTGGAAGGCACGGACGACGGCATGATCATTGAGGGCGGAAAACCGTTCCACGGCGCCCAAATCGACAGCCGCCTCGACCACCGCATTGCGATGTCGTTTGCAATCGCTTCGCTTGCCGCAGAGACACCGACGGAAATCCTGCGCGCCGGCTGTGTGGATATCTCGTATCCGACATTCTACCAGGATCTGGCACGGCTGCAGGCATAAAAAACGTTTAAACAAAAATGGATTGTGAAGATCATTTCCTCACAATCCATTTTTTACTTTTATTTACGCGGGCAACGAGCCAAAGTCCGTGCTTGCACGAGACCTTGGTGACTACCGCGATAACTTGAGAAACTCGCGGAGCGTGTTTCTCATAATCGTGTTTCTCATAATTCTGTTCTTCCGGCCGTTCCAACCGTTTCTCCCTGCCGTACCCGCGTTTCGATTCCAAGCCGCGAATAATTCCAGATCCGTTTTTCCGGCACTACGCTTCCCTTCTGTGCCAGAACGATCACTGTCGAACCACCGAAGGCAAAATAGCCTTTCTCTTCGCCGCGCTGTACACGTCTCGCCGCTCCGGCATTTTCATTGACAATCTTTCCGACCATCATCGCGCCGACCTCCATCTGCAGCAGTGTGCCGAAATTTGCGGACTGCAGCAGCGTGTAGGTTCTCGTATTTTCTTTATAGATCGGGCAAAAATCATTCGCCGCCGGATTGACCGTGTGGAGCACACCCTCAATCCGCCGTTCCGTCGAGCAGACGCCGTCATCCACAAAGAGATACCGGTGATAATCGTCCACGGAAAGCCGAAACAGAAATAACGTTCCGCCCTCATACCGTTTTGCCAGTTTCCGGTCGCGCAGAAGCTGTTCCAGTGTATATTCTGTGTTCTTGATCTCAAACTTCCCGTTCTCATGAATCGGATAAACCGTAAGCCGCGCATCACACGGGCTGATAAAATCCTGCGGCGCATTGGAAAACGGACGTGCATCCATTTTCAGCTTCCGCACAAAGAAATCATTGAACGAGATAAACTGCTTTGCGGTACATTCCTTCAGTGAAATATGATTTTTCTTTACAAACGGTGCAACCAGCGGCACCGATAAGCGGCTGTCCAGAAAGCAGCCTGCCGCACGAGATACAAATGACTGAACCAGCGGCTGCATCGCGGCTCTTCCGGCGGCATGGCTGTACATCATGTGCAGAAAACGGTCCTGCAGATCATTTTCCTCGCGGATCAGATCAAGCTTTGGATGATTTTTCCCCTGTTTTCGGTAAGGATAAGCGCAGAGTCTCAAATCGTTCTTCCTCCCTTCCAGATCAGAAGTCCGCGGAGCACAGCCACTCCAACGACCGCTACCAGCACAGCAAGCTCTTTATTCGTCGGCTTGCGGAAGCGGAAATCCGTGATAAACAGAACGCCGACCGCCAGCACCAGCAGATGCAGCCAGATCAGAAAGTATCCGCGGCAGAGCGGTGCAAAGACGAACAGCAGCGGCAGAGCTACTGACATCGAGGTAATCGGCAGTCCCTGGTAATATTTCCGGTTCTCCGAAGTTTCATTCTGACGCTTCTCTTCCATCACGTTAAAATATCCCAGACGGATCACGCCCGCAAGACCGTAGAAAATAAGAATCGGAATGCTGTAAAAATGTGTCATGCCAAGCTCATAGCAGAGCACGATCGGAAAGACGCCGAAACAGACCACATCGCAGAGCGAATCGATCTGAATGCCGAACCGCTTTTCATCTTCGGTCCTGTTTTTCTTCGTCCGCGCAATTTTTCCATCGAACATATCGCACAGTCCGGAAAAAGCAAGACAAAAAATCGCCCAGTTAAAGTGTCCCCGCGTTGCAAGAAAAATGCCGCTGATGGACGATGCAAAGCTGATATATGTTAATATTACGGTATAATCATAGAACCCTATCATATGTAGTTCCCCCTCTTTTTTCTCTTTTCGTATTCCCGATCGTAAGCTGTGCGACGATGGTAAAGACTGCACTCACCAGCAGCTCCCCGTAGTAGCCGAGCCCTCTGGAAAGCACCATTGCTGGAAGAAGCAGCGCGCTTCCAAAGACCGGCGGGAAAATTTTCAGGAACAGTGTCTCACTGATTCCCATTCCTCCCGGAAGCGGCAGCATGTCAACCGATACGGAAATGACCGCCTGCAGCAGCACAATGGTGATAAAGGAAATGCCTGATAAATGGAAGGCGCGGTATACAAACCATGTTGCTGCAAATAAAGCAAACCTCTGTGCAAAGGTAATCGCAAGGACATTGACCAGCACCATTTTGTGGGTGCCAAGATACACTGCCGTATTCTGGTAGACTTCCATGGAAGCTTCCAGTTTTTTCAGGCGGTTTTCTTTTCGTTTCATCAAATGCAGTTTTTCCACGATTTTCAGTCCAAAAACCAGAATCGTCCGCGCAAGCGCCGGATGAAAAACCAGAATAAGCATGGCTGTGACACAGAAGACATTCAGACCGATTCCCAGATAGAAAACCGGAAGGATTTCCGTCAGATACCGGTGCAGGAAGCCCTGTCCGAACAGAACAAGCCCAAGTCCCACCACGACCAGCACCGCTTTGTAAGTGATCGTGACGATCATCAGAATCACCGTTGATACCGGAAGAGATATTTTCTCCTTTTTCATATAGTAGAGCTGCATCGGCTGGCCGCCGCTTGCGGACGGTGTGATACAGCTGAAAAAGAATCCGACGGAAGAAAACAGAAAACACGTCCGCCTCTTCACCGGAATCTGGAAGGAATGCATCATGTACCAGATGATGATCGATTCTCCCCAGATAAAAAACACGACACAGAGCAGTCCCGGCAGCAGCCACCGCACATCTGCGCGCCGCATTGCTTCCATCATTGCGCCAAGGTCTTCGCCGTGAAAAACACCGTATATCGTCAACGCAAAAATCGCAACGAGAAAAACGGTATTCACGATCATTTTTTTCTTACTCTGCACGGCGTTTCCACCTCCTTCGTTCCAATATCATGCCATACCAGGCCCCAAGATGCGTGCGTCCCGCGATCTGCCACGTCACTTCTGCCAGAAGCGCTCCGCCAATCACATCTGCAATCACATGCTGTTTTGTCGTCAGTGTAGAGACAAACACGGCAAGTGCCGCCCAGAAAGAGAACCGCTGATACCAGCGCGGAATCTCCCGTCTGCCACGGACTGCGATATAGCAGAACCAGCTGTTCAGGCAGTGAATCGATGGGAACAAATTGTCCGCCGCATCCATCTGGTAGAGCAAGGCAAGCATATGATTCCAGAATCCCTGTTCCGGGATCGACGGCCTTACGTTCGTTGTCGGCAGCAGCAGATAAAATGCCATACAGACAAGCCGCGCCAGAACATCTGCTGCAAAGAACCGCCAGACAAATTCTTTCTCTCTGCTTGCGGCAATCAGATAATTTACAATCCAGACCAGATAACAGCCAAAATAAATCACGATCGTCCACGGGATCACCGGGATCTGCTGGTCCAGCATCGTTTCTATATTGTAATGTTTCCACGAACTGGTAAACGGCCGCGTTCCAAAATAAGCGATAAAATTCGCTGTCAGCGTCAGAATTAGCGGCAGGATACCATAGTATGGAAACTTTCTTCTCTCGTCTCTCTTCAAAATCCGTCCTCCCTTGTCTCAAACACGTATCAGTATACGCAAAAACATTCCCTGACACAACCCAGTTCCGCTCGTTTTCAGAAACCTTAATAAAATCTTCTGTTTTTCGGCAGGGAAAAAGAAAGATTTAGAAGATTCGCAGAGAAAAAAACGACCATATAGGGCTTCACGGGTGTTCCTATATGGTCGTTTTCTTTCAGCATCGTATTTTTGTCATAAACGAATTTTTTATTCAATCATCATGGCATCGCCGAAGGAGAAAAAGCGGTATTTTTCTCTTACAGCCTCTTCATAAGCTGCCATAATATGCTCTTTTCCAGCCAGTGCCGATACCAGCATCACCAGTGTGGACTCCGGCAGATGGAAATTGGTGATCAGTCCGTCGATCATCTCGAAGCAGTAACCCGGATAGATAAAGATCTCGGTCCAGCCGCTTCCGGCTTTTAAAATGCCGTCCTCGCCGGTTGCCGACTCCAGAGTACGGCAGCTCGTTGTTCCGACTGCGATCACACGGCCGCCTGCTGCTTTCGTATCGTTGATCAGTTTTGCCTGATCTTCTTCTACCACATAGAACTCAGAGTGCATGTGATGCTGGGTGACATCCTCCACTTTCACCGGACGGAAGGTGCCAAGGCCGACATGCAGGGTTACATGGGCGATCTTTACACCGGCATCCTGTACCTGCTGCAGAAGCTCTTTTGTAAAGTGCAGTCCTGCGGTCGGAGCGGCTGCGCTTCCCTCGTGTTTCGCGTATACCGTCTGGTAGCGGTTCTTGTCCTGCAGTTTGTGTGTGATATACGGCGGCAGCGGCATCTCGCCAAGCTGGTCGAGGATCTCCTCGAAAATGCCGTCGTAATGGAACTGGATCAGACGGTTTCCCTCATCGACAATATCTACAACCTCTCCGGTCAGAATGCCGTCGCCGAAGGAGATCACCGTGCCGACCTTACATTTTTTGCCCGGTTTTACGAGGGTCTCCCAGATATCATTTTCTCTTCTTTTTAACAGAAGGATTTCGATTGCTGCATCGGTGCCGACTTTCGAACCGTAGAGACGCGCCGGAATTACTTTGGTATCGTTGATCACAAGGCAGTCGCCCGGTTTTAAGTATTTCAGAATATCACGGAAATGGCCATGCTCATATTCACCGGTTTCTTTATTCAGATGCATCAGGCGGGAGGCGCTGCGATCTTCGAGCGGATCCTGCGCAATCAGTTCTTTTGGCAGATCATAGTAAAAATCTGAAGTTTTCATTGGTTTCCTCCATTCTATTGCAAATCGGCACAAAAGGCCGATGTCAGGTAAAATACTGTGCTGCGCCCGTTCTTTCGGGCTCAACGAACCTTATTATACCATTGCATCCGCCTTCTGACAAGAAATTTAAAAACTCATTTCCTGGATTTTCACTTATTCAATAACCGCCATGCTTCCTACGCGGTCGCCGCTTCTGCTTTTCATTACGACAATCTTTCTCTCAATTCGCTCTTTCAGTTCCGGCACATGGGAGATAATTCCAACCATACAGTTTCCACCGGCCAGTCCCTCCAGTGCTTTCACAGCCTGATTCAGGGATTCCTCGTCAAGAGAGCCAAACCCTTCGTCCACAAACATCGCATCGAGCTGGATTCCGCCTGCGTGCGACTGAATCTCATCGGAAAGGCCAAGGGCCAGAGAGAGGGAGGCCTGAAATGATTCGCCGCCGGAGAGGGTACGCACGCTGCGCTCCGTTCCATTATAATGATCAATGACATTCAGATCCAGACCAGTTTTGACCTTCAGATTTTTTCCAGAGGCTTCCTGACGCTTCAATTCATACTGACCATCACTCATCGTCATGAAACGCAGGTTGGCTTTTCGCAGAATCTGGTCGAAATACGTCATTTGAACGTACGTTTCCAGTTCGATTTTCAATTTCTGACTCATGCCGCCGCACGCCGTATCCGAAAGCGCCCGCACCCATTTGTATTCTTCCTCCAATGCCTGCATCTGGTTCTGCTGATTCTGTACATTTTCGTACGTCTTACGGTTTGTATTTGCCGCATGATACTGTTCGTTGTATTTCTGTTCCAGCTGCTGTTTCTGTTCTGTCAGCTCCGCTATTTTTTCCTGCAGCTCTGTTTCGGAAGGAAGTGTCCGATCTGTCTCCTCATTTTCTTCCAGAGAGCGGATCGTCTCTAGTGCCGCGCGCACTTCGGTAAGCCGTTCTTTCACTGTTTCATATGCTTCTTTTGCTTTCTTCTGCGCCTGTTCCAGCTGCTCTTTTTTTGCACTCCATACGGAAATATTTGTTCGGAGCTGTGTTTCGTCTTTTCCTTCCAGCTTTTCTTTTTTTTCTCCGATCTTTTCCAGCAGCGCTTTTTCCGCCTCTTTTCCTTTCGCCTCCAGCAGTTCCTTCGCATGGATTGCTTTTTCCCGCTGCTCTGCCCGCTCAGTTTCTGCTGGAATCATCTGTTTCAGAGCTTTCCATTCGCTCTGTCTTTCCAGCATTCGTTCCTTATAGAGAATGATTCTGTTCTTTTTCTCTTCCAGACGCTTTTCACAGTAAGCTGCTGCCACAGCAGCTGGCTGTTCTTCCATGTCCACTTCCTCACAGATCGCTTTTTGTGCGTCTTCCATTTTCTGTTTCAGCTGATCCAGAAGTGTCTGCTTTTCTCCGCCCAGCCGTCCAAGCTCTGCCTGTTTTTCTGCCATCACCTGTTTCAGTTTTTCCCGCTGCTTCTGTTCCTGTTGCTGACGTTTCTCATATGCCGCATATTCTTCCCGTCGTGTTTTCTGACGCTTTTCTTCTGCCGCAAGCTGCTTTTCTGTTTCATCCGCAGCCTGTGCAAACTGCTCTTCCGAAAGCTGTGTCAGACGTTCCTGCTCTTTTTTGCATTCCTGATCTGCTGTTTCTGCCGGAGCAGCGGTTCCCCGGGCAATCCGCTGCGTCAGCTCTTCCCTTGCCGTTTCAGCCTGTCTTTTACAGTTTCCTGCCGCTTCGCTTAATGCCGCAGTCACTTCGTTCTGCTTCTGCAGTTTTTCTTTTTGCTGATCCAGTGTTTCTTTATCCGGCACATGTTCCGCCTTTCTCGCCAGCACTGGATGATGCACGGATCCGCAGACCGGACATGGGATTCCCTCTGTCAGATTTTCTGCCAGGATTCCCGCCTGCGCATCCAGAAACAGCTGTTCCAGTTCCTGACACGTTTCCCGCACATCATTTCTGATTTCCAGACTTTTTCGATACGCTTCCTGCTTTTCTTTCCATTCCTTCTGCGCTGCCGTCCATTTTCGCAGTAGCTGCGAAAATTCGGTCCGCGCCCGGCGATATTCTTCCTCCGCAAATGCAGCATCCTGTCTTTCTTTCAGAAATACCGTCGTTGCTTCCATCCGGGATGCCAGCTCGGTGTCCTGCTGTGTCAGGCCTTCCAGTTCTGCTGCCAGAAGCCCCGTCTTCTTCTCGGACTCCTGAACTTTTTCGCGGCATCCCCGGATTGCCATAATCTGCTCCTGCGCCCGCGTTTCATTCTGCTGTACCCTCGCCAAAACCGCATCCACGCCGGAAAGATCTTCTTCCCGTTTTCTTTTCTCAAGCAGCTGCGCTTTCGCCTGTTCCTGCTCTGCTTTCAGTCTGTCCTTCTCTTCCGCTGCCGTCTGCAGTTCTTTCTGCTTTTCCAAAAGCTCTGCCTGTTCCTGCTTCATCTTCTTCAGCAGTTCCAGGCTTTCCTGTTCTGCGCGGATCTGCTCCTCCAGTTCTTTGCAGATGGAAGCCTCCCGTTCTGCCCGTTCGCTTTTCTGCTGTTTTTCCGCTTCCTCTGGAACCAGTCCCGCCAGTTTCTTTTCCTTCTGTGCTTTTTCCTCCCGCCGCTTCTGGCTCTCTTTTACCTTGCCGAGCAGCTGGGTTTTCTGCTCCATCTCTGTTTCCACCGCTTTCCGCTCCTGCTCAAGATCCGAAAGTCTTTTCTGATCCATCTCGATGCAACGTGCCAGCAGTTCCATCCCCCGCATCACCTGACCGTCGAAATTTGCCTTTTTCAACTGCGCAAATTCCTCTTTGAACACCGCATCCTCCGGGCAGACGATATTGTCGAGATACTGGAGAATACTCCTCCGCTTTTCACTATACGTATTGCTTCGCTCTTTCGCGGCATCCCGCAGACGATTCTGCAGCTCCTGATAAATTTCCGTATGAAACATTTTCCGGAAAATTTCACTTCGATCTGCCGTTTCTGCCAGGAGAAGTTTCTGGAAATCCCCCTGCGCGATCATGGCAATCTGTCGAAACTGCTTCTGATCCAGTCCGAGAAGTTCCGTTACAGCTTTTGTCACTTCCGTACTTTTCGTCACCGGCTGTCTCCCATCCGGAAAAATCAGTTCTGCATTTGCTCTTTCTCTCGTCATTCCCTGACCGCGCTCCTTCGGCCGATCATACTCCGGATTCCGCTTTACCATATAATCTTTTCCCTGATGCGCAAAGGTAAGCTCCACAAAAGTGCGCACTTCCGGCGCGGCATACTTGCTGCGGAACATCTCCCCCGTCCGGATTTCACCGCTTGCCTCGCCGTAGAGCGCAAAGGTAATCGCATCAAAAATTGTTGTTTTTCCTGCACCGGTATCACCTGTAATCAGATACAGGCCGCCGCTGCCCAGTTTTGTAAAATCCAGTTCTGTCCGGTCCGCATATGGTCCGAATGCACTGATAATCAATTTCTTTGGCTTCATCTTTTATCCCCCTAAGCAATGCTTTCACAAATGCTTTCTGCTGTTCCGTCATGCTCTGGTTATTCTGCAGTTCATAAAATTCCTGAAACAGCTCCAGTTCCGATTTTTCCTCGATACGTTCCGCCGCCGTTACCTCCGCATTGGAACGCGTTCTTTTATTGTCATATTCCAAACGCATCAAATTGGGATAAATCGTCCGAAGCTTCGCCATGCCGTCCGGAACATCCTCCTCATCCGTCAGGGTTACCATCAGATAATCCGTACGGTCGCTGTTTTCATAGAACGTTTTTGCTGTCACTTCCAGATACGTTCCACGGATTTTTCGAAGATCGTGGAGCGGTTTCAATGGAATCGTGCGAAGTTCGACGGTTCCTTTTTCTTTCAGCTCTACAATGGTAATCGACTTCTCCTGTCCAGCCTCGGAAAACGAATATTTGAGTGGTGAACCACAGTAGCGCACGGTCTCGCGGCCAACCTTCTGCGGACTATGGATATGGCCGAGCGCCACGTAATCAAACGCATCAAAAAGCTCCACCGGAATCTGATCCACATCACCTACCTGCAGTTCCTCTGCCTCGCACCGCAGCGCGCCTGTCACAAACTGATGCGCTAAAAGGATATTCCGCTCTCCTGGATCTATTTGGGTCTGCTCCAGTGCCGCCCTCACGCCATCTGCCGTGGACTGAATCTCCTCCGCGCGTTCCGGCAGGGCATGGCGTACGGTTGACGGGCGCAGAAACGGAAGAAGATGAATCCACACCGTTCCATATGCATCCTGTAACGCGAACTTTTCTATTCTTCCATCATATACCTTCGACAAATAGATTCCGCTCTTCCCCATCAGATTCGACCCAAATGCCAGCCGCTCCGCCGAGTCATGATTGCCGCTGATGATAAAAACCGGAACTTCCTGCTCCGAAAGGCTGGTTAAAAAGGCATCCAACACCTGCACTGCCTCCGCCGTTGGAATCGTCCGGTCATATACATCTCCGGAAATCAGAACTCCATCCGGTTTTTCCCGCATAACCGCCTGCAGGATCTGTGTCAACATATATTTCTGGTCCTCGATCATGGAAAACTCATGCACGCGTTTTCCAATGTGAAGATCCGATAAATGAAACAACTTCACAAAAACTATCCCCTTTCTGCAGCAAAAACTCTGTTTTTCCTATGTTCTCTGCTCATTATACTATACCCAACCAGAAAAAGAAATCATCCGCCAGGAAAACGAAAAAAAGACTCCTGTTCACACAGGAGCCTCCAAACCATAGCGAGAGGGGGATTCGAACCCTCGACACCGCGGGTATGAACCGCGTGCTCTAGCCAACTGAGCTATCTCGCCATATGTAATTTTTGGATAAATATGGGACCTATAGGGCTCGAACCTATTGACCCTCTGCTTGTAAGGCAGATGCTCTCCCAGCTGAGCTAAGATCCCATATCCTGTTTTTCATCAGCGCTTATGTCCCGCTGACATTTATAGATTTTTAGCACTGTTCTTTTAATTTGTCAACGGTAACTTTTTAAAATTTTTTCAAAATTTTTTCTTTTATTCCTACAATAGTCGATCTGTATGGTACGAACATGCCCAATTTCAATGGAAAAAAT
>ENA-OQCU01000829-OQCU01000829.1-human-gut-metagenome-genome-assembly--contig:-NODE-829-length-12287-cov-2.819490_pt1 | contig 12287 bp, 14 predicted proteins | sample MGYA00242504_ERZ504590 | MGnify/ENA primary metagenome ERZ504590 (study PRJEB26092, sample SAMD00036318) | human gut metagenome | host: Homo sapiens | study: EMG produced TPA metagenomics assembly of... | reverse complement strand
GGCGTCGGGCTTGCCCTCACGTCGCCATAGGCGGCCTTCAGCGTGTCGTCATGGCCGGACAGTCCGTCGGGGATGAAGGAGTACATCGGGGTGTAGGTGGCCCTTGTAGACCTTCTTGCTCAGCTCATCGCGGTCGATGAGGTTGGCGACGGCCTGGCGCACGGCCTTGGCCTTGTTGGCGTCGGTGTCGGACTGGGACTCGCCGTAGGACTGGATCTTGAAGTTGAAGGTCAGGAAGCGTTCCTCACCGCCCGGCCCCTTGACGACCTTGACCTTGGAGTCCTTGGACAGGTCCTCGATGTCGGTCGGGGTCAGCGAGCGGAAGGCCACGTCGATCTGGCCCTGCTGGACGTTGAGCTTGAGGTTGGACGCGTCGGCGAAGTACTTGACCTGGATGGCGTCGTTCTTGGCCGGAGTCAGGCCCTTGTAGCTGTCGTTCTTCTCGTAGGACGCGGTCTCGTTCATCTTGAACGCGGTGAGCTTGTACGGGCCGGCGAACGCGTTCCCCTTGACGATGGTGTCGGCGTCGGTCAGCTTGTCGGCGTCGAAGACCTCTTCGTCGACGATGGGGCCGGCCGGGCTGGACATGACCTGCTTGAGCGTCACATCGAACGGCACGGAGTCCTTGAACACGACGGTGGTATCGTCCGGAGCCTCGACGGATTCGACGTTGGCGAGCAGCGAGCTCGGGCCGTTCGCGTCGTTGATCGTCTTGATGCGGTCATACGAGAACTTGACATCGGATGCGGTCAGGTCATGACCGTTCGCGAACTTCAGCCCTTCCTTGATCTTTACGGTGAATTCGGTGCCGTCATCATTCCATGTACCGTCATCGGCCGCGATATCCGGGCTCAATTCGGACGTATTGTAATCCTGTGCATACAGGACGGGAAAATCTGAATCTGCACGGCATACGAACCATTGTCGTAAGAGCCCGCGGGATCCACGCTGGTGATCTTATCGGTGGTGCCGATGGTGATCGCGGATCCGCTCGCCGCATTGTTGTCGTCCTTCACGCCGCCGCATGCGGTCAGCGATGCGATTGCCGCGATGGATGCGACAGCCGCCAAAATCTTGCGATGATTCTTCAAGGGAAATACCTCTTCCTTAACTGCTCTCCACGCCGTCTTCATTGGCACGGTCACCAAGACTATGGGGTTATTGTGTTAGCCATGTGTTTCCATACGAATCGGCTGTGATGTGCAAGGGCGCGGCTTGTGGCCGAATGACCCTTGGAATTGCAACTATTCCGGTATTTTGCGACATCCGCCACACAATGCCCACATTATGAGACCGGAAGGGGTGGGGGCGACAAGGCTGTACATGAGATGAGGGCCGCCTGCATATGCAGACGGCCCTCATCGCGACCTATCACAGTTTCCCGTGACGAATGCAATCAACGCCTTGCGGCTGCGCCTTACTTCAGCTTGCGGCCGGCGCACCACACCTGGTTGACCGTCCAGCTGGACGGATCGGTGAGCAACAGGTCGGCGGCGTACCCGGGCGCGAGCAGACCCAGCGGGGCGCCGGTGACCGCGTTCGGCTTGTCGTAGCCGAACGCGCGCGCAGGCGCCAGCGTGGCAGCCTCGACGGCGTCGACCGGGGAGATGCCCAGCTCATTGACGGCGCGCTGCACGGCGACCTCAAGCAGCAGCGTGGAGCCGGCGATGGCACCGTTCGACACCAGACGGGCGTGGCCGTCGACGACGTTCACGTCCAGCGCACCCAGCTTGTACGGGCCGTCAGGGCAGTCGGTGGCCGCCATCGCGTCGGTGACGAACGCCGTGCGGTGGGGTGCGAACTCGAAGCCCAGCTTGACCATCGGGTCCTGCACGTGGAAGCCGTCGGTTGATCAGCTCGATAGTGACGCGAGGATCCTCCACGGCCGCCGGGATCGGGCCCGGCTTGCGGTGGTGCAGTCCATTCATCGCGTTGAACATGTGGGTCATGATGCCCCGCGCCGGCGTCGAAACCGGCCTTGGCGGTCTCGTAATCGGCGTCGCAGTGGCCGACGGCCGGCACGACGCCCGCCTTCGTGAACTGCTTGATGGCGCTGATGCCGTGAGGCAGCTCGGCGCGATGGTGATCTGGCGGATGCAGCCGTCGGCAGCGCCCAGCAGCTCGTCGACGAGCTCGGGGACCGGGTCCTTGAGGCACTCGGGATCATGAGCGCCCTTGCGGGCGAGCGCCAGGAACGGACCTTCGAGATGGGCGCCGAGCACGTCGGGGCGCTCGTCCATCTTGGCGCGAACGTTCTTCAGGTTCGCGCAGATCACGTCGATGGGGTTGGTGATCAGCGACAGCACCTGCCTGGTCGTGCCGTGCACGGCGTGGCCGGCACGCGCGATGTCGAGCCTTCCGGACCGTCATCGAGGAATGCTCCCATGCGCCATGCGCGTGAATGTCCACATAGCCCGGGGTGATCAGCTGCCCGGCCGCATCGATGATGGCCGTCTCGTCGGCCGGATCAAGCCGATGGAACGACACGCCGACTCGAACGCCTCGTCGTCGGTGCCGGTGGCGACGATGACACCGTCCGCCGCGGTCAGCCAGAAATGATCCTGGACGCCGCACGCATCCACCTTGCGGGCACCGCGAACGGCGACGCGACCCGCCTCGCCCTTCAGCGATCAGTCACCCGCGCGACGATCTGTTCTCGTGATTGAGTCATATTGTCCTACCTCTTTGTATGTGATTCGGGGCGCGATGATGACCGCCCCATGCGAGGATGGGTCCCCCAGACGGGGAACCCATCCGTCATGCGCCCCGGTTCGGGAGCGCATATCGATATGCCTGTCAGGGCGCTGATCAGATGGCCCTGCCAAGGCCGGCTTGTGCTCGAAGGCGTACTTGTAGTAGTCCTTGTGGCGCAGGCGGGAGGCGGCGGCCTCGTCGACGATGATCGTCGCGTGCGGGTGCAGCTGCAGAGCGGAAGCCGGGCAGAAGGCGCTCACGCCGCCCTCGCAGGTCTCCTCGACCGCTTCGGCCTTGCCCTCGCCGAAGGCCAGCAGCACCAGGTGACGGGCCTTGAGGATCGTGCCGATGCCCTGCGTGATGCAGTGAGTCGGCACCTGGTTGATGTCGTCGTCGAAGAAGCGGGCGTTGTCGACGCGGGTCTGCTCGGCCAGCGTCTTGACGCGCGTGCCGGAGGCCAGCGACGAGCCGGGCTCGTTGAAGCCGACGTGGCCGTCGGTGCCGATGCCGAGGATCTGCACGTCGATGCCGCCCGCGGCCTCGATGGCCGCGTCGTAGGCGGGGCCGGCGTGGGCGATACGCTCGCCGTCCTCCAGCGGGGCGCCGTCGAGCACGTCACCGGGCACGTGCACCTTCTCCGGGTCGAGGCCGAGCGGCTCGACGACGGTGCGGTGGATGGTGCTGTGGTAGGACTCCGGGTGGGTCAGCGGCAGACCGATGTACTCGTCAAGCGCGAAACCGCGCACCTTCGACACGTCGATGTCCTCGGCCTTCACCATGGCGGCGAGGTGACGGTAGGCGGCCAGCGGGCTCGAACCGGTCGCCAGACCCAGCACCGCATCCGGCTTGCCCTTGATCAGATCGGCGACGCAGCGGGCGTACAGCTCGCCGGCCTCATCCTGATCCTTCACGATAATCACTTCAGGCATGTGCAACCTCCTTGTGTTGTTCATTCTCCAGCGGTTCGGCCACCCCGTTGTCATCAGCGACCAGCCGTGCCGTCACGCGATTCTTGCGTTTCCCGTGACATGCGCATCCGCTATTTGTTAATGATACTAACTAATGTGTATATCCGCATCTTCGGCGACACAACGGACATTGAACATGAGCGACCGTAGAATGAACATTGCGTGACCGGAAATGGTCTCGCGGAGAACCACGGAAAGGATCCAGGGACTTATGACCGCTTACCAGCAATCCGGGATATGGGGCCCCCACAACCCGGGACAGAGCGGCAAGGCAAGTCCCGCCGATGCAAGACGCACGAACCGGTCATTGATCTTCAGCCTGCTGTTCCCCGACGTCCAGCTTTCACGCGCCGAATTGGGGCGGCGCACGGGACTGTCCCGCGTGGCGGTCTCCGATGTGGTCAACAGCATGCTCAGCTGTCACCTGCTGCGCGAGAACGGCCGCGAGTCCAACGGCGGCAAGGGCAAGCGAGGCACGCTGCTGAGCGTCGACCCCGACACGCTGCATATCATCAGCATCGACCTGTCACAGCCGCATCTCATCCAGGGCGAGGCCGCGAACCTGCTCGGCGAGCCGGTCATGCACGTGGAACACGCGCTGCGGACGGTAAACCATGTGGATTTCGACACCATCAACGAGGTCATCACTCCCCTGCACGCCGCCACGCAGAACGTCATCGGCATCGGGCTCGCCATGCCCGGCGTGGTCGACGGCAACGGCCTGGTGAAGCGCTCCACGCTGCTCGGCTGGCGCAACGTCGACGTCCGCACGCCCATCGAACGGCGTTTCTCACTTCCCGTCACCGTGAACAACGACGCGACCGCCGCCATGTTCACCGAGCGACTGTTCGGCAAGGGCGGCCCCAATATGATGTTCGTCCGCCTGCGCCGTGGCGTCGGAGGCGCCGTGCTGCTGGGCGACGTGCCGGTGTTCGGCGAGAACCACGCCGGCGGCGAGATCGGCCACATCTCCCTCGACCCGCAGGGCCCTCCGTGCGCCTGCGGCAAGCGAGGGTGCCTCGAACGCCTGGTCTCGGCGACCTCGCTGCACGCACGGTTGCAGCGCAGCGACGAACGGATGCGAGCGAGCATCCTGCGCGAGGCCGGCACCTATCTGGGCACGGCGCTGTCCATGCCCGTGGGACTGCTGGACCTTGCCGACGTGTGCGTGTACGGGCAGAGCGACATCGTCAACGACACCCTGCTGTCGGCCGCGCAGGCGCAGCTCGACCTGCTGACCGGCTCGTCGTTCCACACGCGGACCATCATCCGCCGATGCGAGTGCGAGGGCGAAATCACCCTGCGTGGCGAAGCCCTATCAGTCCTCCACGATTACCTGGAAAACCGCTGATCAGGCTGCGCGCCACCTCCCGCCAGCGGGAGGATTTGGATTTTCAGCGCGCGGCGGCGACTGCGGCACGCACGACATCCCGATCGGTGCGGCATACCATGACGCCATCGCCGCCGCCTCCGGGGCCCCATCCGATGTCATCGTGCGTTTCGCCGACAAATGAATCGCCGACACGCCCGTCTCCTTCAAGGCGGGGATGAGATCGACGGTCACACCGCCGCCGGCCTGTATCTGGATGCGCCCCGCGGCGTATTCGGACAGCTCCCGCAGGCGGCCCAGACCATCCGGGACGCATGCGGCGCCACCCGAGGTGAGCACGCGGGTGAAGCCAAGTTCGATCAGGGTATCCAGCGCGGCGAACTGATCGTCGAGCATGTCGAACGCACGATGATACGTGACCTGCACCTTGCGATTGCAGCGCACGGCCTCGTTGCGGGCGGCCTCGGCCAGCGCGCGGGTGAACGGCACGTCAATGCGTCCGTCCTCGGTCATGCCTCCGACGACGACGCCGGACGCCCCGGCGAGGATGGCCGAACGGACGTCGGCGATCTGCACGTATTTCTCTTCATCGGTGAACACGAACGAACCGCCTCTCGGACGGATCAGCACCTGGACGCCTTGGGGTACGCCGACATGGGAGCATGCCTGGATCATGCCGAAGCTTGGGGTCAGCCCGCCCGTGCCCATCAGAGCGGCGCACAGTTCGACGCGATCCGCCCCCTCCTCATGTGCGATGCGGGCGCCCTCCACGTCCTGCACCGCGATTTCAACCGTCATTGTCGTCTCCTTCGATGCGTCACATACCCTGTCCATCACCGTACCATCCCGCACGAGGGCACCCGAACCATCCCACGCCCCGACACGCGCAAACCGTGGGACAAAGCGCGACACGCCGAACAACGGCGCGCCTCCCTTTTTTTGATTAACAGTGTTAATATATAAACATCGTTCATATTCAATGACGAGCATGACAACAACACGCAACGACCGCGCACACGGCACGACAGCGAAGGAGCAGTGATGACCAACACCATCGCCAACGCAACCCTGGCATCAGTGTCCGAAACCAACCGTTCGCGGATCATGCAGCACCTGTACCAGCACGGCATCAGCTCTCGCGCGCAGATCGCCAAAGCCCTCGACCTCACCCCCGCCGCCATCACCAAGATCACCGCCAAGCTCATAGAAGCCGGCGCCATCAAGGAGACCGGCGATTTCGAGGGGCGCAAGAACCGCCGCTCCATCGGGCTCACTCTCGACACCGCAGAATTCCACGTCATCGCCGTGAAATTCGCGCGAAGCCTGGTACAGCTCGGCGTGTTCGACCTCGCCGGCAAACCGCTGACCGTGCAGGAACTGCCCCAAGTCACCGAAGACACCATCGACTCGGCGATCATGCAGCTCCACGACACCATCGACTCGCTGATCGAAGCCGACCGACGCATCATCGCCATCGGCATGGCCGTCCCCGGCCCCTACCTGCGCAACGTGGGACGCACCGCCGTCGTATCCTCGATGCGCGGATGGCAGAAAGTCAACTTCATCCACGAATTCAGCAACGCGTTCACCGTCCCCGTGTTCGTGGAGCAAGACGCCCGCGCCGGCGCGATGGCCCAATACCTGTTCGATCCCACCATCACCACCGAGAACCTCGCCTACTACCTCGTCGGCGAAGGCGTCGGCCTCGGCGTGATCGACCACGGCAACATCATCAACGGCGCCCTCGGAGCGGCCACCGAAATCGGCCATGTCAGCATCGACATCAACGGCAAGCCGTGCGACTGCGGCAACGTCGGATGCCTCGAACGCTACTGCTCCACCCCCGCGATCCACGAGATGATCCTGAAGGAAGGCGATCTGATCGCCGATGCCGGCACGATGACCCACCTGCAGGCATGCCGAGCGCTGTTCGCACTGGCCCGCGGCGGCGACAAGCGCGCGATCGCACTGATCAAGCGGGTCGCACGGTACGTCGGTTTCGGCTGCATCACGATCTTCAACTCCTTCAACCCCTCGCAGATCGTCATCGGCGACATCGTCGCCGAAGCCGGGCAGCTCTTGCTCGACGAAGTGCACAAGGTCATCGACAAGCACGTCATCCACGAGCTCAACGACACCACCGCCATCACCCTGTCCGCCCTGCCCGCGGACGCCGCCCTGAACGGCGCCGCGGCCGTAGCCATCAACCAGTTCCTCGACCACCCGTCACAGTTCTTCGAACTGTCGTGACCGCCCGCGGAACATCACGGATTTCCGGGGTCCCCACAACGGAGGACCCCGCAGCAACACAACAACCACAGCAACCATCCCGGAAAGGAAACCATCATGACCAAGCCCATCGTTCTGTCTCTCGGAGAGCTCCTGTGGGACATGCTGCCCAGCGGAAAGCGCGCAGGCGGCGCCCCCGTCAACTTCGCCTACCACGCGAAGATGAACGGCGCCGACGGCTGGTCAATCAGCGCGGTCGGCGAGGATGCGCTCGGCGACGAGCTGCTCGCCGAAGCCGAGAAGGCCGGCATCCACTCCATCATCCAGCGCAACGCATGGCCCACCTCCACTGTCGAGGTCAGCTTGAAGAACGGCATCCCGGAGTACACCATCGTCAAGGGCGTCGCCTGGGACCACCTGCTGCTCACCCGCCAGCTCATCGAGGTCGTGGAGCAGGCCGACGCCATCTGCTACGGCACGCTGGCCCTGCGGCTCCCCCCGAGACCCACGACACCATCATCGAGCTGCTCAAGCACACCAAGCCGGGCGCAATGAAGTTCTTCGACATCAACCTGCGCGGCGACCACTACTCCAAGGAGCTCATCGAGGAGCTGCTTGAAGCGGCGACCGTCTTCAAGATCAACGACGCCGAACTGCTGCTCCTGCGCGACATGTTCGACATCCGCGGCACCTCCGACGACGACGCCTGCCGCTGGTTCATGAGCGAGTACGGCCTCGACTACGTTATCCTGACCGGCGGTTCCACGTTCTCCACCATCATCTCCAAGAACGGCGAGTCCTCCACGCTGGCCACCCCGCACGTCGAGGTCGTCGACACCGTCGGCGCCGGCGACTCCTTCTCCGGCACATTCACCGCCCGTACGCTGCTCGGCGACACGCTGGCCGAGGCGCACCGCAAGGCCGTGAACACCGCCGCGTACGTCTGCACCGCCAACGGCGCCTGGCCGGAGTACCCGGACATCATGCCCGACTACCTCGCGCAGGCCGCGCAGTGACACGCCCGCAGGATGCACCGACGATCAGATAATCACAGCTCATTATCAGAGAAAGGGAAACATCGCAATGAGCAACGAAACCACCAAGCCAGTCAACGCGGGATTCGCCAAGATCCTGCCTGTCATGTTCGCCTTCTTCGTCATGGGCTTCGTCGACCTGGTCGGCACCGCGACGAACTACGTGAAGGCCGAGTTCGGTCTCGCCGACGGAACCGCCAACCTGTTCACCACCATGGTGTTCTTCTGGTTCCTGATCTTCTCCGTGCCCACCGGCATCCTGATGAACAAGATCGGGCGGCGCAAGACCGTGCTGTGGTCCATCCTGGTGACGCTCGTCGCCATGGCGCTGCCGATCATCGCCTACCTGCTGTGCCCGATGAAGTCCACCGTGCAGCTAGTGCTCATCGTCATCTCCTTCGCGTTCCTCGGCATCGGCAACACACTGATGCAGGTGTCGCTCAACCCGCTGCTGACCGTGTTCGTCAAGGGTGATAAGCTCGCCTCCACGCTGACCCTCGGCCAGTTCGTCAAGGCGTTCGCCTCCCTGTTCGCCCCGTGGATCGCCATGTGGGGCGCGAACAGCATCTCCGCCTTCACCTACACCAACGCTGACGGCAAGCAGGTCGGCATGTGGTGGATACTGTTCGTGATCTACTTCATCGTCGGCATCCTCGGCTACGTGCTGCTCGCGTTCGACAAGATCGAGGAGCCCGCGCCTGACGCCGGCACCACTACCATCGGCCGCTGCTTCAAGCTGCTGTTCTCCGACCGCATCGTGCTCCTGTGCTTCCTCGGCATCGTGGCGCACGTGGGCGTGGACGTCGCCATCAACGCGCAGGCGCCGCGCATCCTGACCGAGCACACCGGCGACACGTTCACAGCCATCGCGTCCTCCGCGACGATGGTGTACTTCGTCGCCCGCATGATCGGCTGCTTCACCGGCGGCATCGTGCTCCAGAAGATCAGCAACAAGCTCGGCGTGCGCATCTGCGGCGTCATCATGACGCTCTCCGCCATCTGCTTCGCGATCTTCACGCTCGTGCCGACCAATCCGCCGGTCTGGCTGTTCTGGGTCGCGGTCGCACTCGTCGGCTTCGGCAACTCGAACGTGTTCTCGCTGTTCCTCTCCCACGCGCTCATGTACCGTCCGGACCGTCAGAACGAGATCTCCGGCCTGATGCTCATGGGCCTGATCGGCGGCGCGATCTTCCCGCCCATCATGGGTGCCGCGGCCGACGTCGCGGGTCAGTTCGGCGGCATCCTCGTGATGGCCATCGGCTGCCTCTACGTACTCGTCGTCGGCTTCGCCTACAAGGTGCTCGAAAGCGGCAAGAAACCCGTGGAAGCCTGATAGGGTCAAGGCGCTTCGGCGCTGACTGACCGCCCCGCAAAGCCCGCCCGATTGACTGACCGGTTACGACCGGCAGCCGGTCGGGCGGGTTTTCGCATATTCGAGAACCGACACGGACACGGCAATACTCCGCGCGGGTTGCACGGGTTGCGTCACGGGCACCGTCACGCGGGACGGTACCCTCGCACGGTGACGGCGCAGCCGCGGCCCGACCGGTCAATGGCGGTCGGCGGTGTCGATGACGATCGTGACCGGGCCGTCGTTGACCAGGCCGACGCGCATATGGGCGCCGAAACGCCCCTCGCGCACTGCAACGCCCCCGGAGCGCAGCGCCTCGTTGAATTTGATCCACGTGATGTTGGCATGTTCCGGCTTGCCCGCGCCGACGAAGCTCGGCCGGTTCCCCTTGCGCACGTCGGCGAACAGCGTGAACTGCGACACGGACAGGATCTCACCGCCGATGTCCTGGATCGACCGGTTCATCTTGCCCTGCTCGTCCTCGAACACGCGCAGACGCAGAATCTTATGCGCCAGCCATGCGATCTCGTCATCGCCGTCCTCATCGGTCACGCCGACCAGCAGCAGGAACCCCGGACCGATCTGCTGAAGGTCGAACGTGGGATCCAAATCCCCCAGCTCATTGACGACATCGACCGACGCCTGCGACACACGCTGCAATACCACTTTCATGTATCGGATTCTATCGCACCCACCGCCACCGCATCCGAACTGGGCATACCACGGCATATAATCCCCCCTAATCCCATAAGCGCGAACGAACACGCGATTATGCCGCGTCCACCGAAGCCGGCCGGCACCGTCGCCTCCGGAGAACAGGGAACCTCTCCGGAAACCGGGGGGGGCGGCCCCGGCGGCAAGAACGAAGCAACCGGGGACAATACCCGTAAGGACGGCACAGATGCCGACAATGCCGACGGCAAATCCGCGCAGCTCGATTCCACTGCACAGCCCGACAGGAGCGGCCCGAACGGCGGCCCCTCCGGGCACTGGGAGACCCGGCCGGTCTATGAGACGCAACGGGTGCAGGTGCCAACCGGACGCGCCATCTTTGAACACGACGGGTTCACTGCGAACGCGAACGACCCCGCGTTCGAGGAGCACGGTGACTACCTGCTCAAGTCCGGCCTCCCCGACAACTACCGGTACGAAAAGGTCTGGCAGGACAAGCAGATCCAAGTCGGGACCCGGCAGGAGGATCACGGCTCGTATCAGGTGCAGAGCATCAAGTCCGGCACGAAAAAGGTGCGGACGGGAACCAAGCGCGTCCAGACCGGCACCAAGCGCGTATGGGTGACCGACTGATGACCGACTTGCTTTTTCGAGCAGCCGGGATATAATGAAATGTCCGGCCATAAACCGGAATGCGAATTGATAATTCAATATCGGGGCTGATCGGTTTCGACGGTGACCTGTTCGTCGCAGGGAAGCGTGCCGAGAACGCCGGGTCCGCTCGTGGATGACCCCGGCAAAAGAATAAGTGCTAAATCTAACCGCACTGAGTTCGCTCTCGCTGCCTGAGCTTCGCGCCAGGGTTAAACAGTGAGCAGCCGCTCCGTTCACTCCTTCTCGTCTTTGGAAGATGCTGAGCGTCGTTTAGAAGACTCGCCTGAATCATTGAGCCACAGGGTGATTCGGGGACTTTAACTGCGGATATGCTCGCCATCAGTTGTCTGCGACATCGATGGGGGCAGAAAAACCGCCATATGGCCAGCAGACTACGCACGTAGAAGACTGTGGGCTCGGTCATCGGACCGGGGTTCAATTCCCCGCAGCTCCACTCGCCAAGGGCCGCATGATTCCAACGATCATGCGGCCCTTTTCGTATTTTCACCCGCGTTTCGCGTCCTGTCCACGGCGAAACGCGCGCTATTTGATGATGGGTCGGCTCGGGGCCGACACGTCGATCTGATGCTTGTCTCCTATCAGCGATGGGTCGCTGAGCAGCTTGTCGACGATCGCCGACTTGAGTTTCAACTCGGACGAATCACCCCAGACGACGACATATTTGCCGGAACTCAGCTCGGTGGTGATGGAATCCTGCGTTTTCGCGCTCACCTTGGTGATGACGGTGCGCATCGTGTCGGGCAGACCGCCGAGGATGGTCAGTGCCTCCTTGACGGCGCGGCTGTTCAGACCGTTGTCCACCGAGCTCACCTCGATGACCGGAATACCTTTCATGGACGCCTTGCCCACCGCGTTGAGCACGCGGGCCCTTTGCGGTCGACCGCCACCAGGGTTCCATCTGGTTCCTTGAGCATGGCGGCGGGCTGCTGCGCCTTGATGTCAACCTCCAGCGAGCGCGGATACCGTTTGACGACGTTCGCCTGGGTTACGCCGGGGATGTTCTTCAGCTGCGAGCTGACCTTGTCTGCGGAGACCAGGAACAGCGATTTGCCGGATTGCTGGTTCGCGATGTCCAGCACATCCTTCTCGCTCACCCATTCGTTGCCGCCGCTGACGCTGATCTGCGAGGTTTCCAAACGGAACACGGATGAGAACAACAGAAGCCAGATCAGCGCGGACACCAGCGCCGCGGCCAATATCACAATCAGCACGCGGATGGCGGCGACCCGGGTGCCCGCCTTCTTCCCGCGTCCTTCAGGCGCGCGCTCCGAAATCCAGCACTTTTCGGGGAACGGGTCGCCACGCCGAGCACGCCGACGTTCTCATCGAGCGTC
>ENA-OQCU01000828-OQCU01000828.1-human-gut-metagenome-genome-assembly--contig:-NODE-828-length-12327-cov-2.924508_pt1 | contig 12327 bp, 9 predicted proteins | sample MGYA00242504_ERZ504590 | MGnify/ENA primary metagenome ERZ504590 (study PRJEB26092, sample SAMD00036318) | human gut metagenome | host: Homo sapiens | study: EMG produced TPA metagenomics assembly of... | reverse complement strand
AGCTGCGGCCAAGGTCGAAGTAACCGTGCCAGAAGGTTTCCCATGCGCCCGGCTCACACCGCACCGTGTAGGTTCCGCTGCGCAGTGGTCTGAGGTAAAGCAGCTGTCTCCCGGAAACAAACCGATAATCTACACCGCGCAGCGCCAGTACAAGTGGCAGGACCGCCTGTTCGGCACCACTGCCACGTTCTTCCTGGTCATCCCGACCGCCGTGTTCGCCCTGCTTGTCGTGATGCTCGCCATCTTCATCAACGGCGCCAGCGGCTTCCGCCTGTTCTATGTGACGGGTCTGTCCAGTTATACAGGAAATAACTGGTTCCTGAGATTGGCTGATTTCGGGCAGCACATCATCCTGCCGACCATCGTGCTGACGATTCTGGGCATGGTCTCCTACCATCTGACGCAGCGCACCTACCTGCTTGACGAGATGCACGCCGATTACGTGCGCACCGCCCGTGCGAAGGGTCTGACCCGCCGCCAGGCCATCCGTCGCCACGCGTTGCGCGCATCCCTGATTCCGACCGCCGTCAACGTCGCATTCTCCATCGCCTCGGTGTTCACCGGCGCGGTCATCACCGAATCTATCTTCGCCATCAACGGCTTGGGACGGTACTTCATCCAGGCCATTCTCGACAACGACATCAATGCCTCGGTCGCCATCGCGGCGTTCGGCGGCGTGTGCACCCTCGCCGGTGCGCTGCTGGCCGACATCGTGTCCGCATGGCTTGATCCGCGCATCAAGATGAGCTGAGTGCAGGGGATGTGAGAAACAATGACTGATACAACCGTCAAAAACAACGAAACGACACAGAAAGAGTCCGACGAGAGCACGTCGAAGGGCGATATCAAGCACATCGGTTACGCCGGCCTGATCGCGCGTCGTTTCTTCCGTCAGCGCTCCGCCGTGGTCGGACTGATCATCCTTCTGGTGCTGGTGTTCTTCGCGCTGTTCGGCGCCAACATCGGCAAGTGGGCGTATGACGACCCTGACTTCCTCGCCCTGTCGGCAGGCCCGAGCGCCAGCCACTGGCTGGGAACCGACTCCGGCGGCTCCGACCTGTACGCCATGGTGGTGCGTGGTCTCGGCAAGTCGCTGATGATCGGCATCATCACCTCGGTGGCGACGATGGCGATCGCCTCGCTGCTGGGAACGGCCATCTCCTTCTTCGGCGGCTGGGTCGAGCGCGTCGGCATGTGGCTGCTCGATATGCTGCTCGTCGTGCCGTCGTTCCTGCTGATCGCAATGATCGTGCGCACCGCGAACGCCACCACCGGATGGATCTGGCTGATCATCGGCCTGACCGCGTTCGGCTGGGTCGGCTATGCGCGAATCATACGAACGCTGACGTTGTCGCTGCGCGAGCGCGACTACGTCAAGGCGGCCCGGTTCATGGGCGTCGGATCGTTCAAGATCATCGTGCGTCACCTCATGCCGAACCTCGCCTCGATGATCATCATCAACACGGTGCTGGGCGTCGTGGGCGCTGTCAACTCCGAGACCGCACTGTCGTACCTTGGTCTGGGCGTCAAGGCGCCCGACGTGTCGCTGGGTTCCGTCCTGCAGTCCGGCGCCGTGTCCATGCAGACCGCTCCCTGGCTGCTGGTCTTCCCCTCCATCGCCCTGGTCCTGTTGACGTTCAGCATGCAGCTGATCGGTGACGGTCTGCGCGATGCGCTTGATCCCAATTCACGTGCGAGCGGAACGGTGGGTGCCTGATGTTCAGAAAGACAACGATGAAAAACAACAAGTCAAAGGGCAGCGTCTCAAGCGAACACAAGGAGATCGTGCGCGACGACATCCTCCGGTACGAGCTGCTTGAAGGCAACGGCCCCAAGGGCGCGCCGAAGGGCGATCCGATCATGCAGGTGCGCGACCTGCACGTGTCCTTCGCCACAGAGGCCGGCGTGTGCCGTGCGGTGCGAGGCGTCAACTTCGACCTATGGCGCGGGCGTACGCTCGGCATCGTGGGCGAGTCCGGCTCCGGCAAGTCCGTGACCGCGTTGAGCCTGATCGGCCTGCTCGATGACAACGCCAAGGTCACCGGCTCCATCATCATGAACGGCGAGGAGCTCATCGGCAAGACCGACGAGGAGATGAGCGAGATCCGCGGCGAGCGTATCGCCATGGTGTTCCAGGATCCGCTGTCCGCCCTGACCCCGATGTTCACCATCGGCGACCAGATCGCCGAAGGCCTCATCACCCATCATCCCGACATGTCCAAGCAGCAGATTCACGACCGTTGCGTCGAGCTGCTCGATCTGGTCGGCATCCCGCAGCCCGAGGAGCGTCTCAGCAGCTTCCCGCACCAGTTCTCCGGTGGTATGCGTCAGCGCGTGATGATCGCCATCGCCATCGCGAACAACCCCGACGTCATCATCGCCGACGAGCCGACCACGGCCCTCGACGTGACGATTCAGGCGCAGATCCTCGACGTGCTCGCCAAGGCGCAGAAGGAGACCGGCGCCGCCGTCGTGCTCATCACCCACGATCTGGGCGTGGTGGCCGGCGCGGCCGACGACATCCTCGTCATGTATGCCGGTCGTCCCGTCGAGCGCGCCAGCATCGACGACATCTTCCAGCACCCCTCCATGCCGTACACGATGGGTCTGCTCGGCGCCGTGCCGAAGCCGCACATCGCCGCCTCCCAGCGTCTCGTGCCGATTCAGGGCAACCCGCCGTCACTGGTCGACATCCCGAAGGGATGCCCGTTCTCGCCACGATGCCCGCTCGCCACCCCGGAGTGCTCGCTGTCTGAGCCGAACCTGGAAGTCGTGGACGTGAACTCCGGTCATCTCGCCTCCTGCCGTCGACTGCAGGAGATCGTCGACAAGAACATGAAGTACACGGACGTGTTCCCCGTGCCCGACCTGCTTCCCGCCGAATGGGCCGACGTCCCGCGCGACCAGCGCCCGGTGACGCTGGAGGTCGACCACTTGGTCAAGCACTTCCCGCTGACCGGTGGTGGCATGTTCCGCCGTACCATCGGCCAGGTCGCGGCCGTCGACGACGTGACGTTCAAGATTCGTCAGGGGGAGACCCTGGCACTGGTCGGCGAGTCCGGCTCCGGCAAGTCCACCACGCTGATGGAGATCATGAACCTCATGAAGCCCGAGGACGGACGCATCGTCGTACTCGGCCATGACCTCGCCGAACTCAAGAAGAAGGCGGAGCGCAAGGCGTTGCGCAAGGACCTGCAGATCATCTTCCAGGATCCGATGAGCTCGCTCGACCCGCGCATGCCCATCTACGACGTGCTCGCGGAGCCGCTCAAGGTGCACAAGTGGAGCAAGGAGAAGATCAACCGCCGCATCGGCGAGCTGATGGAGCTGGTCGGCCTGAACCCCGACTACGTGGATCGCTTCCCGGCGCAGTTCTCCGGTGGGCAGCGTCAGCGCATCTCCATCGCCCGCGCCCTCGCCACCGATCCGAAGGTGCTGCTGCTCGACGAGCCGATCGCGTCCCTCGACGTGTCGATTCAGGCGGGCATCATCAACCTGCTTGAGGACCTGCAGGCCAAGCTGAAGATCTCATACCTGTTCGTCGCGCACGATCTGGCGGTCATCCGCCACATCTCCGACCGCGTGGCCGTCATGTACCTCGGCCAGGTGGTCGAGCTCGGCGAGACCGAGGACGTGTTCACCCATCCGCGTCACCCGTACACGCAGGCGCTGCTGTCGGCCATCCCCGTGCCCGACCCCGTGGTCGAGCGCACCCGCCAGCGCATCATCCTCAAGGGAGACCTGCCGTCTCCGTCCGAGAAGCACCCGGGATGCCGTTTTGCGTCCCGCTGCCCCGTCAAGCTGCGGCTCACTCCCGAGCAGCAGAAGATGTGCGAGACGAAACGCCCGGTTTTGACGTCGGATGACCAGATAGCGACCGAATTCGCCTGTCACTTCCCGCTGGACGTGAACGACGAATCCGCGCCGTTCTAAAGTCTTTCGGGCCGGTCATATGACCGGCCCGATTGCATTGGTTTCGCTGAAAAGTGAAAAGTGACGCCAATGTTAACAAAACGTGGTGTATCATCACGGTTCTAGTTGCGAGATATTTTGAAGGAGAGAACGGCACGCGCAACTCGTGCTGTTCAGGAGAGGAATGCAAAGTATGAGTTTTGCATCTACCGCGCGTAAGGTCACCGCCTTCGCCGCCGCTGCAGCCACGCTCCTGGCGCTTGGTGCTTGCGGCAACAGCAACAACGGCAGCGCCAGCAACAACGGCGCCAAGTCCACTTCCGAACCGAAGGAAGGTGTTCCCACCAACTACACCGGTTCGTTCCCGATGCCGGATCCGGGCAAGGCCTACAACAACCCGAAGGACCGCGGCGAGCTGAAGCAGGGTGGTACCCTCACCCTGCCGATCACCGAGATCGGCCCGAACTGGAACAATATTGACGTCAACGGCAACACCGTGTACATGGAAGGCCTGTGGCGCTTCTACATGCCGCACATCTGGGACTACCCGGCGGATGGTTCCATGGAAAACATCAAGCCGAACACCAACTACGTGACCAAGGTCGAGCAGACCTCCGACAGCCCTGAGACCGTTGTCTTCACCATCAACGACAAGGCCTCCTGGAACGACGGCACCCCGATCACCTGGAAGGACTTCGAGGCCACCTGGAAGGTCCAGAGCGGCAAGAGCGACAAGTTCACCCCGGCCCTCACCACTGGTTACGACCAGATCAAGAGCGTCACCAAGGGCGACACCGACAAGCAGGCCGTCGTGACGTTCGAGAAGGACTTCTACCCCTACCAGTCCCTGTTCAACCTGCTGTACCCGTCTGAAGCCCTCACCGGCGACGACACCAAGGACGGCGACACCTTCTCCAAGGGTTGGTCGAACGACTCCCACTCCGACAAGTGGGGCGCCGGCCCGTTCGTCGTCTCCAAGAGCTCCGACTCCGAAGTGACCTTCACCCCGAACCCGAAGTGGTGGGGCGACAAGCCGCTGCTGGACAAGGTCGTGCTCAAGCAGATGGAGCCGTCCGCTGCCATGAACGCCTTCAAGAACGGTGAGATTGACGCCGTCGGCGCTTCCGACGCCGAGTCCATGACGAGCGCGAAGACCGTGAAGGACGCTTACCTGCGTCGTTCCTACGACTCCGGTGTGTACACGCTGACCATCAACACCAAGAACATCCCGCTGGAGGTCCGCAAGGCCTTCGTCCAGGGCGTCGACCGCAGCCAGCTGCAGAAGATCGACTTCCAGGGCATCGACTGGACCGAGAAGATCCCGGGCTCCCTGATTCTGCCTCAGTTCCAGAACGGCTACGAGGACAACATGCCCGCTGAGTCGAAGTTCTCCACCGCCAACGCCACCAAGACCCTTGAGGACGCCGGCTACAAGAAGAACAGCGACGGCTACTACGAGAAGGGCGGCAAGGTCGCGGCCATTACGTACACGACGTTCTCCGACGCCGCCTCCACCAAGGCCAAGGCAACCGCCATCCAGAAGATGGCCAAGGCCGTCGGCATCAAGGTGAGCATCGACATCAAGGCTTCGAACACCTTCTCCGACACCGTCTCCTCTGGTAACTGGGACATGATCGGCCTCGGCTGGTCCGCTTCCGACCCGTTCGGCTACGCGTCCTCCGCTTACCAGCTCTACGGCTCCAAGTCCGCGTCCAACTTCTCCTTCACCGGCTCCGACGAGATCGACAAGGAGCTCGAGTCCATCCCGGGCATCAAGGACAGCACCAAGGCCCTTGCTCAGTTCAACAAGGCTGAGAAGGAAGCCCAGAAGCTGTACGCTCAGATCCCGTACGAGAACGGCCAGATCACTGTCGCCGTCAAGAAGGGTCTTGCGAACTACGGTCCTGCAGGCTACTCCTCCGGCGCGCGTGTCATGGTGACCGTTCACCCCGAGAACCTCGGCTGGGAGAAGTGAGTCGTCTGACTCATCGATCTCGTTGAGATAGCGATATAGAAATCCCCCGTGGCTGCAAAGTCACGGGGGATTTTCTATATGTGTGGACGATGTTGGACCACCCCCCCCCAGCCGGTCATGCCGGCAGCCCCCGATAGCGGAGGCTGCCAGCCGAAGGCTGACTGGAGGTGGTCACGCTGGCAGAGCGGGGTCATACACCGCTCAGCGGCAGACCTTGGAGATCGGCTGCCAGGGCTGCAGGGTCACCGGTTCGGAATCCACCGCGGCGAGCGTGCGCTCGTCCAGGTATTCCTTGCGGATGATGAGCTCCTGAACATAGCGGTCGAACCACGCGCCGGAGGCGACATAGTAGCCGTCCTTGCCGTTGTCCTTGCCCCAGCTGTTCTCCACCTTCCAACGGTCCGGCTCACCGGCCTTGTCGAGGTTGACGCCGGTGAGCGTCATGGCGTGGTTGCTGCGCGAATCGTTGTATTCCAGACCGTGCGCCTTGTCCGATGCGAACTCGGTGCCGAACAGCTCATCCACGCGCACGGTGCCACGATCGAAGATGCCGGCCTTGCTCAGTGAGAACTGCGCGCAGTCGCAGGCGAACCAGATTGGGTGGCCTGCGGTCAGCTGGTCGACGGCGGCCTTGCGGAACACGTCGAGCGGCACGTTGATGAAGTCCATTGGAGCGGCCTCCGCCACGTTGCCCACGAATGCCAGCTGATAGCGGCGATAATACGGGGTAGAGGCGAGCGGGGAGTTCGTCAGGCTCACGAAATCATCCAAATCCTCGCCCACGTACTTCGAGTAGAACTCCTGCGGCGTGATGCCGTGTTCGACGATCTGCCTGCGCGAGTCGATGCCGGACTTCGTGCCGGACTCGGACGCCTTGGCGTCGTCCTTGCCCTCGTCCTTGACGCGCAGCAGCAGATCGAAGCTCGCCGGTGGCTCGCCCATTGCGATAGCGCAGATACGGTACACGACCGACATCTGCCCGGTCTTGAGCGAGCGCAGCTCCTCAACCGACTTGCCGGCCTGATGGGCGTCGCGCAATTCGGCGGCGAACTCGCGCAGCTTCGTGTTCAGGTACTGCTCGAACGCCGAGGAATCGCGGGAGTTCGACGACTCCGGGTAGGCCTCCTTCGGCACCAGACCGTACTTCTTGACCAGCGCGACGAACATCTGCCACCAGCCGCCATCGTCGGCCGGGCCTTCGTTGACCGCCTCGAAGATGCGGCTGTCCGTGGTCTTGTCGAGCGTCTTGAGCACGTTCTCAAGGTAGAAGTTCGACTTCTCCAGCTTGTCGTAGAAGAACAGATAGCTTTCGGAGAACTCGAAATCGTCGAGGTTCCACTTGTGCATCAGCTCGTAGCGCAGCGTGTTCAGCGATGCGAACATCCAGCAGCGGCCGGAATGCTCCTGCGAGGTGATCGAACCCTGCTTGAGTTCGACCGAGAACGTGCGGGGGAGCTCGCGCACGCCGCGATACGAGGTCGCGGCCTGGAGAATGCCGTTCGATACCGCCGCGTTCGCCGCCACGAGGTTCGCGCGGTCCGCGTTGAACGCCGCGGAGTATTCCCTGAGCTGTTCCGCAGTCAGTGCCAGGTTGTCGGGCTGGTTGGAAGCCATGTCCATGATCCTTTCCTATTGTCGGAATGAAAAACTGCCACGAAGCAGTCTACTCCGCCTACGTAGGCCGTGTGTGAGCGGGGAGCGGAAGATTCCGGTCGAAGCTGCGGCTCGCACTGTCAACGGGACGGATATAGGATGGCTCCATGATCACCATCACCACATCCAACGTGAACGGCATCCGCGCCGCCAAGCGCAAGGGCATCGAGACATGGGCGGGCGAGCACGCCCCGGACATCTGGTGCATGCAGGAGGTCCGCGCCCCGCAGGACGAGCTCAATCCGATATTCGGCGAGTTCGGGTTCGAATACGCCACCGCCGGCAAGATCGCCGACCAGAGCGAGCTGACGGCGATGAACGAGGTCTGCCGCGTCAAGGGACGCGCCGGCGTCGGGCTGCTGACCGACCTGCCCGTGACAGCCCGGCGATACGGTTTGTCCGGGCTGGACGAGGATGTGGATTCCGGCCGATGGATCGAGGCCGACGTGACGACGCCACAGGGCTATGGAATCACCGTCGCATGCGTGTACGTGCACGCGGGCAACAGCGACGATCCGGTGAAAATGGCGCGGAAATACCGCTTCCTCGACACCATGCTCACGCGCATGGGCGAGCTGCGGGACGAGGCCTCGCGCGGCGGCAGGCAGGCCGTGCTGTGCGGCGACTTCAACATCGCGCACACGCCGCTCGACATCAAAAACGCCAAAGCCAACGAAACGCATGCCGGATTCCTCCCCGAGGAGCGCGCATATGTCGACCGCTGGCTGGGGGAGTACGAGTTCGTGGACGTCATACGCTCGCTCGCCGGCGACATCCAGGGGCCGTACACGTGGTGGAGCCAGCGCGGCAGGGCGTTCGACAACAACGTCGGCTGGCGCATCGACTATCAGTTCGCCACTCCGGAACTCGCCGAGACGGCCACGAGGCTTCCGTCATCGACAAGGCACCCAGCTATGACGCCCGCTGGTCCGACCATGCGCCGCTGACCGTCACGTATGACGTGTGATCATGCAATCCATGACGCGCTCTGGGCCATGCGGCGGCCGTTCGGACCGGTGACAATCCGGCGGCGTCTTCCAAGCCAATCACAAGCCCTAGTGCTACGCTAGTCACGGTTGCAACCTGTACAACGAAATGAGGAACCCATGGGACTGTTTGGATTCGGCAAGAAGAAGCGTGAACGCGAGGAAGCCGAAGCGAAGGGCGAGAATCGCGAGGACGAGGCCGCCGTCGATACCGAGGAGACCGCCGCCCCGACCGACGTGGCGGACACGTACGAAGGCCGCGGCGAATCCTACGGACCGTGGGACGTCGATGACGAGAACGTGCCGGATTACGACGAGTACCTCGACATGGGCTCCTACTACCTGCCGTATCTCGCGGGCCTGCAGCTGCGCATCAAGGCGAACCGCAGCACCCAGGAGATCCTCGGCGCGACCATCAGCTACGGCGCGTCCAGCCTGGAGATCGAGGCGTTCGCGGCGCCCAAGACCATGGGTCTGTGGGACGACGTGCGCGCCGATTTGCTCGAAGCCAACGAGAAGGCATCCGAACACGCGGGCGTGTTCGGCACCGAACTCCACCTGCCGGTCACCGTCAAGGGCGGCAAGACTGTGAACACGCGCATCGTCGGCGTGGATGGCCCGCGTTGGATGCTGCGCGGCATCTTCTCCGGCAAGGCCGCGAACGATGACGGCAACTCCGACACCGAAGCGCTCAACAAGTACTTCGCCGACATCGTCGTGGAGCGCGGCGACGAGCCGCTCGCCCCGCGTGATCTCATCCCGATGCACCCGCCGGTGACCCCCGCCCAGCGTCAGGCGGCGGCCAAGACCAATGACCAGGCCGATGACAAGGAGCACCTCGACGACATCCCGGACAAGCCCGAAGGGCCGTTCGACTCCGATCAGCAGACCGAGGTCAAGACCACGCTGTCGCGTGGACCGATGTTCTCTGAAGTCCGCTGACGAATCCCGGCGCTCGACGCCGGGAGCCAAGGAACGAGCATGACCGATCAGAACCAGAAGAAACGTACGGGTATGGCGTCCCTCGCCGCCGCGGGCGAGGGGGAGGACTTCTCCGTCATCGACGCCATCGGCGGGCCGCGCGGCGTCATCGAATCGATGCTGCCGGGCGTGTTGTTCGTCGTGTTGTTCGTCGTCACCAGCAACCTCAATCTCACGATCGGTGTCTCCGCGGCGCTGGCGGTGCTGCAGGTCGTCATCAGGCTCGTGCAACGGCAGTCGGTCATGGGCGCTCTCAGCGGCCTGATCGCCGTCGGAATCTGCCTGATATGGGCGTGGCAGAGTCATGAAGCGCGCAACTATTACATGTTCGGCTTCCTCACCAACGCCGCGTACATCGTGCTGCTGTCCTTCACCCTGCTCATCCGCGTGCCCGGTCTGGGGCTCATGGTCGAGTTCATCCGTACCATCCCCACCGAGCATTTCCGCGCGTGGCTGCACGGCTGGCTGGACGACAAGCCGCTCAGGCGCGCCTACACGATCGTCACCGTGCTGTGGATCGGCGTGTTCGCGCTGCGTCTCATCGTGCAGGTGCCGCTGTACCTCGCCGATTCCGTGGCGCTGCTGGGCACGGCGCGCCTGCTGATGGGCATACCGTTCTGGGCGCTGGCGATATGGGTGTCGTATCTGATCATCGCCACCCCGCTGCACCGGCACATCGCCGCGGCCAAAGCGGCGGCCGGCGGCGGCAAAGACGGTGACAGTGACGGCCGCAACAGCGGTGATGAAGGTGACAACGCAGCCGGACAGGCCTGATCCGGTCAAATCGCGAAAGGAAACAATGAACGCGCAAGTGCGTATCGAACGTTATGCCGACCAGGGACGATGCGTCGGACATATCGATGGCCGTGTGGTATTCGTGAGGTTCGCCCTGCCGGGCGAGCTGGTGCAGGTCGCATTGGATGAACCGCACGACCGCGACGACCGCTACTGGACCGGCGAGGTCGTCGAGGTCATCGAACCGAGCCCCGATCGTGTGGATCCCGCATGCCGCTGGCCGGGCCGCTGCCATGGTGGTGGCGTCGGCGGCGCCGATCTGGTGCACGTGAGCCTGGCAAGGGCGAGCTTCGCTGGAAGGCCGCCAGCCATCAGCGATCAGATGAGCCGGTCTCGGGCACGTGGACGTCACCGTGCCGGTGGAACGGGCCGAAGGGCGACACTGAGAACGGCGGCCTGCACTGGCGCACCCGCATCGAGATGATCGCCGATGACGACGGCATGCCGTCGATGCGTCGGCGCGGCTCGCACAAGCGCGTGCCGCTGGACACGATGCCGCTCGCGACAGACAACCTGCTTGCCGTCGCCGATCGCGAACACGTGTGGGATGGCGGGTTCGAACCCGGATCCCAAATTCGCCTGTCTGTGCCCGAACCGAGGAAGCAACCCATCGAGGGCAATTACGCCGTGCTCGTGGACGGCGAACTTCGCGCCGGAAACCGGCATCTGATGGAGACCGTCACCGTGAACGGCCGTGACTTCCAATACATGGTCGACGCGAACGGCTTCTGGCAGGTGCACCGTCAGGCACCGGTCATGCTCGCCGGCCATGTGATCGACCTAGCGAACAAGGCGCTTGACGGCATGACCTCCGCCTGCATATGGGACTTGTATTCCGGTGCCGGACTGTTCACGCTGCCGCTGGCCACGATGACCGCCGAACGCACGCGCATGCTCAGCGTGGAGGGCGGCAAGACCGCGGTGAAGAACGCGCAACGCAACCTCCGCGCGTTGAACCTGCCTGATGTGGACGCCCGTTGCGGCGATGTGTCCGCCACGCTCGCGCACGTGCCGGCCCATCTGTCACGACCCGATCTGGTCGTGCTCGATCCTCCCCGCGCCGGCGCGCACGCCAAGGTGTGCCGCCAGATCGCGCAGGCAGGCGCGAAGGACGTCATCTATGTCGCCTGTGACCCGACCAGCCTCGCCCGCGACACGGCGACGCTGATCTCGCTCGGGTACCGCCTGTCGGACATCCGGGCGTACGACATCTACCCGATGACCCACCACGTGGAGACGGTGGCCTGGTTCACACGCATCGGACGGTGAGGCGATGGGTCGGGTACGCGGCGATCATGATTGCGGGTTCCTGCGGCGCATGTGGCGCCGTGGGCTTGGCATCGCGTGCGTCGCGGCCGCGGTGATGTCGCTCACCTCCTGCGTGCCGCAGGGCAAGGCGGTTGGCGATACGCAGGAGAGCGAACCGGAGATCGCCCATGAGGGCGTCCAACGGCAGGATATCGTCGTCGGCGTCATCGGCTCCGTGGACACCGGCCTGGACTCTGATGTGCTGAACGCCTTCAACAAGGCCGGGTTGAAGGCGCCCTACGTATCCACCAGCATGGTAGACGATCCGGATGCCGCCGCGCAGCGCGGAGTGCGGTCCATGGTCATGCGCAAGGCCACCGTCATCATGATCGACGGCATTGCCGTCAACGAGAAGACGCCGAAGACTGGGATGCCGCGTTGCAGTCCGCGCGCAAGGCGGGCGTTCCCGTCATCCTCCTGGATCCGGTCGCCCGCCCGACGACGATACGTTGTTCGCCGTCACGTTCACGCTTACCGGCAAGGGAGACGGCGTGACCGCCCTCGACGACGCCGTCGTCACCATCGTCGAGGCGACAAACCCCACCCCCGCACGATGAACGTCACCGACAACCTGTCCTGACCTCCGATATCCGGAGCTCTTCCGCGGGAGCGGTACGTCCATATTTTCGCCCCGCTGGCGGGGCTGTCGCGGAGCGACTGGGGTGGTCCATGCCTATAAACCCACCCCTCAGTCTCGCGTCGCGAGTCAGCTCCCGC
>ENA-OQCU01000826-OQCU01000826.1-human-gut-metagenome-genome-assembly--contig:-NODE-826-length-12338-cov-5.907215_pt1 | contig 12338 bp, 10 predicted proteins | sample MGYA00242504_ERZ504590 | MGnify/ENA primary metagenome ERZ504590 (study PRJEB26092, sample SAMD00036318) | human gut metagenome | host: Homo sapiens | study: EMG produced TPA metagenomics assembly of... | reverse complement strand
AGAAACGAATCTACGGAATCAACTATTCTGCACTGGAAGCTGCCGTCCGGCGAATCCAGCAGGATGTTGATTTCCTGATGAAGTATCTCCCCAAGGTGCCTGATGATGCCTATGTGAAAGTGGAGACTACGAAGATTCGAAATTTTAACTGTTGACTTTTCTCCTCAATTTCGATATGCTGTTCTTGCTTTATCCGTTTCATTTTTGCACTGTTAACGTTAAAGCAAAAGACCAGAGTTGTAAAGCCTTTTGGCTAAATAACTCTGGTCTTTTTGTTGGGCTTGTGCAACAGCCCCATGCAAATTAAAATAATAATTCCGCTATCTATGCGCAGAGCAACGCGGAGCGCATTTTTGATCGTTGTACGGTCGGATAAGCTGTGAAACCAACGCCGCCGTGCAAGGGGGGGGGCTGCGCGGCGGCGTTGGTTATGAAAAGGAGAATAATATGAGGAAGCAGAAAAAGTCGGTTTAACCCATAGTTACCTGCACCGTTACCTCGGTCCCGGCGGCAGCCAGCGGCAGCACATTGCCGCAGATGGCCTTGCCGTCTACGGTAACCGCCTTGACGCCGTGCTGAACCCCGGCGGCGTTGTCCACCGTGATGCGATACTCTGCGCCACGGAAGCGGCGGGTGACCGTGTAGCCGGTCAGGGTGTGGGGGATGCAGGGGTCCACCCGTAGGCCGTCCAAGGTGGGCTGGATGCCCAGAATGTACTGACTGATGTTGAAGAAGGTCCATGCTGCCGTGCCGGTCAGCCAGCTGTTTTTGGCTTCGCCGAAGGTGGGGGCGTCCTTGCCTGCCACCATCTGGCTGTAAACGTAGGGTTCGGTGCGGTGGATCTCAGAGATGTCCTCGATGTAGGCGGGGCAGGTCTTGCGGTAGACCGCAAAGGCGCGGTCGCCGTGACCCAGCGTTGCCTCGGCGCAGCTGATCCACGGGTTGTTGTGGCAGAAGATACCGGCGTTCTCCTTGTATCCCGGAGGATAGCTGGAGATCTCGCCCAGATTCAGCTGATAGCCGGTGTAGGCGGGCTGCAGCAGCACCACACCGTATTTGGTGTCCAGCCGCTCCTCCACGCTGGCAAGCGCCTGCGCGGCCTGTCCGGTCTCCCTGCCGATGCCCGCCATGACGCACATGCCCTGTGGCTCGATAAAGATCTGACCCTCGGCGCACTCCTTGCTGCCGATGGGGTTGCCGAAAGCATCGTAGGCACGGCGGAACCACGCGCCATCCCAGCCTGCAGTCAGGACGGCCTGCTCCACCGCGTCAATGCTCTGGCGGGCGGCGGAAGCCTCGGTGTCAAGGCCCAGATGGTCGCACAGCTCGGCGTATTCGTGGCCGTACTTAACGAACATGCCCGCAATGAACACGCTCTCCGCCACAGGACCCTCGCTGGGCCCGGTGATCTGGAAACTCTCGCCCGGGTGCTCGGAGAAGCAGTTCAGGTTCAGGCAGTCGTTCCAGTCCGCACGCCCGATGAGCGGCAGACCGTGGGGACCCAGATGGGTGCAGGTAAAGTTGAAGCTGCGGCGCAGGTGCTCCATCAGGGGCTGCGCCTTGGCGGCATCGTTGTCAAAGGGAACCTGCTCCTCCAGAATGGACCAGTCGCCGGTCTCCCGCAGGTAGGCGGCGGTACCGGCAATGAGCCACAGCGGGTCATCGTTGAAGCCGGTGCCGATGTCCCGATTGCCCTTTTTGGTCAGGGGCTGGTACTGGTGGTAGGCGCTGCCGTCCTCGAACTGGGTGGCGGCGATATCCAGAATGCGCTCCCGGGCACGGGAGGGGATGATGTGCACAAAGCCCAAAAGATCCTGACAGCTGTCCCGGAAGCCCATGCCGCGTCCGGTGCCGCTTTCGTAATAGCTGGCAGAGCGGCTCATGTTAAAGGTGACCATGCACTGGTACTGATGCCAGATATTGACCATGCGGTTCAGCTTTTCCTCGCCGGATTCCAGATGGTAGGTGGACAGCAGCTCCTCCCAGTGGGTGCGCAGGGCGATGCGGGCGGCATCGATCTGTGCGTCGGTGGCGTAGCGCGCCATCATGGCGTGGGCGCGGGTCTTGTTGATGACACCCGGCGCGATGAACTTTTCCTGCTGCGGGTTTTCGATGTAGCCCAGACCGAACAGGATGCTGCGGCTTTCGCCGGGAGCAAGGCTCAGGTGGATGTGCAGCGCACCCACCGGTGCCCAGCCGTGAGCAATGCTGCCGGAACAGTGCCCGGCGCGGACGGCTTGCGGGTCTGCCGGGCCGCCGTATACCCCGCAGAAGGCATCCCGGGTGGTGTCGAAGCTGTCCACCGGGCAGTTTGCCCAGAAAACGGCGTAGTGGTTGCGGCGTTCGCGGTACTCGGTCTTGTGGTAGATGACGCTGCCTTCCACCTCCACCTCGCCAGTGGAGTAGTTGCGCTGGAAGTTGGAGCTGTCGTCCACGGCATCCCACAGGCAGAACTCTACATAGCTGAACAGGTCCAGCTCCTTGACGGCGGCGCTTTCGTTGCACACCGTCACCCGATCCAGCTCGCAGGCGTCGCCCTTGGGGACGAACAACTCCTGCCGGGCGGTCACACCGTCCTTTTTGCCCTCCACAACGGTGTAGCCCAGACCGTGGCGGCAGCTGTAACTGTCCAGCGGGGTCTTGGTGGGCTGCCAACCCGGGTTCCACACGGTGTCGCCGTCCTTGATGTAGATGCGGTGACCGTCCATGTCCAGCGGAGAGTTATTGTAGCGGTAGCGGGTCAGGCGGCGCATCCGGGCATCCCGGTAAAAGCTGTAACCGCCCGCCGTGTTGGAGACCAGACTGAAGAAGTCCTCGCTGCCAAGGTAGTTGATCCAGGGCAGGGGCGTCTGCGGGGTGGTGATGACGTATTCCTTGTTCCGGTCATCAAAATATCCGAACTTCATAATGCTTCCTCCTTAAAACTGCGCCTTGTAGGGTGGGCAGCACATCAATGGGCGAAAACGATTAAGGCACTGTGAAAGAAGCAATCTTATCACGTTAAGCATACCGTATCTCGCAAAAAAATGCAAGGGCTTTTTGCAAAAATCCGGGAAGATTTTTAAAAATAATCTGCGAAGTCCCGGTAGTTTTTGGCGTAATTTTGGGGTGTGCACCCCGGCGGAGCACAGAACCAAAGCCCCGAAACCCCATTTTAAAAGTAATATATACATACGACCTTTTTCACCGAAAAACATAACGAAACTGCAACGAAATTTTTTCGGTTTTAATCGAAATGTAACGAAAGTAAATCGAGATGCACAATTTCTACAGGTCGCATTGGAACAAAATGCCGAAAGTGATGCAGTCAGACTAAAACTTTTACATTAACGCTTGATTTTTGGTGCAGAATGCGCTATATTGAAGTTGCGAAAACGATTAAGTGACTTGCGAGAAACATCCCGCAGCTCCTTTCATCGGAAGGAGGCTACAAAATGCCATCCCTGAAGGATCTGGCAAAAGAGTGCGGCGTATCCGTCGCAACTGTCAGTAAAGCTTTGAACGACCAGCCGGACATTGCTCAGGCTACGCGGGAGCGGATCCACGCAGCGGCCCGCCGCATGGGCTACCTGCCCAATGCAGCGGCTCGGGCGCTGAAGACCAACCGCACCTACAACCTTGGCGTTCTGTTTGTGGATGAAAAACAGAGCGGCCTGACCCACGAGTACTTCTCCGCAGTGCTGGACAGCTTCAAGGTTGAAGCAGAAAAGCGCGGCTATGATATCACCTTTATCAACCACAACATCAGCGGCAGATCCATGAGCTATCTGGAGCATTGCCACTACCGGGGTGTGGACGGCGTGGTGATCGCCTGTGTGAACTTTTACGATCCGCAGGTGGTGGAGTTGGTCAACGGCGATGTGCCGGTGGTGACCATCGACCATGTGTTCAACAACCGGATGGCGATCCTTTCGGACAACGTGGTGGGCACAAAGGCCTTGGTGCAGCAGGCATGGGCCTGCGGACACCGGCGCATCGCCTTTATCCATGGCGAAAAGACCGCCGTTACCGAGAACCGTCTGGCAGGCTTCTATCAGGCCTGCGAGGAGCTGGGGTTGAAGGTGCCGGAGCAGTACGTCCGCTGCGGCGTGTACCACGACGTGGATCGCTGCGCTGAAGAGACCCGGGCGTTGCTGGCGCTGCCGCAGCGCCCCACCTGCATCATCTTCCCGGATGACTTTTCCGCACTGGGCGGCTACAACGCCCTGGCCGAGGCGGGCTTGAGCATCCCGGAGGATATCTCAGTGATGGGATACGATGGCATCTATCTCTCTCGGGTGGTCAAACCCTCGCTGGTGACCTACCAGCAGAACACCAAAGCCCTTGGCAGGCTGGCGGCGGATAAGCTGATCGAGCTGATCGAGCATCCGCGTGTGACCCTGCCGGAGCAGATTCGGGTGTCCGGCAAGCTGCTGGACGGCGGCTCCGTCCGCATCCTTTGACAAAGGCCCACAACTCCCAGCGCGGAGTTTTTTGAGAATGATTTTTGTTTGATGGAAAACCATGAAGGAGGTTTACCCTTATGAAAAAGATCTCTCGTCGTAATTTCCTGCTCGCTTCCGGTGTCGTGACGATCGGTGCTGCTCTGGCAGCCTGCGGCGGCAGTTCTTCTACCAGTGCTGCTGCTTCCTCCGCTCCCGCATCCTCTGCAGCCGCTTCCGGTGCGCCTGCTTCCGCAGAGGGCAAGGTGCTGAATATCTGGTGCTGGAACGATGAATTCCAGAGCCGCTTCAACGACTACTACCCCGAGGTCAAGGAGATCGCAGCCGACAAGTCTACCACCACCCTGAAGGACGGCACCCTTGTAAAGTGGACCATCAACGCCAACGAGAACAACAACTACCAGAACAAGCTGGACGAGGCGCTGCTGAATCAGGATTCCGCCGCCGATGACAGCAAGATCGATATCTTCCTGATCGAGGCTGACTACGCCCTGAAGTATGTGGACTCCGACTACGTTCTAGATGTCAAGAAGGATATCGGTCTGACCGACTCCGATCTGGCCGGGCAGTACCAGTACACCAAGGATATCGTTTCGGTGGACGGCAGCCAGCGCGGCACTACATGGCAGGCAACGCCGGGTCTGTTTGCATACCGCCGCAGTATTGCAAAGGCAGTGCTGGGCACCGACGACCCCACCGAGGTGCAGAGCTGCCTGTCCGACTGGGATAAGTTCAACGATGTAGCGGCCAAGGCTGCTGCCAAGGGCTACAAGATGCTGTCCGGCTTTGACGATGCTTATCGCACCTTCTCCAATAACGTGTCCGCACCTTGGGTCAGCGGCACTACCGTTACCGTCGATCCCAACCTGATGAAGTGGGTGGACCAGACCAAGGAGTATACAGACAAGGGCTACAACAACAAGTCCAGCCTGTGGGACAGCCAGTGGGCTTCCGATCAGGGCCCCACCGGTAAGGTGTTCGGCTTCTTCTACTCCACTTGGGGCATCAACTTCACCCTGCTGGGCAACTCTCTGGCAACGCCTACCTCCGAGGGTGGCAAGGAAGAGGTTGGAAACGGCATCTACGGCGACTACGCTGTGTGCGAAGGCCCTCAGCCCTACTACTGGGGCGGAACCTGGATCTGCGGCGCAGCCGGCAGCGACAACCTTGAGACCATCAAGGACGTCATGCTGAAACTGACCTGCGATGAAGCCATCATGAAGCAGATCACCATGGATACGCAGGACTACACCAACAACGAGAAGGCTATGAACGAGATTGCCAACAGCGATTTCAAGTCCGACTTCCTCGGTGGCCAGAACCACATCGCGCTGTTTGCAGAGGCTGCAGCCAAGATCGATATGTCCAACGCCGGCCCCTACGATCAGGGCCTGAACGAGAGCTTCCAGACCGCCTTCAAGGATTACTTCACCGGCAACGTGAAGGAGGATGCCGCCAAGGCAAACTTCGAGACCGCCATCAAGGAGAAGTACCCCGAGCTGACCGAGGTGGTCTGGCCCGCATAAGCGGTTTTACTCCGAACTGAAAATCAAAGCAAAGGGGCGGGCGGCGTATCTCGCCCGCCCCTTTGCTTTTGCTGTGACCCGGCAGGAGGGAGGATCTCATGGGAGAGAAAACAAAAAAGAAAGGGTCGATCAGCTACGCGAAATGGGGCTATATCTTCATTGCACCGTTCTTTATCATCTTCGCGGTATTCCAGCTGGTCCCTCTGGCATCCACCATCTATTACAGCTTTTTTGAGTATTACCGCAGCGGCCTGAAGATCATCGGACCCAATTTTGTGGGCCTGAAAAACTACATCACCCTGTTAGCCACCGACCTGCCCAAGTATTTTGGCAACACGCTGATCCTGTGGATCATCGGTTTCGTCCCGCAGATCATCGTCTCGCTGCTGCTGGCGGCATGGTTCACCGACCTGCGGCTGAAGCTGAAGGGGCAGACCTTCTTCAAGACGGTCATCTATATGCCCAACCTGATCATGGCTTCGGCCTTCGCCATGCTGTTCTTCGCCCTGTTCTCGGATAACGGCCCGGTGAACGCGGTGCTGCTGAGCATGGGCTGGATCAAGACACCCATCAGCTTTTTGAATACCGTGTGGGGCAACCGTGGTCTTGTGGGCCTGATGAACTTCCTGATGTGGTTTGGCAACACCACCATCATGCTGATGGCAGCCATCATGGGTGTGGACCCCACCCTGTACGAGGCTGCGGAGCTGGACGGCTGCACCCCGAACCAGATGTTCTGGAAGATCACCCTGCCGCTCATCCGTCCCATTCTGGTCTATGTCATGATCACCTCCATGATCGGCGGCCTGCAGATGTTCGATGTGCCGCAGATCCTGACCAACGGTAAGGGCGGCCCCGACGCACATCCACCACCATGATCATGTACCTGAATAACCACCTGTTCAGCAAGAACTACGGCATGGCGGGTGCGGTGTCTGTGGTGCTGTTCCTTGTGTGTGCGGTGCTGTGCGTCATCGTGTACTTCTCGCTGACCAAGGAGGATGACGGCCTGACAAAGGCGCAGCGCAAGGAACTGAAGGCAGCCAAAAAGGCTGCTGCCAAAGGAGGGAAATAAGTATGGCACATACGCCTAAAAACCAGTCCGAAAAGGCGATCCTGACCGCCCGCCGTGCATGGTGCTATCTGGTGCTGGTGCTGATCAGCTTTCTGTGCCTGTTCTTCTTCTATGTGCTGGTCATCAACTCCACCCGCACCCATTTCGAGATCCAGAAGGGGTTCTCGCTTGTGCCGGGCAAGTCCATCGTCACAAACCTCCGCAACGTGCTTACGGATGCCAACATCCCCGTGATGAGCGGTATCCGCAACAGCCTGCTGGTGTCCGCCTGCTCGGCAGCGCTCAGCGTTTACTTCTCGGCACTGACGGCTTACGGCATCTACGCCTATAACTTCAAGTTCAAAAAGGCCGCCTTTGCTCTGATTTTGCTCATCATGACCATGCCCACACAGGTGTCCGCACTGGGCTTTCTGCAGTTGATCTCCAAGATGGGGCTGAAAAACAGCTTCATCCCTCTGATCGTTCCCAGCATTGCGGCACCCACCGTGTTCTTCTTCATGAAGCAGTATCTGGATGCCTCCCTTCCCATGGAGATCGTGGAGGCTGCCCGCATTGACGGCGCAGGCGAATTTTATACCTTTAATAAGATCGTGCTGCCCATCATGAAGCCGGCGCTGGCTGTGCAGGCTATCTTCTCCTTCGTGGCAAGCTGGAACAACTACTTCATTCCGGCGCTTGTACTGGACACCGCCGACAAAAAGACCCTGCCCATCCTGATCGCCCAGCTGCGCAGCGCGGACTTCCTGAAGTTCGATATGGGCAAGGTGTACATGATGGTAGCCATCGCCATTCTGCCGGTCATCATCGTCTACCTGCTGCTGTCCAAGTTCATCGTCCGCGGCGTGGCTCTGGGCGGCGTCAAGGGCTGAAATTACGACCGGCGCCAAAGCCCCTCCTGTGAAAATGCAATGGGGCTGTTGCACAAGCCCAACAAAAAGGACCAGAGTTATTTAGTCAAAAGGCTTTACAACTCTGGTCTTTTGGCTTTAACGTTACCATGACAGTGGAATGCCTGTGCACACAAGTTTGAATGACAGAAAGGAAAACTATTATGGCTGAATTTCCAAAAGAATTTGTCTGGGGTGCTGCAACAGCGGCCTATCAGATCGAAGGCGGTGCCACAGAGGGCGGTAAGGGACTGAGCATCTGGGATGTTTTTTCCCACACACCGGGCTGCACCTACCGGGGCGAGACCGGTGACGTTGCCTGCGACAGCTACCACCGCTGGAAAGAGGACCTTGCACTGCTGCAGTCCATGCACCTGAAAGCCTACCGCTTTTCCGTGGCATGGACCCGCATTGCCCCCAACGGCGGCACAGACTGGAACGAGGAAGGCTTTGCCTATTACGATACCCTTGTGGATGCTTTGCTGGAAGCCGGGATCGAGCCTTATGTAACTTTGTATCACTGGGACCTGCCCCAGGCGCTGGAAGAAAAGGGCGGCTGGCGCAGTGAGGAAACGGCACGCGCGTTTGCAAGCTATGCCGCAAAGATGGCAGAGCACTTCAAAGGCCGGGTACATCAGTGGTTCACCTTCAACGAGCCTGCCTGCATCGTAAAAATGGGCTACGGCACCGGAGAGCACGCCCCGGGTCTGAAACTGCCGCTGGAAGGTCAGTTTACCTGCTGGCGGAACGTTATCTACGCCCACTGCCTTGCCGCACAGGAGCTGCGCCATGCAGACCCGGAAAACAAGGTGGGCTTTGTTTCCACCGGCCGCATCTGCTATCCGGTGTCGGAGGCAAAAACAGACGTGGACGCTGCCCGGGTCCTGACCTTCGCCTGCCCGGATGACGACTGGGCCTTCACCCACACCATGGCACTGGACCCGGTCTGTCTGGGCCGTTGGCCGGAACCGGACATCTGCGGACCGAGACTTGCCGCCAGCATCGCCGCTGTGCCGCAGTACATCAACGATGCCCTGCCTCTGGGCAAGCCGGACATGGTGGGGCTGAACATCTACAACGCTGCCCCGGCGCAGATGGGCGAAAACGGTCCCAGCTATGTAGAGCGCCCCGCCGGGTACGCCCATACCGCCATGAACTGGCCGGTGGAGCCGGAATGCCTGAACTGGGGTCCCCGCCAGATGCAGGAGCGGTACGGTCTGCCCATGTTCATCACCGAAAACGGCTTGTCCTGTACGGATAAGGTCTACCGGGACGGCAAGGTGCACGATGCAGACCGCATCGATTTTCTGGCACGGTATCTGGAAAAGCTGTCGGAGGGCATCCATGCCGGTGCAGATGTGCGGGGATATTTCCAGTGGAGTCTGCTGGACAACTTCGAGTGGCACAGCGGCTACCGGGAGCGGTTCGGTCTGGTGTATGTGGATTACGCCACCGGGCAGCGCATCCCGAAAGACAGCGCATTCTGGTACGGTGAAGTTGCCGCCGCCAATGGACAGTCCATCTGAGCCGTAAACGCAGAAATTCCCGGACGGTATTTCACTGTCCGGGAATTGTGTTATAATAGAATCAACGCAAATTTTACCAGAGAAACGAGGACACAGCCATGGCATCCTACAGCTACGAACGGGATATCACCCCCGAAGACCTGATCCAAGAAACGCCCCCTCCCCTGACCCCGGCGCAGCAGCGTGCCAACTGGTGGCACTACCACTGGTATTATGTGGTGCTGATCGCTGCTGCCCTGCTGGCGGTGGGGTATTTTGTCTGGAGCCGGGTCACCGAGGTGCAGCCGGACTACACCGTGGCTGTGGTAAGCCGCACCGACCCGGATACCGCCTTTCTCAGTCAACTGGAGACCCAGCTGGAAGGCCTTGCCGAAGACGTGAACGGCGATGGCAAAGTAAAGGTAACCGTAAAGGGCATCTGGCTGGCGCTGGACTTTGAAACGCAGGATGCCGCCCTGCAGCAGCTGATGCAGTCCAGTGAGGACAAGCTGAACTCTGATTTTTATCTGTGCGAGAGTACCTTGTTCATCATAGACGACCCCGCCGCCATGGAGCAGCGGTACGGCTGTTTCCAGACGCTGGACGGCACCGACCCGGAGGAAGGGGATGTTCTGACCGTATCAGACTTTACCCTGCCGCTGCAAGGCATCGCCCTTGCCGGGCTGCAAAACGAAAGCTCTACCCTCTGGTACGCCGCCCGCCGCCTGAACGAGGGCATGGATGCAGATGCTGCTGCCGCATTGAATGATGCACTGTGGGAGAAACTAGGGTAAGGTTTGCGAGAGCATCTAGCCTGCACCGGCACGATGCAGTTCAAGGGTTTGGGTGTTCCCAACAAGTATTTTGCAACGCGAAATAAGCAGATACTCCTGATACCGGATGTAAAAATCCCGATACCGCCACTCATTCAGGATACTGGCTTTCAGTTCATCCTCATCCGTTGCGAGATGTTCCAACAGGTCCCAGTCCAACGAGTTCCGCACCGCTTCACTCTCCACGTCTGCCTTGTCGGTGTCACGGAAAGAGCAAAGTTTTGCAATCACCAGATCTTCCAGACTGGGTGTGTAAAACTGCACCTTTGTGCCACCGAAGGGCAGCGGTTTCAAGCGGTCGGGATAGTTATAGGGAAAATTATCAATATAGGCTTCCACATCCGTGTTGATGTCGTACTTGCCAAGTAGTCCGTACAGCTCTTTCGGGACGCTCAAGGCATCAATGTCATGGGTGGCACGGGTCAGCTTGCCCAGCAGAATAAACGCACTTCCGCCAACAATTACCATCTGGTAACGGTCGTCGTTGTCGATCATCAGGTCGGCATCTTCGTCCAGCCGTTCCAGACGCTTGTGGAGGTCGTCTAAAATCATCTTTCCCATAAAGCAGCCTTTCGTATTTTCAATAATAGTATTCTCTAAGATTATTTTAAGGACTGAGCTGTGTGTTGTCAAGAGGAAATCATCGATATTTCTCGCATTTTACGCTGTTATGTTATCTGCCCACATCTCACACTGGCTGATAACCGTGCTGATTGCTGTGTCGTAATCCTCAGGGGGATATTTATACTTTTTCAGAAGATGCTTCACCATCTTCCGCATACTGGCACGCGCTGTTTCTTTTTTCTGCCAATCTATCGTCCGATTTTTGCGCCGCATCTCTGTAAGTTCTCTGGTCAAGTCGATCAATTCATTATTCCGATAAAAATCCTTGATGTTCTCCGGCTTGGTCAGAGCATCGTAAAACGCCAGCTCTTCCTGCGACAACCCCAGTTTCTTACCATTATTGTACAGCTCCGTGATCTCCTGTGCCGTTTTCAGAAGTTCCTTGATACAACGAAGAACGCAGACGGAAAGCCAGCGAGAACGCAAAGCAAACCGGGTTCAAGAGCAGGACGGAATAATGTAACAGTTAAGGGGCGATTTGCGGTCAGAATGTCGGGTTTGTATCCGATGTTCTGACTGCAAAAATACATAAGAATACAAATTACGCTGCTACAACAATACAGGTGTAAAATAGCGTTGCAAGGATGTGAGCTTTTATCAGAAAGGAAACAGATAATAGATTTATAAATGCGAAACTAAATTCGCTATTGCAAATACGGTATTCGCAAAACAAATTGAAAGATCTGTCGATGCGTGATACAATATAGAAAATTAACGAAATCAGCAAGGAGGGCTTCCGATGATGCGTATCAGTTACAATAAGCTCTGGAAAGATGCTTATAGATAAAGGGATGAAAAAAAGCGATTTGAGGAAAAAATCCGGTATTAGTTCTGCTTCCCTTGCTAAACTGGGCAAGGGGGAAAACATTAACCACAGATGTTCTGCTTCGTATCTGCGAGGTTATGGACTGCCGCATAGAAGATATTCTTGAAACGATCAGAGAATAGCCAACACAAAGAATGAATGGGAGGTGTTACTATGACGATATTGGGCAAAAAACAGATGTCCGAAGAAGACATCAAATTAAACTTCATAACTCCGGTCATTCAGAGAGGTTGGAAAGGTCATATCACGATGGAGACCAGAATCACAGATGGCCGCATCAACATCAGAGGCAATATCGTGGCTCGCAGCAAACCCAAGTTTGCCGATTATTTGCTGTACTTAAACGATGGCAAGCCGATTGCTGTTGTGGAAGCGAAGGATAACAACCACTCTGTATCTCATGGATTGCAACAAGCGATGACATATGCTCAGATGATGGACTTGCCGTTTGCATATTCGTCAAAACGGCGACGCTTTCTATGAGCATGATTTCCTGACCGGACAGGAACAAACAGATCGAATTTGGGAAAAAAATTTCCCCGACACAGGATGAGCTGATTGCACGCTATTATGCGGAGCTGAATGGTGGCAAGGGCATTTCCGAGCAGGAAAAAGAAAAA
>ENA-OQCU01000825-OQCU01000825.1-human-gut-metagenome-genome-assembly--contig:-NODE-825-length-12353-cov-3.723458_pt1 | contig 12353 bp, 8 predicted proteins | sample MGYA00242504_ERZ504590 | MGnify/ENA primary metagenome ERZ504590 (study PRJEB26092, sample SAMD00036318) | human gut metagenome | host: Homo sapiens | study: EMG produced TPA metagenomics assembly of... | reverse complement strand
TCCCGCACGCCGACGACGCGGAGGTGGCCTACCAGCTCAGGCAGCTGGCGCGCGACCTGGAGATCAGCGCCGAGGTCATCCGCGACGTGTGCGCGGCCGAGATCCAGGAGTACCTGGCCCTCGACGCGAAGCGCGACGCCGGCCTGCCCGTCCACAGCATCGTGGAGGCCTACACGGGCGGCACCGCGTTCGCCTGGTACGGCATGAGCGACTACCCGCGCCTCAAGCGCTTCATCCTGCGCAAGCTGGCGCAGGGCGGTCAGAAGGCCAAGCACAGCTTCATCATGCGCGCCAGCAAGGCCCAGGTGGATATGCTCGACGAGTACTGATCGTCTTTTGCGGTTGAACCTTCGGGTTGCCCTACGGCCTGTCAGCGAGAACGCAGCACGTCCAAAATTATGTGTTTCACGAGGCATTTTAGGTGGAGCCCGTTTGCTGCAAAACGGGCTCCACGCCTTTTCGGGGCAGGGCTCTCGACGGTTCAAACGCATATAAAAGGTTACAGGTTTACCTCGTATTGCCGTTTTTGCGGTATGATAACCTCAGGTTAAGGCGTTTTCCGACTATCGAAAGGGGCTTCTTTTGGAGCACCAGATACGCCGACAGCTTGCGTGTACTTCTAACGAAGCTGCTAATTTCTTAGGGGATTACCATGGGATCTAACGACCAACGTTCCACTATCAGAAAAGTAGCCGTTTCATCGTTCCTTGGGAACTTCATCGAATGGTTCGACTACGCAACCTATTCGTACTTCGCAGTGGTCATCGCCAACGTGTTCTTCCCTGGCGACGACCCGGCGCTTGCGCTCATGCAGACGTTCGCGGTGTTCGCGCTTTCGTTCCTGCTGCGCCCCATCGGCGCCATCTTCTGGGGCAGCATGGGCGACAAGAAGGGCCGCAAGTGGGCCCTGTCCACGTCCATCTTCCTGATGACCGGCGCTACCTTCTGCATCGGCTTGCTGCCGGGCTACCTGGCCATCGGCCTCGCCGCCCCCATCTTGCTGCTGCTGCTCCGCATGATCCAGGGTTTCTCGGCTTCCGGCGAGTATGCCGGCGCTGCTACGTTCCTGGCTGAGTACGCTCCCTCGGACAAGCGCGGCGTGTACTGCTCGCTCGTGCCTGCTTCGACGGCCGTGGGCCTGTTGGTGGGCTCTACGTTCGCCACGGTCATGTACACGATCCTGCCTGACGCAGCCGTGAACGAGTGGGGCTGGCGCATCCCGTTCCTGTTGGCAGGACCGCTGGGTCTCGTCGCTCACTACATTCGTACCAAGCTGGAGGATTCGCCGACGTATCAGGAGATGCAGGCTGCTATCTCCAAGACCGACGACTCGAATCATCCTATCCGCGACCTGTTCCGTCATCACACGAAGGAGCTCATCATCTCCTTCGGTGCCGCCATGCTGAACGCGGTGGGCTTCTACGTGGTTCTCACGTACTTGCCGGTCTACCTGGAGACGGTGGTCATGATGCCGGCGAACGAATCGTCGCTGATCACCACTATCTGCCTGGTCGCGTACGTGGCGTTCATCTTCGGCATGGGGCATCTGTCCGATAAGTTCGGGCGCAAGAAGATGCTCATCATCGCCTGTGTGTCGTTCATCGTGCTGACGGTGCCGGCGTTCATGCTGTTGAACACTGCGCAATTCTTCACGGTGCTGGCCGTCGAGCTGGTGCTGTGCCTGGCGCTTACCATCAACGACGGTACGCTGTCCAGCTATCTGACCGAGACGTTCCCGACGGCGGTGCGCTACACCGGCTTCGCCCTGTCGTTCAACTTGGCGAACGCCCTGTTCGGCGGTTCCGCCTCGTTCATCTCGACTGCTCTGATCGCCGCTACCGGCTCCGGTCTCGCGCCTGCCTGGTACATGGTCGGCGTGTCTTGTGTCGCGCTGGTGGCGATGATACTATCGCACGAACATACGGGTAAGGATCTGTCCGAAGTGTAAGGCCCTGCGGTCTGCACGACGATAGTGCTGATACAAACGGGCGCCGTCCAGACCTGCTGGTCCGGACGGCGTTCGCTCATGAGACGGCGTGCTCGCGCCGCCCGTACAATGGAGGACGAATGGCTGAAACATCGCAGACGCCGAAGTCTTTGAAAGCTCAGATCACGCGCACGTCGCTCGTGCTGGCCGCGGCGGCGTTGTTGCGCGAGCAGGGGCCGAAAGCCGTGACGTATCGCAAGGTGGCGAAGTGGGCCGGTGCGGCCTCGTCATCGGTCGGATATTACTTCGACTCGGTGACGCAGTTGCTGCACGAGGCCGGTCGCTACAATATTCAGCTGTGGGCCGAGCGTGCAGAGAAAGCGGCATCGGCTGCCGAAGGCCTTGAGCCTGAAGAGTGTCGTCGTCATGTAATCGACCTGCTCATTCGCGCCTGCTTGCCCGATGAATCGGTGGTGCCTTCGGCTCACTACGGGCAGCTGATTGCCGCGGCCGAATCGGACGTGGTCACCGAGGCTTACCAGAAGGGCCGCGTTTCGCTCGATGCCGCCATCGAGCGCATCCTTGCACGCGCAAAGATCGATATGCCGCCACGTATGGTGGGCACCGTGGTAGACGGCGCGGCAGTGGCCGCCATTTCCGAGGGGTACGACGTGCGCAAGTTCGCGTCCGATATCCTGCGCGATGCCGTCGAAGTCTACATCAAGGCGTCTGAAGCTTAACGCTTGTAGCGCGCCTCAGTAATCCAGCAACTCACGTTTCGGCGACGGGAGGGTGAACGCCCTCCCGTCGCCGTTCTTCTTTCCAGCCTGAATGGTAGAACGGATGCAAGAAACGCATCGATTGCGATGTCGCGCCGCTGTGTTCGCGAGCGGCGCGACATCGCGTCCTAGGTGAGGAAAGGAGTTGAGGCAGCATGAGCGATACTCGTCGCGCACCGGAGGCGTCTTCGGCTGACGTGGGCCCGGTGGGCTCGGTGAGCCGGCCGTCGTTCAAACGCACGTTGACGTTCTTCGGATTCTTCGCCATCACGGCTTCCATGGTGATGACGGTATACGAGTACCCGTCGTTTGCGTCGTCGGGATTCCAGCTGGTGTTCTTCCTGATCATCGGCGGCATCCTGTGGTTCTTGCCCGTGGCGCTGTGCGCTGCGGAAATGGCCACGGTGAAAGGATGGGAATCGGGCGGCATTTTCGCCTGGGTGGGCAATACGCTGGGCAGACGGTGGGGTTTCGCCGCGCTGTTCTTCCAGTGGTTCCAGATCACAGTTGGGTTCGTCACCATGGCGTTCTTCATCCTGGCGGCGCTGGCCTACGTGTTCAGGTGGGACGCGCTGTACAACAACCCGCTGGTGATGTTCTTCGGCGTGGCGGCCATCGTGTGGCTGCTCACGCTCACGCAGCTGGGCGGCACGAAGTACACGGCGCGCATCTCGAAGGTGGGCTTCGTAGGCGGCATCATCGTGCCCGTGCTGGTGCTGCTGGTGGGCTTGGTGATCTACTTCGCCACGGGCGGCGTATCGCAGATCAAGATGGACGCGGCCACGTTCGTGCCCGACTTCGGCAAGGTGGACACGCTGGTCATCTTCGCGTCGTTCATCCTGGCGTACATGGGCGTGGAGGCTTCCGCTTCGCACGTGAACGAGCTGAAGAACCCGAACCGCAACTACCCGCTTGCCATGATCGTGCTGGCTATTCTCACCATCGCGCTGGACGCGCTGGGCGGCTTGGCCGTGGCCACGACGCTGCCGGCGTCGGTTCTGGACGGCAACCTGTCGTTCGGCGTGATCGAGGCGTTCCGCGCCATCTTCGTGCAGCACATCGGCCCGTCTATGAGCTGGATCGTGTTCGTGGTGGCGCTGTTGCTGGCGCTGGGCGTGCTTGCCGAGATCTCGGCGTGGATCGTGGGCCCGTCGCGCGCGCTGCTCGACACGGCGCACGACGGCATCCTGCCCCCGTCGTTCAAGAAGGTTAACAAGCATGGCGTGTCGGTGAAGACGGTGGTCATCCAAGCCGTCATCGTCACGGTGTGGGACGCGGTGCTGTGCGGATCCATCGCGTTGTCCGGCGGATCCAGCTCGTCGGTGGGCTATCTGACGGCTATCGGTCTGACGGTGGTCATCTACCTGGTGGGATACGTGCTGTTCTTCCTCGGGTACTTCTATCTGATCTTCAAGAAGAAGAACCTGCAGCGTTCGTTCCAGCTGCCCGGCGGCACGCCGTTCAAGGCCATCGTGGCCGGAGTGGGCCTCATCATGACCGTGGCGACGTTGATCATCTCGTTCTTCCCGTCGTCGAACCTGGACGCGCAGTCGAACGCGGTGTACCAGGCGACGCTGGGCGTGGCGTTCGCGATATCGGTGGCTATCCCCTTCATCATATACGCGTTGCGTCATCGTTGGGAGCCGAAGCCTGTCGTGCCGGTAGGGGCGACGGTTGCCGCGCCTTCGGGCGCTGCCATGCCCGCGCGTCCCGCGGCTCCCGAACAGGGCGCTCATGCACGTACGGACGCGGGCGCTTCCGGCCCCATCAACAAGCGTACGAAGGCTCGTGACGCGATGGGCGGCACGCGTGATGCTTCGGGCACGCCGCGATCGGCCGGAGCAAGCGGCGCGGTTGCCGGTGGCGGTCTGAGCGAGCGCGTGGCGCAGGGCATTTCCAGCGTGGTGGTCGGCGTGACCAGCCGCCCGCCGGGACCCATTCCTGTGGACGCGAAGGATCCGCACGGTGCCCCCGACCCGCTGCGCACGCCTACCGTGGACGAAGGCCGTGCGCACGAGATGTCCCAGCCTCCGGCCTGCGGCGTGCCCACGCCGCAGAACCCTATGCCGGTTCCGTGCGACGTCTCGGACGAGGATTCCGCCTCGCGGCATGCGGCTTCCAGCTCCGGTGCCGAACGGTCTGCGGCCGATGCCGCCGACGTGCGCGACGATCTGATCGACCGAACGGCGGAAGGCGACCCCAGCTTGCGCGCCAGCGTGACGGAGGGCGTGGTCGGGCAGGGCGTTCCCAGGCCGACCCCGATACGCCCGATCCGCAGCGCGAGACGAGCATCGACACCGACAAGCCGGCCCGCTAGCGCGCAGCGAACAACCAGGTATCAAACTTCGAACCAGGAGGTTTTCATGAAGGAACAGACATCTACCAGCAAGATTCTCGACAGCATGGACGAGGGCACCAAGTACTCGACGCCCATCTTCGGTTCCGAGGCGTCCGACGTGGCCATGCCGCGTCTCAAGATGAACGCCCAGCCGGTCGAGCCGCGCATCACGTACGAGATGATCAAGGAGTACCTGTCAATCGAGGGCAACGCCACGCAGAACCTCACCACGTTCTGCCAGACGTACATGGAGCCCATGGCCACGAAGATCATGGCCGAGACGATGGAGAAGAATGCCATCGACAAGGACGAGTACCCCATGACGGCCGACCTCGAGAACCGCTGCGTCGCCATGATCGGCGATTTGTGGCACGCGAACCCCGACGAGGAGCCCATGGGCACGTCCACCGTCGGCTCGTCCGAGGCCTGCATGCTGGGCGGTTTGGGCATGCTGTTCCGCTGGAAGAAGCTGGCGAAGGACGCGGGCATCGACATCTACACCGAGCAGCGTCCGAACCTGGTGATTTCCGCGGGCTACCAGGTATGCTGGGAGAAGTTCTGCCGCTATTGGGACATCGAGATGCGCCTCGTGCCGCTTGAGAAGGACCACCTGTCGCTGAACATGGACACGGTCATGGACTACGTGGACGACCACACCATCGGCATCACGGCCATCCTCGGCATCACGTACACCGGCAAGTTCGACGACGTGCAGAAGCTCGACGAGCTGGTGGAGGCGTACAACCAGGATCATCCGAAGCTGCCCATCCGCATTCACGTGGACGGCGCGTCGGGCGGCATGTTCGCCCCGTTCGTGGAGCCCGACCTGGTGTGGGACTTCCAGCTGAAGAACGTGTGGTCCATCAACTGCTCCGGCCACAAGTACGGCCTCGTGTACCCCGGCATCGGCTGGGTGGTGTGGCGCAGCAAGGAGGCGCTGCCCGAGGACCTGATCTTCTGGGTGAGCTACCTGGGCGGCGAGGAGGCCACGATGGCCATCAACTTCTCGCGCTCCGCGTCGCAGATCGTGGGCCAGTACTACGTGCTGATGCGCAACGGCTTCGAGGGCTTCAAGGAGATCCAGGAGCGCACGCTCGACGTGGCGCGCTACCTGGCCGCCGAGCTCAAGGAGATGGGCATCTTCGAGATCTACGAGGACGCGTCGCACATTCCCATCGTGTGCTGGGGCTTGAAGGACGACGCCGACGTGGAGTGGTCGCTGTACGACCTGTCCGACCGTCTGCGCATGAGCGGCTGGCTGGTGCCGGCGTACCCGATGCCCGCCGACATGCAGGACACCACCGTCCAGCGCGTCGTGGCGCGCGCCGACTTCTCCATGCAGCTGTGCATCAAGCTGGTGGAGGACATGAAGAAGGAGATGGACACGCTGAACAAGGCGAAGTTCGTCACCGGCAACACCCAGGGCGTCATCCAGACCGGTTTCAACCATGGCGGCCGCTCCGCCGTCGACAAGGGCGAAAAGGTGCAGACGAAGGCCCCGACGCCCCAGAAATAACCGCCCGATAGCGTGCGTGCCGCGCCTCCGCTGCGGGGACGCGGCACGCTCCGTCCGACTGGTTGTGGGCGGGACGACGAGGGTGCGGCGTGGCCCGCCGATCGTTTTGCGCCCAGAATCGAAATCCGGAGCGCGGATCGCGCCCATCTCGTCGCTGCCCGGTCGTCGCGGCGCAGCCCGCCCGTTGCGCCCCGGCGCTGGATCCCCGCCGAAAGCGGGATTCGGTGTCCCTTCTGCAACTTTTTCGACTTTATGGCAGGCGCGTTTCCGAAGTCAACATCCTCATCAGGCGTTTTGCGGTTGCAGGGAAGCGCGGCGGCGGAAGGCTGCAGCAGCGTCGGGAGAAATCCCTGGTCAGGTTCCACCCCATTTGCCACAAAGTCGAAAAAGTTGCAGAAGGGGTTGCATTCCCTGCTTCGCGGCTCCGACGACAGGAAGCGGGGCGGCGACCTCGTCCCTTGTCGCGCTCTTACGAGAGACGACAAGGGGGCGTCGGTCGCGAGAGCGCGGGGTCGCAGGAATCGTTCGCGATGGGTTTACCCGAAGATGCCGTACATGTACCCGAAGTAGCCGGCCAGGCCGCCGACGACGGCGGCGGCCAGGAAAAGCACGACGCCTCTGAGGGTGCGATGCTGGCGGGCGCGGCGGCTGCGCGGGTTGTTGCGGTCGATGGGCTCGCCCTTCGAGTACGCTACGAGCTCGCGGTAGGTAACCAGGTCATTCTGCTTCTTGATGCGCTCCACGCGCATGAGCATCGCCATGCCGATGCCCCATACCAAGAGGCCGATGATGGCGGACGGCACGACGCCCCAATCCCATTGGGTTATGCCGGCGATGGCGGCTACGACTCCCACGATCGCGATGGCCAAACCTCCCCAGCTGAGGGCGACCATCTTCTTGTAGTCGTTCGCGATTGCTTTTTTCATGGCTTCCACGTCTCCTTTGATCAGTTCGTCGACGGTTACGTCGAAGAGAACGCTGAGCAGCAGCAGGCTTTCCACATCGGGATAGGTCTTGTCGTTCTCCCAGCTTGAGACGGTCTGGCGCGAAACGTAGATTTTCGCGGCGAGGTCGTCTTGCGAGAGTCCCCGATCCGTCCGATGCCGTTTGATCTGACTGCCGAGCTCCATGCGTTTCCCTTCGCTGATCACAGGTTGCCATGACGCGCCAAAGTGTACCATCAAATGGTCTTGACGAAGCCTCTCCCGGCCCCCAGTTCACCTTGTCAAAAGTCTTTTACGTTGCGTCTGAACAGGGAAAAGCCCCCCGCTTCGATGCTTGAAGCGGGGGGCTTGGGAGGTTGCGATCGGTCGATGCAAGCCTAGGCGCGCCTGCGCTTTCGGAAGGCGGCGACGACGAGGAGCGCGGCCGCGAAGGTTGCGCCAAGCGCGACTGCGGCGAACGGGGGCATCGCCGGTGGCGGCCAGCTTGTGCGGCGCGTCGGTCGGGGTGGGGTCCTTCGGCTTCTGCGGGATCTCGCTCAAGGTGTTGGTCAGGTCGTAACCCTTCACGGAGGCCGTGTACCCGTTGGGGACGGCGTCCTCCCGTATCGAGTACGCGAACTCCTTCCCATCCGCGTCGAAGCGGGGGAGGTCGGCGAAGCGGTACGCCCAATCGCGTTGTGCGGACGTCTCCTGCGTGCGGAAGAGCTTGTCGTTCTGGTACAGCGAGACGGTGAGCGTTTCCGGTCGCGTGGTGCCGGCGTTGTCGTTGTCCACCCAGGTCTTCGTGCCGGCGACTTCGACGGTGTCGCCGCCGGGCTGGGGCTTCAGCGTGTTCGCGATGTTGTGGCCCGAGACGGCCGCCTCGTAGCCGGCCGGGACGTCCTTCTCGCGCACGGTGTAGGCGATCTCGGTTCCGTCGTCGGCGTACTTCGGCAGCTCGGCGAACGCGTACGCCCAACCGTCAGCCTCCGTGGTTTCCAGCAACTTCACCACATCGTCGCCGTCCAGCAGCTCCACGGTGATGCTTTCGGGGCGCGTGTTGCCGGCGTTGTCGTTGTCGTCCCAGGTCTTCGTGCCCTTCACCTCGGCTATGTCGTTCAGCTTCGGGTCGAGCGTGTTCGCGATGGCGGTGCCGTCGATGACGGTGGCGTAGTGCTCGACGGCCTCCTCCTGCACGGTGTACACGTGGATGGCGCCGTTCGCGGCGGCTTCGGGCAGACCGGTGAACTGGTACGCCCAGCCGTCGTCGGCGGTTGCGGTGGCGGTGTCGAACAGCACGTCGTCCTGATACAGGTTCACGGTGATCGCCGCCGGGCGTGTGCCGAGGGCGTTGTCGTAGTCGTGCCATGTTTTGGTGCCGGCGACGTCGACGCGCTTGATCTTGTTGACGGTTTGCTCGCCCGGAACGACCACCGTCTCGATGTCGCCGGTGCCCTGGATGTTGGCGATGGGGACGAACGACGTGTACCCGTTCACGGGCGTTTCGGTGAGCTGGTACGTTGCCCGCTCGGAGCCTTCGAGCAGCGGGATGTTCGTGAACGTGTACGTCCAGTCGGGCGCCGACGCCGTGGTCTTGAAGATGTAGGGGGGCGTGCCCGCTCGCGTTCGTCTGCGTGAGCGTCAGGGACACGGATGCGGGGCGGTCGGCCTCGGTGTCGCCGCTCCATGTTTTCTGACCGGTCAGGTAGAACTTCTCGGCAACGTTGTACAGGTTGGAGACGATGACGCCGTTGTCAACCGCTGGATCGGCGTCGATGGTCGAGATGTAGTTGCCGGTGATGCCCGAAGCGTCCCGAACGGGATCCTCGGTCACTTCGTACACGAGGTCGTTGCCGTACTGGTCGGTTTTCGGCAGGCCGGTGAACACGTGGTCGAAGTCGTCGGCCCCGCCTTCGCTCGGCTCTCCTCCGATCAGCGTCCAGGTGCCCACCTCGTCGCCGCCGCACCACAAGCGGATGGTGACGTCGGCGCGCGTTCCGTGCCAGTCGGGGTTGTCCTGCCAGTGCTTCTTCACGGGGATGTCGATCGCCTCGACGGGCTCGTCGCTCGTTTGCACCTGCACGGGCGCGGCGGTCGACGTGCGATACCTAGCCGTGACGGAGACGGGCCCCATGATGGCGTTGTCGCCCTTCTCGGCGTTGATGTCGGCTTGGGCGTCGGTCAGGCTGTCGAACGTGCGCACGACGTTGTCGCCGCCTCGGTCGCCGTCGAGCTTGTCGTACGTCACCTGCACGCCTACGACGTCGTCGGGGTTGCTCGATGAAAGCTCCAGGTCGGGGCTGAGCAGGGTGCCGGAGCCGTCCTTGCCGCCGGCGAACAGCCGCTCGTTGGCAGAGGCGTTGACGGTTTGGCCGTCGGACGTGGTCACCTGCGACTCGCCGCCGCCGACCGAGGTGGTTGCGCCCGTGGTGCCCTCTACGATGGTGAAGGGAATTTTCTTGTCGTTGAGCAGGTAGCCGGTGGGCGCTTCGGTCTCCTGGAAGTAGTAGGCGCCCGGAAGGAGGCTGGAGGTGGAGAGGCTGCCCGCATCATCGGTCGTGCGCTCTTCGACGAAAGCCCCCTTGTCCGTGTACACCGCATAGGTCGCTCCGGCCACCGGCGCGTTGGTGGTGGAGTCGGTCTTGGTCAGCACGGCGCTGCTTCCGGCTGCGGACGCGGCCGTGATCCGGTCGTATACGCGAAAGGTGGGCGTGAGGTAGTATTTGTAGGATTGCTCGCCTTCCGTAATGGCGCCCCACTCGTCCTGGGTGCCGTACTTCAACTCTTTATCCATGCCGACGTAGATATGGAAGACCCCGCTTTTCTCGAGGCCGGTGAAGGCGGCGGTCGTGTCGTTATGAGAGGCGATGACCATGCTGGTGGCGGCGTCGCCCGGCCGTGTGTGAACTCCGCATTCTACGACGTGCGCGTCCTCGATCTTCGCGCCATGCTCGTATATGGCCGATTTGCCGATGTCGAGGGCTCCGCTGACGGCGGTTTCGCCGGCGGGGCGAACGTAGGCAAGGTGCTGGGATACGTCTTCCGAGTACGTGAAAGAAGAGCTTGCCGGCTGCATGATCTTCAGGCGTCCCCCGAAGAACGTCGGGAGCATCTCAAAGGGGTTGCCGCCGAAATCCCACACCACGTTCCTCTCGTCGATTTCGATGGTGGGGTCGTTCGCCAGCAGCTCGCCATAGTACTTGTCTTCGAGCCCGCCGCTCCTCTCGAGCCATGAAAAGCTCGCGAATCTCGTTGTACTTCAGGCTGACGAGCTGGGCGTTGCGCAGGTATTGAATGCCGTGTACGTCCTTGATCTTCTGATCCGAGGGCGTCGCGTTGCTCTTGTTGTACAGAACGGTTCCCCTGAAATTGTACAGCGCTTCTTCGACGTCCGCGCCTTCGGCGCCGTCAGCCCCGTCCTTCACGGCATCGAACACGGCTTGGCGGAAGATCGCGTCGGGAACGTACGGCACCAATTGCTCGATGTCCGTGATTTGCACGGTATCTTCGGCGGCTTCCGCCGTCATGCCCGGAGCGACGGGCAGGCAAAGCGCAAGGCCCAACGCGGCGCCTATCAACAGTGTGCGAACCTTCATGGCGTAATCCCCTTCGATGCTCGATAATCCATCCGCCAGCTTAGCATCAACGCAGGTCAGAACATGCGTGAATCGCCAGCCTCAACTTGTTGCTCAGGCGTGCGATCGGCGCCTCGCGGCGACGCGCCGCAGGCGCGCGGCAGAAGCGGCGCGGGGCGCGAGGCGCGAGACCCGGGGGCACGCCGCGTATGCCGTTTGGCCACGCGGCGCTTACGGATGACGAAGCGCATGATCGATGAGACGCGCGCACCGTATGATCGAACGCAGCCCCGGCGTCGAGGAGGAGCCCACGATGAAGAAGATCCTGATTGCCCTGACTAACACCCCCACGTACGGGGAGAAGCACGCTGCCACCGGGCTGTGGCTGGGCGAAGCCGCCGAGTTCGTGGACGAGGTGGGCCAGCGCGGCTTCGAGGTGGACTACGTCAGCCCGAACGGCGGCTTCGTGCCCCTCGACCCGCGCAGCATGAAGCCGGCATATCTCGACCAGCCCACATTCGCGTTGTATCACACGCCCGACTTCCAGGAGCGCGCGCTCGCGCGCTCGATGAGCCCCGACGACGTGGACGCGGGGGAGTACGCCGCCCTGTACTACACGGGCGGCCACGGCGTGATGTGGGATTTCCCCAGCAGCGAAGGGCTTGCGCGCCTGTGCCTCGAGGTGTACGGCAACGGCGGCTACCTCGCCTCGGTGTGCCACGGCATCGCGGGGCTGCTGTTCGTGCAGGATCGCGGCACGTACCTCGTGGAAGGGAAGAGCATCACGGGTTTCACCACGGCGGAGGAGTACCTGAGCGGCAAGAGCGCCGCCATCCCGTTCTGGAACGAGCAGGTGGCGAAGGCGCACGGCGCCGTGTTCTGCAAGAAGCGCCCGTTCGCGTCGTTCGCCATGCAGGACGGCCGCATCATCACGGGTCAGAACCCCGAATCGCCCGCGCCGTCGCGCGCCTGCTGTTGGAGAATATAGAACGCCCCCTGTGCTGAACCCGGTTCTCGTTCGCCATTTGGGACCGGATTCAGCACAGGGGGCGCCTGGGGAAAGGAGGCGGTTGCGCGGAGCGAATCGCGCGCAACCGCTGTTGGCGATGGAAAAGCTTAGTCTCGCGCTCGATGGGCATGCTCATGCAGCGCGGGCCGCCACGGCCGCGGGACAGCTCGGCGGACGGGACGATGATGAGGTCGAGGCCCTTGTCGCGCAGCACCTTGTTCTGACGTCGTTGCGCTCGTACACCACGATCTTGCCCGGGGCGATGCACAGCGTGTTCGAGCCGTCG
>ENA-OQCU01000823-OQCU01000823.1-human-gut-metagenome-genome-assembly--contig:-NODE-823-length-12360-cov-2.861522_pt1 | contig 12360 bp, 12 predicted proteins | sample MGYA00242504_ERZ504590 | MGnify/ENA primary metagenome ERZ504590 (study PRJEB26092, sample SAMD00036318) | human gut metagenome | host: Homo sapiens | study: EMG produced TPA metagenomics assembly of... | reverse complement strand
GGTAGACGCCCTCGAACAGCGGCAGGTCGTCCCAGACGAGCTCGGCCGACGCGTCCGAGGCGTCCAGCATCTCGTGGAGGTGCCCGGCCAACCCGAAGCCCGTCACGTCGGTGGCGGCGTGCACGTGCGCGGCCGCCATCGCCTCGGAGCCCGCCTTGTTGAGCTCCATCATGGACGCGATGACGGGGCGCATGCCCTCGTCGTCCTCGAAGCCGGCCCGGAACGCCGAGTTCATGATCCCCGAGCCGAGGACCTTCGTGTAGAACAGCGCGTCGCCCGGCTGTGCGCCGCCGTTGCGCACGATACGGTCGGGGTGCACGGTGCCGAACACCGACAGGCCGTACTTCGGCTCGTCGTCCTCGATGGAGTGGCCGCCCACCACGAACGCGCCCGCCTCGCGCACCTTGTCGGCGCCGCCGCGTAGCACGTCGGCCACCACGTCGGTGCCCAGGCTGCACGGGAACGCGAGGATGTTGAGTGCCGTCAGAGGCTTCGCCCCCATGGCGAACACGTCGGACAGCGCATTCGCCGCGGCGATGGCGCCGAACTCGTAGGGGTCGTCCACCACCGGGGTGAAGAAATCGAGCGTCAGCACCGCGGCCGTGTCGTCGTTCAGACGGTAGACGGCGGCGTCGTCGGACGTGTCGAAGCCCAGCAGCAAATCTGCGTCGGGCGGCGGCGCGATGTCCTTCAGTATCTCTTCGAGGTCTCCCGGACCCCACTTCGCCGCTCAACCGCCCTTCTCGGTAAGGCGGGTGAGACGAATGCGCTCTGTCTCGCTCATGGGACTCCTTTCGCATGCGACGAATCGTCGTTTCTCGCAGTATAGCAGTCCGTCCCGTCGGCCGTTCGTCCCGCCTCCAAGGCGTCATGCATCCCGCCTTCGGTGCCGTACCCGGATCGCGCTGGCCGTTCGCCGGAACCGCCTATGCCGTTCGCAGCCGGAAAGCGACCGTTCGTTTTGCCTCTTCAAGGGGAAGTATGACGTTTACCGAATATTCTCGAATAGATCACGGGACTTTGCGCATAAAACGGGTCGCCTCATCAGAAACTGATGATGTCGCATCCGATGGAGCTTGTTAGGATTGCGGCGGTCGAGCGGTGGAGGGCTGCCGACTCGGCCACGGCATGCATGTACCGGTACCACGAGCAGGACGACGTCTCCCCATGCCCTCGGCGACGTTCTCCCGCTGGTTTCGGGCGCATGAGGTTCTCAAGGGACGAGAAGACAAGAAGGAAGGAGAACGAGGACATGAATCTGTCACGCAGGGGCTTTTTCAAAGCCGCCGGCGCAGCGTTCGCCACTACCATGGCGTTCGAGCTGTCCTCACAGTCGGAGGCGCTGGCCGTCGAGCCCGCAGCCGACTGGAAGCTCGTGAACACGGAGGAGTACACGAACATCTGCTGCTACTGCTCCGGCGGTTGCGGCGTGATCTGCTCCACCCGCGACGGCGAGCTGATCAACATCGAAGGCGATCCCGACCATCCGGTCAACCAGGGCGGCCTGTGCCCGAAGGGCGCCACGATGTTCCAGCTGCGCAACGTGGTGGATCCCTCCACGCGCGAGGTGATCAAGAACCCGAACCGCAGGACCCGTCCGATGGTTCGACGCCCCGGCGCCTCCGAGTGGGAGGATATCACCTGGGACGACGCCGTCGCCGAGATCGCGCGTTGGGTCAAGGACACGCGCGACGCCACGTTCGAGACGGTGTCCAACGGCATCACGGTCAACCGTTGCCACGGCATCGCCAGCTTGGGCGGCAGCCAGCAGAACTCCGAGGAAGAGTACCTCATCAACAAGATGATGCGGTCGCTAGGGGTGATAGCCATCGACAACCAGGCTCGTGTTTGACACAGCCCCACGGTTGCCGGTCTGGCAGCAACATTCGGTCGCGGTTCGATGACGAACCACTATTGCGACATGCAGAACGCCGACGTCATCTTGACGATCGGCTCCAACAACGTCGAGAACCACCCCGTTTCGTCGAAGTGGGTGCAGAGGGCGCTCGACAACGGCGCGACGTGGATCGTCGTCGACCCGCGCTACACGCGCTCGGCCGAGATGGCGGACATCTACTGTCCTATCCGCTCGGGCACCGACATCGCCTTCTACGGCGGTCTGTTCAACTACATTCTCGAGCACGACCTGTGGCAGCACGAGTACGTGCTGAACTACACGAACGCGTCCTACCTGTTGGACGAGGAGTACTCCTTCGATGTGGAGACGGGCATCTTCTCGGGCTTCGACAAGGACAGCGCCACCTACGACGCGAAGACCTGGCACTACCAGGTAGAGTCCACGAAGGAGTGGGACACCTCGGAGGGCGGCGCCTACGCCTGGGCCAAGGCCGAGGGCGTGCCCGAGTTCACGCCTCCCACCGTCGAAGTGCCGAAGCGCGACATGACCCTGCAGGACCCGATGTGCGTGTTCCAGCAGATGAAGAAGCACTATTCACGCTACGACCTGGACACCGTGTCCGCCACGTGCGGCATGGACAAGGAGCTTTTGGAGAAGGTGTACGCCACCTACGCGGCCACCGGCGCTCCCGACAAGTCCGGCACCATCCTGTACGCGCTCGGTCAGACGCAGCACACCTACGGCGCGCAGAACTGCCGCTCCATGGGCATCCTGCAGCTTCTGCTGGGCAACGTCGGCGTGGCCGGCGGCGGCGTGAACGCGCTGCGCGGCGAGCCGAACGTGCAGGGCGCCACCGACATGGGCATGCTCGTGGCGAACCAGCCCGGCTACCTGAACTGGCCCACCGAGTACGGCACGCCGTCTCTGCGCAAATGGTGCGAGAAGGAGAACGTACGCGGACGGTTACTACACCAACAAGCCGAAGTTCATCGTCTCCGCGCTGAAGGAATGGTTCGGCGACGCGGCCACCGTGGAGAACGACTACGGCTACGACTGGTGGCCGAAGGTGCCGAAGAGCCCCGACTACTCCATCATCGGCTCGTTCGAGCTGATGAGCCAGGGTATCATCAAGGGCTACTTCAACTGGGGCATGAACCCCTGCCACTCGGCGCCGAACGCGAGCAACGTGCGCCGCGCCATGGCGAACCTCGACTGGCTTGTGGTGGCCGACTGGGTGGAGACGGAGTCCGCCACCTTCTGGAAGGCCCCCGACATGAACGCCGCCGACATCGACACCACGGTGTACTTCCTGCCCGCGGCGCTGATCTACGAGAAGCCGGGCACCATCCTGAACTCCGGCCGCTGGCTGCAGTGGCGCTACCAGGCCGTCGAGCCGTGGGAAGACGCCAAGCCCGACTACGAGATCTGCGACGTGTTGTGGAAGGCCATCGTCGACCTGTACAAGAAGGAAGACGGTGTGGCTCCCGAGCCCGTCGTCAACACGAAGTGGGACTACTACGTTGACGGCAAGATCGACCCGCGCCCCGTGGCCTGGGCCCTCAACGGCTACAACTACGCCGAGGGCGGCTTCGAGAACGGCGCGCCCGATTTGCTGAGCACGTTCGCGAACCTCAAGGCCGACGGCTCCACGGCCTGCGGCATGTGGATCTACACCGGCTTCTGGGCCAACAACGACGCTCCGCTCGACCCGGCCGAGCAGGCCATCGGCAGCCGCGTCGCCGACGACCCGACGGGGCTGGGCCTGCATTCCAAGTGGTCGTTCGCTTGGCCGCTCAACCGTCGCATCATCTACAACCGCGCCTCGGCGGACCTGGAAGGCAAGCCCTGGAACCCGAACCGGGTGCTGGTCGAATGGACGGGCGAGAAGTGGGTGCAGAACGACGTCGGCGACTTCGTGGCCGTGTCGAACGGCACGCCCGTGCCGCCCAACAACAAGGCGTTCATGATGCTGTGGGAGCAGAACGCGCGCCTGGAGAGCTACGGCATGGGCGACGGTCCTTTGCCCGAGCACTACGAGCCCTTCGAGAGCCCGGCGGACAACAAGCTGAACGGACGGCAGAACTCGCCGTGCGTGCGCTTCGCCGAGTTCGAGTCGGTCAAGCGCGGCGACCGCAGCCAGTACCCCATCGCGGTGACCACCTATTCGGTCACCGAGCATTGGCAGACCGGCGGCCAGACCCGCACGTGCCCGGCCCTCAACGAGGCCATGCCCGAGCAGTTCGTCGAGATGTCGGTGGAACTGGCGGCCGAAAAGGGCATCGAGAACGGCGAGCGCGTCCGCGTGTTCAACAACCGCGGGTCGGTCGAGGTCATGGCGCTGGTCACGCCTCGCTTTAAGCCGTTCAAGGTGAACGGCGAGACCGTGCACCAGGTGGGCATGACGCACCACTTCGGCTGGGCGGGCGACTTCGCCACCGGAGACATCGTCAACGACCTGCCGCCGAACGTGGGCGACCCGAACTGCTGGGTGCCCGAGTACAAGGCGTTCCTCGTCGACATCGAGAAGGCATAGGAGGGGTGAGCTATGAGTGAGAAAGCCATATTGTTCGACTCCTCCCGCTGCACCGCGTGCCGCGGCTGCCAGGTGGCCTGCAAGTGCTGGAACGGCCTGCCGTCCACTCTCGAGAAGAACGGGAACCCTTCCACGGGCTCGTACCAAAGCCCGATGGATTTGAACGGCGACACGCGCCTGCTGATCAGCTTCCATGAGGAGGCCGGTGGCACAAGGGCGTGAAGTGGGCCTTCGGGCGCCGCTCGTGCCAGCACTGCACCGACGCCCCCTGCGCCACCATCTGTCCTGGCGGGGCGCTGAAGAAGGATGAGGCCACCGGTTTCGTCAGCGTGGACGAGTCCAAGTGCATCGGCTGCAGGTACTGCTCCACGGCCTGCCCGTTCGACGTGCCGCAATACCACGGCGACACGAGCAAGATCAACAAGTGCACCGGATGCCTCGACCGCGTCGAGCAGGGCCTGGCTCCGGCGTGCGTGACCACCTGTCAACCGCAGGCGCTCATGTTCGGCGATCGCGAGGAGATGCTTTCCATCGCCCGGGAACGCGTGGACTACCTGCACGGCAAGGGCTATGCGGACGCCGCCTTGTACGGTGAGGACGAGGTGGGCGGCCTTCACGTGATCCAGGTGCTGAAGCACGGCGTGGAAGCGCACGGCCAGGTCGTCGACCCGCAGGTCAACCCGATGGTCGGCCTGACCCAGATCATGAAGCCGGTCACGGGCGCCGTCACGGGCCTCACGGTTGCCGGCTTGGCGGCCATGTTCGTGCTGGGCATCGGCTACAAGCGCGACAAGCTGGCGTACAACCCCGAGACGGACGACACGATCTCCGTCGACACCGGAGAGGTCGTCAAGCACGGCGACGGCCAGGACGAGGAGACGGTGATGGAGCATATCACCGAGAACCTTCCGGGCAAGAAGGGAGGCAACCGATGAGCAAGGGACCCGTCAAGGTTTCCGCTGAGGAAGCCGCCAAGAACCAGGCGTTCTTGGCAAGCATGGCAGCCAGCGGCAAGGAACGCTACATCAAGCGCCACTCGCTGCAGGCGCGCTTGACGCACGGCATCACCATCGCGGCGTGCATCCTGCTGTGCATCTCCGGCCTGTTCGTGTTCGTTCCGGCCCTCGCGGCCGCTGTCGGCGCGGACACGGTGTTCGCCATCCGCATGTCGCATCGCATCATCGGCGTCGTGTTCGTCGCGGTGCCACTGATCAGCGCCCTGCTGGCTCCGAAGGGCGTGGCGCACATCTTCAAGAACCTGTTCGATCGTTGGGATTCCGACGACAAGAAGTGGATGATGCTGTTCTTCCCGTACCTGTTCATGGCCAAGTGGATCCACATGCCCGACCAGCGCGAGGTCAAGAGCGGCCAGCGTTTCGCCGACGGCATGCTGTGGTTCGCCGGAGCGCTCATGGGCATCACGGGCATCATCCTTCTGCTGGGCACGACGCTGTTCGATTTCGGTGCGGGCGTGCACGGCGTGACCCTGTTCCTGCACGACATAGGCTTTCTGCTGATCGCGGTGTTCGGCCTGGCGCACATCTTCCTGGGCGCCGGCATCTTCCAGCCGTACCGCGGCACGGCGAAGCTCATGTTCGGCGACGGCACGGTGTCCGAGTCCGACGCCCTGTACCACTGGGGCCACTGGGCCCGCAAGGAGATCGCCACGGGCGAGAACGTGGTGGAGAGACGAGTAAAGCGCGGCGACCCGTTCGTTCCGCCGCGAATCGCGGCGGCACGGGCGCCGGGTGGGTAACCCGACCGGACGCTCCCGGGTTGTCATCCTGAGCGGAGCGCGAAGCGCGGAGTCGAAGGATCCCGCGCGGCGCCAGCTGGAAGCGCCGCGGCTATCGCCGCGCGGGATCCTTCGACTCCGGCCTGCGCTCAGGATGACAAAAAGGGCGTTCCGCCCGTTCAGATAGGAAAGGAATCCATGAACCTCAAAGCGATCGATGCGGCCATCGCCGCGTACCGTACGAACCTCGACGAGGGCGACGTCTCGCGGCTCGCGTTCTTCCGCGAGCTGTGGGGGGTTCAGGCCGAGGCGGCCTCCCATGTTGATCTCGGCTACGAAGTGCCCGACGCCGATAGCCTGAAAACGTGGGCGCGCCACGGGGAGCCGGTGCTCTCCCATGCTCCGGTGAAGATCGAGGCCGCCGCGTTGGCGGGCGCGATGGAGCGGCTGGCCGAAGTGCTGGCTGCGCGCGGCGGGTTCGCGGCGTCGACGAGCGAGGCGCTCTCGCGCACGAGCTGGGAGCGCATGGTCGCCGCAAGCGACCTCGCGCTCGCCGGCTGCAACCCGGCTGCCTATGTGGAGTCGTTCGTCGAGCTGCTCGAGGACGACGGCATGGACGAGGACGCGGCCCGCATCGGCGCGATGGCGGCGGCGCTGGCCCTGCGCGCGTTTCTAGAGGGTCCGGCGACGGCCGTCGAGCGGGCGCGTCGGGAGGCGGGTGCCGACGAGCCGCATAGCGTGCGCTGCCCCGTGTGCGGCGGCGAAGCTGCGGTGGCGCAGGTGAGCGGCGCGCCTGCGGGGCAGGGACGCGCCAAGCGCCTGTGGTGCGCCCAGTGCGGCTGCGCGTGGGAGTTCGAACGCGTGCGTTGCGTGCGCTGCGGCACGCAGAACCAGAGCCGTCTGCATTATTTCAATCTCGAGGGCGACGAGGCGCACCGCCTGGCCACCTGCGACGAATGCGGCGGCTACACGCGCACCGTGTACGAGGAGGACGCGCTTGCGCCGTTCTCGTTCGAAGTGGAGGACGTGGTCATGGCGAAGCTCGACCTCGTGGCGTACCAGCGCGCGGCCGCCGATGCCGCCGCGGAAGCGCAGAGGTAGGACGATGGCCATCGTAGAGCGTCCCGAGCCCGCGAAGCGCGAGTCGGCCGAGCGGCCCATCCGCATCTTCCTGAACGAGGTGCCTGTTGCCGTGAGCCAGGGAAGCCCCTTCGGGCTGTCCGAGCTGGCGGTGGGCTACCTGTTGTCCGAGGGCCTCATCGCCGATCGCGACAGCCTCGTGGAGGTGGTCGAGGTGCCCGAGGAGGCTGCGGTGTACGTGGCCAGCGGAGAGCGGGCGGAGGAAGGCTACGTGCCCCTGCACCGCGTCACGTCGGCCGGGTGCGCCCAGTCGGCGCTTCTGCGCGACGCGCGGCGCGCGGGCGAGCCCCGCGCGTTGGAGACGGCGGCGCGCTTCGACGCCGACGACTTGCTGGCGTGCATGGAGGAGCTGTGCGAGCGCAGCCCGCGCCGCAACACCGGCGCGTGCGTGCACGGCTGCGGGCTGGGCGCGGCGGGCTCGGACGAGCTGCTGCTGGTGCGCGAGGACATCGGGCGGCACAACGCCATGGACAAGCTGGTGGGGCAGGCGTGGCTCGACCGTGTGGACGTGCGCGACAAGGCGCTGTTCATCACGGGGCGCATCAGCTGCGAGATGGCCCTCAAGGCTTATCGTGCCGGTTGCCCGGTGCTGGTCAGCCGCAAGTCGGCTACCGACGAGGCCGTGCGCCGCGCCGAGGAGCTGGGCGTCACCCTCGCGTCGCACTGCCGCGACGGCCGTATCCGCGTCCTGTCGCGTTCCGAGCGCGTGACGGGTAGGGGGATCGGCCCCTGCGGGCGATCCATCCGGTTTCGCCGTGCACGCGCCCGGTTTCGCCGTGCGCCTTGACCGCGCCCGCCGGTTGCCTTTGAATTGCCCAGACGGCGCGCGGCGCGTAGGCGCGCCCGAGCGAGAAAGGGCTTCCTTTGAGACATTCCGGGCGCGCACGGCGCGATCCGGGCGCGATGGCGCTCGTCGTGCTGCTGGCGGTGCTGCTCGCCGGGGCGGCGGCGGGGTTCGGCTATCTCGCCTGGCAACGGCAGCAGGCGGCCGATGCGGTGCGCGCGGTCGAGCGCGAGCCGCTGCCGGCGGTGGAGCGCGCCTACGACGCGCCTGCGGACGAGCCGGCGGAGAATCCTATCGACTTCGAGGCGCTGCGCCGGGAGAGCCCCGACGTCTACGCGTGGCTCTACGTGCCGAACACGAACGTCAACCTTCCCGTGCTCCAGCGGCCGGGAGACGACTTCTTCTACCTCGATCACGACCGCTACGGCGAGCCGGCCGTCGAAGGCGCGGTGTTTTCCCAGATGGCGAACGCGACCGACTTCTCCGATCCCGTCACCGTGCTGTACGGCCACAACATCGTGAACGACGCGATGTTCGCCACGTTGCATGCCTACGAGGACCCGGCGTTCTTCGCCGACAACCCCGAGCTGTACGTTTACCTGCCTGATCGCATCCTCGCCTATGAGGTGGTGGCGGCCTACGAGTACGACGACCGGCACATCCTCAACTCGTTCGACTTCTCCGACCCCGCCGTGCGGACGGGCTACTTCGCATCGGTGCTCGCGCCCGACGACCCGAAGGCGAACGTGCGCGACGGCGCGCAGCTCGATGCCGACGACCGCATCGTGCAGCTCAGCACCTGCCGCTCGGCCCTGACCAGCGACCCGGTGCGCTATATCGTCACGGCCGTGCTCGTGGGCGAGAAGCCTGCTGCGTGAGCTGCGCCCCCGCTTTCGCAACAGGCGGAGCCTCTTTCGTCGAAGGGGTCGAACGGCATGTCTCCATGCTCTAGCATGAGGTGGCTGTGGAATGCTTGCGCCTTCGGGTAGGCGCATCGACGAGAGAGGTGCTGATATGAAGAAGAAGCTGGCCGCGCTTTTGTGCGCTGCGATGCTCGCGTGCGCGCTCCCCGCGCTCGCGTGGGCCGACGAGGCGGATCAGGCGACGGCGGATCAGGCGACCGCGCAGGAGTCGGCCGCGGCCCGCTCGATCGGGCCGTGGCAGGAGAGCGCGTCGAACGAAGACGGCTCGTGCGTCCTCTCTGGCGAGACGAGGGCGTCTTCGTTCGCCGTCATCGCTACGAGCGAGACGGCCGACGACGCGCTGGACGGCATGCCGTCGTTCAGGGTCGTTGCCGAGAACGCGACCAAGAAGATCGATTTCGGCGTGGCGCTTCTCGCGGGCGGCCAGTACGCCGGTTGCAACAAGCTCGAGGTGCACGTGAAGCCGAGCGCGGGAAGCGCCGGCATCGCCAAGACGTTCGAAGTGACGAGGGCCGTCGACCAGAGCAGCTTCAACTTCACGTCCGAGATGTTCAACCTCGGCGACCAGGAAGGCGATGCCTCTTACAGCGCCGACTTCGTCATGACGCTCGTCCCCTCGAAGGCGGACGTCGACGAACCGGCCGCCGACGAGCCTGCTGCCGATACGTCGGCTGCGTTGCCGTCCGGCGCCGACACGGGCGCAACCTCGCCCAAGACCGGCATGGACGCCGGCGCGCCGGCGGGCGCCTCCTTCGGCATGCTGGCCGCCGCCGGAGTCGTGGCCTTCGCGCTGCGCCGCAAGCTCGCGAAGTAACCGATGCTCATCGTCGGGCGGGCGCGCCGCAAGGTTCGCCCGCCCGGTCGTCGAAAGGCGGCCGCATAGGCGCTTGCGCGACCTCGCCTTATACATATTCTCGCAAGTTTCTGCATAAAAGGGGTTACAAATCGGCTCCGAACCGAATATACTGCTTCCAGTCCTTTAAAAGCGGTACAGAGAGACCGACAAGGTAGAACCCCAAGCGCTCACCCGAACAAGAGCGCGACGAGTCGAAGCCTTTGTCTGTCGCGGAGGCTTTTTTCATGCCCTCGCGCAGACGCCGCCAACTCGGGGGCGACGCGGACGCCCGGCATCGCCGGAGCGGGCGCGGAACCCGGCGGAGAGCAGGTCCGTCTGTACGCACTCGACGTCAAGAAAGGGTGTGTATGAACGACGCAGGAACGGTCAAGACCGTCTGCATGGACGCAGACGAGATCGAGCGGTCGCTGACGCGCATCGCGCATCAGATCCTCGAGACCAACAAGGGCGCGGGCAACATCGCGCTCGTCGGCATCGTGACGCGCGGCGACTTGCTCGCCAAGCGCCTGGCCGAGAAGATCGAGGCCATCGAGGGCACGAAGGTGCCGCTCGGCAAGCTCGACATCAGCTTCTATCGCGACGACTTCGCGACGCATCTCTCGCCCGAGGTGCATTCCACCGACATCCTCTTCGACCTCGACGGCAAGGACGTCGTGCTCGTCGACGACGTGCTGTACACCGGCCGCACCATCCGCGCCGCGCTCGACGCGCTCATGGATATCGGCCGTCCCTCCACGGTGCAGCTGGCCGTCCTCGTGGACCGCGGCCATCGTCAGCTGCCCATCCGCGCCGACTTCGTGGGCAAGAACGTCCCGTCTTCCTCCGACGAGAACGTGCGCCTGTTCTTGGAAGAGGCGGACGGCAAGTCCGAGGTCGAGATACTGGAAATCGCTCCGGGCTCCCGCGCGGGTTCGGCACCGCTGGGAGGTGAATAGGGCATGGCCTTCAATCACAAGCATCTGATCGACATCACGGAGTACTCCGCCGACGACATCATGACCGTTCTGGAGACGGCGGTCCGTTTCAAAGAGGTCAACGAGCGCCGCATCAAGCAGGTGCCCACGCTCAAGGGCGTCACCGTGGTCAACATGTTCAACGAGCCGTCCACCCGCACGCGCTCCTCGTTCGAGATCGCCGAGAAGCGCCTGAGCGCCAACAGCCTGAACTTCGGCGGCAGCTCCACCTCCACGGTGAAGGGCGAAAGCCTCGTGGACACGGTGGAGACGCTGTGCGCCTACAAGATCGACATGATCATCGTGCGTGACAAGCACGCCGGCGTGCCCCGCAAGATCGCCGACGTCTCCGGCGCGCACGTCATCGACGCGGGCGACGGCAAGCACCAGCACCCCACGCAGGCGCTGCTGGACCTCTACTCCATCTGGGAGGTCAAGGGCGACCTGAACGGCCTCAAGGTGGGCGTCGTGGGCGACATCGGGCACTCCCGCGTGTGCGGCAGCCTGATCCCCGCGCTCAAGATCATGGGCTGCGAGGTGACGGTGGTCGCGCCGCCGACGCTGCTTCCCGCGCGCCCCGACATCCTGGGCGCCGACCGCGTGACCACGAAGCTGGACGAGGCGCTGCCCGACCTCGACGTGGTGTACATGCTGCGCATCCAGCGCGAGCGCCTCGAGGGCGCGCCGTATCCGTCGCTGCGCGAGTACAACATGCTGTACGGCCTCACGAAGGACCGCGAGCACCTCATGAAGCCCGACGCCCTCATCTGCCATCCCGGCCCCATCAACCGCGGCGTCGAACTGGATAGCTACATGGCCGACCATCCGAAGCGCTCGGTCATTCTCGATCAGGTCTATGCCGGCATCCTTACCCGCATGGCCGAAATGTACCTGCTGCTCGGAGGGAGCGAAGATGGCCTTACTGCTTAAGAACGCCCACGTGATCGACCCGCAGGTCGGTCTGAACGAAACGGCCGACATCCTCGTGCGCGACGGGAAGATCGTCGAGATCGGCCAGAACCTTGCGATGGAGAAGGGCGTCGAGCGCGACCTGGGCGGCAAGATCGTCGTTCCCGGTCTCGTGGACATCCACGTGCATCTGCGCGAGCCCGGCTACGAGCTGAAGGAGGACATCGCCTCCGGCACGCGCGCCGCGGCGCACGGCGGCTTCACGGCGGTGTGCTGCATGCCGAACACGAAGCCCGTCATCGACAACGCCGTGGGCGTGGAGTACGTGAAGGCTCGCGCGGCGGCCGTGGGCAAGTGCCGCGTGCACGTGGCCGGCCTGCCTGCTCGCAGGGGGCTCAAGGGCGACACGCTGTCCGAGATGGGCGACGATGGTCGGCGCACGGCGCCGTCGCCTTCACCGACGACGGCCGCGGGGTGCAGGGCGCGGGCATGATGCGCCGCGTCATGGACTACGCCGCGCAGTTCGACCGCGTGGTGATGAGCCACTGCCAGGACGAGGACCTCGTCGGTGCCGGCCAGGTGAACGAGGGCGTCGTGTCGACGCGCCTGGGCATGCTGGGCTGGCCGGCCGAGGGCGAGGAGATCCAGATCGCCCGCGACATCGCTATC
>ENA-OQCU01000822-OQCU01000822.1-human-gut-metagenome-genome-assembly--contig:-NODE-822-length-12362-cov-2.399346_pt1 | contig 12362 bp, 17 predicted proteins | sample MGYA00242504_ERZ504590 | MGnify/ENA primary metagenome ERZ504590 (study PRJEB26092, sample SAMD00036318) | human gut metagenome | host: Homo sapiens | study: EMG produced TPA metagenomics assembly of... | reverse complement strand
TTTTATAACGATATTGATTTTTTCCCAGCCCTCTTTCTGCAGCATCCTTAAATTCAGAAGCGGTAAATCCCATTTTCCTCTCTATCTTTGATGCATAGATATTCTTTTTCGGTTTTATACTGCCATGTTCCATTTTCATTTAGTGGTCGGACAGTAAGAAGAATGTGTGCATGGGGATTGTGACCATCCGTATCGTGAATGGCAAAATCAGCACACATTCCCATATCTACAAAATTCTTTTGGATAAAATTCTGAAGAAGAGAAATATTGCTGCCTTTATCTAACTCAATAGGGAGTGCGACAACAAATTCTCTTGCCAGCCGGCTGTCTTTTGATTTTTTCAGCAGCTTCTACAGCATTCCAGAGTTGCTCCCGGGTTTTTTCCATTCAGGCGGAGCCATAGGGGGAAGCATTACTTCCTGATAGATCAGTCCATGTTTTCGGGTGTAGTCATGCTGGATGCCATCGTAATCATTGTACATGCGGCTACAGCTCATATAAGCAGATGCAGCGACAGCAGACCGCCCGGAACCACGGCTGACGACCTTGGCTTGCATATGATAAATTGCCATATCTGGCACCTCCTTTCGATGTTGCCTGCAACAGCGGATAGCCCTCGGCAGAGCGCACGAGCCCCGTAGGGGATACCACCGCCCGATTTATCGGGTGGTGAGTAAGTGCGCCCTTCGGGAGTAGAACTTGTGTATTTACATTCCTCTTAGCCGGAGTATCAGCTCCCGCTTTAGGGTATCTAAATCCATTTCTTTAATATGTGGAGCAATGCTTTCCAGAATCGCTCCTTCTTGAATCAATCTGCGTGTTCTGGCATTACGTTCCTTTTTACGGTTTCTTGCTTCGATTTCTTCCAGTCTGTGTTTTGCCTGTAAAAGCACTTTTTCTTCTGGTGTCATAATTCTTTTATTTGCCATATCTGGCACCTCCTTTTTATGCCCGTATCCGGGCGATTTAGTTTTAAAATCTTGTGGTTTAGTACTATAGTTTTAGATAACTGACAGTGGCATGTCTCTGGTGATAAATAAGAAAAGAAAGTAGTACTACTGTCAGTGAAAAATAGTTATTGTGCGATGCTGCTTCGTTTCAACTCTGGTTTGAAGTGTGATTATCTAACAGAATTCTTTTTGCCTGTTTTAAATTAGCTGTTGCATTGTCCTGACGAATATTCCGGTTATTGATACGGATGGGAACACATCTCTCCAGAATACGGTCATAAATTCGTTTGTGTGCGATATCAGCGGCGTTATTCAGCTCTGATAAAGTGAGATTGGTTGTTATGATCAGGGGCTTTTTACTGCGGTAACGGCTGTCAATCACATTGAATACCTGTTCCAGTGCAAAGTCAGAGTTCCGTTCAATTCCGAGGTCATCAATGATCAGAAGGCTGTAGCGGTTTAAGCTGTGGATGAACTGATTCCTGTCTTCAAAATGCATTCCGGTAAGGGTATTCAGAATCCGGGAAAAGTTGGTCATCAGTACCGGGACGCCTTTTTCCAGAAGGGCATTGGCAATGCAACCTGCAAAGAAAGATTTTCCAGTACTGACATCGCCCCAGATGAGAAGTCCGGAAGCGTTTGCTTTCATCTCTTCCCAGTTGCTTACATAATTGTGTGCCAGTTTTATTTCCGGATTGATGCCGTTATCTTTGGAAAAGGTGTAGTCATAAAGTGATTTGTCCTGTAAGCCGCTGGTTTTAAGATGCTCTATTTCCATTTGCTTTTCATGAAGTTTTCTCTGGGCTTCCTCCTGTTCAAAGATCTTCTGCTGGCACTTACAGCGGATGGAAGGAATAAGAACCTTTCCCTGTAATTCATGCCTGCACTGTCTTGGCGTATTGCATTTGGAACAGTAGATCAGGTGATCTGTTTCGTTAAAATATTCATCAGACTGAAGCTCTCTGTTTGGTGTGATAGCTGTTGGTTTTTCTGTAAATGTTGTCATAATGTTTCGTATTCCTCACTTTCGTAATTCCGTTGTCGGGAAGCAGGATGATCCTGTCTTGCCCAACTGATGATGGTAGCTGCATGGTTTTGGTATTGCTTTCCGGTAGAAGCCATATAACCGGATAAGCGTTCCATATAGTCCTGCCAGTCAGGGATTGTCTGCCGGATATCTTCCAGCTCCGTCTCTGACAGAAAAACATTTTGAAATTTTCCATAGGGTGAGAGTGGCTCCTTACTCCCTCTTATTGCTAAATTGTTCTTTTTTATCTCTTTCTTATTACTGGACAGTTTTCTGTCTGTATCAGGGAAAGAATCCTGTCTGTCAATAGGACAGTTTTCTGTCTGTCTTGAGGAAAGAATTCTGTCTGTATTGCTGAGGGTTTCTTTCGGGATTTTTACATAGATCCGATTAGGGTGTCCGGGTCCCTGCCGTTTTCGGAAGATAAGCTCCTGTTTTTCCAGTACTGCCAGAGCAGTTTTAACCGTCATCTGGCTTTTGTGGAGAACTTCTGCCAGTGCTTCAATCGTAAAGTAGAGGAACACATGACCATTTGTATCTGACCAGCCCTCATTTTTCTGGGAAAGCCTTGCACGGTCGAGCAGGATCATATAAAGCATTTTGGCAGTTTCGTTTATTTCCATGTCCAGAAGAAAACGGGGAAACATCATATAAGATGGCAGGCTTGTGTCTGCTGTCAGAAAGTCCGTCATGTGTTCACCTCCAATCACAATGGTTTATTCTCCAAGGAAATCCCAGTCTATATCACGATCCGGCTGTTCTTTTTCAGGAGCTGGAAAGGGCACCCTGATGGGGGATTCCCTTTCTAACATGCCTGCAGTCAGCCCGGACAGAAAAATCGGCAATGACTGTTTCAGGCTGTGTTCCACTGCTTCTACAATCTGTTTCACAAAAAGTTCTTCCCGTTCCCTTGTTTCCAGATAGGGATCAGCCTGAGTGCGGTAGTAGCGGTCAAAATAATCGACCAGTGCAAGGGAGATTACCTGGCTGTAAGATTTAAAATTCTGTCTGTCCATCGTCTGTAAATATTCCCAGGCTTTCCGCTGCTGGTCTTTGTCCAGATTAAATCGCAGGTTTGTGTTGCGGATATGGTTCTGCATGGCTTATCCCCTCCTTTTCAGGCTCATATAAGCCAGAGATTCATAACCTTTGGCAGTGGCACAGATATCATCAAGGATGGTAACTCGTGCTTTGTCATACGTTCCAAAGTTACGGATCAGGCATCCACCGCCTCCGACCACATACAGGCGCATCAGGTCAGAATTGTATTCATATTTGCGGAGTGTGGCAAAAATATCTGTGACATACTGTCTGGCAACAGCAGTAATACAATCCAGATAAGGCGCTGAAATGTCAGCGGTTCCAAACCGTAGAATCTGCTCTACGGTAGATTCCTCAATCTTTACTCCGAATTTGTCCAGAACAGCGTTTTTAGCGGCAATCATACATTGGTTTACGCCGAACTTTTCTGTCCAGCACCGGCTTTCCTGTGCTTTCTTATTGTTGATATACAGAATGTTCATGGTTCCATTTCCTGATATCTGCAATGAAGATTGGTTCCCTTGAAATCTCCAAGCCGGTTTACGATAGCCGGATATCCCTGTGGGTAAAGGCTGCATCCCACAAAGCGGAGATGATACTCTTTGCTGTTAAAACGGTAATGGACTTCTGGATTCTGGAGCAGATAGGAACGAAAAGCTTCTCTTTGATTTCTGATCCATGTCAGAGGAAGTCCGGCAGCCAGATGAACATCTGCTTCACGGATGGAAAAGACATTCAGTTCCCTTGCAATAGCCATTAGCGTCAGAAGATAATATTCTTCGTCCATAGCTTTATCCGGGATAAATTCTTTGTGTCCTTCGCCGATCCGGTAGTAAATGCCGTTGTATTCCAGAATATTCCCGGTGAAGATTGGTTCAGTTTCATAGGCTTTGATGCCGGTTGGGGTGACGGTGTTTGCTGTTTTCATATTGCCGTAGCCATGATCTACAGCAATGATTTTTGTGTTTCTGAGTTCTCGCATAAAAAATACCTCCGTTTTCGTATTGATTGATTCAGCAGGTCGTACCGGTGTGGTACTGCTCTGCTGTGGGATAAGCATACGAAAATCGGAGGAAAAAGGCATTGAGGGGAAATTGAGCAGGAATTGAGAAAAAGATATATTGTGCTTACGTTCTTCATGTACTCTTGTTGTGATTTCATTGTTTTTTATCGTATAATATGGATACTGGAGGTGTGCGCCAGTTCGGTGCCGAATATATAGTTGGTGGGAATCCAGTCTGGTAAGACCTAGCAAGTCGCCAGTACCGAGTCCTTGGAGCATCGAAGGCTAACAATGATGTTTAAGCGTAGGACAGGGAACAGGAACGCCGTAATGCGAAAGCGTGAAGTGATTGAGCTTCGTTAGAATTATCGATTGTGTGGGGTGGTCTGCTACCTCCTTGGGTCACCAATAAGGAATAATCGCTAAGCGAGATTATGAAAACACACCGGAGTCCCAGAGCACGGCATACCTGATATAGTTATATTCGACATACCTGGGAGACCTGGACAGTTCTGGACATGAGCCAGTAGGGAGTATCGGCCAATGCAATGGTGAGTACGAACGAAGACTGTTGAGGAGTCGGATTCATCCATAGTACCGATGAAGGAAGTAATGACTCTGGAGGGAAGGGATGGACAATAAGTCGCTTTTGCAATCAAAACATAGAAAGCACAGGAGGCAGACATTCTATGGAAAAAGAGAAAGCAGAAATAGCCAGTCTCGTAGAAAAATATGGAAGAGTCCAGTCGTTAATGAAATACGTCAACAAGGATACGCTCAAAGAATCTTACAGCAAACAGCCAAAAGGTAAAGCGGTGGGAGCAGACGGAGTTACAAAGGAAGAATACGGGAAGCGGTTGGAAGAAAATATTGAAAATCTGATAGTAAGAATGAAGAAATTTTCCTACAAACCATACCCGGTACGCAGAGCCTATATTCCAAAAGGAAATGGGAAAATGCGAGGACTGGGAATCCCGTCATTTGAAGACAAAGTGGTTCAGGGTGTTTTCAAGGAAATACTTGAGGCGATATATGAGCCGAAGTTCAAAGAGTTTTCCTACGGTTTTCGTCCAAATAAGAGCTGTCACGACGCAATCCAGAGGGTAAATAAACATATCATGGCAGATAAGGTAAATTATATAGTGGACGCTGATATTAAAGGCTTCTTCGATAACATAGACCATGAGTGGATGATTAAATTTCTGGAACACGATATAGCTGATAAGAACTTTATACGATATATCAAAAGATTTCTGATAGGCGGAGTCATGGAAGACGGAAAGCGGCTGGAAACAGAATCAGGAACGGTACAAGGCGGGCTGATTTCGCCAGTGCTTGCAAATGTGTACCTGCACTATACGTTAGACACATGGTTTGATTATGTGAAGAAACACGAGTTTAAAGGAGAAATGTATATGGTACGCTACGCAGATGATTTTGTTTGCCTGTTCCAATACGAGAATGAAGCACGAAAGTTCTATCAGCTTCTGATTGAAAGACTGAAGAAATTCGGACTGGAAATCGCAGAGGACAAAAGCAGGATACTACCCTTTGGCAGATACAAGGGAACAAAAGAAAGCTTTGATTTTCTGGGTTTTACGCATTACAATGCGAAAAGCCATTGGGGGAAATACTGTGTACTGCACAGAACAAGTAAAAAGAAGCTGAAAATAAAACGAGAGGAAGCCAAGAAATGGATATGGGAGCACATGCATGAAAGCATAGCCGACACGGTAGAGACACTGAATATAAAGTTAGCAGGGCACTATCGCTACTATGGAATCTATGGGAACTATATAGGACTCATAAAATATTTTGTGTATGTGAGGCAGGAAGTCTGGAAGAGTAAACGTCGCAGAGACCAGTCTTATTGGCTGACATGGAAAAAGTATCGGGAGATTTTAAAGATACATCCATTGGAAACTCCGAAGATATATGTAACAAGTGCTTATTAGGCGAAAGGCTTATTGAAGAGCCGTATGCCTTAATAGGGCATGTGCGGTTCTGTGAGGGGCTTTTGAGACTTGAACCTCTCATCGCAAAAGAATATAGATGAAAGGAAGTGAAAAAGTCGAGACAAAGTCTACTCGACGGTTTGGATGAAATACAAGATTTTAGTTGTCGATGATGATAAAGAATTGGTGAAAATGCTTTGTAGTTATTTTAATATGAAACAATATGAAACCATTACGGCTACAGATGGAATGGAAGCATTAATAAATAAAATGAAACCGGATATTATTTTGTTGGATATCAATATGCCACGCATGGATGGGAATTTGAAGTATGTCGTCTGATACGCAGTAAAGTGTTATGTCCAATTTTATTTCTGACAGCAAGAGTTGACGGAAGATGATAAAATTATGGGTTGCTTTCAGGTGGGGATGATTATATTACGAAACCATTTAGTCTTCGGGAGTTGGAAGCAAGGATTGTCACAAACATAAAGAGAGAAGAAAGGCATCAACAAAAAACGGAATACCGCTTCATGGATGAAATGCTGATTGATTATTCTGAAAAAATAGTAGCTATAGCCGGACACAGGATGGAGTTCACAAAAATTGAATATCAGATTATTGAATTCTTATCCATGCATCCAGGGCAGGTGTTTGATAAAGAACGTATATATGCACAAGTCTGTGGATATGATGCGGAAGGGGACAGTAGAACGATAACGGAATTAGTACGGCGTATAAGGAAAAAAATAGCGGATTATTCAGAAAAAGAATACATAGAAACTGTATGGGGGATTGGATACCGATGGAAAAAATAAGAAACTTGTCACTGAAAAAAACAATTCTGCTTTATTTTGTGATCAGCTTAACGGCAGCATTTCTGTTATCTGGATTTACAGTTCATTTTGCAGGAAATATGCAGAATAAAATATGGGAAAAATATATTGATTATGCAGATTATACGGACGTGTTTCAGCAATATGGAAAGAAATACGAGATTGAGATATCAAGACCTAATCAATCGCAGATGAATCGTTTGGACTATCATCTTTCGGAAATGTGTGACTTTATGGAAACATATTCGGTACTGATTTTTTCGATTGTTGGGAGTGTTGTTGCGGTATTCTTTTTTTATAAAAATAAGTTAAAGACACCTCTACAGGAACTAAAAGATGCCTCACAAATGATTGCAGATAATGAACTGGATTTTCATGTGTCCTATGAAAATAAAGATGAGATGGGAACTTTGTGTAAAGAATTTGAAATGATGCGAAGTGCCTTAGCAGATAACAACAGAAAGATGTGGCGAATGATTGATGACGAGAAGGCTTTGCGGAATGCAATTGCACATGATATACGTTCTCCACTTTCCATATTGCGTGGGTATCAGGAAATGCTCTTAGAGTTTGTTTCTGCTGAGAGTATAAAAACAGAGGATGTTATTGATATCTTACAAACAGGCATGTATCAGATTGACCGTATAGAGCATTTCACGGAAAACATGAGAAAAATGTCCCATTTAGAACAGAGGGAACTGCAATGCTCAGAGATAGAATTATCGGAACTGGCAAAAAAGATTGAGGCAGAAGCTGCCATGCTGTCCAAGAAGGAAAGTAAATTATGTAAGGTAGAAAGAGTGCAGGAACAAAACATTGTGAAAGTGGATGAGGAACTTGTCATGGAAGTGACAGACAACTTACTGGAAATGCGGTTCGATATGCACAAAAAAGTATTGCTTTGCAGATAAAGAAAAAGGATGGTTTTCTTATAATTTCTGTTGAAGATGATGGAATAGGATTTGTGGATACTGAGGAAAAAGTAACAGAGCCATTTTATCATAAGAATCCACAAGATGATTTAAAGCATTTTGGCCTTGGTATGTATATTTCTCGTATTTTCTGTGAAAAGCATGGAGGAAATTTGAAAATATATAATGCCAGACAAGGCGGTGCTCATGTAGAAGCTCTTTTCAAAGCTGAATAAAAATACTTTATAAGGCTGAAATCGCAAATAAAGTGGTTTTAGTCTTTTTTGTTGTGAATTTATTGAGAATTGATTTGTATGATGTTGTTAAAGAAATAAAGAAAGGAAGAGATACAATGAAAACAATCATAAAAAGAAGTATACTTGATTATTTAAAGAACCCTGTTTTGTGGATTGGCTTGATTATTATAGTTGCCAGTATGTATCAATGTCTGTCATCGTATTTGCAAATTCATTATATCAAACAGAATGAACAGATCACACAAAATGACGTAGCATTGGAAGATGCTGATGTCATGGATGGGTACATTCCCACATCTGATGATAAAGAAAGAAGAAGGGAGTGGGAAGATACGATCAAAGAGACGTTAATGGACACCTCCAAAAATGGTTTTGGATTTAGCAGGCAGGAAGCAGATCATGTAATGAAAGAAATTCAGAATATGGATGTAAAGACTGCTTCTGAGTTTTTGGAATCCCAATATGGCTATTATAATGCAATATATGCTTATGAGGACCTTGAAATTCATAAGGGGACAGCAGAAGAAATCAATCATTATATCGAGCGGAAATTATCCGAACATTCTTTTTCCTGGTACTTTGCCAAAAAGTTCACGGATTTTGCAGGATTGCATATGGCCTTTTTTGCAACCGTATTGCTATCATTTTTATTTATTCAGGATACACGAAAAATACCTATGAATTATTACATACAAAGCCTGTTACGGCAATCCAATATATATGCGGGAAAGTAATAAGCGGACTCATTAGTATGTTGGGCGTATTAGTGATTTTGAATGTTATATTCTTTATGCTGTGTTTGAAAACGTCTTTAGAATCGGGCTTTCCAGTAACACCAATTGATTTTTGCGTGAATTCTCTGATCTATATTATTCCGAATCTTTTGATGATATGTTGTGTCTATACAATTACAGCAGTAATATTTAAAAATCCGCTTCCGGCAGCACCAATCTTGTTTTTACACATTATATATTCAAATATGCTGACCATGAAGAATGATATTTATTATATGAGACCGTTCTCTATTATGGTGCGATTCCCTGGCAGATTTTTTGAAACACATGTAGCCAAAATGTCAAACATAAATCAGATTATTCTTGTAATTTCATCAGTTATATTAGTATGTATTTCTGTTACAATCTGGAAAAGGAGGAGGGTTCATTGAAAACGGAACTAAAAAACTGCCTGTCGTTATATAAGATTTTTTATTCATGTGCATTTATACTGATATTGTGTGCTATTCATCCGATTATATACTATGAAGAAATCGGTTCAGCGATTCAGTCGCCAATAGCATTTTTAACAATTATTTTTTGTAGTGACACATATTTGATGGAAGTAAAAAGTAAGCGTGCCGATGTATTTCATTTGTATGATCAAAAAAAGCAGTTAAAAGTAATATCGCAGAGAGTGGGCGTTCAAATATTATATTTATTAATACTTTCCTGTGTTGGATATGTTTTGTTTTTCTGGCAAAAACCGGGCAGTGTAAACGAAGGCATTTCGGGTATTCAGATATTTCTTTTATATTTCATTGCAATGTTTGGAACTATCTGGCTTTGGAGTATATGCTCTGTGATTTTGTGTACATTGCTTCGAAATATGTGGGCAGGTATTGGATGTTTATTTGGAATTGTCATTGGACTTATATCAAAAGCAGGAAGTTCATTTTTCGGAAATCTGGGATTGTTTTCTTTCAGCTTTTGTGAACCTACTCAATTAATGTCCGAGAGTTGGATTTATGGAACGCTTGTGTCTTTTATAGCGGGGCTGTTTTTATTTGCAGTATTACCAATGGCTTTAAAGAAAAGAGGATAGATTATGAGTATTAGAATAAATGATTTAACAGTTAGATTTAAAAATGGTGTAGTTGCAGTAAATAAGGCATCTCTTGAAAATACCTAAGGGAATTTACGGACTTTTGGGTGAGAATGGTGCTGGAAAAACCACTTTGATGAGGGTTCTTACAACTGTTTTAAAACAAACGGAAGGAATGGTTTCCCTTGATGGAATTCTGTATAACGAGGAAATTATGAGAAAATACAGAAAAAGATTGGTTATCTTCCACAGGAAATCGACTTATATCCGAATCTTACGGTGAAAGAATGTCTTGTATATATGGGGGGACTGTCAGGAGTATCCAGAAATGACCTCGAACAAAGAATTACCTATTATCTGGAAAAGACTTCTCTTACAGAGCATCAGAATAAAAAAATGCGGCAATTATCTGGTGGTATGAAGAGACGTGTCGGACTCATACAGGCACTTCTTAATAATCCGGATTTTTTGATTATTGATGAACCTACCACCGGGTTAGATCCGGAAGAAAGAATCAGGATCCGCAATCTTTTGGTTGATTTTTCAAAGGATAGAACTGTGCTGTTTTCCACTCATGTAGTAGAAGATTTAGCAGCAACCTGTACACAGCTTGCCATTATGAAAAAAGGGAATTTTTATATTCCGGAAGTGTGAGTGGATTGCTGGAAAATGCAAAGGGCTGTGTTTGGAATTGTACGGTACAAAATGCAGAAGAAGCCCGTTTGTTAGAAGCCAATTATTCTATTTCATCTAAGCAGTATGTAGAAAATGGAATTCATATGAAAATATTAAGCAAAGGAAAGCCAAATGAGAAGTGTGTCCTGGATAATGATATCACTTTGGAAGATGCATATATTTATTTGACGAATAGTTGAATATAACGGCGGGCAAGTTGCCCGCCGTAAATTATGCTTATTTTGTTAAAAGACCGGATAGAGTTTTTCCAATGGAAAATCCAATCTGTGGATATAACTCCTGATCAAGAAAATGCGGATATTTTTAAAATGATTGTGTCAATTTAAAATCAATTTCTATTCAATGTGGTTTTCCGGTAGGTTCTGTAAAATAAGCTCAGATTAAAAACAATGACGGGAGGAGCTTATGCAACAGAATATTGAATTTGAGCGGTGCATTGATTTTCTGGTACGGATGATTGATAAGTACGGCGAAGAAAGTACCTCCGGGAGTTGGAGGAAAGAAAAAATAGAATAAAGAAGAAAAAAACAGCAATTAGAATACATTCTTTTCATAGCATTTGTAAGTACCGTCGTAATGTCTCCGTTTTTCAACAGGTTCGGCTTGCTATTCTCCATCGGAAACAGAGTCTTTCTTTTTTTAGACTTACCAGAAATCATTTCATGCCCAGAATAGATAGCTATGATCATGCAGAACAGAGAGCTACAAGCAAAATACTTATGAGCGGATTTCATATTTTTATAGCCAGTATAAAAGATTCCAAACATTGCTGCCAATGCACCAAGTGACCAATATTTATGTGCTTTCATCTTAGATTTCTCCTGCGTTTTTTTATTATGATTCAGTTTTTTTCTTTTATTTATAAAGAAATGAGGAACACATCTGTATATAGCGAGATGGTTCCTCTTTTTGTTATGCGGTTTTTTTGTACAGCCAGCGCTTCGATTTCTTCTAAGGTCAGGTCTGTAAAAGCGGCAATATCTTCGTAAGTGAGTTTACCGGAGGCCAGCATACGTTTAGCAATTTCAATGCGTTCAGCTTTTCGCATATTTTCCATTTCTCTGCACATAGTCAAAACTCCTTCCTCATCTTCTTTAAAATAACGTACTCTGTCAGCAAGGATTTTATAATACATGTCTTTCGGATTGGTACAGGAAAAATCGTGCATTAGTTTTCCGAGTTCTGTTTCATCTTTGATTTGGGAATTTATATAAATAATATGAGCTTCATCACCGAATGGTTCACCGGTTTCCTGGATGATGCGGTCAACATGATAAATTGGAAGCCCGGCTTTTAATACATCATTTTCGGTAATAAAAATCACATAGGTTTCAGTGAGAGCATCATATTTATCGCCAGCTTCAGTCATATTGGCATCTATAAGACTGCTATTGTATCTTGCACGTTTTGCATCAGCACCACGATCACTTCTTTGAATTTCTATATTATAAATGCGGTTATTGGAATCAACAGCTAATATATCCAAGCGAAATTAGAACGTCCCTGTAAATTTTTTTATATCGTATTGTCCCTGCACAGATTGTACTTTAAGGTCATGTCTTTGCAAAATAATTTGAAGTAGAAATTCTGCACATGCCTTATCTTCAAAAACTTTACTCATAAAATCATCATCTAAAAGACGGAACCCCCTAAGGCGTTGTAGATCTTCTTTATGTTTTTGCTCAAAATCTAGTGTTTCTTCTGTATTATTCATTGTAAAAACACCACCTGCTTTCCTTTAGAATGGGATATTCTTAGCAAAGGTATATAAGGATTCTTTTGTCACAGCATTTCCGGAAGGATTTTATATTGCAGATACTGTATTTATCTGTATGTCACTCAATAACGATTTTAATGTTAGGAGACTG
>ENA-OQCU01000821-OQCU01000821.1-human-gut-metagenome-genome-assembly--contig:-NODE-821-length-12367-cov-3.229984_pt1 | contig 12367 bp, 9 predicted proteins | sample MGYA00242504_ERZ504590 | MGnify/ENA primary metagenome ERZ504590 (study PRJEB26092, sample SAMD00036318) | human gut metagenome | host: Homo sapiens | study: EMG produced TPA metagenomics assembly of... | reverse complement strand
TACTTGCAATGCCATTTCAGATTGATGGTGAGACTTATTTATGAGGACATTACGCTGACACAGGAAGAAATTTTTACAAGAAACTGCGTGAGGGCGGAAATATTTTCTACTTCTCAGCCATCACCAGGCAGTGTAACAGATCTGTGGGATAAAATTTTGCAGGAATATGACCAGATCGTTCATATCCCGATGTCAAGTGGACTTTCCGGCTCCTGCCAGACTGCAATTATGCTGGCTCAGGAAGAAGAGTATGATGGAAAGGTCTATGTAGTCAACAATCAGCGTATCTCCGTTACGCAGCGTCAGTCAGTTATTGATGCAAAGAGTATGGCAGAGGCAGGATACGATGCAGCGGCAATTCAGAAACGCTTAGAGGAGACAAAGTTTGACTCAACCATCTACATCACGCTTGATACGCTGCATTATCTTAAAAAAGGCGGAAGAATTACACCGGCAGCGGCAGCATTAGGAACAATTCTTCGCTTAAAGCCAGTTTTACAGATTCAGGGTGAAAAGCTTGATGCCTACTCAAAGGCACGTACCTACAAGATTGCAAAGAACACGATGCTCGATGCCATTGCAAAGGATATTGAGGAGCGCTTCGATGGAAAGTCATCACCAGAAGATATATATATCGCCATTGCTCATACCGATAATTTAGCAGCAGCAGAGGAATTTCGTGATGAAGTAAAGGCAATCTACCCAGAACATGATATCTACATCGACCATTTGTCCTTAAGTGTAGCCTGCCATATCGGACCAGGAGCACTTGCCATCACAGCAACAAAAGTGTTAAAATACTGATAAGCAATCTGGTACCACAACATTTAAAAATAAAAATGCAGTAAAAAACTCAGGAACAGATCATCTTGTGATCTCTCCTGAGATTTTTTATGTAAAGCTTATAACAAGACTTATAATGGAAGCATTATTGGTTTTCTGTCATGAAATACTGTGTAGTAGCGGATACCGCATGATTCTAGAATAGCAGGAACCTTATCAAAAGCATATGCCGTGTGTTCAGGCTTGTGACCGTCAGAGCCGATAGTAAGAATCTCACCGCCAAGCTCATGATAGCGCTTTAGCACATCTTCGGTCGGATTTGGGTGGCCAAGCCCGTATTTAAAGCCGGCGGTATTGAGCTCGATGCCTTTTCCCTGGGAGATAATTTCCTTTAATATAGCATCAATTATGTCGGCATACTTTTCATATGAATAGTATTTATTTTTGTCAGGACCGTATCTGACAACGTAGTCGATGTGACCGTACACATCAAAATCCGCGCCGGAGTGCAGATTATCAAGTATCGATTCAAAGTATTCGGTGTAGGCTTCGTGCTCTGTCTTACCTTTGTAAAATGCAGGGTAGTATGGGTCAATGCCGTTTACCACATGGCTTGAGCCAATCACGAGGTCAAACGGATATTTTTTGGGTGACCTCATTAATTTTTGCCTGTAATATGAGGCTGTAAACCGATTTCAATGCCCCAGTGGATATTTACCGGGCAGCACTTTTCTTTAAGAACAATTGCAAGTCTTTTGATGCGCTTTTCATATGCTGCTATATCAAGGTCGAAAAGCCCGGGCTCCTCTTTATAGTCATAGTCCAGATGGTCTGTAAAGCAGATGCCGTCCAGCCCTTTGTTGATTGCTGATTTTATCATCAATACCGGGTCGGCATCGCTGTCACCCGAAAACATGCAGTGCATGTGCTGATCCCACATATAAATACCTCCGTAAAACTGATGTATTGTTGTTAAAAAACTTTATAAGTTACATGATTTATAATTGTCTGATGCTGGCTGCCGGAAAGTGCGAATTACAGCAATTAATTAAGTGTAGCCGAGATTATAATAAAGTGCAATATCTAAAAAGAAAAATTGTGAAGAATGATAAAAAATTGTGTGTAAATGAAAATATTTAGTGAAAATTTTAAACAAACGCAAATAAAGTACTTGAACCTTTGAGAATTATTCGCTATAATAAAAGCATCTTAGGGCATGTCCCTAAAAATACTTTTACAATTCTAGGAGGAATTAAAATGGCAGTAAGAGTAGCAATCAACGGATTTGGTCGTATCGGACGTCTTGCTTTCAGACAGATGTTTGGAGCTGAGGGATACGAGGTAGTAGCTATCAACGACTTAACAAGCCCAAAAATGTTAGCACACTTATTAAAGTATGATTCATCACAGGGTAAATACGAGTATGCAGATGAGGTTTCTGCAAGCGATGATTCTATCACAGTTTGTGGTAAGGAAATCAAAATTTACGCATTCCCAGATGCAAACAATTGCCCATGGGGAGAGTTAAAGGTTGACGTTGTACTTGAGTGCTCTGGATTCTATACATCAAAAGAGAAGGCTCAGGCTCATATCAATGCTGGAGCTCGTAAGGTAGTTATCTCTGCACCAGCAGGAAATGACCTTCCTACAATCGTTTACAATACAAACCATGAGACACTTAAGGCTTCTGATACAATCATCTCAGCAGCTTCTTGTACAACAAACTGCTTAGCACCAATGGCAGATGCACTTAACAAGTACGCTCCAATCCAGTCTGGTATCATGGTAACAATCCATGCTTACACAGGAGATCAGATGACTCTTGACGGACCACAGAGAAAGGGAGACCTTCGTCGTTCACGTGCAGCAGCAGTTAATATCGTTCCTAACTCAACAGGAGCAGCTAAGGCAATCGGCCTTGTTATCCCAGAGTTAAACGGAAAGTTAATCGGATCTGCACAGCGTGTTCCTACACCAACAGGATCTACAACAATCCTTACAGCAGTTGTTAAGAAAGCAGGCGTTACAAAAGAGGATATCAACGCAGCTATGAAGGCAGCAGCTAACGAGTCATTCGGTTACAACGAGGATGAGATCGTATCTTCAGATATCGTTGGAATGAGATTTGGTTCATTATTCGATGCAACACAGACAATGGTTAACCAGGTTTCTGACGATCTGTACGAGGTACAGGTTGTTTCTTGGTATGATAACGAGAACAGCTACACATCTCAGATGGTTCGTACAATCAAGTACTTCTCAGAGTTAGCTTAATTCTTGTACCCACAAGAACAGTATATCTCAAGACTACTCAAGGGGCGCGGTCTTAATTGAACCGCGCCTCTTTTTTAAAGCATGGCTATTTCTTTTGAATATCTGTGAATTGTAGAATTAATTATATTTTTTAATATGTACAATATGGCGTGGCCACATGGCTTATGCCTTGAAATAAGGGAGGACATATTATGTCATTAAACAAGAAATCAATTGATGATATCAACGTAAAATGGCAAGAGAGTTCTCGTTAGATGTGACTTCAACGTGCCACTTAAGGACGGAAAAATCACAGATGAGAACCGTATCAACGGAGCTCTTCCAACAATCCAGAATTAATCAAGGACGGTGGAAAGGTTATCCTTTGCTCACACCTTGGAAAGTTAAAAACGGACCAAACGAGGGTGAGTCACTTGCTCCTGTAGCTGCAGCTCTTGAGGCTAAGCTTGGACAGAAGGTTACATTTGTAGCTGACTACAACGTAACAGGAGAGGCTGCAACAAAGGCTGTTTCAGAGATGAAAGAGGGAGATGTAGTTCTTCTTCAGAATACACGTTTCAGAGGCAAAGAGGAGACAAAGCCACAGGAAGCCGGAGATGCATTCGCAAAAGAGCTTGCTGACCTTGCTGATGTATATGTATGTGACGCTTTCGGTTCTGCTCACAGAGCACATGCTTCTGTAGCAGGTGTTACAAAGTTCATCACAGCTAAGGGTGGAGAGAATGTTGTTGGATACCTTATGCAGAAGGAAATTGACTTCCTTGGCAAGGCAGTAGAGAATCCTGTACGTCCTTTCGTAGCTATTCTTGGCGGAGCTAAAGTAGCTGACAAGCTCAATGTTATCGACAACCTCCTCGAGAAGGCTGATACACTTATCATCGGTGGTGGAATGGCATACACATTCCTTAAAGCCCAGGGCTATGAGATTGGTATCTCAATGCTTGATGAGACAAAGATTGATTACTGTAAAGAGATGCTTGCAAAAGCAGAGAAACTTGGAAAGAAGATTCTTCTTCCTGTTGATGCAGTTACAATCAAGGATTTCCCAAATCCAATTGATGCTCCTGTAGAGACAGAGACATATGATTATGACAAGATGCCTGCAGACCGTGAGGGCTGTGATATCGGACCTAAGACACGTGAGCTTTTCGCTGACGCTGTTGCATCAGCTAAGACTGTTGTATGGAACGGACCAATGGGTGTATTTGAGAACCCAACACTTGCAGCAGGTACACTTGCAGTAGCAGAGGCACTTGCTAAATCAGATGCTATCACAATCATCGGTGGTGGAGATTCAGCTGCAGCAGTTAACCAGATGGGACTTGGCGACAAGATGAGCCACATCTCAACAGGTGGCGGTGCTTCCCTTGAGTTCCTTGAGGGCAAGGAGCTTCCTGGCGTAGCTTGTGCTGATGATAAATAAGCCGAAAGCAGCTTAATGAAATCGAGCCGCAGGCAAAAAATATTTGTATACAAATACAAGGAGATATAAAATGGCAAGAAAGAAAATTGTAGCCGGCAACTGGAAGATGAACATGACTCCAAGCCAGGCTGTTAAATTAGTAGAAGAGTTAAAACCACTCGTAGTTTCAGATGATGTTGAAGTTGTTTACTGTGTACCTGCAATCGACATCGTACCTGTTGTAGAAGCATTAAAGGGTACAAATGTTGCTGTTGGAGCAGAGAATATGTACTTCGAGGAGAAGGGTGCTTACACAGGAGAAATCTCAGCAGAGATGCTTCTTGATGCAGGTGTTAAGTATGTTATCATCGGACATTCAGAGAGAAGAGATTACTTCAAAGAGGATGACGCACTTCTCAACAAGAAGGTAAAGAAGGCTATCGAGGCTGGACTTACACCAATCCTTTGCTGTGGTGAGACACTTGAGCAGAGAGAGAGCGGTGTTACACTTGACTGGATCAGACTTCAGATTAAGTCAGATCTCGCAGGTGTTGCTGCATCAGATGTTGCAAACATGGTTATCGCTTACGAGCCAATCTGGGCAATCGGAACAGGAAAGACAGCTACTTCTGACCAGGCTCAGGAGGTCTGCGGTGCAATCCGTGAGTGCGTAGCTGAGATCTATGATCAGGCTACAGCAGATTCAGTTCGTATCCAGTACGGCGGATCTGTAAATGCAGGAAATGCAGCAGAGCTTTTTGCAAAGCCTGACATCGACGGTGGATTAGTTGGTGGCGCTTCACTCAAGGCTGATTTTGGAAAGATCGTAAACTACAAGTAATTATTAAATCATAATTTAATATTTGATTTGACAATCACAATAACTAAATGTCACTAAATTCACCAGCTTAGCTGCATTTAGTGGCATTTATTATGTAATGAAAATTTTTTGCGGGCTTGCATATGTCACTGTAATAGAGCATTTTGCAAGCCTCATATGAAGAATAGAGGAAATATAAATGAGTAAGAAACCGGTAGTATTAATGGTACTTGATGGTTACGGCTTAAGTGACCACAAAGAGGGAAATGCCATAGCTATGGCAAATACCCCTGTTATGGATAAATTGATGGCAGAGTGTCCTTTTGTAAAGGGCGCAGCTTCAGGTCTTGCAGTTGGACTTCCTGACGGACAGATGGGAAACTCTGAGGTAGGACATATGAATATCGGCGCAGGCCGTATCATATATCAGGATCTTACAAGAATCACAAAGGCAATTGCTGATGGTGATTTCTTCAAGAACAAGGTATTACTTTCTGCAATCGAAAACTGCAAGAAGAATGACTCCGATCTGCATCTTTGGGGACTTCTTTCAGATGGTGGAGTTCACAGCCATATCGAGCATCTTTACGGACTTCTTGAGCTTTGCAAGAAAGAGAATTTTGACAGAGTATATGTACACGCATTCCTTGATGGTCGTGATACACCTCCTGCATCAGGCAAGGACTACATCGAGCAGCTTCTCGCCAAGATGAAGGAAATCGGTGTAGGAAAGATTGCATCTCTTTCAGGACGTTACTATGCAATGGACAGAGATAACAACTGGGATCGTGTGCAGAAGGCTTATGATTCACTCACTAAGGGTGAAGGCGTAAAAGCTACATGCCCTGTAAAGGCTATGGAGGAGTCATACGCAAATGACGTTACAGATGAGTTCGTGCTTCCTACAGTTATCACAAACGAGGATGGCACACCGGTATCTGTTGTAAAGGACAATGATTCTGTTATCTTCTTCAATTTCCGTCCTGACCGTGCTCGTGAGATGACAAGAGCATTTTGCGATGATAAGTTTACCGGCTTTGAGCGCCCATTCCTTAAGACAACATTTGTATGCTTCAAGGATTATGACGAGTCAATTCCTAACAAGCTTATCGCTTTTGAGAAGGAAGAAATCAAGAATACATTTGGTGAGTATCTTGCAGCAAATGGCAAGAAACAGCTTCGTCTCGCAGAGACAGAGAAGTATGCACACGTAACCTTTTTCTTTAATGGTGGAGTAGAGGAGCCGAATATCGATGAGGCGCGTCTTCTTGTAAACAGTCCTAAGGACGTTGCAACATATGACTTAAAGCCTGAGATGAGTGCTCCTGAGGTTGGAATGGATCTTGTTGAGGCTATCAAGTCAGACAAGTATGATGTTATTATCATCAACTTTGCTAACCCTGACATGGTTGGACATACAGGTGTGATTCCGGCTGCTGTAAAGGCTGTTGAGAGAGTTGATTCACTCGTAGGTGATGCAGTGCAGGCAATCAAGGATGTGGATGGAGTATTATTCATCTGTGCTGACCACGGAAACGCAGAGAAGATGATTGATTATGAGACAGGAAAACCTCATACAGCTCATACAACCAATCCTGTTCCTTTCATTCTTGTAAACGCTGACCCTTCTTACAAGCTTCGTGAGGGCGGATGTCTTGCAGATATCGCTCCAACACTGCTTGAGATTATGGGACTTCCACAGCCAAAAGAGATGACAGGAAAGTCACTTATCGTTAAATAAAATTTGTATTATATAAGCTCCGGCGCAGACAAAGGGTTTGAACCGGAGCTTTTGTTTTGATATATTAAAGATGTAATAATAAACATAAGGAATACTTATAAGTGACATAAAATTATTTAAAAAAACTTATAATATACGTTGACTTTACAAATTGAGCTGGTATATAATTTTAAAGGTAGCATTTGATTTGTAAAATAAATTACACATAAGATGGAGGACAATCATGCAGGGATTTAAACCATTCAAAGAAGGAAAAGTTAAGAGAAGTATTATGATAACGGGGACAGCCTTATTATGGTCGCAACAGATCGTATTTCCGCTTTTGACCATATTTTAAAGAATAAAATTACAGACAAGGGAGCCATCCTCACACAGATGTCTAAGTTCTGGTTTGAATTCACAAAGGATGTCGTTCCTAACCATATGATTTCAGTAGACGCAAAGGATATGCCGGAGTTCTTCAGTCAGGACAGATTCAATGGAAACAGCATGCTCTGCAAGAAGCTTGAGATGCTTCCAATCGAGTGTATAGTTCGTGGATATATCACAGGAAGCGGCTGGGCAAGCTACCAGGAGAACGGTACAGTCTGCGGAATCAGACTTCCGGAGGGACTTGTTGAGTCTGATAAGCTCCCTGAGCCTATTTATACACCATCTACCAAGGCTGATCTTGGAGATCATGATGAGAATATCTCGTTCGAAAAATCAGTAGAAGTATTAGAGAAGATTTATCCTGAGAAGGGCAGAGAGTACGCAGAGAAGATTCGCGATTATACAATTGCTCTTTACAAGAAATGTGCAGAGTATGCTCTTACAAAGGGCATCATCATCGCAGATACCAAGTTTGAGTTTGGCTTAAATGAGCAGGGTGAGGTAGTGCTTGCCGATGAGATGCTCACACCTGACAGCTCACGCTTCTGGCCACTTGATGGATATAAGCCTGGACAGGGACAGCCTTCATTTGACAAGCAGTATGTAAGAGACTGGCTCAAGGCAAATCCGGACAATGACCTTCTTTTACCTGATGAGGTTGTTGTGAAGACTGTAGAGAAATATAAAGAGGCATTTGAGCTTCTTACAGGAAGCAAATTCAGCCGCTAATATATTATTTATTCCGCGTTACTATTTCGCAATTATAAACGGAGATATTATGAACCAGGACAATAACATAAATCAGTATATAAATACTTGTATAGATACAAAAAGTTATACCGGTACAAAATTAGAAAGGTGTTCTGATATTGACGAGCATAACCATGTATTTGATGAGCTTCATGAGGAGTGTGGTGTGTTCGGCATGTATGATTTTGATGGAGGAAATGTCGCATCCACTATCTATTATGGTCTTTTTGCGATTCAGCACAGAGGACAGGAAAGCTGTGGTATTGCAGTGAGTGATACACACGGACCAAAGGGTAAGGTGACCACACACAAGGGTATGGGTCTTGTAAATGAGGTATTTACTCCTGATATTTTAGAGCCTATGAAGGGTGATATCGGAGTGGGACATGTGCGCTATTCAACAGCAGGCTCATCAACACGTGAGAATGCACAGCCTCTCGTATTAAATTATGTCAAGGGCACACTTGCCATGGCACACAACGGAAACCTCATTAACGCAAAGGAGCTTCGCAAGGAGCTTGAGTATACAGGAGCAATTTTCCAGACCACAATCGACTCTGAGGTTATAGCTTATCATATTGCCAGAGAACGTCTTAACTCAAAAACAGCGGAGGAGGCGGTCAGACGTGCCTGCCAGAAGCTTAAGGGAGCCTATGCACTTGTGGTTGAGAGTCCGAGAAAGCTTATTGCAGCCAGAGATCCATTTGGTTTTAAGCCTCTTTGCATCGGAAAGAGAGACAATGCATATATCGTTACATCTGAGACCTGTGCGCTTGATACAATCGGTGCAGAGTTTGTCAGGGATATAGAGCCGGGAGAGGTTATCACTATCACTCCTGAAAAGGGCATTGAGTCTGATATGACTATGGCACTTGCCACTGAAAAACAGGCCAGATGCGTGTTTGAATACATTTATTTCGCAAGACCTGACAGCCATATTGATGGAGTAAGCGTGTATGGCAGCCGTATCAAGGCTGGTAGATTCCTTGCAATGGATTCACCGGTTGAGGCTGATATCGTGACAGGAGTACCGGAGTCAGGAAATGCCGCTGCTCTTGGTTATTCACTTGAGTCGGGCATTCCATATGGCACAGCATTTGTCAAGAACGGTTATGTCGGCAGGACATTTATCAAGCCTAAGCAGTCAAGCCGTGAATCAAGCGTGCAGATAAAGCTCAATGTATTAAAGGAGGCTGTTAAGGGCAAGAGAGTTGTTATGATTGATGATTCAATTGTGCGAGGAACAACCTCAGACAGAATAGTGCGTATGTTAAGAGAGGCGGGTGCCACAGAGGTACATGTGCGCATCAGTTCACCGCCATTCTTATGGCCTTGCTATTTCGGTACAGATATTCCTGCAAGAGAGCAGCTTATCGCTTACAACAGGACTATTGAGGATATCAGACAGATTATAGGTGCAGATTCTTTAGGCTACCTTGGAATTGACAGACTTCATGAGATGGTAGAGGGACTGCCAATCTGCATGGGCTGTTTCACAGGAAAATATCCGATGGAGCCACCGAAAGATGATATCAGAGGCGAGTATTTTGATAAAGAAATAGACCTCGAGAGAAAAATGCTTAATCGCTAATAAAGGAGAGAATATGAGTACAGACAGATACACAAGTCCTCTTTCTGAGCGCTATGCCAGCAAAGAGATGCAGTATATTTTTTCGCAGGATATGAAATTTACCACTTGGAGAAAGCTCTGGATTGCCCTTGCAGAGACTGAGATGGAGCTTGGGCTTTCACAGGATGGCAAGCCGGTTATCACACAGGAACAGATTGATGAATTAAAGGCACATGTGGATGACATCAATTATGATGTGGCAAAGGAGCGTGAGAAGCTTGTGCGTCACGATGTAATGAGTCATGTCTATGCATATGGACAGCAGTGCCCTAAGGCAGCAGGAATTATACATCTTGGAGCAACCTCATGCTATGTAGGTGACAATACAGATATCATCATCATGAATGAAGCATTAAAGCTCGTTCACAAAAAGCTTATAAGTGTTATTGCGGAGCTTGCAAACTTTGCTGATAAGTATAAGAATCAGCCAACTCTTGCATTTACACATTTCCAGCCGGCACAGCCGACAACAGTTGGAAAGCGTGCCACACTGTGGCTGAATGAGTTTATGCTGGATCTCGAGGATTTAGAGTATGTGCAGGGCACATTAAAGCTCCTTGGCTCAAAGGGCACTACAGGAACACAGGCCAGCTTCCTTGAGCTCTTCAACGGAGACAATGAGACAATAGACAAGATAGATCCAATGATCGCAAAGAAGATGGGATTTAAGGATTGTTATCCGGTGTCTGGCCAGACATATTCCCGTAAGGTAGATACAAGAGTGGTAAATGTGCTCGCAGGCATCGCTGCATCAGCTACAAAGATGTCAAATGACATCAGACTGCTCCAGCATCTTAAGGAAGTAGAGGAGCCGTTTGAGAAGAACCAGATTGGCTCATCAGCCATGGCATATAAGAGAAATCCTATGAGAAGTGAGAGAATAGCATCTCTTTCAAGATATGTTCTTGCAGATGTAATGAATCCTGCAATTACCTCGGCTACACAGTGGTTTGAGAGAACGCTTGACGATTCAGCAAACAAGCGTCTTTCAATACCTGAGGGCTTCCTTGCAATAGACGGAATACTTGACCTCTGCCTCAATGTGGTGGATGGACTGGTAGTATATCCAAAGGTTATTGAAAAGCACTTTATGGCAGAGATACCATTCATGGCAACAGAGAACATCATGATGGATGCTGTAAAGAACGGCGGAAATCGTCAGGAACTCCATGAGAAGATCAGACAGCTCTCAATGCAGGCAGGAAAGACAGTAAAGGAAGAGGGAAAAGAAAATAACCTCGTAGACTTAATCGCTGCAGACCCTGCATTTGGACTGACAAAGGCTGATATCGAAAAGAACCTTAAGCCTGAGCTTTATGTGGGACGTGCACCACGCCAGGTAGAGGTATATCTGCGTGATGTAGTTAATCCGGTGCTTGAGGCGCATAAGGATGAGAGTGGAGTAAAGGCAGAAATTAACGTATAATATCGAAAGTATAGATAACGGTAATTTGCTTGTTTTAACATATTTATCTAAATGAAAAGCCCCGGCATATAAACCTGTTTCATGGTTTATATGCCGGGTTTTTATATATCCGTCAAGTATGAAGTTAGTTTAAATTAATTCTCTTTGACATCATCTCAGGATTGGTAGCCTCGCTGATTGCCACATGCTTGCTGATTACACCGGCCTTGTACAGATTGAAGATGCTTGTATCCATTGCAATCATATTCTCAGCTGCAGAGGTGTAGATGATACCGTCAATCTGATGGACCTTGCCTTCACGGATTAAGTTCCTTATTGCAGGCGTGAGTACCATGATTTCAAAAGCAGGCACCATCTCACCGTTTGTGGCAGGTAAAAGCTTCTGGCAGACAACAGCCTGCAGCACAGATGCAAGCTGGATGGCTATCTGGTGCTGCTGGGAAGCAGGAAACGCATCGATTATTCGGTCAATGGTATTTGCGGCACCAATTGTGTGAAGTGATGAAAATATGAGGTGACCGGTTTCAGCCGCTGTGACAGCTGTATTGATGGTCTCATAGTCTCGCATCTCTCCAAGCAATATGACGTCAGGACTCTGGCGGAGTGCGGCGCGAAGTGCAGTGAGATAGCTTTCTGTATCTGTGTTGATTTCACGCTGTGACACAATACATTTGTCATGACGATGTAAAAACTCAAGCGGATCCTCAAGAGTGATAATATGCTCTTCCTTCTCATGGTTGATCTGATCAATAATACATGCTAGTGTGGTAGATTTACCGCTTCCGGCTGGGCCGGTAACCAGCACCATGCCGTTGTTTGTTTCCGCAAGCTCCATAACAGAGTCCGGTATATGTAAATCGCTTGGCTTTGGCAGTGTGAATGAGATAACACGGATGACAGCAGAGTAAGAGCCACGCTGCTTGAAAGTGCTCACTCTGTAACGTGATACTCCCGGTATAGCGAAGGAAAAGTCATCATCTCCGGTTTCCTCGAATTTTGAAATATCTCTCTCGGCAAGAGCATAGATTGATGTGACAAATTCAAAGGTTTCTTTTGGAATCATTCTGATTTCATTGAGGCACTCCATCACTCCCTTTGATTTGTATGTGAGAGGGCGGCCGGCCACTATGAAATATCCGATGCTCCGTTGTCAGTCGCTTCCTTTAATA
>ENA-OQCU01000820-OQCU01000820.1-human-gut-metagenome-genome-assembly--contig:-NODE-820-length-12412-cov-4.648189_pt1 | contig 12412 bp, 13 predicted proteins | sample MGYA00242504_ERZ504590 | MGnify/ENA primary metagenome ERZ504590 (study PRJEB26092, sample SAMD00036318) | human gut metagenome | host: Homo sapiens | study: EMG produced TPA metagenomics assembly of... | reverse complement strand
ACGTCATAGACCCTTTTCCCTCCTTAGTTTTCATAAGTAGTTCTGCGTTGAACTCGCTACGTTTTATTGAAACGCCGGGAATTTCAATACATTTTCTAAAAATATCATCAATCTTCATTTTTAACTCCTGTCGATTTGTCTGGCTCATTGCCCTTTATTTTAATCATATTATAGAATTGTAAGCGAAGTCAGTCAACAGAAAAACTCGGTGCTGTTTGGAGCTAAAAAGATGATTGGTTGTAGAGAGCTACTGCTAACTATGGTATCTTATAGAGAGGTTAGAAAACGCTAACCAGCAAATGAATGGAGGTATTCGTTATGAGTAACAAGTTACAAGCAAAAGACCTGATTAACCTCGGCCTTTTCACCGTTCTCTACTTTGTGATTGGCTGCTGTGTCGCCATTCCCGTCGGCTTTGTACCTATCTTTTTGCCGATCCTCGGAGCATTGTGGTCTTTGATTACCGGCATCCCGTTCATGCTGTTCTTGACCAGAGTTAAAAAAATTCGGCATGGTTACAATTATGGGAATTTTAAGCGGCCTGCTGATGGGGCTGACTGGTATGGGATTTTGGGGCGTACCGATGGGCGTGATTTTTGGACTGCTGGGAGATCTGATCTTGAAATCCGGCGGTTATAAAAGCGCCAAGAAGAGCCTGATCGGGTATGCGGTGTTCAGCCTTTGGATGGTTGGTACATATATCCCCATGTATTTCATGGTTGAGGATTCCTGGGCCAGTTTTGCGGCCAGCTTTGGTGAGGAATACGCTGACAGGGTAATGGCTGTTATGCCTATGTGGAGCATTATTCTGGTAATCGCCGGAATCTTCATTTTTGCGATCTTGGGCGGACTTTTAGGTAAGGCGCTTCTGAAAAAGCATTTTGCTAAAGCGGGCATTGTGTGATGAACGGGCTATCATTTTCAGCAACAACCGAAAAAAGAAAAGGAATCCTGCTTGATCCCCGGACAAAGCTCATTCTGCTGCTGACGATTACAACACTGATGTTCAGTACCAGTAACGAAGGAATTATGAACATCGTCAAGCCGTGTCTAAGCCTTGTCCCTTTTGCTCTGATTTTGTCGGAACGCCGTTTCAAAACAGCAGGAAAATATCTGGTGCTATATGCGGTTTGCTTTATACTGGAACGGATTGCCCTTACGAGTTTGAGCGGATTACTCTCGTTCATCGTGCTGGCAGTGACATCTATCATGACGCGGTTTGCGCCCGGCATTATGACAGGTGCCTATCTGATCTCATCCACTTCGATCAGTGAGTTTATCGGCGCAATGGAGCGTATGCACATCACGGAAAAAATCGTGATTCCAATGTCTGTCATTTTTCGCTTTTTCCCAACCATCAGCGAAGAATATCAGGCCATCCGGGATGCAATGAAAATGCGGGGCATACGATTCGGCGGGAAAAATCCTTTCCTGATGGTGGAATATCGCCTTGTTCCTTTGATGGTGTCCGTTGTGAAGATTGGTGATGAACTTTCTGCTGCTGCGTTGACACGGGGGCTTGGAGCCCCCGTTAAACGTACAAACGTGTGCCAGATCGGTTTCCATGTTCAAGATTTGATTGCGATTCTGTTTTGCGTTATCTGTTTTGCCTTGTTTTTGTTTCAGCAGCAGATTTCTTTTTGACGGGAGGGGGTGAACCTATGATACGGATTGACCATGTGACTTTCTCTTATGGAGAAGAAAACGAGAACGCTGGTGGAGTCCATGATATAAATCTGACCGTAGAGGACGGTCAATGCGTCGTACTTTGCGGCGAAAGCGGCAGTGGAAAAACGACAATTACCAGGCTGATCAACGGTCTGATTCCCCATTACTATGAAGGAAAAATGAATGGAGAAGTGTGGGTAAATGGGGCAAAGGTTTCGGAACAGCCCCTTTATGATACCGCGAAAACGGTTGGCAGCGTGTTTCAAAACCCCCGCTCACAATTTTTCAATGTGGACACAACCAGCGAAATCACATTCGGGTGTGAAAATCTCGGCCAGCCGGAGCAAAGTATTCGGGAACGATTAGATAAGACCATCCGGGATTTCCGCCTGGAGAAATTGATGGGACGCAATATCTTTCATCTCTCCGGCGGGGAAAAGCAAAAAATTGCCTGTGCCGGGGTATCCATCATGGAGCCGGATGTGCTGGTTATGGATGAGCCGTCATCCAACCTGGATGCTTCCTCTATCCTGGATCTGAGAGCAATACTTGCGTTTTGGAAGTCGCAGGGGAAAACAATTATAGTGTCAGAGCATCGGCTCTACTATCTGCGCGGTCTTGCGGATCGTTTTATCTATATTACCGGCGGAAAGGTGGAAAAAGATTACTCCGCAGCGGAGTTTGAGAGCCTGACGGAGCAACAGAGAGCCAAGTTGGGGCTGCGTACCTTTATTCTTGAAGATTTGTTGCCGCCGAAAGCATTGCCCCAGGCCGGTCAGCAAATGGAACTTCGCAATTTCTGCTTTGCCTACAAAAACGAACCGGAAACGCTGCACATCCGGGAAAGTAAAATCCCCGCAAATCGTATTGTCGGGATCATCGGGAATAATGGAGCTGGAAAGTCCACCTTCTCCCCGGTGTTTCTGCGGCCTTGAAAAGCGTTGCGGTGAGGTGATCTGGAACGGCAGAACTTATCGGCCTAAAGACAGACTAAATACCTGCTACATGGTGATGCAGGAAGTCAATCACCAGCTTTTCACGGAAACTGTGCTGGATGAAGTCCTGATCAGTATGGAGGAGGAAAATCAGGAGTGGGCTGAGGAAATCCTTGCCGAGTTAGATTTAATCGGCTTCAAAGACAGACACCCTATGTCCCTTTCCGGCGGCCAAAAGCAGCGGGTAGCAATTGCCTCGGCAATCGCATCCAAGCGTTCTATCTTATTTTTTGACGAACCGACCAGCGGTCTTGATTACAAACACATGAAAGAGGTTGCCAATGTCTTGAAACAAGTCAGGAATGCAGGCATTACCTTGTATGTCATTACCCATGATCTTGAGCTGCTTTTAGATTGTTGTACGGATATTGTCCATTTTGAGGACGGTTCCATCATCGACAAATTTCAAATGGATGAGGCCGGTCTTGAAAAAATTCCGAAACTATTTTATAAAGGGGGTGCCTACAAAATGAAGGAAGAAAAGAAAGAGTCGCCCATAGGCGTCTTATGGGGATGGGGCAAGCCCTATCACGGGAAATTCATCGGCAGTATTATCCTTGCGGTATTAGGCGTGGCCTGCCAGATGGTGCCCTATTTCTGCGTGGCGCATATTGTCACACTGATGCTGTCGGGAGAGCAGGATTTTTCCAGTTATATGACGGCCTGTATCGTTGCATTGTGCGGTTATTTGGGAAAGGTTGTTTTCGCCAATCTCTCAACAGTCATTTCCCACACAGCGACCTATTACACGCTGCGCGATCTGCGAGAGAATATCACCGCAAAGCTGGCCCGCGTCCCGATGGGGACGATTTTAGATACTCCGTCCGGCCAGTACAAAACGACGATTGTTGACCGGGTTGAAGGCATGGAATCGACCTTCGCACACCTGCTCCCGGAAATGACCGCAAATGTGCTGGTGCCTTTGGTGATTGTCGTATATCTGTTCGTTATGGACTGGCGCATGGCTCTCCTGTCCCTTGTTACGCTGGTGGTGGGCCTTGCTGTCATGTTCGCCGGTATGAAGAATTATCCCGTCAAATGGGAGGGCGCGGTTAAAGCGGGAAAGCAGATGGCAAACGCCATTGTAGAGTACATCGGCGGGATTGAGGTGGTAAAGGCGTTCAGCCAATCCGCCGGTTCCTACAAAAAAGTATTCTGACGCGGTGAATTACAACGCCAACTACTATGTGGACTGGATGCGGGAAAACCAGAAAACCATGAGCGCCTATAATGCCATCCTGCCCTCAGTGCTGATTTGCGTGCTGCCCTGCGGTTTTGCATTCTGGCTCTCCGGCAGTCTGGAGCTTTCCACCTTCCTGTCCATTGTGATTTTCTCGCTGGGACTGATCGGGCCGATTATTGCGGCCTTTACCTTTACGGACGATTTGGCTGTACTGGGGACAAATGTGGAAGAAATCAGCCAGCTTCTGAACGCCGAAGAACTGAACCATAAAGAAACGCCGATCAAGCTGGAAGATACCGGCATTTCTCTTAGGTCTGTGTCGTTTTCTTATGACGGGACAACAGAGGTTTTGCATGATGTGAATCTCGCCATCCACCCCGGAACCATGACCGCCCTTGTAGGGCCGTCCGGCTCCGGCAAGTCTACGGTGGCGAAGCTGATTGCCGGATATTGGGATGTTACATCCGGCAGCATTACCCTCGGCGGCCATGAGCTGAAGGATATGCCGCTGTCTGAAATTGCAGACCAGATTTCCTATGTGTCCCAGGACAATTACCTGTTTAACCGCAGTATCCGGGAGAATATCCGCATGGGAAGGCCCAGTGCCACGGACGCAGAGGTGGAGCAGGCAGCCAAACAAAGCGGCTGCGACGCCTTTATCCGCAAGCTGGATAATGGCTATGATACGGTTGTCGGCAGCGCCGGTTCCCATCTTTCCGGCGGTGAACGCCAGCGGATTGCCATCGCCCGCGCCATGCTGAAAAATGCGCCGGTTGTCATTTTGGACGAGGCAACTGCCTATATCGACCCAGAGAATGAGGCGCTGGTGCAGAAAGCCATTTCCACTTTAACTGTCGGCAAGACCCTGATTGTGATCGCACACCGGCTGTCTACCATTGTTGGCGCAGATAACATCGTTGTGGTGAAGGATGGAACCATCCACGCACAGGGTACGCATGAGAAGCTGCTGGAAACCTGCCCCCTCTACCGGGATATGTGGCAGGCGCACATCGGCGCGAAAGACCAGATGTAAGGGGGTGTTGTCAGATGTATGGAACATTGAAAAAAATCTTTGCTTTTGCAGGCAGCAAAAAGGAGCTTCTAAAAAAATCCCTGTTATTCTCATTCCTGTCCGGGCTGTTTTCAGCCATGCAGTTTGCCGCCCTCTTTGTAGTGATCGGCGCGTTAGTATCTGACAACCGGGACGGAAAGTTTATCTGGCTTTCGCTGGGAATTATGGCCGTTTCCCTCATTGGGCGTATCATCACGACCTATTTTTCCACGATGGAGCAGACGGAAACCGGCTATTGCATGGTGGCGGAAAAGCGTATCCACATCGGAGATCGGCTGCGCTACATCCCGATGGGCTACTTCAACAAGAATAGTATCGGGAATATTACCGCCATTGTCACAACAACTTTGGGTGATGTAGAGAACTCAGCAGCCCGTGTCCTGGTGTCAGTGCTGGGCGGTTTTTTCAACTCGGTTGCCCTCGTCATCGTCCTGTTGGTATTTGACTGGCGGATCGGTCTTGTGGCCGCTGCCGGTGTCCTGATTTACCTTGCGGCGGCGGAACTGGCGCTTCGCAAATCTGCCGCGCTCAGCGGGGTGCGTCAGCACACACAGGAGTCCCTTGTAGAGTCCGTGTTGGAGTACATTCAGGGCATGGGGATTGTTAAAGCATTTGGTCTTGAACGGGACAGCACGCAGTCTATTGGCAGTGCAATTAAGGCGAGCTGCCGGGACAACCTGAAACTGACAAAGGCCAGTGTTCCCTATGACGCTATCAAACAGGCTGTTGTCCGAGTGTTCAGCGTCCTGTTGCTTTTGGCCTCGGTCTGGTTCTGGCTGGACGGCTCCCTGCCGCTGGCCTACGGCTTGATTTTGGTGATTGCTTCTTTCATGGTGTTCAACGATTTGGAGAACGCCGGGAATATGGCCTCTTTGCTGCAAATGCTGGCGGCCTCGATGGATACGGCAAACTCCATTGATGACACGCCGGTAATGGATGAAAAAGGCGTTGACATTACGCCGGAGTCCAGCGAGATCGTGTTTGACAAGGTGGATTTTTCCTACGCAGACCGTAAGATATTAGATCAGGTCAGCTTTACCATTCCCGAAAAACGACTACGGCCATTGTCGGCCCTTCCGGGGCAGGAAAGACAACGATGTGCAACCTGGTTGCCCGTTTTTGGGATGTGAATGCCGGGAAGATTACCATAGGCGGTACGGATGTACGGGATTTTAAGCTGGACAGCCTGATGAAGAATATCTCGATGGTGTTCCAGAGCGTATACCTCTTTGCAGATACGATTGAGAACAATATCAAGTTTGGCTGCCCGGACGCCACCCATGAGCAGGTGGTTGAGGCGGCGAAGAAGGCTTGCTGCCATGACTTTATTTCTGCCCTGCCGGATGGCTATGACACTGTGATTGGCGAGGGCGGCGGTACTTTGTCCGGCGGCGAGAAACAGCGGATTTCCATCGCCCGCGCTATGCTGAAGGACGCACCTATCATCATTTTGGACGAGGCAACAAGCAGCGTTGACCCGGAGAATGAGGATGAATTGCAGCGTGCTATTGAGGCACTGACCCATGACAAGACCATCATCATGATTGCTCACCGGCTGAAAACCGTTCGCAACGCCGACCAGATCCTTGTGCTGGACAACGCTCATATCGTCCAGCGCGGCACTCATGCGGAGCTGATCCAGCAAAAAGGCCTGTATGCCGATTTTGTATCGGCCAGACAGGAGGCCATCGGCTGGAAGCTGGCTCAGTAAAGGAGGTTCAGATGAAACTTCATGCGTCCGGGGAGGACTATCTGGAAACCATCCTTGTTCTCCAAAAGAAACGCGGTATGGTGCGCTCCGTAGATGTGGCCCGGCACATGGAGGTGTCAAAGCCCAGCGTGTGCCATGCAGTGGCTACCTTGCGGGACGGCGGCTTTCTCACAATGGACGAAGATCACTTTCTCCATCTGACCGATGTGGGCCGCGAGGTGGCTGAAAAAATCTATAAGCGTCACTGCTTCTTTACTGAGCAGCTTATCGCCGCAGGCGTTGACCCCAAGACTGCGGAGGCCGACGCCTGCCGGATTGAACACATCATCAGCGATGAGAGCTTTTCGCGGCTGAAAGAGGCAGCCGCACAAGAGCAAGAATAAACCGAATAAGCCAAGCTATCCTGCCCCGCTAAACGGGGAAAGAAAAAAACCGTTGCAGGGCAGGCAGCTTCGTGCGCCCATAATGGACTTTCAGGGTACTGCGGCGGTTTTGAGTAACATCAAGGCCGCCGTTCCTTATGCCCTCGACAAAGGAGTGACGCCTATACGCTGACACGGCGGCTTTAGGAGGGAGCCGCCGTGAAGCAAAGACAGCTTCGACATAATCCGGCAGGAATTTACCTGCCAAAAAAAGTCTGACCGTTAATCGGCCTCCATCTGCTTATGAACAGGCACTATCGTGGCTGGTCCATAAGCGTCATAAGTCCTCTTTTAGCAGCGCCAGCCGCCGTTCTTCGGATGCTGGCGCTTTTGCTTGTCGTTTTTTCGGGAATTTCCCCGAACGGTGTCGCCCACCGCCTTCATTTCGCTTCACCCGTCAACCCGTGAATCGAAATGGAGGTACATAATGCAGAAGATCAATCTTCGGGAGCTGTATCCCGATGTGTATAAAACCGATGTCTTTGTGGATGTGGCCGAGGAAGTGCTGGCCGCGATCCGGGGCCAGGAACAGGACGATGCCGCCTACGAACGCCGGAAGTTCCGGCATAAGGCTCATTATTCTTTGAACCGGGGGGATGGCATTGAAAACGATGCCCTCAACCGGCCGCTCACCCCGGAGGAAATCCTGGAGCAGAAGCAGCTGCGGGAGGAAGTGTACGCCGCGCTGATGCAGTTGACCGCCATCCAGGCCCGGCGTATCTACGCCCGGTTTTACCTGGGCATGACGGTGGCCGAGATTGCCCGGATCGAGGGTGCTGACCGCCGCCGCGTGTGGGAGAGCATCCGGCGCGGGCTGAAGAAGCTGGCGCGTCGCTGGACACAGCCCGATAACCTGACCGCCGCATAGCGGCAAAAGAAAGCCGGTGGGGGTTTTTATTCCTCCACCGGCTTACTTATCCTCTAAATGTTCATCTGGGCCAACTCCGGCCGTCTGCACCATCTCTTTCAGCTCATCAGCCAACGCACGGGTCGAGTTTAACAGCACTTTTCTGGCAGCCGGAGGGCACGAAAGGTAAAGCTGCCGCATATCGTTGGCGGCTTGCTCATCTTCTGGCAGGTCGAGATTCATCAGGGAATCCAAAGATAAATTCAAGACTTTGCAAAAAGCGCGCAGGACCTCAAAAGAAGGGTTCTTCACCCCTCTTTCGCAGCCTTGAACGTGCTTCAGAGAAACGTGGCTCAGATCTGCGAGTTCCTGCTGCGTCAGTCCTTTTTCCTTACGCGCTTTTTGTATCCTTCGTCCCAGCTCTTTTATCAGTTCCATAGGCACTATCGTCTCCTTAATCATATTTTATCGTGCCCATTTCCTTGTAGGAAGAACCTTATAAAAGGCGTTTTTGAGTACGATAGTACCTATTTTATTGTGCTTGTAAGGAGCTTGCTCTGTCCGCAGCTTCTATGAAGGGACAAGGCAAAATATTTTTTTCAAATAAATCGCAGTACAGACAGGACAAATCGCCTGTTTTTGTCATGGCTGTCAAGAAGGAGCTTTTCTTTCGCTGACCTTTGACAACTGAATACACGGCAGAACAGGTACATAACCCGCGTATGAGCGAGTGCAGGACGCCGCGAAGATGGAGCAGCCAGGAGGTGATGGACAAGCTGTTTCGGAGCGATCAACGTCCCTGTGACCCGGATGGTGGCACATCCGGCGCGATGACTGCACGGGGGCTTAAAGATACTTCCTCACGGCCCGCCAAAGACTTGGGGGGAACCCTGCGGCGCACGCTACGAACGACGCTGCGGAGTTATGACAGCCGCGCCAGCGGAGACCTGTTCTGTCCCCGGCGTCAGGGAGGCGTGGCAAATATGACGAGTAATCCGAACAGAATAACAGTAGCCGCACCAGGTTTTTATCCGAAGATTTCTTTCAGACTGGTGCGGCTGTTTAAGTATTAAGATATTAAGGAGGCGAGAGTGATGTTTGAAAAATTCCATCGAGGTGACATATATTCGGCTGATTTAAGCCCTGGTATCGGCTCCGAACAAAGTGGCTCTCGTCCTGTACTCATTCTTCAAAACAATGTAGGAAATTGTTTCAGTCCTACGATTATTATTGCAGCAATTACCAGTGTAAGCAAAAAAAGCAGAAAGTTTCCCACGCATTACCACTTAAATGACAGATGCGGTTTGGTGAAACCATCTGTTGTTATGCTGGAACAGATCAGAACAATCGACAAGTCGAGGTTAAAAAACTATATTGGTCATCTAAACAAGGATGACATGGAAAATATAAACAAGACGCTCTTGTGCAGTCTAGGGATTACATAAAAGTGCCGAAAGGCCGTATCATTTTCAGTCTGTGCGAGTAGAGTTATAATTTCGTTAGGAATTGCGGAGGTGATTCTGAATGGAGAATATCCAGAATAAAAGCGCATTGATCCCTTCAGATGAAATCCGGTCAGAAGAACTTCTGGCGGAACAAAAAATTTGAAGCGTTTATCACTTCGCTGGCACATATCATCGAGAAATATGGTATGAGAGTGCTGGGCGAGGTTGACGGAGCTGCGTGAGAATCGCAGCTTTACATAGGATATTTTCCAAAAAGTTAATTTTGGGAGGTATGAATTAGAACCTTATGGAAAAACGCTGTGTTTGTATCCGAGGTCAGCACAGAGATGCAAGTGGACGGATACAGCCTGGAAGGTCAAAAAAAGTATGCTGACACGATTTGCGGATCGTGAGGAAATGATCGTTGATTGATACTTATGAAGATGCCGGTAAATCCGGTAATCATTGAGGACGCCTGCCTTCAAAAATGCTCAAGAGATATTGAGGATGGCTTGGACATTGACTATATTTTAGTGTATAAGCTGTCACGGTTTGGCCGTAATTGCGGCAGATATACTTAACTCTTTGGAGTTGGTCCAATCTTATGGTGTAAATCTGATTTGCATAGAAGAAGGGATTGATTCCTCTCAGACAAGCGGAAAACTTTTGATTTCTGTACTATCTAGCTGTGGCTGAGATTGAGCGTGAGAATATTATCGAGCAGACAGATGAAACGGGCGGCGCGAAAAGGCACGGCAAGCGGATGGAATGGTGGCTTTGCTCCCTACGGATATACACTGGAAGATAACAAGCTGATGATTGAAGAAACAGAGGCTGTGGCAATACGGAAGATTTTTGAATTATATACTTCATCGGAAATCGGTTTGGGTGGTATTGCGAATCAGTTGAACTTACAAGGTATACGGAAAATTCCGAGGCAGAATGGCACATTAGAGGATTGGACAGGACATTTTATTAAACTGATATTGGATAACCCGGTTTATTGCGGTAAAATTGCCTATGGACGGAGAACGAAGGAAAAAGTCAAAGGCACAAAAAACGATTACCAGATGAAAAGAAATGACGATTACATTCTGACAGAGGGACAGCATAAAGGAATCGTTAGTGAGGAGGTATGGGAAAAGGCTCATGCCAAGCGTCTTAGAACCGGAGTAAAGCAACCGTCAAAAAATTTGGGGCGGGGATCGAGTTCATTTTGTTATCAGGTCTGCTGAAATGCCCGGTTTGTGGAAGTCCCATGTATACGAATAAACACGCATGGACAAATAAAGATGGCACTTACAAAGAAATTTACTATTATGTATGTAGTCGGAATAGGATGGTCCGGGGTAAGCATTGTGAATATAAGGCGATGCTGAAAAAGACCGATATTGAACCGATGGTCATTGAGGCAATTCGTGAGATCGTAAGGAATGAGGAATATGCCCAAGCCATTAAAAACGGATTGGCGTTCAGATTGACACGAAAGCAGTGGATAAAGAACTGGAGGGCTATCAGGCAAAGCTGAAGGAAGTTGATCTGAATAAAACAAGATTGGAACGGGAAATTGACAGTCTCCCTGCTGATGCAAAATACCGGGAACGAAAGCTCCATGATATGACCTTGCGGTTAGATTCCCTATATGATGTCATTGTTGAGCTGGAGGAAAAAATCGAAGATGCCAGACTTCGGCGAGATGCAATTAAGCAGCAGGCAATTACTCTTGAGAATATTTACAAAATCATGGTGAATTTCGACTGCGTTTATAATATAATAAATGACGAAGAAAAGAGAAATGTGGTCACAGCCTTGATTAAGGAAATTGAAATTTACAGGAATGACGAGTCTGAATATCCGCTAAAGCGGATTGGTTTGAATTTTCCGGTGTTCAAGGATGGCGGGGAAGTTACGGAGCTTTTGTGGGACAAAGGGAATACCGTTGAGACGGTTGTTCTTTTGTCCCAACAAAAACCAGATGACACGATAGAGATCGACTTAGACCTGGATGAGCTGGATGCCACCAGTGCCGAGTTGAAAGCAACCTATCAGGAAATCAAAGATTATGTGCTGAAAGAATTTGGCTTGAAGGTTTCAAGTTTATATATTTCTCAGGTAAAACGCAAATGTGGAATTGAAGTGGGAGAAAACTATAATCTTCCAAAATCAGAAAATGCAAGAGTTCCACAATGCCCGAAAGAGAAAGAAGATGCTATCAAGGCTGCCCTGAAATATTATGCGATGATCTAAGGACATCGCTGATTTCAAGGAGGAATAACACATGAAAAGCACATTTGAAAAAATGGGTGGAACCTACACACTTGGCGCAGACGGAATTTACTATCCGAATCTTGTCAGTACAGATGAAGAACCGCATTATGGGAAATATGGAATAATGCGAAAAACATATCTGAAAGAGCATCGTCCGGCAATGTATTCACTGTATATGTTGGAAGACAGATTGACAGAACATCTGAATGCTGTGGACGATGAAGCACAGGAGAGAATGGATATTCTGGTGCGTCAGATGATGGAGAGGCAGGGCATTACGGAAGAATTGAAAGTTTGTGATCAGATGGAATGGGTCAGAGCGGTAAATGGTATTCGTAATATGGCAGAAGAGATTGTGTTAAAAGAATTGGTGTATATCTAAAGCGTGGAAAGCTCCTTCGGGAGTTTTTGGCTGTTTATAAGATAAATTCTGTCGGAGATTTATTATAAAACATTACTTTACAAGAAGGATAAAAAATGCATATAATTCTTTTATAATATATTTAATAAAAGAGGGTAAGAAAACGGAAAATAAAGATAAAAAAAAGATATAACAAGAAAAAAAACTAATTAATTATGTGCTAAACAATCATGTTACATCCAAGGCGGGAATCGCAAAAGAGTTAAACTTGAGTATGCCGACTGTGTTAGCAAATGTAGAATGACTTGTTAGAAAAAGGGTGTTGGAAGAAACTGGGGAATATGCTTCAACCGGTGGAAGGAAGGCAAAAGTATAGGGATTAATAAGTCATACTGTCATGCAATGGGAATTTTGATTACAGCGAATCATATAGAAATGGT